>Ga0160457_1000151_pt1 | contig 70368 bp, 62 predicted proteins | sample HID1972M_E6MG_FD_108242 | JGI IMG/M metagenome (GOLD analysis project Ga0160457, IMG submission 108242) | Enriched pill bug-associated microbial communities from UW Madison campus, WI, USA - HID1972M_E6 MG | ecosystem: Host-associated > Arthropoda: Insects > Digestive system > Unclassified ... | reverse complement strand
TTGCTCCGTCCAATCAATTGCAGGAACTCCTGACGGGTGTTGCTCGACTCGCGGAAGGCGCCGAGCATGACCGAGGTGTTCATCGTCGAATTCTGTTTTTCCACGCCGCGCATCATCATGCACATGTGTTTGGCTTCGATGACCACGGCGACCCCAGCGGCATCGGTGACCTGTTGCACCGCGTCGGCGATTTGCCGGGTGAGGTTTTCCTGAATCTGCAGGCGTCGGGCGAACATGTCGACCAGCCGTGCGATCTTCGATAATCCCAGCACCTTGCCCGTCGGAATATAAGCCACATGGGCCTTGCCGATGAAGGGCAGCAGGTGATGTTCGCACAACGAGTACAACTCGATGTCGGCGACGATGACCATCTCGTCACTGTCCGAAGCAAACAGCGCGCCGTTGACGATTTGCTCGACGCTCTGATCGTAACCGTGACACAGGTATTGCATGGCTTTGGCTGCGCGCACCGGGGTGTCGAGCAACCCTTCGCGGTCGGGATTTTCGCCGAGACCGATGAGGATTTCACGGTAGTTTTCGGGCAGGGAAAGGCTCATGGACATCCTCGCAGCTAGGCGTTATTTGACGTGCCGCCCGCCGTTGACGGTCAGGGTCGTACCGGTGACATAAGGGTTGTCGAGCAGATAGCGCAGGCTCTGGTAGATCACTTCGCTGCCGGGCTCAATGCCCAGCGCCGATTTGGCCAGCGCTTTGGTGCGGTACGCCGCGTCGTCGTCGGGATTGAACAATAGCAGGGCCGGCGCGATGCCGTTGACCTTGATTGCTGGCGCATAGCGCGCGGCGAAGGACAGCGTCAGGCTGTCGAGCCCGGCTTTGCTGGCGCAATAGCCGATGTGTTTGCTGCTGCCCTTGCGCGTGACATCGTCGCTGATATGGATGATGTCGGCGGGTGTCGAGCGTTGCAACAAATCGGCGCAGTGCAGGTTGATCAGGTAGGGTGCGAGCATGTGCAGATTGATCATGCGCGTGAAGGCTTCGGCCTCGCTGCCCGGGGTTTCGGCCAGCCACTCGGAGGCGTTGTGCACAATGGCGCGCAGGCTATCGGTGTGGTTTTTCAGTTCAGTGATAAAGGCGAGAATCCCGGCTTCGCTGGAGAAGTCGGCGAACAGGCCGATGGCGCCCAAATCGCGCAGTGTTTGTACGCCGGGACGTTCGGTGCGGTAGGTGAAGATGACGCGATGACCGTCTTCAAGCAAACGCTGCGCGCAGTGCAGACCGACACGCTGGCCGGCGCCGGTGATGAGGATCGGGGCTGCGGAAGTGGACATGAACGGCTCGCATCGCGGTGGGAGCAAAAACTATAACAGCGACACGACGGAAAAGATCGCAGCCTGCGGCAGCTCCTACATTGGCCTGCTTGCCTCCCTGTAGGAGCTGCCGAAGGCTGCGATCTTTTAAAGGTGCTGCGTAGACGTTTTGGCCGGCACGCGTCGAACCGGCGTGCTGTTCAACCAATTCGCCAGTAATCGCGTCGACAGCGGAATAAAGAAATAAACCATCAATGGCGTCAGGCACAGCGTGCTGATAAACACCCGCGGCAGCAGGCTCATTTCGCCGAGCAGCGGGCCCAGCACAAAGTTGAACAGCATCGACACCGGAAAGAACGCCAGCCAGATCGCCACCGCCTGTTTCCAGCGTGGCGGACGTTGACCGGCCGCGCCGAACCAGCCTTCGATGCCGCTGACGCGATGTTCCTTCGGATGGGCAAACAGATCGCTGCCCCGATCCAGCCATGCCGTACGCGAGGCGGAGTGCTCCCACGCATGCAAAGTCTGTTCATCGACGAAGCGGAAAATGATTTGAAATTCGTTATCACCGGGCGGCGGAGCGAGCACGCCAGAGCCGAGATAACCGGGAAAGTCGGTGGCCAGTTTTTCGCCTTCGCGCAACCAGGCAATCAGATCCTGATAGCGACCATCGGCGACGCGACGCGCGACCATCAGCGTGACGGGTGAAGTAGACATTGTGTATCTCCGTATTTCGTTCGCGGCACTCCGGGTAGGAGTTTCGCCAGACGCGCGCCGGGGTAGAGGCCCGCGTTTATTGCCAAGCAAGGATTATTCCTGAATTTCGCGATTTAACCAGAGACTTTCGTCGCAGTTCATCGCTTTTACCTTTAGCGGGCATTGCAGCTAGAATGGATCCAATCACTTTACAAGGACGTTGAGCGCACTATGCCTGTCATTACGGAGCTGAGCCCTGTTTCACGGGCGTCTGACGCGCTCGAGCGCGAAGACCTCTTTCCCATTCGTGAAGTGTCCCGACTCACCGGGGTCAACCCGGTCACGCTGCGTGCCTGGGAGCGACGTTACGGTTTGATCGAACCGACGCGCACCGAAAGTGGGCATCGGCTGTATTCAATGACCGAAATCGAGCGCGTTCGCAGCATTGTCGAGTGGATCGATCGTGGCGTCTCCGTGAGCAAGGTCGGCAAAATCCTCGCTAAAACCGAACCGCTAAAAGCACTGGCGCACATCATTTCCGATGATCAGGTGCAGGCCGATTACCAGCAGTGGCAGCATCAGGTAAAGCGTGCGGTCAGCGCCTTCGACGATCTTGAACTGGATCGTGTCTACGGCCAGATTTTTTCTTCTTATTCGCTGCCCGTGGTTTTTCAGGACATCCTGCTGCCGCTGTGGCGGCAATTGCTGCTGGGGCAGGAAGCCTTCGGACACACCAGCGAATGGCTGTTCTACGACGGCTACCTTAGAACCCGCGTACTGCAACGAATCATCGCGTTACGCACCACGCAGCCCCGCAAGATTCTCGTCAGCGCATTGGCCGGTCAGTGCCGTGAACTGGAGTTGCTGGTGGCCGCGCTGTTTTTGAGCAGCAGCGATGCGGGTGTTCGGGTATTGACGACCGGTCAGCCATTCGATGAATTGACGCTGGTCTGCGAAAAGATCAAACCACAGGCGCTGGTGCTGTTTTCCAATCATGCACCGGCCCCCGAGCTGCCACGGCGTTTGAACCGTTTGGCACTGAGTCTGGATTGTCAGGTGTTGCTGGCGGGGGATGCGGCGGATCTTGCGGAGGAAACTCTGGCCGGATCGTCAATCGGTTGCCTGGGCAATGAAGGCGCGACGATGCGTCAGCGGCTGACGCAATTTCTCGCGGGCAAACTCGATACCTGAGACTCAGGTGTGCAGGGCAGGGTGGGTCAGGCGATGTTGTTGCAGAATGAACTGGCGCAGGCGCTCGGTTTCATCGGCATCGGTCTGGCTCAGTTCGTAGGCGAAGAAACCTTTGTCGGTCTCACGCTCGAAATTGCCGCGCAGGGAAATTCGCTCATAGCCTGAAGGGCTGAACCACAGGGCGAAATGCTTCGGTGGTTTGGTCTTGTTGCGCACTTCCAGCAACACGCCTTTGTGCGACACCTCATGAACCCACAACGTGCCCGGTTGGCCATTGGCATTTTCCAGCGCCACCGGCTCGTCCAGCGCCAGGCGCCATGGCCGCACCATCGGGCCGTCTTCGTAAATGCTCGGCACGCCGAGGCGCAAATGCAGCGCGTGGAACTCGTCTTCCACCAGGTGCAGCGGGAAAGTCATCTGTTGGTTTTCGAAGTTGGCCTGAATGGTCACTTGTTCGTGAGCGGCCAGGCGCGTGAGCAAGTCACGGATCTGCGAACCGCCATTAACCAGCAGACTCGACGTCGCATCCCGCACATTGAGTTGCGGGTTGTGCTGCATGGTCTGGATGAAATCCAGCTCATCCTGAGTGAGGAGGGCGTCGCGTTGCATGGCTAGCTCGAAAGATATAGTTACAAAGTCATTGGTGATTGTAGTTAATGACAATTAGTTCGCTGATTTGTTTGCGCCGTTCGTCGCTTTCAGTTCTGCCAGCTGTGCTTTCAGTGTCGCGACCTCGTCTTCGAGTTGAGCAACACGTTGCTGAGCCTTGACCTGAATCGTTACATCTTTCTGTACACCGACGAAATAAGTCAGCCCGTCGTCAGCGCTTTTTACCGTTGAAAGCGACAGTTCGTTCCAGAACGGTGTGCCGTCCTTGCGATAGTTACGCAGGATTTCCCGGCACGATCCATTGTTGCGCAGCACCTCGCGAACCCGCTCCAGACTGGCCTGATCACGGTCTCCGGCCTGCAGAAAGCGGCAGTCCTGATAGAGAATCTCTTCGCTGGTGTAGCCGGTCAGCTGTTCGAACGCGGGGTTGACGTAAATCAGGATGGTGTCCTGATCGCCTTCCTTTTCCGCTACCACGATTCCATCGTTGGAGGCGTTGATCACCATTTGCAGCAGGCTGGCGTTGATCATCTGTGAGTCCGTTCAGAATGGCCGAGGGTTCGCATTCTAGATAAACCGTCAGCGCTGTCTACTGGCCATTATCGCCAGTTGAGATCCAATCGCAGCTTTGCGGCTTGGGCTGCTACTATCGCAGCTCATTTTTTCAGTTTCAGGATCAGATTGATGAAAGTCGCCATCCTCTCCGGTTCGGTTTACGGCACCGCCGAAGAAGTCGCCCGCCATGCCCAGAACCTGTTGAAAGCCGCTGGCTTTGAAACCTTCTACAACTCGCGCGCCAGCCTGGCGGACATTCAAGCGTTCGGCCCGGAAGCGTTCCTCGCGGTAACCTCGACCACTGGCATGGGCGAGTTGCCGGACAACCTGCAACCGTTGTATTCGACCATTCGCGATCAACTGCCAGCCGCGTGGCGCGGTTTGCCGGGCGCGGTCATCGCCTTGGGCGACGCCAGTTATGGCGACACCTTCTGCGGCGGCGGCGAGCAAATGCGCGAACTGTTCGGCGAACTGGGTGTGCGTGAAGTGCTGGAGATGCTGCGCATCGACGCCAGCGAAAGCGTGACCCCGGAAACCGACGCCGAACCTTGGCTGGCGCAGTTGATCGACGCGCTCAAGGGCTGATCGGCCGCTCGCGCAGGAGTGCCAGCCACGCCTGCGCGGCATTCGACAAATAGGCGCCCTGACGCCAGATAAACGCGATGTCCCAGCGCAGATAGTCCGGCGCACGCAAGGTCAGGCGCACCACGCCTGGCCGCACCAGCCCGCGCGCCACCACGCTGGGCAACAACACCACGCCTTGCCCGGCGGCCACCAGCGCCGCAAGAAAATCCGCCTGACCGCTGCGCCCGCCTTCCTTCGGTGTGAAGCCCATTTGCTGGCACGCCTGCAGCAAACGATCGTTGAGCACGAAGCTGCGCTGATAAAGCAGGAACGGCGTATCGGCGAGCTCCTCCAATCCGATCTCGCCGCGATCCGCCAACGGGTGATCGACCGGTAGCAGCGCATCGAGTTTCTCATCGCAAAACGGCTGACAGTCGAACTGCGGATCCTTCGGTAACAAACTACCACCCAATTCCAATTCCCCGTTGAGCACGGCTTGCTCGATGTTGCGGCTGCCGCCCTCGAGCAACTGCACGCTAATGTTTGGATAGCGCCGGCGATATTCAGCAAAGAGCCCGGCGAACAAAGCATCGCTGCCCAACAGCGGCAGACCGAGGCGCAACTCGCCACGGGCCAGATGACTGAGATCGTCCAGTTCGACCAGCAATTCGTTGCGTAAACGCAGCATCGCTTCGGCACGCTGCAACACCACGCTGCCGGCGGCGGTGAGGCGCAACTGTGAACCGAGGCGTTCCAGCAGCGGCGTGCCGAGGCTCTGTTCCAGTTGCGCGACTTGTTTGCTCACCGCTGATTGGCTGATGTGCAGGGTTTTCGCCGCTTGGGTAAACCCGCCCTGATGCATGACTTCGACAAAGCTGCGCAGCTGTTTGAATTCCATATGCCTGATTCCGTTTTGGAATGGCTTTGAGTCTAACAATTCGCTTCGGGGATGGCAGGTCACTTCGTAAAATAGGCTTCTGTAAGGAGCCAATCTCATGAACGCCGCCCGCTTCAAACACCTTTCACGTCTCTTCGTCGAACTCGCCGTGTTGCTCGGTCTCTACCTGCTCGGCTGCCAACTAGCCGCGTGGCTGGCCTGGCCGATTCCTGGCGGCGTGATCGGCATGGCGCTGTTGCTGCTGGCCTTCGCGTTCGGCTGGGTCAAACCGGCGGCGCTGCAATTGGGCGCGGGCTTGTTGATGGCCGAAATGCTGTTGTTCTTTATCCCGGCGCTGATGAGCCTGTTGGATTACGGCACGTTGCTCCGCGATGACGGCTGGCGGATTTTGCTGGTGATCGCCGCCAGCACTTTGATGGTGATGCTGGTGACCGCATTCACCGTGGAATTAGCCGTGCGCGCGAGGCGTTCCCATGAAGCTTGAATGGATGCCGATGTTCTGGCTCGCCTTCACTTTGTTGGCGTACCTGTTCAGCCGCTGGATTTATCGGCGCACCGGGCGCTATGTATTGTCGCCGCTGATTCTGGTGCCGGCGCTGCTGCTGGCGCTCGCCGTGCCGCTGCACACCGCCTATGCCGAATATTCCAGCAACACCCATTGGCTGATGTTGGTGCTCGGCCCGGTGACCGTCGCGTTTGCTGTGCCGATCTGGCAGCAACGCCGATTGCTGATGCGGCACTGGTCGGCGCTGATGCTCGGCATGGTGGCCGGCAGTGCAGCGTCGATCGGTACCTCGTTCGGCTTGGCCAAGGCATTGGCGCTCGACAGTTCGGTGACGATGTCGCTGGTACCGCGTTCGATCACCACGCCGTTCGCCATGCCGCTCGCGCAAAATCTCGGCGGTGTGCCGGAGTTGACCGCGGTGTTCGTGATGTTCACCGGCGTGTTCGGCGCGATGCTCGGCGGCGTGCTGTTGAAGTGGTTGCCGCTGCGCAGTGCCCTGGCGCGTGGCGCGTTGTTCGGCGTTGGCGCGCACGGTGCCGGGGTCAGTCGCGCGCATGAAGTGGGCGGTGAAGAAGGCTCTGTCGCCGGGCTGGTGATGGTGCTCACCGGGTTGCTCAATCTGTTTGCTGCACCTTTGTTGGCGTCGTTGCTTTGACATGGATCCAAGCTGTTTGCACGACTGACCCGGTCAGTCATCAAGCTGGCTGCCAATGCAACTACGTGATTGCCTGCACCTGACTAGACTGCTCACACGTTGCAGAACAATAAGAACGCAGAGGTGCATACAGTGAGCGTAGCCCCCGTCCAATCGTCCCTTAACGTCAAAGACCAGGTCAGTGCTGCGGAATGGCAGACCCGAGTCGATCTTGCCGCTTGTTATCGTCTGGTTGCCGCCCATGGCTGGGACGATCTGATCTTCACCCATATTTCCGCCAAGGTGCCGGGCACCGAAGACTTCCTGATCAATCCGTTTGGTCTGATGTTCCATGAGATCACCGCGTCGAGCCTGGTGAAGGTCGATCAGGCCGGCAACAAACTCATGGACAGCCCGTACGAAATCAATCCTGCCGGCTATACCATCCACAGCGCCGTGCACGAAGTACGGCACGATGTGGTTTGTGTGCTGCACACGCACACCGCCTCGGGTGTCGCGGTGTCGGCGCAAAAGCAGGGCGTGTTGCCGATCAGCCAACAATCGTTGTTCGTGCTGTCGAGCCTCGCCTATCACGGCTATGAAGGCGTGGCGCTGAACCACGAAGAGAAGGCGCGTTTGCAGGCCGACCTCGGCGAAAACAATTTCCTGATGTTGCACAACCACGGTCTGCTGACCTGTGGCAGCACCATCGCCGACACCTTTTTGATGATGTTCACCTTCCAGCGCGCTTGCGACATTCAGGTGATGGCGCAAACCGGGGGCGCTGAACTCATCGCCATCGAACCGCAAATTCTGGCAGGCGCCAAAGCGATGATCGCCGGCGTCACCAAAAGTGCTCAAGGCATGGGTGGCGCGCTGGCCTGGCCGGCGCTGCTGCGCAAACTCGATAAACAAGACCCCGGATATAAACTCTAATGCCACTTGCCGAGATTCCTCTGTGTGTCTGGCGTAAACGCAGCCGGACGTTTGTCTTTCGTGGTCGGCCGATCCGTTACTGGACGGCGGGGCAGGGCGAGCCGCTGCTGCTGATCCACGGTTTCCCGACCGCCAGTTGGGACTGGCATTACCTGTGGCAGCCACTGGCCCAGCGTTATCGGGTGATTGCCTGCGACATGCTCGGTTTCGGCGATTCAGCCAAGCCGATCAACCACACTTACAGCTTGTTGGAACAGGCGGATTTGCAGCAGGCGTTGCTCGCGCATTTGCAGGTCGAGCAACCGGTGCATGTGCTGGCGCACGATTACGGCGACAGCGTTGCGCAAGAACTGCTTGCCCGGCATTACGAGGATCGCCTCGAAATCGCCAGTTGCGTGTTCCTCAACGGTGGCCTGTTTCCGGAAACCCATCGGCCGGTGTTGATGCAGAAACTGTTGCTGAGTCCACTGGGCTGGATGATCGGCCGCGCGTTTACCCGCGATGCGCTGGTGAAAAGTTTTCGGCAGATCTTTGGGCCGAACACCCGCCCGTCAGAGAGCGAACTGGATGATTTCTGGAGCCTGGTCGAGACCAATCGTGGGCCACGGATCATGCACAAACTGATCAGCTATATTCCGGAGCGTCGGGTGCAGCGTGATCGTTGGGTCGCGGCGATGCAGCGCGGTGAAATTCCTCTGCGGGTGATCGATGGCGAAGTCGACCCGATCTCTGGTGCACACATGGTGCAGCGTTATTGCGAGTTGATTGCTGATGCCGACGCTGTGCTCCTGCCGGGCATTGGTCACTACCCGCAAACCGAAGCGCCGGTGCAGGTGCTTAAGCACTATTTGGAATTTCGTGAACGTCAGGTGCTGCCGCCGCGCAAAGTTGCCTGCTCCTGAAGATCAAAAGATCGCAGCCTTCGGCAGCTCCTACACCGATCCCCTGTAGGAGCTGCCGAAGGCTGCGATCTGGTGCTTTTCAAACCTGACTATCCCCCAACCTTATCGCACACCATTCAGCCCCAGCCCTGTTCGTTGTGACACCACGCCCCGTGCCTGACACTCGGACTCAATGTCCCATTGGCCTGCTGGAGTTGCCTCGATGAATGAGTCTGTGCGTTTCGAAGATAAAGTCGTGATCGTCACCGGAGCCGGTGGTGGCCTTGGCCGCGCCCACGCACTGCTATTCGCCAAACAAGGTGCGAAAGTGCTGGTCAACGACCTCGGCGGCTCGGCTCAGGGCGAAGGCGCCAATGCCTCCGCCGCCGACCGCGTCGTCGCCGAAATTCGCGAAGCCGGCGGCACCGCCGAAGCCAACCACGACTCGGTCACCGACGGCGACAAACTGGTACAAAACGCCCTCGATGTCTTCGGCCGCGTCGACGTGGTGGTCAACAACGCCGGCATCCTGCGCGACAAGACCTTCCACAAAATGGACGACGCCGACTGGGATCTGGTTTACCGCGTCCACGTCGAAGGCGCCTACAAAGTCACCCGCGCCGCATGGCCGCACCTGCGCGAGCAAAACTACGGTCGCGTAATCTTCACCGCCTCGACCTCCGGCATCTACGGCAACTTCGGCCAGTCCAACTACGGCATGGCCAAACTCGGCCTCTACGGCCTGACCCGCACCCTGGCCATCGAAGGCCGCAAAAACAACATTCTCGTCAACGCAATCGCCCCAACCGGCGGCACGCGCATGACCGAAGGCCTGATCCCGCCGCAAGTGTTCGAACAACTCAAACCGGAACTGGTCAGCCCGTTGGTGGTGTACCTGGCCAGCGAGCAATGCCAAGAGACTTCTGGACTGTTCGAAGTCGGCGGCGGCTGGATGGGCAAAGTGCGTTGGGAGCGTAGCCTTGGTGCCGGGTTTGATCCGCGAGTAGGTTTCTCGCCGGAAGATGTCGCGGCGCATTGGCAGCAGATTTGTGATTTCGAAGGGGCGGCGCATCCGAAAGACAATATTGAAGCGCTGAAGGAAATGATGGCGAATTTGCAGAAGTATTCGCTGTAAGGGACGTTTTAGCCTCGCTGCGTTCTCGACGTGGCGAGGCTCTTTCTTTTATTCCTCGTACCGTTTATCAATTATGAATTCCGGGAGTTTCCAATTTGGGCCCGAAATGGCGACAGCCTCTGTGCCCTCAGCCAATACGCCCTCACGAAATAATTCCTCGTACGTTTTACACAGTTCACCACGTGCAATGACTTCAAATCGATAACGCCCGAACAGTGTATCGAGGGCGGGAAATGCCAAACCGATTGCCAACACTGATAACAAATCCCTGAGATTTTCTTGCCTGACAGCCTGCTCGAGTTTTGCAGGCGAACTCTTGATTCTGCTGACACATTCAAATGCTTCCAGTTCCTGTTTTGTCGCAGCGTCAATCGCCTCGGCGGTGTAGCGCAATGCCTCATCGTCACCCAGTTTGAAATCTTCAAGTGTGGCCGAATGGACGTTATTCCAAAGCGACGGATTGCTTTTGGGAATGTAGTCGTCAGCAAGCCCCATCGCTCTGAATCGCTCCATCATTCGAATCGCATGCGCATAGTACCGGCGATCGGTGTCGGTCATCGCAAGCTTGCACTCCAGGATGGCATCAAGACGCGCAAGCATGATGAGGTCGGCAGCAGATCCTTTTCTTTCGATTTTTGTCTCTGCGGCTTTAACAGAATCTTGTTCCAACATTCGTTTTACTCGCTGCAAGTTTTTCGGATTTTCGGAGCGATTAACCTACATCAGCTTTTGAACGGACATATCTGCATCGTTCGTCAGTAATGACGCGCGTATTTGTATGAATAATCTTTAGCCCCGACTAAAAGCTTGGCATCAGCGGGTCAAAAAGAGATTTCCTACAACTGATGGGAAAACTTCCTGATGAATGCAGGAGAGGTGGGCAAAACGGCGCCCATAAAAAAGGCCGCTGCAAACGCAGCGGCCAAGGTAAGACGTTGGATCAAGGAGCTAAAAATCAAAAGTCAGTGAGCGCATCTTTGAGATAAATATGGAGGCGCTTGGACAATTGATGGCGCATTTACAGAAGTCTTCGTTCTGAGAAAAGAACCATCAAACTCAGGCTTGATGGTCCGGTTAGGAGTATCTGTTTTCTATCATGAATTTTGGGGCTTTCCAGTTTGGGCCTTTGGCTGCCAAGCCTTTGTCGCCGTGTGCCAATACACCAGCAGCAAGAAGGCGCGCGTATGCCATTTCCAAAGCTCCGTATTCGGAGATCAGCTCTCGGTTATAACGTCTGATCATCATGTCCAGATGCGGATTCGCGTTGAACAGCGAGAATACGGTGACGATGTCATCCAAAGATTCATTTTTTACGATTTGCTCAATGGTGCTCATTACCACATCTCCTTGAGTAACTTCTGATATTCGCGCTCTTGCTGTAGGTCATCGGCTTCCAGAGCTTCCGGTGTGTAGAGCAAAGCCGGATCGTCTCTCAATTGATAGTCTTCCAAGGTCGCAGCATGCACGTTGTTCCATACGGGAGAGTCTTTGTCGGGCATTTCATTGTCGCCATACCCCATGGCTTTGAGTCGTTCAAATTCCCTGATTTCATGTGTGTAAAAACGCTTATCTGTGTCGGTCATCTCAAGCTCCCCTTGAAGAACTTTATATAACCTGTCGACCATGATTTCGTTTGCAGCTGATTTTGGGAATTTAAGGGTGTGGGATTCCACCGTAAAAACTCCTTCCGGTGTTGCAATTGCAGAACCCCAATGAGAAAGAATAATCGGTAATCCAATTTCCTCCGGATTGAACTTTCGAGTGCTGTGCTCTCCTTCTTGGATTGCTCCCTCGTATGGACTGCTGAACACCACATAAAGCGGAGCAATCCCTGAGTCATCAGGGAACACAATAATGAATCGTTCCCACCCCTCGACCAGAATCGGATTTATATCCAGTCGCCCTTCAACCGGGATAATGGCGGCTCCCGAGTAGGCGGGCGTATCTGTTTCCGTAATGGGTGATGCAGTAGAGCTGTTACCCGGTGAGTGGGCGGGCGTCCAGGTAAGGAAGTCAGTTGGAGAATCCGGCAGAACGGCTTCGTAGACGTCATTCAATAGATCGTACGCTGCGTTCAGCACCAGAACACTTGAGCGCACATGGAAGTCGTCGGTAGTCGTGACGAATACTTCGGCGCCGGGGCCAAAAGATCGAATTCCCAATCCAACGGGTAGATCGAGTGTTCCTTGTCGGTCGGCGATTTCGCGCAATGTCTCGGGAGTTTCTGAAGACAGTTCGGCAAACGGTACGCTCAGCGTGAATCGATCACCGTTACCCAAGCGCGATGGCATCAGCAGTGCCGCGAAACCGACAACTGCTGGAGCTATCAAAGCAGTTCCCGCCGTTGTCAGCGTCAAAAGCCCTGACCTCATAGCGTTGAGAATCGAGGTCGTCGTCGCAGGGGGCAGGCGAACTGTACTTGATGCGAACGAGAAAACCGGCCGGCTGACAGCCAGCGCTCCGGAGGCTGGGTAAACGGTGTGAATTTCCGATATTTGCCGAGGCTCTTCTACATCTCGTTCATCGGCCTCCGCTTGTGACTTCGCTGCTCTTTGCTGATTGATCTTTTGCGTTGCCAATTGAGCTTGCTGTTGAGCCACAGATGTAGCGGTTCTGATGGCGCCGTTGAGAATTTCCTGACGTCGCTGCTCGGCTTCCAGTCGGGACTTTATTTGCTCGATTCGCTGCTCCATTTCTGCAGTAAGACGAGCCTGCTCGACAGCGAAAAACTGTGCGGCTGCTTCTGCATCGACTTGCGCTCTGGCAAGCGCTGTTTTCAATGCCAAAGCATCAGCTCGAGCCTTAGCCTTTTCACGCGCCGCATTTTCGATTAATTCATTGTAAAGTTTTCTCAATTCTTCTCTTTCTGCTTGGTCTCTGACTTCCTCCTCTTCCTGCTCTTTGCGAGCTATTTCATCGAGTTCTCTCTGGCGTTGCTGTTCAGCAGCAATTCGAGCGCGCTCGGCGTTGGCCAGACCCTCGAGTCGTGCCTGTTCGCGCGCTCTATGTTCTTCCTGTTGTCTGCGTGCAACTTCAGCAAGGTCTTTCTGCCGTTGTTGCTCCGTTGCAATACGTGCTCGTTCAGCGGCCAGGCGCTGAGCTTCTGCGACCGCAGCAAGTCTCGCCTGCTCCTGCGCTCTGTTGTGTTCCGCCTGTCTGCGGGCCGCATCGGCAATGTCTCTCTGCCGTTGTTGTTCCGCTGCAATCCGGGCGTTTTCGGCTGCCACTCGAGCTGCCTCGGCCATCGCCGCATTCCTTGCGTGCTCCTCAGCCTGTGCGGCCCTCAAGTAACTTTGTGCATTCATCGCTTGCTGGTGCAACAGGGCAATCGATTGAGATAGAAGCTGGGCCTCATGCGCCGCGAGATAGGATTGCTCCCAGAGTTGTGTCGAGCGAGCGCCGGGCCAGATTAGCTTGTCGATGGTTGTCGCTTTACGAACGAAGTCGGTGAATGATTTATCTCTCGGGTCACTGCCGAAAAAAGCATTCGCAGTAATGTTTTTTTGCTGTAGTTCGACGGTCTTTCGAGCGCGTAATGTTTCCCTTATATCTATTTCTCTCTGCCACGCCTGAACGGCTGATATCGATGAAGCAGGCAGCTGTGATCTATTGGCTGCAATTTCTGCTTCCAGATTAACCGGCAGTGCTTGTGACTTGGTTTCAAATTCCTGCTGGACTTGTCTTTTTACTTCTTGAGTTCTGACAGATGTTTCCACCTGGTGGAGTTGAGTGTTGGTACCGTTCCCGAACATGCCACTGCCGCGAGGGCGTGAATGAGTGGTAATCGGGGTCATCCATTCCGGGGCTTGTCCAACAGTATGGATAGCCGGAAAATTATCTTGTGGTGGTCGTTGCATTTAAATTCCTTTTTAAATGCGGCATCGAAATAGCTTTTGCTGTGCGGCATTAGTCGCAAGCGTAAAGCTGCAAGCCTGCGCTAATGATGTGAGCAGGTATGTTTATGCTAAGTGATTAATTTCTAGGAATGGGCTTGGTGTGTTGTCGGAAACTTCTGGTAAGACAAAGAGAGTCTGGGAAGCGATGAGACAGATTTTGTTAATGAATATGTAGGATTAGTAGGATTTTGGAAATTTCTTACAGTGCGTCGCGTTGATAGCTCAGCGACTTGTAGGATCTGCTAAAAACGGCGCCCATAAAAAAGGCCGCTGCAAACGCAGCGGCCAAGGTAAGACGTTGGATCAAGGAGCTACAAATCAACGTCAGTGAACACCGGGGCGATAAACCGACCACGTCGATTCATCTGAAATCTGTCAGCAATGGCCAGCGTTGCTCATGGCCAGTGCTTCGGCGCTTTTCGGCGTATCCCGTGAAAGCCCGCTCAGAATAAGCACTTCGGCCTGTAGGAAAAATAGCGATTCCAGACATGCACTGTTGCGGAGCATGCAACAGTCGCTGTGTCCCGGCATGCACCATGCGCTGCGCTGATGATCGTCCATCCAGCTCACCCATGGATCGCGCAAAGCCCCGTGCTGTGCGGGCATTCATCCTTTCGAGCGACAGCGTGAATACCTCCTTGGTGCGCTTATCGTCCGGTGGTGGCGGCAGTAGGGTGGGGCCTTCTGTCACTCACCGGGGAAGACGCATGACAAAAAAAACAATGCGCGCCATCTTCACACCGCAAGCGCTGGCCGCTGCGGTGGCTCTGGGTTGCTGTGCCCAGGCGCAGGCGGTTTCGTTCAACATCGGCGAAATTGAAGGGACGTTCGACTCGTCCTTGTCGATCGGGGCGAGCTGGGGCATGCGCGATGCCGACAAGTCGCTGGTCGGCACGGTCAACGGCGGTACCGGGCAATCTTCCACGGGTGATGACGGGCGCCTGAACTTCAAGAAAGGCGAGACCTTTTCGAAAATCTTCAAAGGCATTCACGACCTCGAACTGAAGTACGGCGACACCGGTGTGTTTGTGCGCGGCAAGTATTGGTACGACTTCGAGCTCAAGGACGAAGACCGCGAGTTCAAACAGATCAGCGACAGCGGTCGCAAGGAAGGCGCCAAGTCTTCCGGCGCGCAGATTCTCGATGCCTTCGTCTATCACAACTATTCCATCGCTGATTTGCCGGGCACTGTGCGCGCCGGTAAGCAGGTGGTGAGTTGGGGCGAAAGTACCTTCATCGGCAACTCGATCAACAGCATCAACCCGGTCGACGTTTCCGCGTTTCGCCGTCCCGGTGCCGAGATCAAGGAAGGCCTGATTCCGGTGAACATGTTGTTCGGTTCGCAAGGTCTGACCGATCAACTGACGGTTGAAGGCTTTTACCAACTGGAGTGGGATCAGACCGTTCTCGACAACTGCGGCACGTTCTTCGGTGTCGACGTGGCGGCGGATGGTTGCAACAACGGCTACACCGTCGGCAGTCCAGCCATTGCACCGTTTGTGCCGTTGACCCAGGCATTCGGTCAGGGCATTCAGGTCACTCGCGAAGGGGTGGTGATTCCCCGTGGCGGCGACCGCGATGCGCGGGATTCCGGGCAGTGGGGCACGGCGCTACGCTGGCTCGGCGACGATACCGAGTACGGCTTCTATTTCATGAACTATCACAGCCGCACGCCAACGGTGGGCACCACTACGGCGGGGCTTTCGACGCTGGCGGCATTGCCGGGCATGGTCGGCATAGCCAACGGTCTGGCGCCTGGCAGCGGTGCGGGTCTGGCGCAGAGCGTGATGCTCGGACGCGGTCAGTACTACCTCGAATACCCGGAAGACATTCGCCTGTACGGCGCGAGTTTCTCCACCACCTTGCCGACCGGCACCGCGTGGACTGGCGAGATCAGCTACCGGCCCAACGCGCCGGTGCAGGTCAACACCAACGACCTGACGCTGGCGCTGCTCAACCCGATTGCCGGCGGTGCGGCCTCGCCACTGGCGACGTCGCCGGGCGCGGACAACAAAGGTTATCGCCGTAAAGAAGTGACGCAAGTGCAGAGCACCCTCACACACTTCTTCGATCAGGTGTTGGGCGCTGAACGTCTGACCGTGGTCGGCGAAGCGGCGGTGGTGCACGTCGGTGGTCTGGAGTCGCGCAGTCAGCTGCGTTATGGCCGCGATTCGGTGTACGGCCAGTACGGTTTCGGTGGCGACACCGACGGCTTTGTCACCTCGACCTCGTGGGGCTACCGCGCCCGGGCGATTCTCGATTACGCCAACGTGGTCGGCGGGATCAACTTCAAACCCAACCTGTCGTGGTCGCATGACGTCGCCGGTTACGGGCCCAACGGCCTGTTCAACGAAGGCGCGAAAGCGATCAGCGTCGGCGTCGATGCCGACTACCGCAACACCTACACCGCGAGCCTCAGTTACACCGACTTCTTTGGCGGTGACTACAACGTCCTCGAAGACCGTGACTTCGTGGCCCTGAGCTTCGGCGTGAACTTCTGATCTGCCCGAGAAGGATGACTGCAATGCGCAAAATGATTCTGCAATGTGGTGTGCTGGCCCTGAGTGTGCTGGCGGCCAACGTGATGGCGGCGGTGTCGCCGGATGAAGCGAACAAACTCGGCACCAGCCTGACCCCGCTCGGTGCTGAAAAGGCCGGCAACGCCGATGGCTCGATTCCGGCGTGGACCGGCGGTATCCCGAAAAACGCCGCCGCGGTGGACAGCAAAGGTTTCCTCGCCGACCCGTTCGCCAACGAGAAACCGTTGTTCACCATCACTCCGGCCAACGTCGACAAGTACAAAGACAAGCTGTCCGAAGGCCAGGTGGCGATGTTCAAGCGCTACCCTGAAACCTACAAAATTCCGGTCTACACCACTCACCGCACCGTCGCCGTGCCGCCGGAAATCTACGAATCGGCCAAGCGCAGCGCGCTCAACGTCACCACCATCAACGATGGCAATGGCCTGGCCAATTTCACCGGCAACCGCTACTACGCCTTCCCGATTCCGAAGAACGGCGTCGAGGTGTTGTGGAACCACATCACCCGTTACCACGGCGGCAACGTCAAACGCATCATCACTCAGGTGACCCCGCAGACTAACGGCAGCTTCACGCCGATCCGCTTCGAAGAAGAGATCGCCGTGCCGCAACTGATCAAGGATATCGACCCGGAAAAAGCCGCCAACGTGCTGACCTTTTTCAAACAATCAGTGACCGCGCCGGCGCGTTTGGCCGGCAACGTACTGCTGGTGCACGAAACCCTCGATCAGGTGAAGGAGCCGCGTCTGGCGTGGATTTACAACGCCGGCCAGCGTCGGGTTCGTCGGGCGCCGCAAGTGGCGTATGACGGCCCGGGCACGGCGGCGGATGGCCTGCGTACTTCGGACAACTTCGACATGTTTTCCGGCGCACCGGATCGCTACGACTGGAAACTGGTCGGCAAAAAGGAAATGTACATCCCGTACAACAGCTACAAACTCGATTCGCCGAGCCTGAAATACGATGACATCGTCAAGGCCGGGCACATCAATCAGGATCTGACCCGTTACGAACTGCACCGTGTCTGGGAGGTGATCGGTACGGTGAAACCGAACGAGCGGCACATCTACGCCAAGCGCCACATGTACATCGATGAGGACAGCTGGCAAGTCGCACTGGTCGATCACTATGACGGTCGCGGTCAACTGTGGCGCGTGGCCGAAGGTCACTCTGAATATCACTACGAGCATCAGGCCCAGGCTTACACCCTCGAAGCGCTCTACGACATCATCGCCGGTCGCTACATTGCCCTGGGCATGAAGAACGAAGAGAAACACAGTTACGAATTCGGCTTCGAAGCCAAGGCGGCGGATTACACGCCATCAGCCTTGCGCGCCGAGGGTGTTCGGTAACGGTCTGGATACATCGGCAAGGCAAAAGGCGACCACTCGGTCGCCTTTTTTATGGGCCGCAATCAGCGCGCTGAATACTCGTCAACAAGGTGCCCGGAGCGGGCTAGGGTGAGTGCACAACGATAAGAAGGCTCACTCGATGACCGCCATGACGCCCTGCCTGGATCGCCGCGGATTTCTGCCCAGGCTTTCTTCCCATCATCAGTCGCGTACGCGTTTGAGCGCGCCATTGCTCGAATCCGTGGCGCGGGTGCGGCTGGTGTGCGCGCCGGCCGGCAGCGGCAAAAGTGCATTGCTTGCTGAATGTCTGTTTCAGGCGCCGCCCGCGAGCGAGGTGCGGTGGTTGCCGTTGGCTGGCGTAACGCTCAGTCCCGCCGACTTCTGCCAGCGTCTGGCGCAGACGTTGGGACTGGCCGAGCGGGTGGATGAGGCGCGGTTGATCGCGACGCTGGCACGTTGGGCTGAGCCGACCTGGTTGTTTATCGACGATTACTGTCGTCTGCCCGATCCGGAGTTGGACACGTTGCTTGATCGTTTGCTGGCGGTCAGCAGTCCGGCACTCACGTGGTGGATCGGCACGCGCCGACGTCCGCAATGCAACTGGCCGCGTTTGCTGCTCGACGATGAGTTATATGAATCTGAAAGCGTGACCCTCGCCCTGACCCAAGACGAAATCGCTAGCGCGCTGACGCATTTGACGCCACAGCAAGCCGGCAGTGTTGCCGGGCGAATAGTCCAGCGCACTGGCGGCTGGTGCGCCGGGGTGCGCATGGCGCTGCTGCAGAAGTGCGACTGGACGCAAAGTCTACAACCGCAACAACGGGTCGATACGCTGCTCGATTATCTGCAACACGAACTCTTCAGCAGCCTTACGCCGGAGCTGGCTGAAGCCTGGCGGGTGTTGGCGCATCTGCCGCGATTCAATGCCGAACTGTGCGAGCACTTGTTCGGTGCCGGCGAGGGTGCGCAACTCTTGCGCACGCTGCAAACGCTGGGCTGCTTTATCGAGCCGTGGCACGAATCGGCTGAATGGCTGCAAGTGTTCCCGCCGCTCGCGCAAGTCATGCGCGAAGAGCAATGGCCGGCGAGCCGTTCCTGGCATCGGCGTGCCTGTCAGTTTTTTACCGTCGGCAAGGATTGGCGTTCGGCCTTCGAGCAAGCGCTGCTCGCCGAAGAATTCGAAGTGGCGGTCAGCCTGTTGCAGCACTTCAGTTTTGAGCATCTTTTTGAAGAGCAGACCGTGGTGTTGTTGCTGCAATTGCACGAGCAACAGGGCGAAGAGTTGATTTTGAGTTCGCCGCAATTGGTCGGTCTGTTTACCGGGGCGCTGTTGTTTGCCGGACGGTTTGAACAAGCAGAACAATGCATTGCGCATATGACGCGATTCCTGCCACAACCGTCAGCGCAATCCGAGCGGCAGTTAATTGCCCGTTGGCAGGCGCAACAGGGTTGGCTCCTGCATTTGCAAGGGCAGATGCAGCCCGCGCAGGAACACTTTCAGCAGGCGCTGGCCGAACTGGCCCCCGAGACGTGGCCGACCCGGCTGCTGTGCCTGTCGGGGCTGACTCAGCAGGCATTTCTGCGTGGTGAACTCGACGTGGCGCAGGCGTTCAACCGGCAAGCGCTGTGCCTGGCGCGGGCGCATGATTCATTGGTCTTCGAAGGCCTGCTCGAACTTGATCATGCGCACCTGCTCGAACAGCGCGGTGCGAGCGCGCGGGCCGAGGCGTTATTGAGCAACATGGATGAATTGCTTCGCGAACACACTGTGCGGCTGACGCCTTTGCACGGCAGGATCGCGCTGCTGCGCGGGCGCCTCGCACTTAATCAGGGGCTGGACGAACGCGCGGCGGCACTGTTTCAAAGTGGCTTGAATGATTGCCTGCGCAGCCACGACAAACGAGTGCTGTACGGCTATTTGGGACAGGCGCAATTGGCGGCCAATCAGCGTGATTTTGAGCTGGCCTTCAATCGGCTCCGGGCGGCTGAACGCTTGATGCAGCAGCGGCAGATTCCCGACACGGTCTATCGCGGTGTGCTGCTGCAGGTCAGCAGCCATTTCTGGTTGCAACAGCAACGTCAGGATCTCGCTTGTGAAGCGCTGAGCCGCGTGTTGCGCCATTACCAAGGAGCTCAAGCTGTGCAGGCTCCGCCAGCAACCGTGTTGCTGATCCCGAGAATTGAATACCTGCTGATCCTTGCTCGCGCTGCCAGTTCGCCGATGGACGCTGAGCACCTGGCGCAGTTACAGCGCAGGATGAACCAGGCCCAATCCAGCGCGATGAACGCCTTGCACACGGAATTGCAGCTGGTCATCGCCGAGCTTTTGTGGCTCGCCGGCCGCAAGGATGAAGCCGATAAAGCCTTGCGACAGGGGCTGCGGCTGGCGGCGGATTTTCAGTGCCGTCAGGCGTTGCAAGAGTTGAGTCTGCGCAGGGCCGAGATGTTGCAAACGGTGGCGCTGCCATCGGCTCATCATGTGGATTTTGAAAACTCCGCCAGTTTGCCTTTGTTCAGTCAGCGCGAACTGAAAGTTTTAAAGCTGATTGCCCTCGGTTATTCGAATCAACAGATTGCCGATGAAATGTTTATCTCGTTACACACGGTAAAGACTCACGCTCGACGTATTAACGTAAAGCTCTGCGTAGAGCGCCGGACTCAGGCGGTCGCGAAGGCAAAGTTGTTAGGCGTGCTGAGTTAAAAATAAAGCGTGCTAACAGCACGTTGAAGTCATTGAGACGTTTTGCATGCTTTGCCCATATTTTGAATTGCTTGTCGGTTTTTTTGTTTTCGCCAACTGAAGTAATTTTTGCCCGTTGACCTGCCATTCGGCTGGTTGTGTTCTGAAATAACTCAGGGGCATTGAATGAACTTGTTTGATAAGCGAATTTTGGCGAACGTGCAAGAACCTGCAAAGTGGCTGGGAAATGCCGAGGGTGATAAGCAGCTCGAGTTTGCGCAGTTAGAACAACAGCTTGTTGCCAGTCGACTGCATCTCGAACGACAACTGGAGCACCTGACCGATCTCCAGTCGTATGCGCGCTTTGTCATTGCTGGTTCGATCAGGCTCGATTTTGGTACGGTATTGAATCCTGATCAAATCACCGTTCGTTCACAATATGTTTTCAAAGTAGGCCCGCACACTATTCAGCAGGACAACTCACGGAGTCTGACCGAGTTTGCGCTGTATGGGCTGCACGACAAATCGTCACGCGCCCGACTGGAATGCGTGGGCGAAGGCGTGCCGATACAGATGAACCAGCAATGGGTCGAAAACGTCTTGGATACTGCTGATTTGCGCTCCGCTTATGCTGTCAACTTGCGCAAAACCTATGAGGAAAGCAGTGTCGTCGAGGCCATGAGTGCCTTTATAAAACAGCAGTTGTTGCTGAGCGCCTTTTCCGCGCGGCTGCAGGGACAACTTGATCAAACCAATCTCGAGCGTGTCCGGCGCGCGGTCGAGGGCGAGGCGGGGCTAATTGTCGGATACCTCATATTGGAGCTTCCCGGGGTCAATAATCGGCCGTTCAAGGATCTCGTGGTGATCGGCCCTGATCAGCCCGGGCGGGGTGACTGGCTTCTGTATGCGCCGGGCTCTCCGGGCAATCGCGAATGGCGAGAGTTTCCCGATATTCGGAGTCTGAGCTTTGAGATCGGCGCCTGGACGGCGACTGAAAAGGGTTGCGATTATCTTGTCTGGCAGTCTCATGCGATGGATCGGCAGGTCATTTCCAGCCATCTAAAGAAGGTCTTGCAATTACCCTCTCTGTGGCGAGGCGTAGAGGTGGGGCCTACGCCTTACCGTGGCTCCGAAGCGATGTTGAATCTGGTGTACAACCAGCATGCCTGGATTGTGGCGCAGGAAGAAAGTGTCACACCCTATGCCTATCGTACGGCCACCGATGGACAGCGTCAGACGTTCGCCAGGTTCAGTACCGAACTTCAGGCGCTGCAAACCGTAAATGTACATCAGGGCGGATTTATTTCTTATGAACAGTTCTGCTTTGACCTGATCAAACAGCGTGTTGAACAAGTGATATCGGAACGGGGCGAGTCTGTTTCGGTCAATCCGGATCAGATCCGGGTTGAAATCAGCGAAGATCAGCAATTGACGCTGAGGCAGTTGATTGTTGCTGAAGTGCACTTTTATGCCGACGGTGCCGGTCAACCCAAATACCCGCGATTTGTTGTAGCTGAAAATCATCCACCCTTAAGGACTCTGGATATTCGCGACATCGCCGGTTGGTCACGAACACTGCGCCCGGGTGAGCAGTACATCGATATGTTGCGTGCCGTTCATCTGAATCGAAACAATAGGGAGGGTGCATTCAAGCGGCAGATATATCTGTCGGCTTTGATACGCAAAATGTATGTAGCCGCCATGCAGGCTTTTTTCAGCGGTCGTCTGAGCGCTCAAACGCTTCCTGAATTACTTAATCTCATTGGCGGGATTGATGGTGAACACCCGCCTAAATCGATTCTGGAGAAGATTGGTACAGTCAAATACAGCGCGATGTGCAGTTTGCATATCAAGAGTGAATTGGTGGTCGGTGTGTACGTGTTCCGTTTGCACGTCGCGGGTCATGTTGAAGAATACGTGTTCGCCCCGGATGCCCCGGACGGCTGCGAAATCTGGCCATTTCACGAGTTCGTCAACGCTGTGAAAACACGCGGTTACGGGCGTTACGTTTATGAGAGAGTCGAGGAGAAGTCTCAGCGCAAGGTCAAAAGCTATCTGGATCAGCTTGAGGAACAAAGCAACTTCGTAGAGGCTCCTGTTCTGGAGTCCAACAGCCGAATAGCTAACTTCCATAACTGCTATGACGAATTGATTAACAAGGTCATTTCCGATGTCGATGAAAAGACTCAAAGCCTGAGCGAAATTATTTTCGGGCTGGTTTTTGATGGCGTTGTCACGGCGGTCACTGCACTGAGTTTCGTCTTTCCGCCGGCGGGCATTGCTCTGAGTGTTGTGTTGTTCACCAAAGAAACGTTATCCGGCCTTGATGCACTTGTTCAGGGTGATCGGGCGAAAGCGCTGAAGCATTTTGTGGAAGCAATTGCGGAACTGGCCTCGTTGGGCAAGGCTGCCGCGGGTAAGCGCGCCGCGTCCACATTGCAACGTAACTTCGTTTCACTCATCGGTGACGTTTATAAAGTCGAGAGTTTTTACAGGCAGGCAACAGGACACGCTGGTCTGCCCGGTCTGGCAAAGGAGGCCATTCAGGAGATCCTGGATGGCCCTCAAGCCCTGACCAGTAAAACCACGGTTATCTGACCCAGTACCGTGCCATGCCACAGCGTCGCACACTAATGGCGCTGCTCAGCGACTGACTTCATCGCTTTGGTAGCCCATTCGCCAGCTCACGGCCCGCGTCGCCGCCAACAAGCGCTGCGCCGCCGGGCCGTTTTCGTCAGCGTGAAACAACGAGGTCGGGCCGACAATCGTGAGCACCGCCGCGACCTGGCCGACGGCATTGAACACCGGCGCGGACAACGCGTCCACGCCGGGCATCAGCAAGCCGTGAACATGGTGCAGACCGCGTTCGCGGATCTGTTCGCACAGGGTTGTGTAAGTCTTTTCCTCTTTGAGCGGGTGATCGGCAACGGCGATTTCCTGCTCGCGCAGATCATCGGTTTCCCGATGCGGCAGAAACGCGCTGAACACCAGTCCCGTCGAAGAACTGAGTAGCGGCAGCACCGAGCCCAACTGCGTCACCACCGTCACCGCACGCACCGCCGGTTCGATGTGCACCACGGTTGCACCCTGATTGCCCCACACCGCCAAAAAACAGGTCTCGTTGAGTTCGTCGCGCAGTTCGGCCAACGGCAGGGCGGCGACTTTCAGCACGTCCATACTGTTGAGTGCGGCCAAACCCACACGTAGCGCTTCGCGACCGAGACCGTAATGGTTGGTGGCGGCGTTCTGCTCGGCAAAACCCGAGGCGATCAACGCCTGTAAATAGCGATGCACCTTGCTCGCCGGCATCTGCACATGTTCGGCCAGACGCGACAGCGAGGTCGACGGTGACAACTCGGCCAAAGCCTTGAGGATGTCGGTGCCGACTTCGGCGGAGCGGACTTTCTGTTTGCCGTTACTGTCGCTGGTTTTGTCCATGGTGCGGCCGGGTTCCGATACGAATGGGCGTCTTTATAGCTTGACGCTGGATAGCGAGCAAATTACGTTATGCGTAATCGAATTACGATAATAACAACCCCGGCGTGCCGAAACCTCTGAGCCAGAGCGATGGGCCACTGCCGACTCCCTGTTCAGGAGGCTCCATGAACCTCGATTCAACCGCTCAGGCGCTGGCGTATCAGTCCGGTTTCGGCAACGAATTCAGCACTGAAGCGTTGCCCGGCGCGCTGCCCGTCGGCCAGAACTCCCCGCAAAAAGCCCCGTACGGCCTCTACACCGAATTGTTTTCCGGCACCGCGTTCACCATGACCCGCAGTGAAGCGCGGCGCACCTGGATGTACCGGATTCAGCCGTCGGCCAATCACCCGGCGTTCGTCAAACTGGAACGGCAACTGGCCGGTGGGCCGTTGGGCGATGTGACACCGAATCGCCTGCGTTGGAATCCGCTGGAGATCCCGGCCGAGCCGACTGATTTCATCGATGGCCTGGTGAGCATGGTGGCCAACTCCGCCGCCGAAAAACCGTCCGGCATCAGCATTTACAACTACGCCGCCAATCGTTCGATGGAACGCGTGTTCTTCAATGCCGACGGCGAACTGCTGCTAGTGCCGCAACTCGGCCGTCTGCGCATCGCCACCGAGCTGGGCGTGCTGGAAGTGGCGCCGCTGGAAATCGTCGTGCTGCCGCGCGGCTTGAAATTCCGCGTGGAACTGCTCGACCCGCAAGCACGCGGTTACGTCGCCGAAAACCATGGCGCGCCGCTGCGTCTGCCGGATCTGGGGCCGATTGGCAGCAACGGTCTGGCCAATCCGCGCGACTTCCTGACGCCGGTCGCTGCTTACGAAAATCTGCAGCAACCGACCACTCTGGTGCAGAAATTCCTCGGTCAGTTGTGGGCTACCGAACTCAATCACTCGCCGCTCAACGTGGTCGCCTGGCACGGCAATAACGTGCCGTACAAATACGACCTGCGCCGTTTCAACACCATCGGTACGGTCAGTTTCGATCACCCGGATCCGTCGATCTTCACCGTGCTGACGTCGCCGACCAGCGTGCACGGTCTGGCCAACCTCGACTTCGTGATCTTCCCGCCGCGCTGGATGGTCGCCGAAAACACCTTCCGTCCACCGTGGTTCCACCGCAACCTGATGAACGAATTCATGGGCCTGATTCAGGGTGAATACGACGCCAAGGCTGAAGGCTTTGTGCCCGGCGGCGCGTCGTTGCACAGCTGCATGAGCGCCCACGGCCCGGACGGCGAGACTTGCACCAAAGCGATCAACGCCGAGCTCAAACCGACAAAAATCGACAACACCATGGCCTTCATGTTCGAGACCAGTCAGGTACTGCGCCCAAGCCGTTTCGCCCTCGACTGCCCGCAACTGCAATCTACTTACGACGCTTGCTGGGCCACGCTGCCCGCCACGTTCGACCCGACCCGGAGATAACCCATGACGCAGAATTCCATTACCCGCAGCTGGGTCGCTTCAGCCAACGGTCACGCAGATTTCCCGCTGCAGAACTTGCCGCTCGGTGTGTTCAGTATCGACGGTTCGGCGCCGCGCGCAGGCGTGGCAATTGGCGAACAGATTTTTGATCTGCAAGTCGCGCTGGAAGCCGGGCTGTTCGACGGCGCCGCGCGCAGAGCCGTCGAAGCCATGCACGGGGGCCAGTTGAACGCGTTTTTTGAACTCGGTCGCGACGCTCGTGTGGCTCTGCGCGAACGCTTGCTGGAACTGTTCAGCGAAGGCAGCACGCACCGTGGCAGCATCGAAGCGCAAGGTGCAAAACTGCTGCCACTGGCCGCCGATTGCCAACTGCACCTGCCGGCACGCATCAGCGATTACACCGACTTCTACGTCGGCATCGAACACGCGCAAAACGTCGGCAAACTGTTCCGTCCGGATAACCCGCTGCTGCCGAACTACAAACATGTGCCGATCGGTTATCACGGTCGCGCCTCCACTGTGCGCGCCTCCGGCACCGACGTGCGTCGTCCTAAAGGCCAGACCTTGCCGGCCGGTCAGACTGAGCCGACCTTCGGCCCGTGCGCGCGACTGGATTATGAACTGGAACTGGGCATCTGGATCGGTCAGGGCAACGAGATGGGCGACTCGATCGCCATCGGCGATGCCGCTGATCACATCGCCGGTTTCTGCCTGCTCAACGACTGGTCGGCGCGCGATATCCAGGCGTGGGAATACCAACCGCTGGGCCCGTTCCTGTCGAAGAGCTTCATCACCAGCGTGTCGCCGTGGGTCGTAACAGCAGAAGCGCTGACGCCATTCCGCACCGCGCAACCGAAGCGTCCGGAGGGTGATCCGCAGCCGCTGCCGTACCTGTTCGATCAACGCGATCAGGACGGCGGTGCTTTCGACATCGAACTGGAAGTGCTGCTGCTCACCGAAGCCATGCGCGAACAGAATCTGCCAGCCCATCGCCTGACCCTGAGCAATACCCGCTACATGTACTGGACTGTCGCGCAAATGGTCGCGCACCACAGCGTCAACGGTTGCCAGTTGCAGGCCGGTGATCTGTTCGGTTCGGGCACTTTGTCCGGCCCGGAAAACGGTCAGTTCGGCAGCCTGCTGGAAATCACCGAGGGCGGTAAAAAACCGATCGAACTGGCCTCCGGCGAAGTGCGCAAATTCCTTGAAGACGGTGACGAAATCATCCTGCGCGCACGTTGCGCCCGTGATGGTTTCGCCTCGATCGGCTTCGGCGAATGCCGTGGCAAAGTGTTGGCGGCGCGCTGACAGGAGCGGTTTATGGATCTCTATACCTACTACCGTTCGACCTCGTCGTATCGCGTGCGGATCGCGCTGGCATTGAAGGGCCTCGACTATCAGGCGTTGCCGGTCAATCTGATCGCGCCGGCCGGTGGCGAGCATCGGCAAGCGGCGTATCTGGCGATCAATCCACAGGGCCGAGTGCCGGCCTTGCGCACTGATGAAGGCGAGTTATTGATCCAGTCGCCGGCGATCATCGAGTACCTGGAGGAACGTTATCCACAGGTGCCGTTGTTGCCGGAAGATCTCGCGGCCCGCGCCCATGTGCGTGCTGTCGCGGCGGTGATCGGTTGCGACGTGCATCCGCTGCACAACGTCAGCGTGCTCAATCGCCTGCGCCAGTTGGGGCAGGAAGAGCCGCAGGTGGTGGAGTGGATCAGCCACTGGATCGGCCAAGGCTTGGCGACGGTGGAGCAGTTGATTGGTGATAGCGGTTTCTGTTTCGGCAAGTGGCCGTGTGTGGCGGATGTTTACCTGATTCCGCAGTTGTATGCGGCTGAGCGGTTCAATGTGTCGTTGGAGGCTTACCCGCGAATCTGCCGAGTGGCGGCGCTGGCGGCAGACCATCCAGCGTTCATCAAAGCCCATCCCGCGAATCAACCTGACACCCCGTAACCAAAATTGTAGGAGCAAGGCTTGCCCGCGAAAGCGGTGGTTCAGTTATCTATTGTGTTGCTGACCCACCGCCTTCGCGGGCAAGCCTTGCTCCTACAGGTGTTTTGGAACACATGATCGTTCCCACGCTCTGCGTGGGAACGCATCCCGTGACGCTCTGCGTCACAGTGGACGCAGAGCGTCCCCGGCGGCATTCCCACGCGGAGCGTGGGAACGATCCGGTGGCCACAGCAAAAAATCATAAAAACAAAACAGGTACCTTGCGATGCACAACCAGATTGCCAGCTTCCGTGCGGCACTCGACGCCCGTCCGGTGTCCCGTTATCAGTGGTTGCTCCTGATCCTGCTCGCCTTGCTGCTCGTCACCGACGGCTACGACGCGCAGGTGCTCGGTTACGTTGTCCCGGCACTGGCTCAGGATTGGGGTCTGGAAAAAGCCGCATTCGGACCTGTTTTTAGCGCCAACCTGCTCGGTTTGACCATTGGTTCGCTGGTGGTCACGCCATTGGCCGACCGCTTCGGCGTGCGACGGATTCTGCTTGCTTGCGTGCTGATCTACGCCACGCTCACCGTGTTGATGGTGTTCGCCGATTCCCTGAATACGCTGATGATCGCGCGTTTTATCTGCGGCATCGGCATGGGCGGCGCGATGCCCAGCGCGATGGCGTTGATGTCGGAATATTCGCCACCACGCTTGCGTACTTTGATGGTGACGCTGGCGGCGTGCGGTTTTTCGTTCGGTGGGGCGGCGGGTGGTTTTGTCGCGGCCGGATTTATCGATCAGTTCGGCTGGCAAGCAGTGTTCCTCGCTGGCGGCGTGACGCCGTTGCTGCTGTTTCCGTTCCTCTGGTGGATGCTGCCGGAGTCGCTGCCGCGTTTGCTGCGTGACGCGCCGCCGTATGCGCGCCTGCGCAAAGTCACCGCGCGAATGTTGCCGGACTGGCAACCGCCATTGGCGAGCGTCGAGCAAAACGAACGCGAGCAGGGCAGCAAACTGACCGTGGTCGAATTGTTCCGCAACGGCTACGCGCGACCGACGCTGCTGATTTGGGCGACGTTTTTTGTCAGCCTGATTCTTCTGTATTTCATGATCAGTTGGCTGCCGACGTTGCTGCTGGAAAGTGGCCTGACACTCAACGAAGCCAATCTGGTGACGTCGATGTTCCTGTTCGCCGGCACCCTCGGCGCGATTTGCATGGCGTGGTTTGCCGACCGTTTAAAGCGCAAGGTGCGGCTGTTGTCTGGCGTGTTGGCCGGCGCGGCGCTGTGTACGATTTTGCTCGGCCTTAATCACGACAATCCGCGTTACCTGGTGGCCTGCGTGTTTGCGGCGGGGTTCTGCATCATCGGCGGGCAGCTGACGTTGAATGCGTTCGCGAGTAATTTTTATCCGGCGCACGTTCGCGCCACGGGTACTGGGTGGGCATTGGGTGTAGGGCGTTTTGGTTCGATTCTCGGGCCATTGTTCGGCAGTCTGCTGCTGGCGATGCACATTCCGGTGGCGCAGATTTTCTTCTTCTGCGCGATTCCGGCGGTCATCGCTGCGCTGCTGATCATCCAGGTGCGCTCGCCTTCTGAGGGTGGTTCGGTTTTGGGTGTTGCGGCGCCTTTTAAATCTTGAAGATCAAAAGATCGCAGCCTGCGGCAGCTCCTACATGGGATCATCTGTAGGAGCTGCCGCAGGCTGCGATCTTTTGCTTTTAATGGACGACAGAATTAGGCGGCAGGTGGCTGAGCCGGTCGGTCAGGCGCAGACGCTGGATCGGATCATCACTTAGCAACAACGCACGCTCCAGATCGAAGCGCTCGGCATTCGGGCAATCCAGCCGCTGATACAAACTGGCCCGCGCCAGATAATCAGCGGCAGCAGCATCGCCCAGTTCGAGTACCCGTTCTGCGTCGATCAGCGAGGCAATGTAGTCCTCATGGGTCAGGTGCAACTGCCGCAAGTTGCGCGACAAACGTTGCAGCATCTGCACCGGCGAGGCGGTCAGTAAATGCTCGGCGTTGAGCTTCATGTTCGGCCCGTACTGGCGCTGCAACAACTCGCGACAATCATTCGGATACAGGCGTCGACCGCCGCAGGGATCAAGCAGGTGGTCGGCCCCCGGTACCCGCAGCAGAAAGTGCCCGGGGAAGTTGACCCCGACCAGCGGAATCTCCAGACCTTGCGCCAGCTCCAGCGCAATCAACGCCAGCGCCAAAGGCTGACCGCGACGGGTCTGCATGACTTTGGGCAGCATCGCCGCCTGCGGTCGTAACGGCAAAAAATCATCCTGAGCGAAACCCAGATCGGTCATCCGCCGCAATAACGGTTGCGCCAGTTCACTGACCGGCAGCATCGGCAGCCCATAACTCACGCGCTGTTGCAGCTCTTTGAAGTCGTGCAGCAGCGCCGCCGGATCGACGTCTTTTTCGTGCTCGGCAGCAATCCACAACGCGGCTTCAAACAGCGCGGGCGGTGAACGGTGCAGGCACTCGAAAAATCGTTGACGCGGACTCATCGCAATCTCCCTCGAATGCCTCGTTTTAGCCCCGTCAGTGCTATTCGTCCAGTGGCGGATTTTGCAGCGATTGAGTTATGCCGCAAAACATCTGTCTTCGAGGCCGCTTATTCCGGTGCGCTCCAGCAATTTTCAGGCGCAAGCCTATACTGGCGTTCTACAAGAAGTGATTCGGGAGCCCAACAATGTTTGCGCTCATGCAAAGCACTCGCCTGGATTCGCTGCACCTTAGCGTCGACCCGGTTTCAGGGTTGAAGGCGGTCATTGCCATCCATAACAGTCGCCTCGGGCCAGCCTTGGGCGGGTGTCGTTACCTTGCCTATCCGAATGATGAATCAGCCATCGAGGATGCCATTCGCCTGGCTCAGGGCATGAGCTACAAAGCCGCGCTGGCGGGATTGCCGCAGGGCGGTGGCGTTGCGGTGATCGTGCGGCCGGCGCATGTGGAAAATCGTGCGGCGCTGTTCGAGGCGTTCGGTCGCTGCATCGATCAGCTTGATGGCCGTTACATCACCGCCATCGACAGCGGCACCTCAGTGGCGGACATGGATTGCATCGCTCAACAAACCCAACACGTCACCAGCACCACCTCGGCGGGCGATCCGGCCCCGCATGCGGCAATGGGCGTGTTCGCCGGTATTCGCGCGACCGCCATGGCGCGGCTGGGCAGCGATAATCTTGAAGGTTTGCGCGTGGCGATTCAGGGTTTGGGCAACGTCGGGTATGCGCTGGCGGAGCAACTACACGCGGCGGGTGCCGAATTGCTGGTCAGCGATATCGACCACGGCAAGGTGCAACTGGCGATGGAGCAACTCAACGCGCATCCGATTGCCAACGATGCCTTGCTCAGTACGCCGTGCGACATTCTTGCGCCGTGTGGGCTGGGCGGGGTGCTCAACAGTCACACCGTCACACAATTGCGTTGCTCGGCGGTGGCGGGCTCGGCGAACAATCAACTGACGCATCTGGACGTGGCTGATCAACTGGAACGGCGCGGAATACTTTATGCGCCGGATTATGTGATCAATGCCGGTGGGCTGATTTATGTCTCGCTGAAACATCGTGGCGAAGAGTTGCCGACAATTACCGCGCATTTGTCGAAAATCAGTTCGCGGCTGACGGAAGTGTTTGCTCATGCGCAGGCGGAGAAGCGTTCGCCAGCGCGAGTGGCGGATGAGTTGGCGGAGCGGGTTTTGTATCGGTGATGGGGGGAAGATCAAAAGATCGCAGCCTTCGGCAGCTCCTACAGGGGCTGCGATCCTTTGTTGATTACTTCGGGGCCTTTGCCGCTTTCGCAGGCTTGACCGGCGCTTCAGCGACTTCCACCACTTCAGCGTTCTCGACAGGCTCGGCCGGTGCGTTGATCAGCTCCGACAGTGCGTCAGGCTGGCTCTTGAACGCCCGGGCGAACACATCGCGATTCTTCGCCATGTAGATCCCGGCTTCTTCCACTTGCTGTTCAGTCAGGGACGGAACGGCTTTTTGCAGGACATCGGCCAGATATTCGGCCAGTTCGAGCATTTTGTCATGACGGTCAGCTTCGGCTTTATCCATGAACAAGCGCTCCAGATCTCGGCTGCTGCGGTATACCACTTCGACGGCCATTCACCACCTCACATGCCTTCACATTAAGTTGTCTTGACGACTACTGTATCCATATACAGCGAAAAGGATAAGCGAATCCCTGCGCCATGGGTAGTGGGATTTTAATGTAGACCGGATTTAGGGTTTGTCAGTGGGATCGTGTTGGGGCCATTCGCGAGCAGGCTCGCTCCCACAGGGATCGTGCAAACCCGAGGCCTGCGACCAAACGCCACGGCGCGGGTTTGGTGATGGCTCGCCATGATGGCGTGGCCTCTTTTCTGCATGAAAACCGTTACGTGCAGAAAACCGTCACGTCCAACGCGCATCATCCGCTCGCATCGAGCTAAGGAACATCATCGTGAAAATAAACTGGGCCGAGAAACTGCGGCAAAACGTGCATCAACTGGCCGAGTCCCTGGGCAACCTGTTCGTCGAAACCTTTCACTATCTGGCGCTGTTTGCCATCGGTGCGGTGACGGCATACGCGGCGGTGATGGAGTTTCTCGGGATGCTCGAGGAAGGCCACATCAAGATTGATGACATTCTGCTGCTGTTCATCTATCTCGAATTGGGCGCGATGGTCGGGATTTATTTCAAGACCAACCACATGCCGGTGCGCTTCCTGATCTACGTGGCGATCACTGCGCTGACGCGCCTGTTGATCTCCAACGTCTCGCACCACAACCCGCCGGACATGGGCATCATCTACCTGTGCGGCGGGATTCTGCTGCTGGCGTTGGCGATTCTGGTGGTGCGTTACGCCTCGTCACAATTTCCCTCGGTGAAAATCGAGAAACCACAGCGCACCCTAGGTACAGGTTCCAGCGAGCATCCCGAGGTCGAGAAGGGCGAGCTTTAAAGTCCGGCCGCTGGTCGGGGCTGATCCATGATTTTTTGCGGTGGCGGGGTCAGTCCGTCGCCGCTGGTCATCGATTCGAGGATCGCCATGGCGCTGTGGCCCTGTTCGATGGCGATGCCGAATTGAATGCTCTGCACCAGGCGTTTAAGGCGCGCGGGATCGTTGCGTTGTTCGGCGCTGATCATGCGTTTGGCCACGATCCGGCCGTTGTTGGACAGGGTCAGCATAATGCTGCCGTCCAGCCCTTGAATGCTCAGGTTGATCTGATAATCCGGCGCGAAAGCATCGGTAATGATCTGAAATGGATTGTCCATGATGCGTCACCGCCTGATTGAACGTGCAGTTGTTGACCGGCCGTGATCGGGTTGGTTCGCCAGACCTGATCACCGGCCATTCCGTGGCCATTCGCGAATTGCTCGTGTAGGAGCTGCCGCAGGCTGCGATCTTTTGACGTTGTTTTTTAAGATCGACATCAAAAGATCGCAGCCTTCGGCAGCTCCTACGGGGAGTTTGCAAGGGACATGCCGGAAAAATTGTCGAACAATGAACACGGCGATAAAAAAGGCGAGCCACGGGGCTCGCCTTTTTTTATCGCGCGGTTTCAGGGCAGAACTGCGCAGATGACCGCTGACAGTGCAATCGGGATCAGCATTCCACCCAGTTCACCGCCAGGCCGCCGCGCGACGTTTCCTTGTACTTGTCGTGCATGTCGGCGCCGGTATCGCGCATGGTGCGGATGACCCGATCGAGGGAGATGAAGTGATTGCCGTCGCCGCGCAGGGCCATTTGCGTGGCATTGATCGCTTTCACCGCCGCGATCGCGTTGCGCTCGATGCACGGCACTTGCACCAGCCCGCCGACCGGGTCGCAGGTCAGGCCGAGGTTGTGTTCCAGACCGATTTCGGCGGCGTTTTCCAATTGCTCCGGAGTGGCGCCGAGCACGTCAGCCAGACCCGCAGCGGCCATTGCGCAGGCCGAGCCGACTTCGCCCTGACAACCGACTTCGGCACCGGAGATCGAGGCATTTTTCTTACACAAAATACCGACGGCAGCCGCGCCGAGAAAGAACGCGACAACATCGTCGTCAGACGCGTCCGGATTGAATTTCATGTAGTAGTGCAGAACAGCCGGAATGATCCCCGCAGCGCCGTTGGTCGGTGCAGTGACCATGCGTCCACCCGCCGCGTTTTCTTCGTTCACCGCGAGGGCGAACAGATTCACCCATTCCATTGCAGACAGGGTCGAGCTGATCACATTCGGTTTGCCGATTTCCAACAGGCTGCGGTGCAATTTCGCCGCACGACGCGGCACATTGAGACCGCCGGGCAGAATGCCTTCATGGCGCAAACCTTGTTCGACGCACTCCCGCATCACCGACCAGATGTGCAACAAGCCCTGACGGATTTCGGCGTCGCTGCGCCAGGCGCGTTCGTTGGCCATCATCAGCTCGGAAACGCGCAAGCCGTGCTTTTTGCACAACGACAGCAGTTCGGCGGCGCTGGAAAAATCGTACGGCAGCACCACGTCGCCGGCCGGGGCTACACCCGACTCGGCTTCCGCCGCTTCGACGATGAAACCACCGCCGACCGAGTAGTACGTTTGCTCAAGCAGCACGTCGGTTTCGCCGAAGGCTGTCAGCGCCATGGCGTTGGGGTGGTAGGGCAGGCTCTCGTCGAGCAGCAGGAGATCTTCCTGCCAGTTGAAGGCAATCGCGCGTTGACCGGCGAGGAATAATTGCCCGGTCTCGCGCAACTGCTGGATACGCGGATCGATGGTCGATGGATCAATGCTGTCCGGCCATTCGCCCATCAGGCCCATGACCGTGGCGCGATCGGTGGCGTGACCGACGCCAGTAGCGGAAAGCGAGCCGTACAGGCGGATTTCCACGCGCCGCACATCATTGAGTAACCGCTGGTCGATCAGCGCCTGAGCGAAGGTCGCGGCGGCGCGCATCGGGCCGACGGTGTGGGAACTGGACGGGCCGATGCCGACTTTGAAAAGATCGAAAACACTGATAGCCATACTAAAGCCTTGCAAGTCATGGAGTAGGAATCGCCGCCATTTTTTGTAGGCCAAGCGCAATGTCGGCGATACTGCCTCTCTCGGTCTGACGTGACCAACGAAACTTCCTAAGACAGCCTTTAGCAGGACTAAACGATGAGTCGTCAATTGCACGCACAGACCTATGTCTGGCTACAGGTGTTTTCCTGTGCCGCGCGGCACCTGTCATTCACCCGGTGTGCAGAAGAACTGCACATCACCCCGGGCGCGGTCAGCCAGCAAATCCGCCAACTGGAAGAGCGCCTTGGCTTTCGCCTGTTCCATCGGCGTGCGCGGGGCGTGGAGTTGAGCGCGGAAGGGCAGCGGCTGGCGATCACGGTCAACGAGGCGTACGGCAGCATCGATGCGGAATTGCGTCGACTCGATGCCGGGATGATCAGCGGCACGCTGCGGGTGCGCTCGATTCCATCGTTTCTGAGCAAATGGCTGACGCCACGCTTGCCGCGCCTGCAACAGCGTTTTCCGGATATTCAGTTGCGACTGGTGGCGGAGGACAGCAGCGTGCCGTTGCACGAAGGCGACTTCGATCTGGCGATCGATCTCAACGACGGCAGCTATCCGGGATTGTTATCCACAGCCTTGCTCGATGAGCAGATTTTCCCGGTGTGCGCGCCGAGCCTGTTGCGCGGCCGGCCACCGCTGCACGGGCCGGCGGATCTGGGGCATTTCCCGCTGCTGCACGACATCACCGCCTGGCGCGGCAGTTATGAATACGCGGAGTGGGAGTTTTATCTCAACGCGATCGGCTTCGAAGGCGCCGACGTACGGCGCGGGCACACCTTCAACCGCAATCACCTGACCATCGAAGCGGCGATTGCCGGCATGGGTGTGGCGATTGCCCGGCGCACATTGCTTAACGATGAACTGGAGCGGGGCGCGTTGATCGTGCCGTTCGGCTTGTCGGTGCCCAATCACAAACGTTACGTGTTGCTCTATGCGCCAGGGGCGCTGAGCCATCCGGGCGTGCGTGCGGTGCATGATTGGCTGGTCGAAGAGGCGGGGATTTTTCGCAGCTTGCACCCGTTGAACGACGGGCAATTGTGAGCAGATTTTGCCGGGTTGCGAGGCGACCCAACTCCCGACCTTACCAGCGCTTTACCCGGTTGTCCGGCTTTTTTTGCGAATGAATATTTATCTTTTCTCAGGGGTTGAAATGTTCGGCAGTCGGGCCGATTGTTGTAACCAAGGGGTCAGGAAATTCAATTCAGGCCCCTCGCGAGCTAGCTGAAATAAGGGATGAACTATGCAAATCCAAGTCAACAGCGATAACCATGTTCAAGGCAGTAAACGACTGGAGGAGTGGGTACGTACAACCATTGAGAGCACGCTCGACCGTTATGAGGAAGACCTGACCCGTGTCGAAGTCCATCTGAGCGACGAGAACGGTGACAAACCAGGACCGCATGACATGCGCTGCCAACTGGAAGCGCGGCCAAAAGGCCATCAACCGATTTCCGTGACCCACAAAGCCGATTCGCTGGAACAGGCGATCGACGGCGCTGCCGAAAAACTCGAGCACGCCTTGGAGCACCTCTTCGGCAAACTGCGAGGTAAACCACGCGCCGCTGTAGTGCCCTTCACCGGCAAGGCCAACGACAAGCTGTTGGCGGAAGAATTTGACGAGAATGAACAGGCAGCGATCAACAGTTGATGCGCTGATTTTATAAGCCAACCTGATGAGAACGGGCCTGCGAATGCAGGCCCGTTTTTTTGTAGCAGGACAGCCCCTCACCCCAGCCCTCTCCCAGAGGGAGAGGGGGCCGACCGAGGTGTCTTGCGGGGTACATAGACCTGAAAGACCGTGTCGATTATGGATTCGGTAAAGCAGAATCAGGTCGGCGTGACTCGCAAGCATCCCCAATCAGTCCCCTCTCCCTCCGGGAGAGGGTTAGGGTGAGGGCAATTTTCGAGCTGCCGCTATTCGTATGATCTGCTCCAGTACGGCATCCATATACTGGAGTACCTCCAGATTGCTGAACCGTACGACCTCAATGCCTTGTTGATACAGGTAGAGAGTTCGGCGCTGGTCATGGATCAATCCCGACGATTCATAGTGCTGGCTACCGTCCAGCTCAATCGCCAATTTCAGCTCAGCACAGTAAAAATCCAGCACGTAAGGCGGGCAGGGAAACTGTCGGCGGAATTTAAGATTGGCGATTTGGCGGGAGCGTAATCTCTGTCAGAGCAAGTGTTCGCAGTCGGTTTGCTGGGCGCGTAACTGGCGGGAGAACTGGACGAGGGTGGGGCGGGTTTGCATGCTTCACGATCCTTGTGAAGTTGATTTGATATTTCACTGTAGCCGAGAACCCTCACCCCAGCCCTCTCCCAGAGGGAGAGGGGGCCGACCGAGGTGTCTTGCGGGGTACATCGACCTGAAAGACCGAGTCGATTATGGACTCCGCACAGCACGTTCAGGTCGACGGAGATCGTGAGCATCCCCCAATCAGTCCCCTCTCCCTCCGGGAGAGGGTTAGGGTGAGGGGCTCTTCAATCCTCAGAACGCTACCGAAGTCTGCACATAAACCGTCCGCGGTTCCCCCACATACTTGCCTTTGTTGTTGTCATCAAACGAGCGCGTGAAGTACTGCGTATTAAAAATGTTCTTCACCCCCACCGCCACATTCAGATCCGACAACTGCGGCCCAAAGTCATACCCCGCGCGGCTGCTGAACAGCATGTAACCCGGGATCTTGCCGTTACTGCCATCCGCACTTTCCTTCGAGGTATTAGCGTTATCAGCAAACTGGTCACTCTGGAAACTGCTGTCCAGATTCAACTTCCACGCCCCTTCGGTGTAACCCATACCAATCGTGCCCTTGTGCTTTGACGAGAATGGCACCCGATTACCTTTATTCGGCCCGTCTTCACGAATAGTCGCGTCAACGAAAGCGTAAGTCGCGTAAACATCGAAACCCGCCAGCGCCGGGCTCAAGTCATCCAGCGCGTAGTTGACGCTGGTCTCGATGCCCTGATGACGAGTTTCACCCCGGGCGATCACCGAATCATTGGTCTGATTACTTTCATACTGATTGTCGAAGTTGATCAAGAACGCACCAATCTCCGCGCGCAACGCGCCATTGTCATAGCGAGTACCAAGCTCCCAGGTGCGCGCCTTTTCCGGTTTTACTTCGCCGCTGCTCACGCGGTTGGGCATCTGGCTGTATTGCACGCTGCCGAATGAGCCTTCGGTGTTGGCATACAGATTCCAACTGTCGGTCAGGTGATACAGCACGTTCAGCGCCGGCAGCGCGGTGTTGTAGTCGCCTTCATATTTGACGTTGGTCAGGTTGTTGGTTTGCTGCGAGTCGATCATCTCGTAGCGCACGCCCGGGGTGATTGTCCATTTGCCGATGTCGATGCGGTCGTCGACGAAGAACGCATTGGCTTCGGTGCCGCCACGGGTGTCGCGGTCGTTGCGGCTGTTGGTGGTCGGGTATTCGTTGCTGGCGATCGGCGTGCGATAGCGCAGTTCGTGGCCGGCCTCGTTGATGTAGCGGTAGCCGATGCCGACTTCATGGCTGGTCGGGCCGAGGTCGAAGCCTTGGGCGAAACGGGTTTCCAGACCGCGCACCCAATACTCGCGCGGCGACAGCGAAAGGAAGCTGCCCTGATCCAGATAACCGCTGCGCAGGGTTTTGGTGAAGAAAGTATTGGCAGTGAATTCGCGGCGATCTTCCTGATAGCGATAACCGAAGTTGAACATGGTGCGACGGCCCCAGAACTGGTCTTTCGGGCGGGTTGACTGATACGGATCGGCATCGTAATCGGCGACGTTCAGACCGCCCGGCATGTCGGCCTTGCCTTCGTAATACTGCGCCATGGCGTTGAAGCTGTTGGCCTCGTCGAGCTGGTATTTGCCCTTGAGGATCAGGTCGTCGATTTCGCTGTCGCTGTGTTCGCGCCAATCACCGCCGCGCGTGCCGGAGTAGAGCAATGCGCCGCCGAGACCGTTGGCGTTGGTGCCACCGGCCAGCAAGTTGGCGCTGGTCTTGAAGCCGTCGTGGCTCGACGAAGGGCTGGTTTCAGTCTGGAAACCGCCCTTGACCGTTGGCTCGTCAGGAATCGCGCGGGTGACGAAGTTGACCACGCCGCCGACGTTCTGCGGGCCGTAACGCACCGCGCCGCCGCCGCGCACCACGTCCACCGCATCCATGTTGCCCATGCTGATCGGCGCGAACGAAAGCTGTGGTTGGCCGTAAGGGGCGAACGGCACCGGGATGCCGTCCATCAACACGGTCGAGCGTGCGGCCAGACGCGGATTCAAACCGCGAATGCCGAAGTTCAGCGCCATGTCGTGGCTGCCGGTGCCGTTGTTTTCCGGGGCGTTGACGCCGGGGATGCGGTTGAGCACATCACGCGCCTGAGTCGCGCCTTGTCGTTCGAACTCTTCGCGGCGGATCACATCGCGCGCGCCGGGGTGTTCGAAGACGTTGATCTGGGCGGCATCGCCGAGCCAGTCGCCGACGACTTTCGAGGTGTCCAGTTCCAGTGCTGCATCGCCCACCGGTTGCAGGCTGAAGGCGTTATTGCCTTCGGCGCGCGCTTGCAGACCGGTGCCTTCGAGCAGCGCATTCAAACCTTGCTCAGGCGTGTAGCTCCCCTCCAGACCACGGCTTTGTACGCCGCTGGTGACTTGTGAACCGAAAGAAATCAACACACCCGCTTCACGGCCAAACTGGTTGAGGGCGTTTTCCAGCGACGACGGTGCGATGTGGTAAGCCTTGGCGTCGGCCGCCATCGCGGCGGGCAGGGCGCTGAAGCTCAGGCTGGCGCCGAGGACGAGATTGCGCAGGCTGCGGGCCAATGGCGTGAGGCGGGTGAGGTGCATGGTGGATGATCCTGAGAAGGTTGAATCAAGGGGGCTTTCCTTCTCTGTCACGCCAGATCTGAAAAACGGCTCATTTATTTTTCAAGGATCAAAAGATCGCAGCCTGCGGCAGCTCCTACATTTGCAATGCATATCTCCTGTAGGAGCTGCCGAAGGCTGCGATCCTTTGATCTTGCTCCTTAAACCCGCGCCTCAACGGTCACCCAATACCGGGTAAAGCGCTTCACCTTCACCGGCAAACTGATTTCCAGCAGATCAAGAATCCGCTCACTGTTGTCCAATGGATACGTCCCGGAGATCAACAAGTCAGCGACCTTACTGTCGCAATTAAGCTGCCCGCGACGATAGCGACCGAGCTCATCGAGAAAATCCCCCAGACGCATATGCGCCGCCACCAACATGCCATCGACCCAGGCGCCACTGTTGGCATCCAGCGCTTTCGCTTCACCAACGGAGGTCGAGGTAAAACTCAGTTGCCGTGCCACCGGCAGCAGCATCGGCGCATGCCCATCGGCGCTCAATTCGACCCGCCCTTCAAACAACGCCACCTGCGTGCGATCAGCCAATTGCCGCACATTAAGACGCGCGCCCTGGGTTTTCAGAATGCCCTGCGCCGTACGCACTTCAAACGCGTGCGACGCGGTCAGGAGCATTTCGCCCTCAAGCAAACGAATCAGACGCTGATCAATCCGCACGTCAGCCGCACTCGCCGTGTTGAGGTGCAATTGATCGCCCGCACCCAGCGCCACCTTGCGCCGCTGGCCAACCGGGCTACGGTAATCGGCGAGCAGCGACGGCAGCGGATTGTGCTCACGCATTCCCCAGGTCGCAGCCGAACCAGCGCCAAGAATCAGCAACAATTTCAGCGCCTGACGCCGACTGCCCGACTTCGGCCCGTTCAACGCCGCATGCGCCAGCGGTGAAGACACACCGCGCAACCGCTGATTGACCCGCTGAATGTGTTCCCACGCCCGCCGATGTTCGCTGTGCGCCTCCAGCCATTGCTGCATCGCCATCTGCTGGCGCGGGCTCAAGGCGCCTTGCTGCATTTCCATCAGCCAGTGCACAGCCTGTTCGGCGACCTGCGAAGAAAAATCCGGCGCGCGATTCATAGGGCGAAGTAGCAGCGCATCGCCGCTTTGTTCAGATGACGTTTGACCGTGGCCACAGAAATGCCGAGTTCGGCGGCGATCTGTGGATAAGTCAGGCCATCGATCTGCGCCAGCAAAAACGCGCGTTTGACCTGGCGCGGCAAACCGTCGAGCAACTCATCCAGCTCCATCAGGGTTTGCAGGATGATCGCTTTGTGTTCTTCCGACGGCGCGACCATTTCCGGCATCTGCGCGAGGGTGTCGAGGTAGGCGCGCTCCAGATCCTGACGGCGGTAATGGTTGAACAACACGCGCTTGGCGAGGGTGGTGAGGAAGGCGCGCGGCTCGATGATCACCGGTGGATCGCGAGCGGTCAGCACTTTGATGAAGGTGTCCTGCGCCAGATCCGCCGCGCTATGCGGGCAGCCGAGTTTGCGCCGCAGCCAGCCGGTCAGCCAGTTGTGGTGGGCCTGATAGAGCGATTCGACGGGATGGGCGGACGACAACGGTGACTCCGGGCGTTTTGTTGACGCGGTAGAGAGGTGCGTTAGAGAACAAGAACTGTTCGCATTGTAGGGTGCGCTGACGGTGTCCGGCAATCAGATGCTTTTGCGTATGAGAATATTTATCATTAATATTGCTCGACTGTTGTTCGGCTTGTCGGCCGGACGTTTTCGTTTCAGGGTCGAAACATGAAAGCCAAACTCGCCACACTTCCCATGTCCTATCGTCTGGCCGTTACCTCGCGGGTGCTGGCGGCGGTGTTTGGCGGCTATCTGGTCGCGGCGCTGGCCAGTGTCACCCTGACCATGTGGTTGCCGCTCAACCGCGCCGAAGCCGTGGTGACCGGCATGACCGTCTCGTTTCTGGTCTATCTGGTGGCGGTGTTGTGGTGCTTTGCCTGCCGCACGGCGTGGTCGGCGTGGGTCGGTTTGCTGGTGCCGAGCGTGATTCTAGCGACCATCTCCGGCGCTGCTCGCGGGTTGGGCTTTGCATGAAAGAGGGTTTTCGCCAGGCCATGGCCTGGTTGCACACGTGGGTCGGGCTGGTGTTCGGCTGGTTGCTGTTCGCGATTTTTCTGACCGGCACGCTGGCCTATTTCAATGATGAAACCACGCACTGGATGCAGCCGGAAATTCCCTCGCGACCGTTGAATGCCGAGGCGAGCCTGACGCTGGCGCAAAATTATCTACAGCAACATGCCGCCGGCGCCTCGCGCTGGTTGATCGACTTGCCCGACGCCCGTGATCCCGGGCTGACCGTGCGCTGGCAACAATCACCGGGCAAACCCGGCGAGCGCGGCCGCTTCGAATCGAAAACCCTCGACGCGCAAACCGGCAGCGAAGTGCAGGGCCGCGAAAGCATGGGCGGCGAGTTCTTCTACCGCTTCCACTTTCAGCTGCAAATGCCCTATCCGTGGGGACGCTGGCTGGCGACGATCGCCGCGATGGTGATGTTCGTCGCGCTGATCACCGGGATCATCACCCACAAGAAAATCTTCAAAGACTTCTTCACCTTCCGCCCGCGCAAAGGCCAGCGCTCCTGGCTCGACGGGCATAACGCGGTCGGCGTGCTGGTGCTGCCGTTTCACCTGATGATCACCTACAGCAGCCTGGTGATTTTCATGTCGATGGTCATGCCGGCGAGCATTTTGGCGTCGTACGGCAGCGACGTGAACAAGTTTTACGATGAAGTATTCCCTGCCTCCAATACCCCGGAACGCGCCAACATTGCGCAGGCGCTGGCGCCCATGGCACCGCTGTTGGCCAAGGCCAGCGAACAATGGTCGGGCGGCCACACGGCGCGACTGTCGGTGAACAATCCGGGCGACGCCAATGCGACGGTGGTGCTGTCGCGTGCCGGCGACGGCGTGGTGCACGATTTCGGCCGTGCGGTGACGTTCAACGGGGTCAGCGGGCAGATGCTCGGCAGCACACCGAATCAGCCGATGGCCATGGCGGTCGGCGGCGCTTTCTATGGTTTGCACATGGGCCACTTCGCCGGGCCGGTGTTGCGTTGGCTGTACTTTATTTGCGGGCTGGCCGGCACCGCGATGATCGGCACCGGGCTGGTGATCTGGCTCGGCAAGCGTCAACTGAAACATGCGAAGAGCGGCGTGATGCCGTTCGAACTGCGGCTGGTTGAAGTGCTGAACATCGCCAGCATGGCCGGGCTGGTGACGGCGATCGCGGTGTTTTTCCTGGCCAATCGTCTGCTGCCGACAGGTCTGGCCGGGCGTGCGGATTGGGAAGTGAATGCGTTCTTTATCGCCTGGGGCTTGAGCGTGGTTCACGCGCTGTCGCGACCGGGGCGCAAGGCCTGGATCGAGCAACTGGCGTGCGGCGCGTTGCTGTTTACTGCCGTGCCAGTGATCAACGCGCTGACCACGCCGTGGAATCTCGCGGCGACCCTGACGCAGGGTGATTGGACGCTCGCCGGTTTCGATCTGACCTGCTTCGCCACCGGCGTGTTTCTCGCGTGGGCCGCATGGAAAATGCAACGCGCCGCCAGCACCGTCAGCGTGAAAAATCCTCGTCGCGAAAAGGCCCGGGCGATCACCCTTGAGCAGGGAGCGAACTGATGTTGCTGGCGCTGCTGCTGTGCTATGCCGGGTTCACCGCGTTGTGTCTGTCGATGCCGCGACATCACGATGAATTGCTCGGCCACAAACCTTCGGCCTCGCGTCGTCAGGCGCTGAAAATCGGCGGATGGTTGTTGCTGTGTTTATCGCTGTGGGCGGCGGTGACGGTCAATGGCTGGAGCTTTGGCCTGGTCGACTGGTTCGCCGTACTGATGCTCAGCGCATTGACGCTGGTGTTGCTGATGCCGTATCGCCCGCGTCTGGCTTTGGCGCTCGCCGGGCTGAGTCTGTTGGCCAGCCCGGTGGCGGCATGGGCGCAGTGCTGACGTGCTGATCGGTCTCCCTCCGGAATCCCGCGACGACGAACCGCGCGGGGCGCGTGCGCATTTTCTCCAGGTATTTCTCTCCCAGCGCTCGCAGATGGAAGCGCTGGTGAATCGGCGCGTCGGCTGCCGGGCGACAGCGGCGGATCTGGTGCAGGATCTGTTTCTGCGTTTCTGGCGGCGGCCGCTGGTGCAAGTCGAAGAGCTCAGCACTTATCTTTTACGTTGCGCCGGCAACATCGCCATCGACCATTTGCGCAGCGAAGGTACGCGCTCGCGAGTCAACGAAGGCTGGCAACCGGACGCGCCGGACAGTCACGGCAGCGAGCCGCAAGCCGCGCTCGAAGCGGGCAATGATCTGCGTCATGTCGAAGCCGCGTTGCGTGCATTGCCCGAGCGCACGCGGCAAATCTTTTTGCTCAATCGCATCCACGGCCGCAAGTACGCCGACATCGCCAAAGCCATGGGCCTGTCCCAAAGTGCCGTGGAAAAACATATGATGCGCGCCCTCGAGGCCTGCAAGGCCAGCCTGCGCGAACCCGCGCCACGTCTGCCAGGGAAAGCACCGTGAAGCCAACCGATTACGTCACCCCGACACCGGCTCAGGAGCAGGCTGCATTCGCCTGGCTGAGCCTGTTGCATGATCGGCCAAGCGCGGGCGATCAACTCACCTTCAGCCAATGGCTGCGTGCCGATCCGGCGCACGCCGAGGCTTATGCGCAGGCGCAAGTGGTCTGGGAGTTGAGCGAAGGCCCGGCGCGAACATTGGCCGATGAAGACGCTTTGGCGCTGCAGGATTATCTCGATGCGATGGATCGACCGCGTCGTCCGCAGCTGTTGCAGTGGTCGGGTGCGCTGGCGATTGCCGCGTGTCTGTTGTTGATGATCAGCCTCGGCACCGGGTGGCAGCCGCAGCGTTGGATCGATGATCTGGGGGCGGATTACGTTTCCGCACCGGGGGAAATTCGCACGGTGACGTTGGCCGATCAATCGCAAGTTACCCTCGATGCTGACAGTGCGATTGCAGTGGATTTCAGCCGGGGTGAGCGGCATGTGCAGTTGCGCCGTGGCGCCGGATTTTTCACGGTTACGCACACTGGTGAACCGTTTGTGGTCGAGGCCGAGAAGGGCCAGGCGCGGGTGCTTGGGACGCAATTCGAGGTGCGACTGCAAGCGCATGGCGCGCAGGTGACGGTGTTGTCCGGGCGTGTCGGGGTGACGGCGGATCGTGATGGCGAACAGCAGATTCTCACGGCCGGGCAGCAAGTCGCTTACGGCGCGGGATCGGCGGAAAAACTGCATGCCGTGGACAGCGAGGTGCAACTGGCCTGGCGGCAGGGTTGGCTGACGTATTACAAGTCGACGCTGGGGGACGTGGTGGAGGATTTGCGCCGGTATTATCCGGGGCGGATTGTGCTGCTCAATGATGAGCTGGCGGCGCGCAAGGTCAGTGGCAGTTTTCCGAGCAAGGATCCGCAGGCGGTGTTGAATTCTTTGCAGGGGGTGTTGGGGTTTGAGCAGCATCAGGTGTTGGGGCATCTGATTATTTTGCGTTGAGGCAAAGTCAAAAGATCGCAGCCTTCGGCAGCTCCTACATTGAAATGCGATCTTTTGATCCACAAAAAATATTTTCAAATTGTGATGAGGTAAACCCAAGCCCCATCCGTGTAGTGACTGAAACTGCGAGTCATTCGCATCCGTTGCGGTTCTACACAGGTCATGAGTCATGAAGTCCAGGGCAAAATCGGGTTCGGTCAAACAGTGGTTAGGCGTGTCGGCGTTGAGCTTTTCGGCGTTGGCGCTGTTGCCGATGAGTGTGGCACTCGCCGCTGAAACCGTCAGCAGCCAGCCGCAAAAGCAGTTCACGTTCAGCCTGGCCGCCAAACCGCTGCCGCAAGCCTTGAGCGATTTCAGCCGGGTCACCGGGCAGAGCGTGGTCTACACCGACGAAGCGCCGTACGGCCTCACCGCCCCGGCGATCAACGGCCAGATGAGCGCGGAACAGGCCCTGCGAAAGTTGCTCACAGGTTCCGGCCTGAGTTTCCGCCGCACCGACAGCCACACCCTGGCACTGGAGCCGCAACCCACCGCAGGCGCACTGAACCTCGGCGCCACCACCATCACTTCGATGCGCGACGATTCGTTGAGTTATCAGCCGCCGGAAACCAGTTCGGTGATGCGCTCGTCGGCCTCGCTGCAAGAAGTCCCGCAGACCGTCAACGTCATCCCGGCGCAGGTCATCCGCGATCAGGCACCGCGCAATCTCGACGACGCACTGGCCAACGTCAGCGGCATCACTCAGGGCAACACCTTGGGCAGCACGCAGGACTCGGTGATGACCCGCGGTTTCGGCGACAACCGCAACGGCTCGATCATGCGCGACGGCATGCCAATCGTGCAGGGCCGAGGCATGAACGCCACGGTCGATCGCGTTGAAGTGCTCAAAGGCCCGGCGTCGTTGCTCTACGGCATTCAGGATCCGGGCGGCGTGGTCAACATGGTCAGCAAGAAGCCTGAGCTGGCGCAGTACAACGCGCTGACCCTGCGCGGCTCGACCTATGGCGACGGCAAGAATGGCAGCGGCGGCACTTTCGACAGCACCGGTGCGCTGGGCGATTCCGGGCTGGCCTATCGCATGGTGCTCGATCACGAAGACGAAGATTACTGGCGCAATTTCGGCACGCTCCGCCAAACCCTGATCGCACCGTCGCTGGCCTGGTTCGGCGAAAGCACCAAGCTGTTGTTCGCCTACGAGCATCGCGAATTTCTCACGCCGTTCGACCGTGGCACGCTGATCGATCCGCGCACCAATCATCCACTGGATATCTCGCGCAACGAGCGCCTCGACGAGCCGTTCAACAACATGGAAGGGCGTTCGGATCTCTATCACTTCGAAGCCGACCACGAACTCAACGACGACTGGAAAGCCCATTTCGGCTACAGCTGGAACCGCGAAACCTACGACGCCAGCCAAGTACGCGTCACCGCCATCGACACCAACAAGGGCACGCTGACCCGCAGCATGGACGGCACCCAGAACGCGATCAGCACCGACCGTTTCACCACCGCCAGCCTCGAAGGCAAAGTCAACGTGTTGGGCATGCAGCATGACCTGGTGTTCGGCGTCGACGATGAGTACCGCAAGATCTACCGCGCCGACCTGATCCGTCAGAAAAGCCTGAGCACCTTCAGCTACGTCAATCCGGTGTATGGCCGTGAAGTCGAAGGCACCACGGTCAGTGCCGCCGACAGCGCGCAGACCGATGAACTGCGCAGCGATTCGATCTTTATGCAGGACTCGATTCACCTCACCGATCAATGGATTCTGGTCGCCGGCGGGCGCTTTCAGGCGTACGACCAGTACGCCGGCAAAGGCGTGCCGTTCAAGGCCAACACCGACAGTAACGGGCAGAAATGGGTGCCGCGCGCAGGGCTGGTGTATCGCTACACCGACGCTTTGTCGTTCTACGGCAGCTACACCGAATCGTTCAAACCCAACTCGACCATCGCCCCGCTGAGCGGCAGCAGCACCGTGCTCGACGGCAGCATCGCGCCGGAAGAAGCCAAGTCGTGGGAGCTGGGCGCGCGCCTCGATCTGCCAGGACAAGTCACCGGCAATATCGCGCTGTTCGACATCAAGAAACGCAACGTGCTGGTGGCCAATGCTGAAGGCCCAACGACGATTTACAGCGCCGCCGGCGAAGTGCGGTCGCGCGGTCTGGAACTGGATTTGAGCGGTCAGTTGAGCGAGCGCTGGAGCATGATCGGCAGCTACGCCTACACCGATGCCGAAGTGACGGAAGACCCGGACTACAAAGGCAAGCGCCTGCAGAATGTCGCGAAGAATAGCGGCTCATTGTCGGCAGTGTATGACTTCGGTAGCGTGATCGGTGGCGATCAATTGCGCGTCGGCGCCGGGGCGCGGTATGTCGGTGAGCGGGCGGGTAACGCGGTGAATGATTTTGATCTGCCGAGCTATACCGTGGCGGACGCGTTTGCCACTTACGACACCCAGGTTGAAGGGCAGAAGGTCAAGTTTCAGCTGAATGTGAAGAACCTGTTTGATCGCACTTACTACACGTCGGCGGCGAGCCGGTTCTTCGTGTCGATGGGGGATTCGCGGCAGGTTTCGTTGTCCAGCACGTTGGAGTTTTAAGTCAAGTCTAGAGCCCCTCACCCTAACCCTCTCCCGGAGGGAGAGGGGACTGATTGGGGAATATTGGAGAACTTCGCCGACGTGATCGATCTTTACCGAATCCACAATCGACTCGGTTATACAGGTCGATGTACAACGCCGGACACCTCGGTCGGCTCCCTCTCCCTCCGGGAGAGGGCTGGGGTGAGGGGAACCAGGCCTCAACGCAAAAACGCCTGCCGATACTCCCCCGGCGTCCCGCCCAACACCTGCTTGAATCGATTGGTAAAGTGGCTCGCACTGGCAAACCCGCAAGCCAAAGCAATCTCCCCCAACGGCAACGCCGTACCGCGCAACAATTCCCGCGCCCGATCCAGACGTCGCGCCAGCACGTACTGATGCGGCGGCAAGCCAAAGCTCATCCGAAACATCCGCGCAAAGTGATATTCCGACAATGCACATAATCCGGCCAACTGCCCAAGGCTGATCGGCTCGGCCAACTGGCTGTCGATGAACTCCACCAATTGCCGACGCTGATGCGGCGCCAGCCCACCCTTCAAACGCAAACCCTGACGCACGCCGACTTGGCTGAGCAAGGTGTGGCTGATCAATTCGTGAGCAATGCTGCTGGTCAGCAAGCGCTCGGCAGGCTCGTCCCAGTTCAACGTCAGCAGTTGCCGAAAGCGCTGCGCTTGTTGCGGATCTTCAAGAAAAGTCTGCTCGCGCAATTGCATCTCACGCGGTTCACGATCAAGCAGCGTGACGCAACCGAGGGCGAATTGTTCAGCGCTGAAATACAGGTGCGCCAAACGAATATCACCGTTGATCACCCAGCCCGATTCGTGATCGGCGGGCAGGATGCACAGCTTGTCCGGCCCGCCTTTTTGCCCCGGCTGGCCGCGACGGAAAGTACCGGTGCCGCCAGCGATGTAGCAGGACAGCGTGTGGTGGCTCGGCGCTTCGTATTCCTGCGCGTCGTGGTGGTTGGTCCACAAAGCTGCAGACAAGCCGTCACCGAGCTCGGCGCTGTGCACAAGGCGTGCGTTCGGCGAGCGGTTGAGGGCTTGAAAGACTTGCAGGTTATCGATTGCGGCCATGATCGGTTCTCTCCAACGCCTTGCATCCTACTCCGTAGACTTCGCGCTGCCAGCCCACTGCCGGACAAAAGCGCAAGAATCTGCAAGCGCCCAGGGCAAGCCTCGGCAGACACTCAAGGCCTATTGAGGAGTAAGCGCCATGAACCTGTCGTTGTATTTGCTGACCGTGCTGATCTGGGGCACCACCTGGATTGCCTTGAAATGGCAGTTGGGGGTGGTGGCGATTCCGGTGTCGATTGTTTATCGATTTGGCCTCGCGGCGCTGGTGCTGTTTGTGTTGTTGCTGCTCAGCCGTCGGTTGCAACCGATGAACCGTCGCGGTCATTTGATTTGCGTGGCGCAGGGCTTGTGCCTGTTCTGTGTGAACTTCATGTGTTTTCTGACGGCGAGCCAGTGGATCCCCAGCGGTCTGGTGGCGGTGGTTTTTTCCACCGCAACGTTGTGGAATGCGTTGAATGCGCGGGTGTTCTTTGGGCAACGCATCGCCCGCAATGTATTGATGGGCGGGGCGCTGGGGCTGTTCGGTCTGGGCATGTTGTTCTGGCCCGAACTGGCCGGGCATCAGGCCAGTCCGCAAACCTTGCTTGGACTCGGTTTGGCGTTGTGCGGCACCTTGTGTTTTTCGGCGGGCAACATGCTGTCGAGCCTGCAGCAAAAAGCTGGCCTCAAGCCGCTGACCACCAATGCCTGGGGCATGGCGTATGGCGCGGCGATGCTGTCGGTGTGGTGCCTGGTCAAAGGCATTCCGTTCGACATGGACTGGTCGCCGCGTTACGTCGGCGCGCTGCTCTACCTTGTCATTCCCGGGTCGGTGATCGGCTTTACCGCTTACCTGACGCTGGTCGGCCGCATGGGCCCGGAGCGCGCGGCGTATTGCACGGTGCTGTTCCCGGTGGTCGCGCTTAACGTTTCGGCGTTTGCCGAAGGTTACCAGTGGACGGCGCCGGCGCTGGTCGGGCTGGTGTTGGTGATGTTGGGTAACGTGTTGGTGTTTCGTAAACCGAAAACAGTCTTGGTTCCGCCGCACGGTAAGTTAGCTTGATATGAAAGAGCGCTGTTGATCAGCGCTCGACTTTCAAGGTGATATAAATCATTACCGGGAAGATGAAGTCAACAATGTGCCGAGCCCAGTCTTTGGCGTTCCATTCTGTTGAAGTGTCCATGTCGAACCATTCAACGCCGACGGTTTGCAGGCAGACGTAATAGATGAAGATGGCAACCAGTATGCCCATGATCGAGAACTTCTTGGCTTCATGGAAAGCGTCCGCCGAGTCATTGACCTTACGGTACAAATGATAAGTCCCCATCAGGCAGAGCACGGTGTACGTGACTTCCATTGTAATGATGAACCAGTAGATCCGGTGGTGCAGATACGGTGAGTCGATCGACCGATACTTGATGTTTTCGTTGGCGGTAGTGTCCATGCTCAGGATGTGAGCAACGTATTCGTAGTTTGAGTTGTAGTCGAAAAAGTTATGAATGATCACCAGTACGCCAAAAAAACTGATGTAGGCCATCAAGATGACTTTGCTGTAGCGGATAAGTTTTTCGATGCTCAGGTTGTTCAAGGTCTTCGCTCTCCATAGCGTCTTATCGTTCATTCGATAATGCCGAGAGCTTATAACGCTGAAGTGTGAATAGGGCTGTTGTTGAATTTCAAGTTGTGTAGTCAAGTTGTGGCGGGCAAGTGCAAGTTTTGCACTTGCCCGTTTTTTTATCCGCGCCAGACTTGTGGGTTGACCAGATCCTGCGGGCGTTCGCCGAGCAGGGCGCTGCGCAGGTTGGCGAGGGCACGGTTGGCCATGGCTTCGCGGGTTTCGTTGGTTGCGGAGCCAATGTGCGGCAGGGTCACGGCGTTTTTCAGCTGGAACAGTGGCGATTCGGCCAGCGGTTCTTTTTCGTAGACGTCCAGACCGGCGCCGCGAATGCGGTTGTTTTGCAGGGCTTCGATCAGCGCGGGTTCGTCGACCACCGGGCCACGGGAGATATTGACGAGGATGGCGCTTGGTTTCATCAGGGCTAGTTCGCGGTGGCTGATGAGGTGGCGGGTTTTCTCGCTGAGTGGCACGACCAGGCAGACGAAGTCGGCTTCGGCCAGCAGTTGGTCGAGGCTGCGAAATTGGGCGCCGAGTTGTTGTTCGAGTTCGGTCTTGCGGCTGTTGCCGCTGTAGATGATCGGCATGTTGAAGCCGAGGTGGCCACGGCGGGCGATGGCGGCGCCGATGTTGCCCATGCCGACGATGCCGAGGGTTTTGCCGTGCACGTCAGAGCCGAACAGCGGGGCGCCGACGCTGGCTTGCCATTGGCCGGCCTTGGTCCAGGCGTCGAGTTCGGCGACGCGGCGGGCGCTGCTCATGATCAGGGCGAAGGCGAGGTCGGCGGTGCTTTCGGTGAGGACGTCGGGGGTGTTGGTGAGCATGATGCCGCGTTGGTTGAAGTAGTCGAGGTCGTAGTTGTCGTAGCCGACGGAGACGCTGGAGACGACTTCGAGTTTGGTCGCGGTTTCGAGTTGGGCCTGGCCGAGTTTGCGGCCGACGCCGATGAGGCCGTGGGCGTGGGGCAGGGCTTCGTTGAATTGGGCGTTGATGTCGCCGGTTTTTGGGTTGGGGACGATGACGTCGAACTCTTGTTGCAGGCGTTCGATCATTGGCGGGGTGATGCGGCTGAAGGCCAGGACAGTCTTTTTCATTGCTGAGGGCTCGACGGGCTTGATTGCAAGCAAGCTAACATTTTCTCGCTTTGATTGTCTCGGGGGGCTTGGCGGCCTTTGGGCCGACCATGTTCTTGGGGGTTTGGGTGTATATCCGTTTTTTTGGTGATGGCGGCTTAGGGTTCCGCCCTTACGGCGGGTCACTTTTTCCAGACGCCGAAAAAGTAACCAAAAAGGCTTGCTCCTGCGTGCGGCCCGCTCGCTGGGGCTCGGGGTTCCTTCGCTGCGGGATTGATCCGGGGGCAGCGCCTACGGTTTGCTTCGCTGCACCTCCTCTCGCTGTGTTTGGCTGCGCCAAACGGTCGCTGCGCTCCCCCCCCCGGATCAATCCCTCCGCTCAGCCTTCCGACGTCGCTCGTGGATCAAGATCAAAAGCTTTGTCGAGCTTGCGCTCATCCTTTGTAGGAGCTGCCGCAGGCTGCGATCCTTTGATCTTGCTTGTGCTTTTCGTAGGAGCAGAGCTTGCTTGCGAAGGCGGCCTGACAGCAGACCCATTTCTTGCAGACTGCACACAATCCAACTGTAGGAGTGAGCCTGCTCGCGATGACGTCCTGCCGGCCTACCAATATCTTTCAATTGTACTCAACCCCTGTGGGAGCCTGGCTTGCCAGCGATGGGGGCCTGACAGCCGACCATCTTTCAGTTGAATGCATTCAATCCAACTGTGGGAGCGAGCTTGCTCGCGAAGGCGGTATAACAGCCGATCATTATCTGTGAGGTTGTAAGAGGGTTTGACTCGGTTTTCGAATTTTTTATCGCAACTCGTACTTAAAAACTGTCATTTGTATCAGGTGTTAATTGCCTGAAGATAAGGAAGAATTTCGGTTGAATGTAGGGCAATTTAAATTTCCTGGAAGGGTTAAAACATGGAGCATGACGAGTTTTTTACAAAGGATCATCCCAGGTCGGCGGTACAAGGTACCGGAAATGCGCTAATAGGTGACTTTGCACCGTTTTCCGGGAAGGTCGTAAAATTCATAGTAGGTAGGGTCAATAAACTGGTGGTGCTGAGTGCAAAGCAGGAACTTAGTCCGACTAAGTGGCTGGATCTTAGTCTCTACTTCAGCTTGGATATTGAAAATGGAAGGCATCCATTTGTAAAAGGTGGAAAGGTCTCTCACATGATCTATTCAATCAATGAAAAAGTAGGCGCTGGGCATAGCTTTGAACCTTATTCTGCGCTGCATGGAACGGGATACGTTGACGTGGACTTTGATATTACCAACGGGACGTTTGAAGGTGGCTTTGAACTACTGTTCGAAGGCAGTACGTCATCTACACGCAAAGATCATGGTGGGTTCAGAGGTGTTTCAGGCTTGGAGTACGAGACTAGCCCTGATAGTGATCAATTGTAGGAGTGAGCCTGCTCGCGATAGCGGTGTGTCAGACGCCAGAAATATTGAGTGTGCTGACGTCTTCGCGAGCAGGCTCGCTCCCACAGGGGAATCAGTTGTGTGTTGGGGTTTGGGCTATTTCGTGGTTATCCAGCGCCCGGTTTACCGCCAGTTCGGCGAGCATGATGATTTGCTGGATCGCCAGAATCGTTCTGCGCTGCGGGAGTTCGATGTAGGCGGCGATGTCGCTGGTCATGAGGCTGGCTTGGGCCAGGGATTCGCAGGCGTGTACCAGCAGGCTTTCGTTGTCCTGATCCGGGGCAACCTGGAACATGGTGCTGGGTTTGTGGAAGCGCAGGGTGAGTGCGTTGGGTTTGAGGTAGTGGTCGAGGGCTCGTTCGGCGGCTTCGTGGAATCTTTTTGAGCCGGGGAATTCGTAGGGGGTGGTGTCGTCCGCTCCAGGCGGATTGGGTGTGACTTTGAACATGACTAAGATCCTTTTATGAAATGGATCTGCCATCTTTCGTTTTCCAGGCGATAAGGGTGGCAGCTGTACGCGGACTGGAAAAACCGGCAAAAGGATCAACCCCGGCAGACCCGAAGGTCTCCCACGTACAGCCGCCATATCAAAACATCGGCGCCGAAAAAGCGCGGCATTATGTCATGTGCTGTGATCCTGCGGGTTTTCCAGACCCGGTCGCTGATTCGTCAGCGACACCCAAATCCTATCCACCTCGCTTCCGACGGACAACCGACGCGTCCTGTCGGAAACATCCGCGAAATCGCCGTTCTGTAGGAGCTGCCGTAGGCTGCGATCTTTTGATTTTTAAACATGAACGTCAAAAGATCGCAGCCTGCGGCAGCTCCTACAGGGGCGTGGGGTGTTTAAACGTCAGTTGGCGACTCGGGCGCCGGCGAGGGTGCCGCTGAGTTCGTAGGCGGCCAGTTCGGCTTGGTGTGCGGCGAGGATTTCTGGCAACGATCCGCGCAGGTATTCAACCCAGGTTTTGATCTTCGCATCCAGATATTGCCGCGACGGGTAGATCGCATACAGGTTCAATTCCTGCGAGCGGTAGTTCGGCATCACCCGCACCAGCGTGCCGTTGCGCAAGCCTTCAATCGCCGCATACACCGGCAGCACACCCAGGCCCATGCCGCTGATGATCGCGGTTTTCATCGCGTCGGCGGAGTTCACCAGAAACGGTGAGCTGTTGATGGTGACCACTTCCTGGCCTTCCGGGCCGTCGAAGGCCCATTTTTCCAAAGGGATCACCGGGCTGACCAGACGCAGGCAAGCGTGGTTGAGCAGGTCGCTGGGCTTTTGCGCGGCGCCGTTGGCTTTCACATAGGCCGGCGAGGCGCAGACGATGCTGTAGGTGATGCCCAGTCGCTGCGAGACAAAACCGGAATCGGGCAGTTCGCTGGCGAGCACGATGGACACATCGTAGCCCTCATCGAGCAAGTCCGGCACGCGGTTGGCCAGGGTCAGGTCGAAGGTCACGTCCGGGTGGGTTTTGCGGTAGCGGGCGATCGCGTCGATGACGAAGTGCTGGCCGATGCCGGTCATGGTGTGCACTTTCAACTGCCCCGCCGGGCGCGCGTGGGCGTCGCTGGCTTCGGCTTCGGCTTCTTCGACGTAGGCGAGGATCTGTTCGCAGCGCAGCAGGTAGCGTTTGCCCGCTTCGGTGAGGGCGATGCGCCGGGTCGTGCGGTTGAGCAAGCGGGTTTGCAGGTGGGCTTCCAGGTTGGAGACCGCGCGCGAGACGTTGGCGGTGGTGGTGTCGAGTTGCACGGCGGCGGCGGTGAAGCTGCCGGCTTCGGCGACGCAACTGAAGGCGCGCATGTTTTGCAAAGTGTCCATGGGGTGCTCTCAAGGGAGATGGCAAATTGTGACACGAAGTTTCAGGGGCGAGACCCCCGACCAAGGGATTATCTCGTTAACCGTAACAAAGATTCACAGAAATCCCAGCTTATCGCCGCCCAGGGCCTTCCATAGAATTGCGCCGATCCCTGTAGGAGCTGCCGAAGGCTGCGATCTTTTGATTTTGGTTTAAGGGAATCAAGATCAAAAGATCGCAGCCTGCGGCAGCTCCTACAGAGAACACGCCCCGCCTTATCCTCTTCTCAGGAATTCGCAGCTGTGCCGCGTCGCATCAACAGAGCGCTTTTGCCGCTCAGTGTTCTGGCTTTTACCCTGGGTCTCAGCGGCTGCATCTCAACTGACGGAATTGCCCCGCAGGGCGAGGCGTTGGAGGCCAATTCACTGGCCACCGACGACGCCATCGCCCACGCTGCCCGTGACGCCAACTGGCCCACTGCACAATGGTGGCAAGCCTACGGCGACCCGCAACTCAATCGCTGGATCGACCTCGCCGTGCAAGGCAGCCCGAGCATGGCCATGGCCGCTGCGCGAGTGCGTCAGGCGAAAGCCATGGCCGGTGTCGCCGAAGCGGCCGAGTCGTTGCAGGTCAATGGCGAGTCGACGCTCAAACGCCACAACTGGCCGACCGATCAGTTCTACGGCCCCGGCGATCTGGCCAACACCACGACCTGGGATAACAACGCTGCGCTGGGTTTCAGCTACGCCCTCGACCTCTGGGGCCGCGAAAGCAATGGCAGCGAGCGCGCGGTGGATCTGGCGCACATGAGCGCGGCCGAAGCGCGACTGGCGCAGCTGGAATTGCAGAACAACATCGTCCGCGCCTACATCGAACTGTCGCTGCATTACGCCCAGCGCGACATCGTCGCGGCGACGCTCAAGCAGCAGCAACAGATTCTCGATCTCGCGCAGAAGCGTTTGAACGGCGGGATCGGCACGCATTTCGAAGTCAGTCAGGCCGAAACACCGTTGCCGGAAACCCATCGGCAAATCGATGCGCTGGATGAAGAGATCGCCCTCAGTCGCAATCAACTTGCCGCGCTGGCGGGTAAAGGGCCGGGGGAGGGTGCGCAGTTGCAGCGTCCGACCTTGTCCCTGGGCGCCGCACTGAAATTGCCGTCGGCATTGCCGGCCGAATTGCTCGGTCAGCGGCCGGATGTGGTCGCCAGTCGCTGGCAGGTCGCGGCGCAGGCACGCGGGATTGATGTGGCGCACGCCGGGTTTTATCCCAACGTCGATCTGGTCGGCAGCCTCGGCTACATGGCCACCGGCGGTGGCGCGCTGGAGTTTTTGACCGGCAAGAAACTCAATTACAACGTCGGCCCGGCGATCTCGCTGCCGATCTTTGACGGTGGGCGTTTGCGTGCCGAACTCGGTGAAGCCTCCGCCGGTTACAACATCGCCGTGGCGCATTACAACCAGACGCTGGTGAATGCGCTGAAGAACATTTCCGACCAGTTGATCCGCCGCGAATCGATGGACAAGCAGCAAGGTTTTGCCGCCGAGTCGGTGGCGACCGCGCAGAAAACCTACGACATCGCGATGATCGCTTATCAGCGTGGGCTTACCGATTACCTCAACGTACTCAATGCGCAGACGTTGCTGTTCAAGCAACAGCAAGTGCAGCAGCAGGTGCAGGCGGCGCGTCTGAGTGCGCATGCCGAACTGGTGAATGCGTTGGGTGGCGGTCTTGGCGCCGGCAACGACGTACCGAGCTCTGAACAGACAGCGGCCCCGAAAACCCCGGCACTGCTGCGGTGAACCCAAAATCTCTGCTGGGAATATCCTCCTTTGGAGTTGACCCCAAACCCTGTGGCGAGGGGATTTATCCCCGTTCGGCGGCGCAGCCGTCGCAAAGCCAGTGCACGCGGTGTGACTGTGGGAATCGGGTCGCAGGTTTTGGGGCCGCTTCGCAGCCCAACGGGGATAAATCCCCTCGCCACAGGGGCTGTGTACGCCGTAGCAAACTCTTCAGTTCTCGAACATTGAGCAGAATTTAATGACTCCCTTGCCCGCACCGTTGCGCTGGCTCTACTCCCTGGAATGGCGCCGTGGATTTTTCGACTGGGCGCGCAGCGATGGCGTGACCTGGGTCTACATTTTCAAGGTGTTGATCGCCGCATTCCTTACGCTGTGGCTGGCCATGCGCCTGGAACTGCCGCAACCACGCACGGCGATGATCACCGTGTTCATCGTCATGCAGCCGCAGAGCGGCCAGGTGTTCGCCAAGAGTTTCTATCGCTTCCTCGGCACATTGGCCGGGTCGGCGATGATGGTCACGCTGATCGCCTTGTTCGCGCAAAACACTGAACTGTTTCTCGGCTCATTGGCGATCTGGGTCGGCATCTGTTCGGCCGGCGCCGCGCGTTGCCGCAACTTCCGCGCCTACGGTTTTGTCCTTGCCGGTTACACCGCCGCGATGGTCGGTTTGCCCGCGCTGGCTCATCCGGACGGCGCGTTCATGGCCGCCGTATGGCGAGTGCTGGAAATCTCGCTGGGCATCCTTTGCGCGACCGTGATCAGCGCCGCGATCCTGCCGCAAACCGCCAGCGCCGCCATGCGCAACGCCTTGTATCAGCGCTTCGGCGTGTTCGCATTGTTTGTCACCGATGGCCTGCGCGGGCGTAGCAAAGCCGAGTCTTTCGAAGCGAGCAACGTGCGCTTTATCGCCGAAGCCGTTGGCCTTGAAGGCTTGCGCAGTGTGACCGTATTCGAAGACCCGCACATGCGCCGACGCAACGGTCGCCTGAGCCGTTTGAACAGCGAATTCATGGGCATCACCACACGCTTCAACGCCTTGCATCAATTGCTCGAACGCCTGCGCGTCAATGGCGAAGAACACGTGGTCGCGGCGATCAGACCGGGCCTGCAGGATCTCGCCGAAGTGCTCGACGGCTTCAACGGCCGCGCCCTCACCAGCCCCGATGCCGCCCGTTTGGCAACGGCGCTGGCAACCTACAAAGAAGGTTTGCCGACACGCGTGCGAACCTTGCGCGCGATCTTTCAAGACACCGACCCCAGTGAAGCCGAGCAGCTGGATTTCCACACCGCGTACGAACTGCTTTATCGCTTCGTCGACGACCTGCACAGTTATGCACAGACCCACGCTTCCTTGGCCGATCACCGCCACGAACGCGAGCGCTGGGATGAACCCTTCACCCCGCAAACCAACTGGTGGGCCGCCGCTGCCTCGGGCATTCGCGCCTCGTTCATTCTGGTGGTGCTCGGCAGTTATTGGGTCGCGACCGCGTGGCCAAGCGGCGCCACCATGACCCTGATTGCCGCCGCCACCGTTGGCCTCTCCGCCGCCACACCCAACCCGAAACGCATGGCTTTCCAGATGGCTTGCGGCACCTTCCTCGGTGCCCTGATCGGGTTCGTCGAGATGTTTTTCATCTTCCCGTGGATCGACGGTTTTCCATTGCTGTGCGTGATGCTCGCGCCAGTGATCGTGCTCGGCTCGTTCCTCACGTCGCGCCCGCAATACGCCGGTGTCGGCCTTGGTTTGCTGATCTTCTTCAGCACCGGTTCGGTGCCGGACAACCTGACGATCTACAACCCCTACACCTTCATTAACGACTACATCGCCATGGTCATGGGCATGCTGGTCTGTGCCGCTGCCGGGGCGATTATTCTGCCGCCGAACAGTCGCTGGCTGTGGAAACGTCTGGAGCAGGATCTGCGCGGCCAAGTGGTTTACGCAATCAGCGGCAAACTAAAAGGCCTGGCCTCGAGCTTCGAGAGCCGCACCCGCGATCTGCTGCATCAGGCTTATGGTCTCGCGGCCGGGGAACCTAAGGTGCAAAAGAATCTGCTGCGCTGGATGTTCGTGGTGCTCGAAGTCGGCCACGCGATCATCGAGTTGCGCAAGGAACAGGCGATCCTGCCGGTGCACCCGGCCTATGCCGAATCGCAGCCGTGGCGGCAAGCAATTCGCGTGATGGGTCGCGCGTTGGTGCGGCTGTTTCTGCAACCCAACTCCAGCAATCTTGAACGCGCACTGATCGCTGTCGATCACGCAATCAGCCGAGTCGCCGCGACCGATGAGCCATTTGCGCCGCATTTCGATACCTCCGCATTGCGCCGGGTGAAGAGCTATCTGCACTTCATCCGCACCTCCTTGCTCGACCCGCAATCACCGCTCGCTGCCTACGCCGTCGCCAAGCCCGAAGGACTTGCCCATGCCTCGTGAAATCGCCTTCCACGGCGTGTACATGCCGACCATGACCCTGATGTTTTTCATCGCTGCGGCACTGGCCTGGGCGGTGGATCGGTTCCTGTCGGGGTTCGACCTGTACCGTTTTTTCTGGCACCCGGCGCTGCTGCGTCTGAGTCTGTTTACCTGTCTGTTCGGCGCCATGGCGCTGACTGTCTACCGTTGAGAACGTCCCCATGAAAAAGTTTTTCAGCCTGCTCGCGACCCTGCTGGTGCTGGCCCTGGCGCTGTGGATCGGCCGCACGTTGTGGGAGCACTACATGAACACGCCGTGGACCCGCGACGGTCGCGTTCGCGCCGACATCATCAACGTCGCCGCCGATGTTACCGGCGAGGTGATCGACGTGCCGGTGCGCGACAACCAACTGGTGAAGAAGGGCGATTTGCTCATGCAGATCGATCCCGAGCACTACCGCATCGCCGTCAAACAGGCGCAGTCGCTGGTCGCTTCGCGCAAGTCGACGTGGGAGATGCGCAAGGTCAACGCCCATCGCCGCGCCGACCTCGACAACCTGGTCATTTCCAAGGAAAACCGCGACGACGCCAGCAACATCGCCGACGCCGCGCTCGCCGATTACCAACACGCGCAGGCGCAACTGGAAGCCGCCGAACTCAACCTCAAACGCACCGAAGTGCGTGCGGCGGTCGACGGTTACGTGACCAACCTCAACGTGCATCGCGGTGATTACGCCCGTATCGGCGAAGCGAAAATGGCCGTGGTCGACATGAACTCGTTCTGGGTTTACGGCTTCTTCGAAGAGACCAAACTGCCGCACGTTCGCGTCGGTGATAAAGCCGATATGCAATTGATGAGCGGCGAAGTGCTCAAGGGCCACGTGGAAAGTATTTCGCGCGGCATCTACGACCGCGACAACCCGGAAAGCCGCGAGTTGATTGCGGATGTGAATCCGACGTTTAACTGGGTGCGGTTGGCCCAGCGGGTGCCGGTGCGGATTCACATTGATGAGGTGCCGGAGGGGGTTCTGTTGGCGGCGGGGATTACCTGTACGGTGGTGGTGAATCAGGCTGGGGAGTGACTGTGGAAATTCCCCGCCTGTGGGTAGGCGGGGATTCAGCGGCGAGGCAGGTTCAACTGAAGAAGCATTTCATAATGCCAAGACCATCAGGTTTGATACCCGTAATGTTGGCGCTGACAATGACTCGTCCGTCCTGACGGGAGATCAGTTGCACGGGAGGGTTGGGTACAGTGAAATCCGCCTCGGTGTAGCCGGTGCCATTGAACGCTGTGTCCAGACTTGCGTCTGGATTAAAGCGGGCGACCAGTGCCCACCATTTGCTGGTTGTCAGCACAATTTTGTTGTCGGTTTGCGCCAGTGCACTGCTCCAATCGTTATCACGTCCTTCATCAAACTGGGTCAGCAGGGGCTGGCCTTGGTTGAACATGAGATGGGGACTGCCTTGGGGAGTCAGTGCAACCATCAGTCCGGCCACACTAGTGTCACTTTTCGAAGCCGCTGCACCCGCAGCAATCAGGGTGCCATCGGGTCGTTCAATCACAGCATTGAACAACGTGCTTTTGTCGGTCAGATCGATGTAATGGAAACCGGGTGAGCGCGGATCGCCGAACGTCGTGTCGATCTGGCCGTTATCCTCCAGTCGCGCAAAAAACGCGCGATTGTCCCCCGGCGTGGATCGAACATACCCGGCCAGCACAATGCTTTTTCCTTGGGATAGACAGCCATTGATCGCCGTTGAAGCCAACGGGTCTGCCAAGGTGAACTGCCAACGGCCGCTGCCGTTGAAACTCGTATCCGGTTGACCGTTGGGCAGCAGGCGCAACACTACGCCAGTGGTAATCAGAGAGCCGTTGCGCTGCATGTAATTGAAGCTGATTAGCAGTTTGCCATCGGATCGAACATGCACTGCACAGGAGTCGGTCATGAGTTCCTGATCCGACGGCGTTTCTATAATGAGATTGCCGTTGTCGCCGAATGACGTCTGCGGCTGGCCATGCTGATCGAAGCATGCAATCGCCAGGTCGGACCAGCCTGTCAGATTCTCTGTCCAGCCTTGCAGGTAGATGTGGCCGGCTCCATTTTCCTGCACGGTGAGCTTGCCACCCCCGCAAGACGCAGGATGAGCGAAGCTGCCCAGTCGCAGACCGTTGTCAGCAAAGGTTGGATCGCCAGTGCCATCAGCATTGATGCGACCCAGTACATATTTGTACCGATCCTCATGGAAGACCTCCGCACTGAAAACTGTCTTGCCTTGCAAATCACTGTAGATGCCCCGAAAGAGAGCCAAAACTTCGAATGCAGGATCCCTTCCGAGTAAATCCTGCAGATAAGCCATGCCATTATCGTTACCGAAATCTGTATCGGGTTTGCCGGGTAAACCAGACGATTTAGCGTTTGAAAGTGTCATGTGCGGACTGCCTTCAGTAATAAATGAGGAGTGGCACCAGTCTCTATTCAGCCACGGTGCGCAAGGCATTCACGACAACTTTCGCTCGATTGTCACTCAGGAAACTGTGGGTGCTTGTCGGACACTTTATGGGCGCTTTCTTTGGAAGCGTCTACTGTCAGAAATTACAGGTGACAGGCAAAAAAAACGGTGGCAGGGCGGCATCAGCCCTGACAGAACGTCTCGTGCAAATGCCGCCAGATGACCCGCCCGGATTCAGCTTTTTCAAACACCACTGTCGAGCGTCGATCCGTATTCAATCCGCTCGCATCCGTCTGCAGTTCACGGTAACTCACCGTGGCCCCGTGTTCATGCAACGCAATGGCACGCAGTTCGCTGAGCTCGATTTTGAACCCGCGCTTCTTACCTCCAGCCATCCGAAACAGAGCGCTCAACGCCGCGAAATTCAGCATCCGGCCCAGCGGCGAAATCATGGAGAACTCAGGCGAAAACCGCGCTAGCAGTCGCTCCAGTTCAGCGTCGTCTCCCTCCACGGCAAACCATCGCTCGATGGCTTCGTGTGCCTGAATCACTTCTTCAAAGTATTCGCTGTAGTCAGTCATGTAGATTTTTCCTTGAGGGGAGTTTGAGTCAGCAGCGCGAGCACTGCCGTCGAATCGAACCGCAAAACACTGACCATCGGCAGCATCGTCAGCAACGCGGCAGCGAGGAAGCAGTAGCGAAAACCCTCACCACCCAAAGCCCCCAACAAGGAGCTGAGCAACGCCGCGCCGAGGCAAAAACCAAGTTGACGATTGATATTCCACAGCGCACTGGAATGGCCCATTTTTTCTGGCGTGATGCCGACAAATGCCAAGGTCTGCGCAGTGACGCTGCACAGGCTGCCGCCCAGGCCCATCAGGCCGTAGGCGATGATCAGCGGGGTGTTGGCGGGTTGTTCGATGCGCATCAGCAAGACGATACCGAGGCATTGCAGGAGCATGCCAGCGCTCAACAGCGGCTTCGGCCCCAGGCGATTGAAACTGCGTTTGCCGAGCATGATCGCCACGCCCGAACCCACTGCCCATGGCAGCATCAACGCCCCGGTTTGCGCTGCGCCTAAGCCAAGGTTGTGCAGGTACAACACGGCGATCATGTGGGTGCCGGTGAACACGCCGGGCACGCACAGGTAGATCAGCATCGCCAGGCGCAGGGAGGGGTTTTTGATCAGTTGCAGATCGAGAATGGCGTTGGGTTTACGCCAGCCGTCTCGCAGATAAATGCACAGGGTCAGGACGCTGAGCACGAAGACAAAGAGACCGAGGATGCGAGTGTCTGTTTCGCTCAGCATGCTGACGGCGATCAACAACAAACTCAGCGCAGTCGCCGCCAATAGCAAGCCGCGCGCATCCAGCGTCGGCCGTTCACTCGAAGGCTGATCGGCTTTCAGCCAGAACAGGCCAAGGCCAAACGCGAGCAGCGCCACCGGCAAATTGAGGTAGAAAATCCACCGCCATGACAACGCCTGAACAATCAATCCGCCCGCCGCCGGCGACAGTGCCGGCACCATCAGCGCCACCAGCAACACCACGCCGGTGAAATGCGCGCGCTGCGACGGCGGAAACTGTCGATACGCCAACGCCTGACCGACCGGCAGCAACAACCCGCCACCGAGCCCTTGCAGCAGGCGCCAGCCAATCAAGCTTTCGATCGATGCCGCTTGCGCCACCAGCGCCGAGCCAATCCCGAACAACAGCAGCGAGGCGAGAATCAGCCGTCGTTCGCCGATCCGTGCCGCCAGCCACACGCTCAGCGGAATGATCAGCGTCAGCCCGAGCATGTAGGCGTTGGTGATCCACGCCAGTTGCGTCACCGAGGCGTGCAATTGTTGGGCGATGTCGGGGTAGGCAATGCTGGCGACGAACATGTTCAGCAAGTCGAGGGCGAACCCCAACAGATACACCAGCGCGACTTTCGAGCGATAAGCCATGGCAGCTTCCCTGTGATGAGACGTGCAGGGTAGGGCGCTTCTGGTGATAGGAAAACGCTGGTTTGGCTGCTAGTTTGTCAAAATTATTTTGACAAGGAGCGCCGTGGATATGGTCAGTCTGGATCGATTCGACACCTTCAAAGCCGTGGTCGAGGCCGGTTCGTTGACCGCTGCCGCTGACACATTGGGCCAGACTCGCGCGGTGGTGAGCTTCAATCTCAAGCGGCTGGAAGAGGAATTGGGCGTGACCTTGCTCACGCGCAACACCCGGCAACTGGCGCTGACCGACGCCGGCGAACGCTTCTATCGACGCTGTTTGCGCACGCTGGATGAAGCGCGACTGGCCATTGAGGAAGCGCGTTCGGAACATTCACAGCTCAAGGGCACGTTGCGGATTACCACGACGGTGGAGTTCGCGCTGGCGCAAGTGGTGCCGGCGCTGGAGGTGTTTCGGCAGCAGCAACCGCAGTTGAATATTCACCTGTCGACGTCTTCGACGCACGCCGATCTGATCTCTGAACGGTTTGATATGGCGATCCGTTTGGGGCGCATGCATGACTCCAATCTGCGAGCGGTGCAGTTGTCGACATTCGAGGTGCTTGCGGTGGCAGCGCCGGGATTGGTCGAGCGTTTTGCGCCGGTTGATACGCTGGCGGTGCTGGAGTCGATGCCGACATTGGGGCACGGGCGGGTGCCGGAGATGACGGTGACTGATCCGCACGGTGCTGAACATTTCTACCAGCCGAAACCGGGAACCACTGCGATTGTTGCGGACAACTCCGCGACGCTCAGGGCCTTTGCGATGACCGGGCAGGGCGTGGCGATTTTGCCGCAATGGTTGATTCAGGATGATCTGGACGCCGGACGCTTGCAGCGCTTGTTGGCGGATTACCGGTTTGCTCAGCAAGGGGTGTATGCGTTGTATCCGGATACCCGGCATTTGCCGCTGAAGGTGCGCGCGTTTATTGATTTCATGAAAACCTGGACTAACGACTCCCTGTAGGAGCTGTCGAGTGAAACGAGGCTGCGATCTTTTTATCTTCAAATCATCATCAAAATCAACAGATCGCAGCGTGCCGCAGCTCCTACAGATCCCCACCCAACCCGAACCGCTTCATCAACACCGACTCCAGCAACCCCTTCGGCAACAACGCCGCCAACAGCGGCAACGCCCGGCTGCCATTACCAATGCGGATCAAACGCGGCGGGTTGCTCTGCCGCACGGCCTTGAGCAAATCAGCGGCAAACTCAGCAGCCGGCGTCGGCTTATCCTGCGAAGCCTTGGCCCGCGCGCGAATGCCTTCACGCAACGGAAACCACGGCGATTGTTCATTGATCAACTGCTCGGCCTCATGCCCGGCATTCTTGGCGAAGCTCGACTGAATCGCCCCCGGCTGCACTTCCATCACACGAATGCCGAACGGCGCCAGTTCCATGCGCAAGGCATCGGTCAATGCGTGCACCGCAGCTTTCGAGGCGCAGTAAGCACCGGCAAACGGCGTGACCAAAACCCCTGACACGCTGCCGATATTCACCACCAGTCCCTTGCCCCGCCGCAGCACCGGAAATAACGCGCGGGTAACGCCGACTATGGAAAACACATTGGTTTCGAACTGCCGTTGCATCGCCGGCACACCACCGTCGAGCAACGGCCCCATTGCGCCGTATCCGGCGTTGTTGATCAGCACATCGAGGCCGCCATGCTCCTGACTGATTCGCTCGCCGAGTTGCGCCAGCGCCGCGCCGTCGTTGACATCCAGTTGCACGGCGGTAAAACCGGCCGCATTCAATGCAGCGACATCGTCAGCCTTGCGCGCACTGGCCCAGACTTCGTAGCCCGCCGTTTTAAACGCATCGGCAAGCGCGCGGCCGATGCCGCTGGAACAACCGGTAATCAACGCAACGGGCATGGCGCATTCCTTGTGCAAAAAAGTTGGGAAGGGGGATCAGTCGGAGAAACTACCCTGCAAATGCTCGGCGCGGAACTCCAGAGTTTGCGGGCGATAACCGGGACGCAGTGGCGGCAATGGCAAACAGTCTTCCCACGTCGAACCGGCCTGCAATTCGCCGGGGCCACGGTAGCGCGGCGCGGTGTATTGGTTGTCGGCCAGATTGACCGTGTCGCCCGGCGCGTAGGCTGCGATGCGCCAGCGCAGTTCGGTCAGCGGCACACTGTTGCCGTTGTTCATCTTCAGTTGCAGCGGGCGATCGGCGGGGCATTGCTCCGGCGCGTAGCTGATGCGCAACTCGAGGCGCGCCAGTTGCTTGATCTCGCGGTTGTCCAGCCACACCACCCACATCGCTACCAGACCGAGGCCGATAGCGGCTGCCACTGACACCGGCAAGGCTTTGGCCGGATAGCGCAGCAACAGGATCAGCCAGGTGATGACCAGCAAAATGCCGATGAACATGGGGGAGCGCTCCTTGAGTTCGTGAGCACCATCCTATCGAAGGGCCGGCGCAATGGATATTCGTAGAACAGTCGATTGCGCCGTTGGTCGGGACTGTAATTTCTGACAGTAGGCACGCGGCACGTTGCCTGCTGTGATAACCGCACGCACCAAGGACGTGGTCCAAACCCATGGGCATCCACAGTCATACATCGATGCTTGAGGTGAATGATCCACGCGGACTGCAGATTCGCAACGTGGATTACTGGCGCGACGATGAAAACCGGCCTGCTGAAACGCGTATCCACCGTACGGCCCTCGACGTCGCCGGGCATGCCGTCAAACAATGGGATCCGCGACTGTGGGCGCTGCAAGCAACGGATCCGTTGACGCCGGCCAACCTGACTTCGGTGCATGCATTGAATGGCGAAGTGCTGCGTTCGGACAGCACCGATGCCGGTGTGCATATCAAGCTGCGTGGTCTGGGCAATCAAGTGTTGTCCACTTGGGATAGTCGTGGCACGCGGCAAGAGAATGAATACGATCAGCGTCTGCGCCCGACGGCGACGTTCGAAGAGGCGGTGGCCGAGCCCCGACGCTGTGTCGAGCGCTTGGAGTACGGCCGGCCGGGCGAGGGCGATGCGCAATGCAATCAGTTCGGCGAGCTGACCCAGCACTTCGATCCCGCTGGTTGCGTGCTGTTCACACAGTTCGCGATCAGTGGTCAAAGCACTGAAAACACCCGCCACTTCACCCAGGATTCGGTTGCGCCGAACTGGCCACCCTTGCTGGATGATTGTCTGCGATTGCTCGAACCGGGGCCAGGTGCGACCACGCAATGGCGCTTTACCCCACAGGGGACGCTGCACGAACTCATTGATGCCAAGGGTCATCGACAAACGTTCGAGATGGCCGTGGATGGCCGTTTGCGTGGCGCTGCTTTGCAGTTGAAGCATCAATCCAGCGCGCAGCTGTTGGTCAGCGATATCCGCTACAACGCTGAAGGCCAGGTTGTATATGAAATGGCGGGCAACGGTGTCAGCACGACGTTGCTTTATCGGCCACAGGACGGTCGACTGCTCGAACGTCTGACCAAGAGCACTGTTAGCGTGGTGTTGCAGCATTGGCTTTATCAGTACGACCCGATGGGCAATGTACTGAGCATTGAAGACAAGGCACTCCCCGTGCGCTATTTCGCCAACCAGCGCATCGAGCCGATCAGGCATTTTCGCTACGACAGTCTTTACCAGTTAATCGAAGCCACTGGCTGGGAGTCGCTCGTTACTCAGCGGGGCCCCGGCGCGAGTGGCCAGGCGGATCCGGCAGCGATCGGCAACTATCGGCAGACCTTCCGTTACGACGCCAGCGGTAATCTCCTGCAATTGAGCCATGTCGGCGGACAAGCTCAGGGTCATCAACTCAGCGCCGCTCGCTACAGCAATCGTTGCCTGTCCTGGCGCAACGGTACGGCCCCCACGGAAGCCGACATCGCTGCCGCGTTTGATAGCAACGGCAACTTGCTGGCGCTGGAGCCCGGGCGAAATCTGCACTGGAACCTGCGCAATCAGCTCAGTCGCGTCACACCCATTACCCGCGAGAGTGGGCTCGATGATCGCGAATCTTATCTGTATGACGGCGCCGGTTTGCGCGTGCGCAAAATCACTGAATGGCAGACCCGGGCGCTTACAGTGATTGCCGAGACGCGCTATCTGCCCGGGCTGGAACTGCGCAGCCACAGCGGTAACAACCAGCATTTGCAGGTGATCAGCGTGGCGATCGGACTCAACAGCGTGCGCGTTTTGCATCGTGACGGCGGACCGGATCGCTACCGCTATGGCTGCACCGATCACGTCGGTTCCATCGGTCTTGAACTGGATGGCGATGGGCAAATCATCAGCCGCGAAATGTTTTATGCCTTCGGTGCAACGGCGTGGCAGGACGGCGATGTCAGCGACAAAAGCCTCGGCTACTCAGGCAAAGAGCAGGATGCCACCGGGCTGCATTATTTTGGCTTCCGTTACTACGCCGCGTGGCTGCAACGCTGGGTCAGTCCCGATCCCGGCGAAGAGGTCGACGGGCCAAATCGATACCGGGCGATGCGCAACAATCCGCTGTTCTATCGCGATCAGGATGGATTGGTTTCACTGCCCACTCAGGCCTCAGGCAGTGCGGCATTGCGAATGCAGGAATCGTCTCGAGGTCTGCCACAAGTGTCATCCGAAACCCGAGAAAGGATTGCTCAGGGCGCACAGGTCATTGGCAAGACCTTGTCTTACGCCAAGCATCCGTTGATCGGCGCCGTGGGCAGTGTGCTGGAAACCGGCGGGCGCGTGCTCGAAGTCTACGATGCGCAAGCACAGATGCAGAGCCGCCAACGCAGCACCCAGCAGGTGTTGCCAACGAGTGTGCCGGTTGCCAGCAACACCTCTTCACTGTTGAGCAAGTTACCGGAGATGGCCGCTTTCACCGGTTTTAACCATCAGATTGGCGAAACAGCCGCACAGTCCAGCGCAGCGCCGAGTGCACTCTCGATGCAGTTATTCGCCGCCGGATTTGGTTCGGCGACGCCACCGAACATATCGATGGCGCTGATGGCCGAGGATCCTTTGAAGATGGGCGACAAACGTGGCAAACGCGCCACGGCTGCTGCGGCGCATCATGAATAGAGTGGCTGTCTGGGAATAAAAAAGCCCCCGCCCAACCCGCTGCGGATAGGGAACGCAACGGGCTGGACGAGGGCTTCTTGTTTTGCCGATCAGTTACTGCGCGATGGTTTTCACCGACACGCCGCGTTCGATCGGGGTGGAGCGGCCGTAGATGTCTTCGAAGCGTTCGATGTCGTCTTCACCCAGGTACGAGCCCGACTGGACTTCGATGATTTCCAGCGGGATCTTGCCCGGGTTGCGCAGGCGATGCACCGAGGCGATCGGGATGTAGGTCGACTGGTTTTCGCAGAGCAGGAACACGTTTTCATCGCAGGTCACTTCAGCGGTGCCGCTGACCACGATCCAGTGTTCGGCGCGGTGGTGGTGCATCTGCAGCGACAGGCATGCGCCCGGTTTTACCGAGATATGCTTGACCTGGAAACGCCCGCCCATGTCCACCGAGTCGTACGAGCCCCACGGACGATAGACTTCGCAGTGGTTCTGGGTTTCGCTGCGGCCCTGCTCGTTGAGCGTGTTGACCATTTGCTTGACGCCCTGAACCTTGTCTTTGTGGGCAATCATCATGGCGTCTTTGGTTTCGACCACGACGATGTTTTCCAGACCGATCACCGACACCAGTTTGCCGTTGCCGTGGATCATGCAGTTCTTGCTGTCCTGGATGACCACGTCGCCTTTGGTGACGTTGCCGTTGGCGTCTTTCTCGTTGACTTCCCACAGCGACGACCAGCAACCGACATCGCTCCAGCCAGCGGTCAGCGGCACCACGCAGGCGCGCTGGGTTTTTTCCATGACGGAGTAGTCGATGGAGTTGTCCGGGCAGCAGGCGAAGGTGGCGTCGTCCAGCGTCACGGTGTCGGCATCCTGCTCGCTGCGCTCAAGGGTCAGCAGGCAGGTGTCGTAGATGTCCGGATCGTGCTTTTTCAGCTCTTCGAGGAAGCGGCTGGCGCGGAACAGGAACATGCCGCTGTTCCAGTAGTAGCCGCCGGACTGCACGTACTCGGTAGCGCGTTTGACGTCAGGTTTTTCGACGAAGTGCGAGACGCGGCTGACGCCTTCGGGCAGCAGCGAATCCGCAGTGGATTTGATGTAGCCGTAACCGGTTTCCGGTTTGGTCGCCGGTACGCCGAACAGCACCATTTCGCCGTTTTCGGCAGCGACGGTGGCGAGGGCGAGGGCGCGTTGCAGGGCTTTCTGGTCTTCGAGGACGTGGTCAGCCGGCAGCACCAGCATCAGTTCGTCGCGACCTTCATTGACCAGCATCATCGCGGTCAACGCCACGGCCGGCGCGGTGTTGCGGCCGAACGGTTCCATCAGGATGCGCTGGCATTCCAGATTGCGATTGCTCAACTGCTCGTTGACGATGAAGCGGTGATCCTTGTTGCAGACCACGATCGGAGTGTCCATGCCTTCGAACACCAGGCGTTCGAGGGTCTGCTGGAAGAGCGTGTGTTCGCCGGTCAGGGCGAGGAATTGCTTAGGGAACTGCTTACGCGAAAGCGGCCAAAGACGTGAACCGCTACCACCTGACAAGATCACCGGAATCATATTGTTTACTCCATAAAATCGATTGGTTAGAGGCACGAACGCTGTGTCGTTTCACTCTTGTTTTTGTTTCGTACCGAGAGGCCGCCGCATTCCCTTCTAGGAGCTGCCGAAGGCTGCGATCTGTTGATCTTGATCTTCAAAAACAAGTCAAAAGATCGCAGCGTGCCGCAGCTCCTACAGGGGTCAGCGTCTCATCGGGAAATTTGTTAGCGAGTCGATACCGGGCGTTTTACCCAGACTGGCGACAGGCTGCTGCCGCTGCCGGTGACGTACAGCACCGCAGCTTCGCCGCGCTCAAGGGCGACCGGTTTTACGTCGCCGACTTTCTTGTCACCTTCGTACAGCGCCAGGCTGACTTTCACCGGGTTGATTTCACGTTCGCCACGGCCCTTGGCGGCCACGTTCGGCACCACGTCGGTCTTGCCGTCGGCGGTCTTCAGGGTCAGCGGCTTGTCGCTGAGGTTCTGCACGCGTACCAGGGATTTCTGCTTGTTCTTGAACGGCGGCTCTTCGATAAGTTGCGGCGCGCCGGAAGCGTTGTTGACCAGGGTGTAGTAATGGTCACCGGCGAGTTTCACCGGCAGGGTCTGGCTGCCGACTTTGGCGCTGTAATCACCGCCCGGCATGAAGCTGAAGTCGCTGCTGGCCAGTGGCGCAACGTCGCTCAGGTTGGTGCTGCCAACGGTGGCGCTGACTTCAGCGTTGCTGGCGTTATAGACACGCACAAAGGTCGAGCCTTTCGGTGCAGTCGGGCCATAAAGTGCGGCGTCACCACCGGCGAAAGCTTGAACCGACAACACGCTCAGACCTGCAACCAGTGCAATGCGTTTTGCGAGACGACGAGGAGTAGTAGTGAAAGTCATGGTGTACCTCTCTTTCAGTTTTGCGCCCGATCGGGCGTCTCGGATTTAGTGTTGATTGCTACGTTTTGTTGGCGCGCGCCGGCTTGTTTAAGCTCTGCGACCCACTGCGGGTCGGCGTCGCCGATTTCGTTGTTCACAGGCAGAT
>Ga0160457_1000148_pt1 | contig 70929 bp, 65 predicted proteins | sample HID1972M_E6MG_FD_108242 | JGI IMG/M metagenome (GOLD analysis project Ga0160457, IMG submission 108242) | Enriched pill bug-associated microbial communities from UW Madison campus, WI, USA - HID1972M_E6 MG | ecosystem: Host-associated > Arthropoda: Insects > Digestive system > Unclassified ... | reverse complement strand
CGCCAACTGCACGCTGGTGCTGGACAGCGAAACCCTGAAAGGTATCGTCAGCGGCGAAACCGACGGCATGCAGGCTTTCATGGGCGGCAAGCTGCGCGTTGAAGGCGACATGATGCTGTCGATGAAACTGTCCGAACTGTTCCCTGCTTAATAGCAACGTTCAGCGACACAAAAATCCCGCCCTTTGTGGCGGGATTTTTGCGTTCATGAGCCGGAGAAATGGTCAGTTCAGCGCCAACTCTTCCAACAATCGGGTATCCAGGCCGAAACGCTCCTGCGAGATCATGCGGAACTGCCCTTCGGCCAACTCGCAGCTCACCAGCAAATTCCATGAGTGCCGGGTCGCCGCCGAGGGCACCAGCAAGAAAGGGTGTTCGGCGAGTAACGCATCGGCAAAATCTTGCTGATTCGGTGAAGTCCGTGCAGGACTCATCCAGTAGGGATTCGGCAATTCTTCCGGCTGGACGACCCGAACCAGGGCCTGATCGGATATCTCAAAGCACGTAAGGACATGGGGTTTTGTATCCAGACGATTAAAACTGCCGTGTGCCGCCACTTCGAGAATGGCCGTGGACGGATCGACTGACGCGTATACAACACGCCGTCCCGGACGGTTCCAGCGTCCCCCCTTACGCTCGGAGCCAATGCCACTGCTCCACGTGCATTTGTAGGCTTCCGGGTCGACACGCCAGGCAAACCAGCGATCATCCCAAGGCAGCGGGTTCATTGATAAACCCCGTATTTTGTCCGGTGCAGGTAGGCGTCGACCACTTGATAACCGAAAGGATTCTCGACCAGTTCAATAGGCTTGTAGCCGTTGAGCCATTTGGTCGGCTTGCGCAACCATTCTTCGGCCTCCGCCTGACCGTCGAAGACCTCGGTGGCAACTTCCAGCACATGGGCATATTGAAAGGCAACCATGCTTTGTTGCTGGCTGAGCAGGAAGGGTTTGCTGTCTTTGAGCAAGCGCCGCACGGTTCGGATGGATTTGCCGGTGATCATCTGAACAAGCTCACCCTCCTGGTAAAGCTCAGAGGTGGCGATCAGATTGACGACGTCCTGCAGTTCGAAACCTTGCTGCGTGTACCGGATGATAAACATAGGGTCTTCACCCCACTCCCTGCCGCGCAAGAGTACGTCGACAGGTTTGCCTTCGACCCGCTTCAGCCCCGTAAACCGAAGCGGTTTAGCAGTGGACATCGCATTGGCCTCCGAGGGGCACCTGGCTCGAACATCGCGCCAAAAATAGCGAGGGTGATAACGCGCTGTGTCGTTTTCAACGTGTATGTTTTGCATGATCCATCCGTTGTCAGGGGCCCGAACGTCCGAGCCGTAAGCGACTTCAATGTCACGTCCGATGTTATAGAACAGGCGTCCGACGACCAACCTGAAACAGTTGTCGGAAATATCCCGGTATTTGCGAAAAACACTCCGGCATCCGTAGGACGTTACTGGCGGTCAATACGCACGCACAGCAGTAATCATCGGAAAACGTTGACCCTGATCAGATCAGTCCCCTCTCCCCCCGGGAGAGGGTTAGGGTGAGGGGCTTTTGCCCTTACAATACGCCGACCTCCCAAACCGGCCCGCCCATGGACATCGACCTCGCTCGCACCTTTCTCGAAATCGTCCGCCACGGCAGTCTCGCCGCCGCTGCGCAGAAGCTGTTCGTCACGCAAACAGCGATCACCGCCCGCGTGCAAAAACTCGAAAGCCAGCTGGGCAGTACGTTGTTCGTGCGCAACCGCGCCGGGGCAAAACTGACGCCCAACGGCGAAGCGTTCGTGGTCTATGCCAATCAACTGGTGCAAACCTGGGAAGCCGCGCGTCGTGATCTACCGCTCCCCGAAGGCCTGCACAACGTGTTGCACATCGGTGGCGAAGTCAGCCTGTGCAATCCGCTGATGCTCAGTTGGGCCGCTGAACTGCGCGAGAAAATCCCCGGGCATGCCCTGCGCATGGAAATTCGCGACGGTGAAAACCTGCTGCGGCAGCTCGAACTCGGCGTTCTTGACGCCGCGCTGGTCTATCAGCCGGAATACTGGCCGGGACTGCAGGTCGAGCAAGTGCTGGAAGAGAAACTGATTCTGGTACGCGCACCCGAGCGTCCCGATCCCTACGTTTACATCGACTGGGGCCCGGATTTCCGTCGTCAGCACGACGCCGCCCTGCCGGAAAAAGCCAAAGCTGCGCTGAGCTTCAACCTCGGCCCGCTGGCTCTGCAATACATCCTCGAACACGGCGGCAGCGGCTATTTCCGCACGCGCGTGGTGCGCACGTATCTGGAAAGCGGCGCGTTGGAAGCGGTGACCAAAGCCCCGGAATTCAGCTACCCGACGTATCTGGTGTATTCGCGAGATCGCGACTCGGCAACGCTGCAACAGGCCTTTGATCTGCTACGCGAGGTGATCCACACCGATGACGACTGGTCTCAGCGCTGGAACCCACTAAGCTGATAGCCGTTTTACACCGAAGCATGGCGCATGTGACCTCAAGGTTCGGCCTGCACAAATGGCCGGATCGGCTACGCTGCCGGGTATAACAACGATACCCGCAGGTGAACGCAGTGAGGCAGACCACCGAGGCATTTCGCAGCCGCTACCGTGCGGCCATTCATCCGCGCTACAACCCGTGGCTGCACGGGGTTTTCGTGCTGCTGTTCGGCGTGCTGGCCATCGCCGGGTTCTGGGGCACCGTGCAGCAAGTGCGGCCGCTGGAATGGCTCACCGTGCCGTTGAGCCTGTTGCTGTTCAACTTCGGCGTGTACATGGTGCATCGCCACCTCGGCCATCATAAAAAAGCCTTCGCGAAAATGTTCTACGCCCGGCATGCCGGCGATCATCACAGCTTCTTCACCCCCGGCCACATGACCTATGACAGTGCTCGCGACTGGCGGGTGATTCTGTTCCCGGCATGGCTGATCGTCATTCACACGCTGGTGATCACCCTGCCGCTGTGGTGGTTGATCGCGCAGGTGAACGCCAATGTCGCCGGGCTCTTCGCCGGGTGCATGGTGCTTGGTTACTTGACTTACGAAGTGTTCCACGCCTGCGAGCATCTGCCGCCGAACAACCCGCTGACACGCTTGCCGTGGATCCGGCAGATGCGCCGTTTGCACGAACTGCATCATCGTCGCGAACGCATGCAGGAACGTAATTTCAATATCGTTTTTCCGCTGATGGACTACCTGTTCGGCACCCTTTACTGGGAGTCGGAACCCGCCCCTTTGAGCTATTCGACAATGCCCATGACCCGCCTGCAGCACCAGATCGATATCGCCGGCGAGCCGATTGCCGTGCTCGCTTACGCCGCCAGCGTTAACCGCTGGCCGGAGTGGCATCCGTCATCGCTGAAGATCGACGGTGCACACGGCCCGCTGCATGCCGGCTCGCGTTTCGAAGAGGATATTCATGCCGGAGGTCGCGCAGGGCATTTGCGCTGGGAAGTCACCGAATACCTGCCGGGCCGCCGCTGGTGCGCGCGGGCTCAAGGTGATCATGGCTTGTCGTTGCTGCTGACGTATGAGTGCGCGGCCGAAGGTAACGGCACGCGGTTTGTGCGCACGCTGGATTATCGCTTTGAAGGTTTGGGCATGCGCATCGCCAATCACCTGCTGCTCAAACGCCGGATTGATCGCGAATCGGCGGCGTCGATGTTGGCCTTGCGCGACATGGCTGCTCAGCACTTGGCTTCGGCGAGGGCCAGCGCGTGAAGGTGCGGCACGTTGTGTTGTTACTGCTCGTCATCGTCATCGGATATTTACTGCTGATGCCGACCAAAATCGAACCGGTCGCCTGGTCGCCGCAGCCCGCGCCATCGCTGAAAGAAGGCCCCTACGCCGAGAACCAGAAACTCAAGGGCGCAGCGCAAGTCGGGCCGAGCGATATCGAAGGCCCGGAGGCGCTGTTGCTGGAGGAGGATTTCCTGATCACCGGCCTGCATGACGGCCGACTGATCCGCACCAGTCTCGATGGCACGCAGCGTCAAGTGCTGGCCGATACCGGCGGGCGTCCGCTGGGATTGGCTCGGCATCCGAACGGCATGCTGGTCATTGCCGACGGGGTGAAAGGCTTGCTGTCGCTGGATGCGCAAGGGCAATTGATCCCGCTGACCACCGCCGCCAATGGCCTGGCCTTCGGTTTCACCGATGACGTGGCGATTGATGCGCCCGGGCATTTCGCCTACTTCAGCGATGCCTCCAGCCGCTGGGGTTATGGCCATGACGGCGAGGCGATCATCGAGCACGGCGGCGACGGGCGTTTGCTGCGCTATGACTTTCAGACCGGCAAGACCAGCGTGTTGCTGGACAAACTGGAGTTCGCCAACGGCGTGACCCTCGGCCCGGACGACGCCTATGTACTGGTCAATGAAACCGGGGCTTATCGCATCAGCCGCTATTGGCTGACCGGGCCGAAAGCCGGGACTCACGACCTGTTTATCGACAATCTGCCGGGCCTGCCGGACAACCTCGCGTTCAATGGCCGTGACCGGTTTTGGGTGGCGCTGTATGCGCCGCGCAATACGCTGCTGGACGCCACGGCGGGGCATCCGTTCCTGCGCAAGATGATCGTGCGGGCGTTGAAGCTGGTGCCGGCGCCGGTGGACAAGCGCGGGTTTGTGCTGGGGCTGGATCTGGACGGCAAGGTGATTGCCAATCTGCAGGATGCCAGCGATGGCAATTATTCGCCGATTACCACGGTTAGGGAGTATGGGCAGTGGTTGTATTTTGGGTCGTTGAAGGCGACGCATATGGCGCGGATGTCGTTGGATGCGGCCCTTAAGTGAATCTGGTGGATTTGTGTTGAATTGACTGACGCTTTCGCGAGCAAGCCCGCTCCCACAGGGGCAGGCCCACATTTGGAATGCGTTTCAAATGTGGGAGCGGGCTTGCTCGCGAAAGCGCTCTGTCAGTTACTGGATTTATCGAATTTGTCGGGATCTTCGTCTTCCGGCAAATCCTCATCCGGCTCTTCCGGATTGGCTGTCGTATGCGCCGGGCTATTCGGCTCAGGATGCGTTGGAACAGGGTCAAAAGCGCCCTGCTCTTCACTGGGGAATTTGGGATCGTTCATAAGGCACCTCGCAAAGAGTCGATGATTGAAGACTCTGAACATTCGAGGTGCCGGTCGGGGCTCTCGTTCCAGTCAATCCGCAACCGATGGTCGGCGGATCAACCCGCCTTCAGGATCGCGCCTGCAATTGCTCGACAATCTTGTCTTTGACCTGCAAGCGTTTCTCTTTGAGTTTTTTCAGCGTGTCATCGCTGGGCGCATCCGAGGTCGCCGTCTCGGCCTTGACTACATCGGCGTCTGCCTGGGAATACTTGTTGATCAGTGCGTCCAGATGTGGATCCGCGGTGCGTTTTTGCTGGATCTCTTCCTTCGTAAGCTTCAAATCCTGTAACAAGTCATGAGTCACCGGCATGGAACACCTCCGTCAATTGATCGGCTGGCCCGCGCGACCGATTGCGCTGGCCAGTTATCAGAATGGCCTCGGTTGGGGCGTTCTGTCGACCACCTGTCAGACCAGCGGTGCCCGTTCGTCGCCCTGTCGCAAATGCGATAAAACCTTTAAACGCCGCGCTGCCTCCATTGAGTATCACCAACAAAAACCTGCGTGGAGATACACCAATGGACGGATTCAACTTGCGTCATCTGTTTTTGGCTGTCGCTTTGAGCACCGGTATGGGCAGCGCTTTCGCCGCGACTGACAATGATTTCGTCGATAACGCCGCTGCCGGTGGTATCGCTGAAATCGAAGCGAGTCGCCTGGCCCTGGAAAAGAGCTCATCGGCCGATATTAAAGCGTTTGCCAACATGATGATCACTGACCATGGCAAGGCTAACGATGAGCTGGCGAGCATTGCCAAGGCCAACGATATCGAGGTGCCGGATACCACGACGCTGGTCAAACAGGCCAAGGAAAAAATCCTCGACATGCGTGATGAGTCGTTTGATGCGGCCTACGCCAACAATCAGGTGAAGGCGCACGAAGAGACCATTGAGCTGTTCAAGAAACAGGCGAATACCGTGACGGATGACAAGGTCAAAGGTGCTACGGAACTGAAGGCGTTTGCGCAGAAAATGTTGCCGGGGCTGGAGAAACATCTGGCAGCTGCGAAAGAGCTGCAGGCCAAGCATCCTAGCAAGTAAGAGCTTTACCCTCACCCCAGCCCTCTCCCGGAGGTAGAGGGGGCCGACCGAGTTGAATGTTCGAGGTACGTCGACCTGAAAATCCTGGGTCGAACTCAGGATCCAGAGGCTAATTTAGCTTCTGGTTTCGAAATCCAGAGTCGAACTCTGATTTAGAACAACACAAAGATCGGCACCCTTCCCCCTCTACCCCTTGGGGGAGAGGGCCGGGGTGAGGGGGATCGATTTAAGCCACACCACGATAACCAAGCAAAAAAAAGCCGCATCCAAAAGATGCGGCCTCATCATTTACACCCAACCTCAACCCCCATCCGTATCAATATCCGCATCCGTCTCCTCCCCCGGTTCCGCACGATCCGGCTTAGGCTCAAACCCCGGGCTGAACTCGTTGTCATTATCCGTATGCTTGTTCTTCTGATCCACCGCCGGATCGGCACTTTGCGCCTGGCCGTCCTCACCCTGCTGCTGCGTCGGCGCAGGCTGCCCCGGCACTTGCGGATCGATTGCCGGATCGTTACGGTTGATCGGTTCGGAGGATTGATTCTGTTGCGGATTGGTTTGCTCGTTCATAATCACCTCGTTCGTCAAAGCAAGCGCGACTGAAACCAGCCGGGCCTTGAAGATTCGAAGCCTGCACCACGTCAACGTTCAAAACATCTCCACTCCCCGTCACGCCGACTAGAGTTACCGGGGCGTTCGTTGCGCCAGATCAAAAATATCCTGGCGGGATCGAACAACTATTTAGAACGGCAAATGTCGATGTCTTCGCGCCGATCAATTTTTATCGAATCGGCCCCAAATTCGTTACGGAGCAACAGGCACATGGCAGCACTGCAGAACAGCACACTCGATGCGATGAAAAACAAGCAAACGCAACTGCTGAGCGAATGGATCAACGGCCTGCAAGCCAGCGGTTCCACGCGCAATCTGAAAGAACACGACCTGCAGCAACAAACCTCCGAATTTCTGCAATTGGTGGTCAGCGGTCTCGAGAACGACAACGGCACCAACATCGCCACGCCAGGTTGGGAGGCGACCCGCCAGTTCCTCGAAAAGCTGTCGCACAGTCGCGCCCTGCTCGGCCAGGATTCGCAGCAAACCGCCAGCTTCATTTTCGCCCTCAAAGGCCCGCTGTTTAACCTGCTGCAAGCTCACTACAAAGAACAACCGGCGCTGCTCGCCGAACAACTTTGGGAAATCTCCGAGCTGCTCGACGCGTTCGGCATGCACACCATCCGCACGTTCCAGAAATCCCGTGAAGCGGTGATCAAGCGTCAGCAGGAAGAACTGCTGGAGCTGTCGACCCCGGTGGTGAAACTGTGGGACGGCGTGTTGGCACTGCCGATGATCGGCACCCTCGACTCCCAACGCACGCAAGTGGTGATGGAATCGCTGCTGCAGCGCATCGTCGACACCGGCTCGGAAATCGCCATCATCGACATCACCGGCGTGCCAACCGTCGACACCCTGGTTGCGCAACACCTGCTGAAAACCGTCACCGCGATCCGCCTGATGGGTGCTGACTGCATCATCAGCGGCGTGCGTCCGCAAATCGCGCAAACCATCGTCCACCTTGGCCTCGACCTGCAAGGCGTGGTCACCAAAGCCAACCTGGCAGACGCGTTGAAACTGGCCCTGACCCGTCTGGGTATCAGCCTCGTCAAGACGGCTTAAGCATGGAACGTATCCCGATTCTTCAGATGGGCGACTTTTTGCTGGTGACCATTCAGGTCGACATGCATGACCAACTCGCCCTCACCCTGCAGGACGATTTGTCCGAACGCATCAGCAAAACCTCGGCGCGCGGGGTGTTGATCGACATCTCGGCGCTAGACATGGTCGACTCGTTCATCGGCCGGATGATCGGCACGATTTCCGGCCTGTCGAAAATCATGGACGCCGAAACCGTGTTGGTCGGCATGCAGCCCGCCGTCGCGATCACCCTGGTTGAACTCGGCATGACCTTGCCCGGCGTGAGCACCGCGCTGAACGTCGAGCGAGGGATGAAACTGCTGCGAGAACGAGTATTGCAACAATGACCGTGCGCAGTAGCGGTACTCAACCGATCCATATCGAGCAAGACGTGGTACTCGCGCGTCAGACCGCGCGCAAGCTCGCCACCGAGTGCGGCATGCGCCTGATCGACCTGACCAAAATGGTCACGGCGGTCAGCGAGCTGGCGCGCAACACCATGGTCTACGGTGGCGGCGGCGACATGGACTGGCAGATTCTCGACGAGGATCACAAGGTCGGTCTGCGCCTGACGTTTCGCGATGAAGGTCCCGGCATTCCCGACTTGAAACTGGCGATGACCGATGGCTGGACGTCCGGCAGCGGCATGGGGCTGGGCCTGACCGGCGCTAAACGATTGGTAGAAGAGTTCGAACTCGACACCGAACCCGGCAAAGGCACTCGAATAACGATTACCCGATGGACATGAATATCCGCTCCAGCCTGACCCAGGTGCTGCCGATCGAGGACAGCAGCCAGATCGGCTACGCACGACGTACCGCGCAGCAACTGGCCGAACGGCATGGCTTCGATGAACGCGATGCGGGGCGTGTTGCACTGGTGGCGACAGAGTTGGCCAGCAACATACTCAAGCACGCCAGCCACGGTGAAATGCACCTGCGGGTGTTGCCGCGCCCTGCTGGTTTCGGCATCGAAATGCTCGCCGTGGATCGCGCCCAGGGTTTTGATCTGGAGGCTTGTCTGGCCGACGGCTTCTCCACCGGCGGCACCCAAGGCATCGGTCTCGGCTCGATTTCCCGCCAGGCGGAAGTGTTTGATGTGTACGCCGATAACCGTGGCGCGGTATTGCTGGCGCGACTGTATCCGCGCGCTGACCGGGCGCCCGACATTCGTTTCGGTGTCAGCCAACACTCGCTGCACAACGATCCCGCGTGCGGCGACGTCTGGCACCTGGCCTATGAGGACGGCAACATCAGTGCGTTGATCATCGACGGTCTGGGCCATGGCGAAGAAGCCGAACGCGCCGGCCTTGCAGGCGCCGAAACCTTCGCCCTGACGCCGTTCGCCGAACCGGTCGTGCTGATGGAGGACATGCATCGCGACATGATCGGCAGCCGGGGCGGCGCTGTCGCGTTTACCCAGTTCAACGCGCACCGCGACAGTCTGACTTTTGCCGGCGTCGGCAACATTGGCGCCAGCCTGATCTCCGCCGACAAATCCCGCGGGCTGGCCTCGCACCCAGGCATTGTTGGCGTGCAATACCGGAAAGCCCGACCCTTTGACTATGCTCACGTGAACGGACATCTATTGATCATGTACAGCGACGGCTTGCAGTCCCGTTGGAACCTTCAAGACTACCCCGGCCTGGTGCACCGCCATCCCGCCGTGATAGCCAGCGTCCTGCACCGCGACTTCTGTCGCGGGCGCGACGATGTAACGGTGCTGGTCGTTGCCCTGGAGGCCGCCCATGGCTGAGTCGCCGATTCTCAACAGCGCCGAACAGGCCGCGCTGATTGCGCAGTTGCAGAGCGAAACCGCGGCCCTGCGCGAAGAGCTCGATGAAACCAACCAAGGCGTGCTGGCCCTGTACGCCGAACTCGATATTCAGGCTGAGGAGCTGCGCCAGGCCTCGGACTTGAAGAGCCGTTTTCTGTCGTACATGAGCCACGAGTTCCGCACGCCGCTGGGCTCGATCCTGAGCATCAACAGCCTGCTCGCCGATGAACTCGACGGCCCGCTCAGCCCTGAGCAGCACAAACAGGTGGCGTTCGTCAGCACTGCCGCCCGCGAGCTCAGCGACATGGTCGATGACTTGCTCGATCTGGCGAAAATCGAGGCCGGGCGCATCACCATTTCGCCGGCGTGGTTCGACATGTTCGACCTGTTCTCGGCACTGCGCGGGATGTTCCGGCCGATTGTCGATGCCTCCGCCGTCGATCTGATCTTCGAAGAACCGGTCGGCTTGCCGCGCCTGTACACCGACGATAAGAAACTCGCACAGATCCTGCGTAACTTCATTTCCAACTCGCTGAAGTTCACCACCCGTGGCGAAGTGCGCGTGTCGGCACGGCTGGAAGGCATCGACAAAGTACGTTTTGCCGTCAGCGACACCGGTATTGGTATCGCTGCCGAGCTGCATGGCGCATTGTTCGAGGACTTTTCCCAGGTCGACTCGCCGCTGCAGAAACGTCTGCGCGGCACCGGGCTGGGCCTGTCGCTGTGCAAACGCTTCGCGGCCCTGCTGGGCGGTGAAGTCGGACTGGAAAGCACGCCGGGGGTCGGTTCGACCTTCTTCGTGATCATTCCGCTGGCGATCGCTCTGGAGAACGTCGATGAAACGTGACATCCGCCTGTTGATCGTCGACGACAACGTCGCCACCCGCTACGCCCTGCGCCGGCGTCTGGAACGCCACGACTACCAAGTGCTGGAGGCCGGCACCGGGACTGACGGACTGGCGTTGATCGAGAGCGAACCGCTGGATGCGCTGATCCTCGACGTCAACCTGCCGGACATGAGCGGTTTCGACATTGTGCGCATCTTGCGTGCCGATGCGCGCACCGCGTTGCTGCCAGTGATCCACGTGTCCGCCGCCTCGATCCAGACCGGCGACATCATCACCGGCCTTGATGCCGGCGCCGATGCTTACTTGATTCACCCGGTCGACCCGGACGTGTTGCTCGCGACCCTGCGCACGCTGCTGCGAGTGCGCGACACCGAAAACGCCCTGCGTGAGAGCGAGGCGCGATTCCGCGAGATTTTCGCCAACGTGTCGGCACCGATTGCCGTGCTTGATGCGCATTTGAAAGTGCATGAATGTAATCACGCCTTCGCTCAGCTGATTCTTGACAATCAGGATCCGCAAACCCTGCGCGAATGCTTCGCCGACGATCAAAGCGCAATCCTCAACGAACTGCGCCTGCGCCTGGTCGATGGCGAACGCTGGAAAGGCACGCTGAACATGCGCGTGCTCGGTGAGCTTCGCGAGACTGAATGGCAGATTTCGCCGTACCGCACGCCGGAGCTGAGCCTGGTGTTCGTCGAAGACGTCACCGAACACCGTCATCGCGAACGCTCGCACCTGGCGCGACTGGACGACACCACCACGCAACTGGCCAAGGAAGTTGCCGAACGCGCGCGCGCCGAATCGCAACTGCTGCAAGTGCAGAAAATGGATGCGCTGGGCAAACTCACCGGCGGCATCGCCCACGACTTCAACAACCTGCTGACCGGTATTATCACCAGCCTGGAATTGATTCAGAAACGCGTGGCTGACGATCGACCGGAAAAAGTGCAGTTCTACGCCAAAGCGGCACTCAGCTCGGCAATGAGCGCCGCCGCCCTCACCCATCGCTTGCTGGCCTTCGCCCGTCAGCAACCGCTGGACACACGCCCGGTGGACATCAACGAGCATGTGCGTTCGCTGGAAGAACTGCTGACCCGCACCATCGGCGAACGCATCAACCTCAAGCTTGAGCTGACCAGCAAACCGGCGATTGCGCTGGTCGACCCGGTGCAACTGGAAAGTGCGGTGCTCAATCTGGTGATCAACGCCCGCGATGCGCTGCCGTCGGGCGGTAATGTCTGGGTCAACACTTACGCGGCTTATTCCCATGGCGATCCGAACCTGGCCGATGGCGCTTACGTCGCCCTGTCGGTGCGCGATGACGGCACGGGCATTGAGCACAACGTGATCGACAAGGTCTTCGATCCGTTCTTCACCACCAAACCGCTGGGCCAGGGCACAGGGTTGGGGTTGTCGACGATTTACGGTTTCGCCCGCCAGTCCGGTGGCGATGCGCACATTCGCAGCGTGGCACGACGTGGCACCGAAGTGACAATCATGTTGCCGGCGACCAGCGATCCGACCGGTGCTGACATTCCGGCACCGGTGGTCGATCCGCAGGGCACCGGTGAGCATGTGCTGATCGTCGAGGACATGCCGTCGGTGCGGATGTTTGTCACTGAAGTGCTGGAGGATGCCGGTTATCGCTGTACGCAGGCGGCGGATATCGAAACGGCGCTGGAGCGATTGCAGAACGATGCGTCGATCAATCTGCTGCTGACTGATGTCGGCTTACCGCGCATGAGCGGGCGGGAACTGGCGGACGTGGCGCGGGGCTGGCGTGAGGGTTTGCCGATCCTGTTTATGACCGGGTATGCGGAAACGGCGATCAATCGGCAGGTGTTTCTCGGGACAGGCATGGACATGCTGGTCAAACCATTCCAGATCAGCGAACTGCTCGACAAAGTCCGCCGCACCCTCGACGGCGCCTGACAGACCGTCATCGCTGGCAAGCCAGCTCCCACAGGGATTAGTGTCATTTACAGAACCAATGTGGGAGCGAGCCTGCTCGCGAAGGCGTCAGATCAGTTACATCCTCGGCGTCTGACACTCCGCTTTCGCGGGCAGGCTCGCTCCCACAGTGGTTTTGTGTGGACAGAAATTCCGCATACAACGCCAAAACCTGTGGGAGATCAGCGAACTGCTCGACAAGGTACACCGCCCCCCTCGACGGTGCCTGACAGATCGCCATCGCTGGCAAGCCAGCTACCACAGGGACTGGTGTCATTTACAGAACCAATGTGGGAGCGAGCCTGCTCGCGAAGGCGTCAGGACAGTTACATCCTCGGCGTCTGACACTCCGCTTTCGCGAGCAGGCTCGCTCCCACACTTGTTTTGAGTGGACAGATATTCCGCATACAACGCCAAAACCTGTGGGAGATCTGCGAACTGCTCGACAAGGTACGCCGCACCCTCGACGGCGCCTGACAGACCGTCATCGCTGGCAAGCCAGCTACCACAGGGATTAGTGTCATTTACAGAATCAATGTGGGAGCGAGCCTGCTCGCGAAGGCGTCAGATCAGTTACATCCTCGGCGTCTGACACTCCGCTTTCGCGAGCAAGCTCGCTCCCACAGTTGTTTTGTGTGTACTGATATTCCGCATACAACGCCAAAACCTGTGGGAGATCAGCGAACTGCCCGACAAAGTCCGCCGCACCCTCGACGGTGCCTGACAGATCGCCATCGCTGGCAAGCCAGCTCCCACAAGAGTTAGTGTCATTTACGGAACCAATGTGGGAGCGAGCCTGCTGGCGAAGGCGTCAGATCAGTTACATCCTCGGCGTCTGACACTCCGCTTTCGCGAGCAAGCTCGCTCCCACAGTTGTTTTGTGTGTACAGATATTCCGCATACAACGCCAAAACCTGTGGGAGATCAGCGAACTGCTCGACAAAGTAAGCCGCACCCTCGACGGCGCCTGAGTAGCTGAGTTTGCGGGCTTAACACTAACCAATGTGGGAGCGGGCTTGCTCGCGAAAGCGGTGGATCAGTCAATTCATTTATGGACTGATCCACCACATTCGCGAGCAGGCTCGCTCCCACAGGGTTATGTGTGTTTACCGGCTCAATGCGCGGGCCAAAAACGGCGCAGTCTTGCTCTTCTTGCTCGCCGCAACCTTCTGCGGCGTGCCCGCCACCACAATCCTGCCGCCCTGATCGCCCGCACCCGGGCCGATGTCGATCACCCAGTCACTCTGCGCGACCACGCGCATTTCGTGCTCGACCACAATCACCGTATGACCCGCCGTCACCAGCGTATCGAGCTGTTCCAGCAACCGGTCAACATCGCGCGGATGCAATCCTGTGGTGGGTTCATCCAGCACATACAACGTCGCGCCGCGTTGATTGCGTTGCAACTCGGTAGCCAGTTTGATCCGCTGTGCTTCACCGCCGGACAACTCTGTGGCCGGTTGCCCGAGGCGCAAATATCCGAGGCCAATATCGCGCAGCACTTCCAGCGAGCGACGAATCCCCGGCTGCCCGGCAAACACCGTCACCGCCTCATCGACCGTCAATTGCAGCACCTGCGCGATGCTCAAACCCTCCCACAGCACCGCCAGCGTCTGCGGGTTGTATCGCGCGCCATGACAGGTCGGGCACGGCGCATACACGCTGGGCATAAACAACAATTCCACACTGACAAACCCTTCACCCTCGCACGTGGCGCAACGGCCCTTGGCGACGTTGAAAGAAAACTGCCCGGCGTCGTACCCCGCCGCGCGCGCCTCGGGGGTGGCGGCGAACAGCTTGCGCACGTTGTCGAACAGCCCGGTGTAGGTCGCCAGATTGGAGCGCGGTGTGCGGCCAATCGGTTTCTGATCAACTTGCACCAGCCGTTTGATCGACTCCAGTCCAGCCGTGACCTGGCCGGTACTGAGCTGCGGCGCATCGTCTTCGAGGCTTAGTTCTTCCGCTTCGCTTTCAACCGTCGGCCGCCCCAGTTGCGCGCCGACCAGTTCGAGCAATGCCTGACTGACCAGACTCGACTTGCCCGAGCCGGAGACACCGGTGACCGAGGTAAAACAGCCCAAGGGAAATTCAGCACTGAGGTTGTTGAGGTTATTGCGGGTGATGCCATCAAGCTTGAGCCACGCCGTCGGCTTGCGCGCGGCGCGGGTTTGCCGCTGGGTTTCAGCGAACAGATAAGCGCGGGTTTGCGACTCTTTAATATCGGCCAATCCCGCCGGAGGGCCGCTGTACAACACCTGTCCGCCCTTCTCGCCCGCCGCCGGGCCTACGTCGATCAACCAGTCAGCGCGGCGCATGGTTTCCAGATCATGCTCGACCACGAACAGCGTGTTGCCGTCCGCCTTCAGCCGCTGCAAAGCTTCGAACAGCGCCTCGCCATCCGCTGGATGCAAACCGGCAGAAGGCTCGTCGAGCACATAAATAACGCCGAACAACTGCGAGCCCAATTGCGTCGCCAGGCGCAAGCGTTGCAGCTCACCGGACGACAACGTCGGCGTGCTGCGCTCCAGCGCCAGATAGCCGAGTCCCAGATCGGTTAAGGTGCTGACGCGCTCCAGCAGATCTTCGGCAATGCGCTGCGCCGCCAGACGCTTCTCCAGCGACAGGTTCGGCGTGTGTCGCACATCCGGCGCACTCGCGTGACCACTGCCGCCGTGGGCCACCCTTTGCTGACGAGCCTCGCGGGTTTGCGCATGGCTCAGGGTTTCGCCGGTTTCCTCGGCGTGCTGCAGATAACTCTGCGCCGCCACAGGCTTCAACACTTCCGCCACTTGCAGTAACGGCATCTGCGACAACTCACCAATGTCGTACCCGGCAAAGGTCACCGACAACGCTTCACGCTTAAGGCGTTTGCCGTCACATAACGGGCAAGGACTGCCGAGCATGAATTGCGAAACACGCTTCTTCATCAGCGCACTTTGCGAATGGGTAAACGTGTGCAGGATGTAGCGACGCGCGCCGGTGAAGGTGCCCTGGTAGCTCGGCTCCATTTTGCGCTTGAGGGCGACGCGGGTTTCTTCCGGGGTCAGCCCGGCGTACACCGGCACGGTCGGGGTTTCTTCGGTGAAGAGAATCCAGTCGCGCTGCTTTTTCGGCAGTTTCTTCCACGGAATGTCGACGTCGATGCCCATCGTCACGAGGATGTCGCGCAGGTTCTGCCCTTGCCACGCCAGCGGCCAGGAGGCCACGGCGCGCTGGCGGATGGTCAGATTCGGATCGGGCACCATCAGCGCTTCGGTGACTTCATAGACCCGGCCGAGGCCATGGCAGTCCGGGCACGCGCCCTGCGGGGTGTTCGGCGAAAAGTCTTCGGCGTACAGCATCGCCTGCCCCGGCGGGTAACTGCCGGCGCGCGAATAAAGCATGCGAATCAGGCTCGACAATGTGGTCACGCTGCCCACTGAAGACCGCGTGCTTGGCGTGCCGCGCTGTTGTTGCAGGGCCACGGCGGGCGGCAGGCCCTCGATGGAATCGACATCGGGCACGCCGACCTGATCGATCAGCCTTCTCGCGTAGGGTGCGACGGATTCGAAGTAGCGGCGCTGCGCTTCGGCATACAAGGTCGAGAATGCCAGCGAGGATTTGCCCGAGCCGGACACGCCAGTGAACACCACCAGCGCATCGCGGGGGATGTCGATGTCGACGTTCTTCAGGTTGTGTTCACGCGCGCCCCGCACACGAACCATGCCGGCGGGTGCTTTCGAATTACGCTTGGAAGTCATTGGCGGGCCTTGATCGAAGAACAGAAAAAACGTCTATGACTAATGAGGCCTCATTGATTGCGGAGTTCATTGTGGTGAGGGGATTTATCCCCGTTGGAGTGCGAAGCGCTCCCCTGCATTTTTTCCAGTTCAACCACATTCTCAGGGTTTACGACTGCTGCGCAGCCGAACGGGGATAAATCCCCTCGCCACAGGTAACTCCCTACAGAGCTCGAGTAGGCTCAAGGTTCTGTCCCAGTCAGGCATTAAGCACTGCACGAATCATCTGCAACATCGCTTCCGGGCTGTACGGTTTGCTCAGCAAATGCGTGTCCGGGCTCAACTGGTGATTGCGCGAGATGATGTCGCGGGTATGCCCGGAGGTAAACAGCACCGCCACCGCGGGTATCTGCACTTTGGCCCACGCCGCCAGATCCGAACTCTTGATCAACCCCGGCATGACCACGTCGGTAAAGATCAGATCCACCTCGATCCCTTCCAGCAACATCTGCATCGCCACATCGCCGTTACCGGCCGTCAACACGCGATAGCCTTCCTCGCGCAGCAACTCGACCGCCGAGGCACGCACGGCGTCGTTGTCCTCGACCACCAGAATCGTCTCGTGCCCGCCGCCCTGCAGATTCTCCACACTCGGAGCCTCATCGCGAACCGGCCGCAGACTGCGCGGGAAATACAACTGCACCCGCGTGCCCTCGCCGACCTGGCTGGCAATCTCGACATGCCCGCCACTCTGTTTGACGAAACCAAAGACCATGCTCAAACCCAGCCCCGTGCCTTGGCCGTCAGCCTTGGTGGTGAAGAACGGTTCAAACACTTGCTCAAGTATCTGCGCAGGAATACCGGCGCCGGTATCGCTCACCGCCACCCTTACAAACTCACCGGGGACGATGCCTTTACCCGCGCAAAACTCGCTGTCGAGCCGAACGTTGGCGGCACTCAAACCAATCGTGCCCTCGCCCTTCATCGCATCGCGGGCGTTGATCGCCAGATTGAGAATGGCGTTTTCCAGTTGATTGCGGTCGACGTTGATGTGCCACGGCTCTGCCGGTAATTGCACATCGATCTGAATGGTTTCGCCCAGTGCGCGCTGGAGCAATTCGCCGACGCCATCGAAAATCCGCTGCGGATTGCACACCGCCGGCGACAGCGGTTGCCGGCGGGCGAACGCAAGCAATTGCGAAGACAGTTTGGCGCCACGCTCAACCGCCGCCAGCGAAGCACTGACGCGGCGCTGCACGTTGGCGTTATCAGGCTCATGCCGAGCGAGTAAATGCAGATTGCCGGCGATCACTTGCAGCAGGTTATTGAAGTCGTGAGCCACGCCACCGGTGAGGCCGCCAATCGATTCGAGCTTCTGCGACTGGCGCAGTTGTTCCTCAGCCGCCAGGCGTGCCTCGACTTCATCGGCAACGCGCTGTTCAAGATTGCGGGTAAATTTGAGCAGAGACTCTTCGGCTATCTTGCGCTCATGAATGTCGATCAGTACGCCGGGGAAGCGCAGCGGTTCGCCGTTCTCGTTGAACTGGCAAGCGCCGCTGGCCAGCACCCAGAAATAGCTACCGTCGCCGCGACGAACCCGATATTCGGCGTTGTACGGCTCGCCGGTCTGCACGCACCGGGTGACTCGTTCCTGCACCCAGTCGAAGTCATCCGGGTGGATGCGCGACTCGGCAACGTCCTGAGACAAATTGCTCAGATCCTGATCCGGCGGGTAGGAGAACGTGCGGGCAAAACGCTCATCCGCGGACAGTCGGTTGTTTTTCACGTCCCACACGAATGAACCGACCAACGCCCCCGCATTCAATGCCAGACGCACGCGTTCGTTATCGGCGCGATAGGCGTTTTCGGCCTCTTGACGCAGTCTTTCGGAAATCACGAACTCGGTGGTTTCCACCACCATTGCCATCACCCCGGCAGGCGCTCCGGCATCATTGGAAACGGGACTGTAATAGAGATCGAGCCAAACCTCCTCGGGGACACCATCGCGCAGCAGTACCAGCGCCTTGTTGCGAAACGACAAGGTACCGCCGGCCAGGCACGTGTCGACTACATGGCGGTTGAAATCGGCAACTTCTGGCCAGCCCAACTCCACGGGGGAGCCGAGCAGATACGGATGGCGGCCACCGGCAAATTCCGAATAGGCGTCGTTGTAGATCATGTAGCCGGCATGGCCCCAGAGCATGACCATCGGCAGCGGCGAGGCCAGCATCAATTGCACCGCGCTGCACAGGCTCGCCGGCCAGGTATTCAGTGGGCCCAGTTCAGTGTGGCTCCAGTCGAACGCGCGGATACGTTCGGCCATTTCGCCTTGCCAGCCATCACAGCCGTAGCTATCGGATAAAAACTGCATCGACTGACTCGGTGTCCTGTGGTGGTTGCCCGATAAATCGCGACGCCAGAACGACGCGACGCCCGTCTGTTTCGAGCGTCTTCAGTCGTATTGGTTTCATAAGAGGTATAGCCGATTTCGTCCCCGCTCGGAGACTAGACCCCGATCAGGTGCTTGAGCGGATGGTAGCCAGTTTTCATCTTCGCGGCGACGTCGAGAATGGCTTTTTCGATGCCGTTCAAATGCATGCAGGTCAGCTCGATGGCAGCGCTCTGATTGCCGGCCTCGATGTATTCGATCAGGCGCAGGTGTTCGTCATCGCGGCACACTTCATGGCTGTCGTCGTCCAGTGCGGCGGCATACAGCGAGGCGCGCGAGATCAGCTTCTGGAACCAGTCGAGCAACACCGGGTTATTGAGGCTGCGCGCCAGTTTGATGTGGAACTCGCCGAGCAGATGAATCAACCGTTCGTGGTCACCGGCAGCGTGCGCTTCGTCTTCCAGCAATAGATGTTCACGCAAGTCCTGCATCGCCGCGCTGTCCTTGCGTCGGCACAGTTCAGTGACGATGCCGATCTCGATCAGACGGCGGGTTTCGAACAGCGAACGGATCTCTTCATTGCTCGGCAATGACACCGACGCACCTTTGTTGGGCTCGGTGGTAACCAGGCCATCGGCCTCCAGTTGCTTCAACGCGGCGCGAACCGACGTGCGGCTGACATTGAATAAATCGGCCAATGAGGCCTCGCCCAGCTTCATCCCCGGGCGCAACGAGCGCTTGCTGATCGCCTCGTAAACCCCTTGGTAGACGCGGTCGACCGTGGTTTCCAGTCTCTTCTCGGTCATTCAAACACTCCTTTAGCGTCGGGCAACCAACCCCTGGCGATCGCTGGCCAAAGAAAAAGGGGGTTGCACACGCAGATTAATCCGGGTATTTCTAAATTGCATTCAGATATTGCATACAATAAATAGAGGATTGCACCAATATGGGTCAACCAATAGCAATTGAAGTGCGCAACGTCTCAAAACGATACTCTGATGATCCAGGCCTCGCGCCGGCCCTCGACAATGTTTCGGTGAACATCGCCGACAACGAATTCTTTACCCTGCTCGGCCCTTCAGGCTGCGGCAAAACCACCCTGCTGCGCACCATCGCCGGCTTCGAGCACGTCAGTGAAGGCGAGATTCGTTTGGCCGGTGAACCGGTCAACGATCTGCCGCCATTCAAGCGCCGGGTCAACACGGTGTTCCAGAGTTACGCGCTGTTTCCGCACATGAGTGTGGCGCAGAATATCGCCTTCGGCCTCGAGATGCAGGGTCTTGATCGCAAGTTGATTCCGGATCGCGTCAACGAAATGCTCGCGCTGGTGCAAATGGAGCATCTGGCCGGGCGCAAACCCGCTGAATTGTCCGGTGGCCAACAGCAGCGCGTGGCTCTGGCCCGGGCCTTGGCGCCGAAACCGAAAGTGCTGTTGCTCGACGAGCCGCTGTCAGCGCTCGACCTCAAGCTGCGCAAAGAAATGCAGGTCGAACTCAAGCGCGTACAGAAAGAAGCCAGGATCACCTTCATTTTCGTCACCCACGATCAGGAAGAAGCGCTGACCTTGTCCGATCGCATTGCGGTGATGTCGGCCGGCAAGATCCTGCAGATCGGCACCCCGACCGATATCTACGAGCACCCCAAACACCGTTTCGTCGCGCAGTTTATCGGCGATATCAACTTCTTGCCCGGCCAGCTCAAGCACGGCGAACACAACGAAAAACTCTTCGTGCCCAACGGCATGCCGATTGAAATTCCTTGTCAGCAACAGAGCTTCGCCGGCAGCAGCGTGCAACTGGCGTTTCGCCCGGAGCGCTCGCAACTGGTCGACGCCAGCCAGCCGCATCACCTGCGCGGGGTGATCGAAGCGGTGCTCTACGTCGGCACCGCGACGCTGTACCAGTGCCGCCTGAACAACGACATCAAAGTCATGCTGCGCGAAAACAACGAGGGCTTGAATCCTGGCCGCGCAGTTGGCGAACGCGTCGCCGTGCACCTGCCGCCGCACGCCTGCCTGTTGATGGAGGCCTGAGATGAGCGTCAGCAGCACTTCCCCTGCCCTCAACCGCGCGCTGTTGCTCAGCCCGGTGGTGTTGACCCTGCTTGCCCTGATCGCCATTCCGCTGGGGATCATGGGCTACATCAGCCTGCTGCCGCGCAATACTTACGGCGGCGTCGACTGGCAAGCGCCATGGCAACTGCAAAGCTACGTGCAGCTGTTTTTTCAGGAAGGTTTTGACGGTGAACTGGAACTGAACTGGGTCTATGCCCAAGCGTTGCTGCGCTCGGTGCTGCAGGCCGGTGGCACCACCGTGCTGTGTTTCCTGTTCGGGTTTCCGGTGGCGTTGTGGATGTCGAGCCTGACCCCGCGCCGACGCAATTTGATGGTGTTGCTGATCACCATTCCGTTCTGGACCAACCTGCTGATCCGCAACTACGCGTGGCTGATCATCCTGCGCGAACACGGTTGGGTCGCGCAAAGCCTTAACGCCCTGTTCCCCAGCGCCGGCGGCATCACTCTGCTCTACAACGATTTCGCGGTGAGTGTCGGTCTGGTCTACAGCTTCCTGCCGTTCATGATTCTGCCGATCTATTCGACGCTGGAAAAACTCGACTGGCGTCTGGTCGAAGCCGCTTACGACCTCGGGGCGAATCGCTGGCACGCGTTGCGCCGGATCATTCTGCCGCTGTCGATGCCGGGCGTGATTGCCGGTGCGTTGCTGGTGTTCGTGCCGAGCCTCGGCGCGTTCATCACTCCGGCGATTCTCGGTGGCGGCAAAACGCTGATGATCGGCAACCTGATCCAGCAACAGTTCGGCACCGCGCGCAACTGGCCGCTGGGCAGTTCGCTGTCGTTCCTGTTGCTGGCGATTCTGCTGGTGTCGCTGGTGCTCTATGCGCTGTACAGCCGCCGCGCGGCGAAGACCATCCATCGGGGGGCGAAAGCATGATTTCCCTGCACCTGAAAAAACTCCCGGGCACCCGCGAAATCAGCCTGCTGATCCTCGCCTATCTGTACCTGCCGATCTTCGTGTTGATCGCTTACAGCTTCAACGCCAATCGTTCGGCGACGGTGTGGACCGAGTTTTCCTTTGCCTGGTACGGGCGGATTCTGGCCAATCCGTCGATTCAGACGGCGGCGCTGAATTCGATCATCGTCGCAACCATTGCCACGGTCTGCGCCACGGCGATTGCGCTGCTCGCGGCACTGGCCACGTATCGGCCGTTCTATGGACAGAAAATGGTCGAGGGCGGGATCAACCTGCCGCTGATCCTGCCGGAAATCGTCACCGCTGTGGCGACGTTGCTGCTGTTTATGGCACTCGGCATCAAGCTCGGTTTGCTGACGGTGATCGTCGCGCACATCGGCTTCTGCATTCCTTTCGCTTACTTGCCGATCCGTGCGCGGCTCAACGATCTGGACAAGAGCCTGCTGGAAGCGGCGAACGATCTTTATGCCAATCCGTGGCAGGTGTTTCGCCGCGTGACCTTGCCGTTGCTGTGGCCGGCGGTGTTGTCCGGTGCGGTGCTGGCGTTCGTGGTCAGCCTCGACGATTTCATCATGACCTTCTTCGTCGCCGGCCCGGGATCGACGACGTTGCCGGTGTACATCTTCTCGGCGATCAAGGCAGGCGTGACCCCGGAAATCAACGCGATTTCGACGCTGATGCTGCTGATTTCCATCGTCCTGGTGGTGCTGGCCTTCTGGCTGGGCCAACGCGGTAAACAACAATAAATCTGGAGCGCTCTGTTCATGAAAATCAAAAGCATGCGGTTGGCAATGTCCGGTCTGGCCCTGAGTTGTTTCACTGCGTTCAGCGCCCACGCCGCCGAACCGAAAGAGCTGTTTTTCTACAACTGGACCGATTACTACCCGGTCGAATTGTTGGCCAAGTTCGAGAAGGAAACCGGGATCAAGGTGACCATGGACGGTTACGACAGCAACGAAACTTTGCTCGCGAAATTGCAGGCCGGTGGCGCTGCGTATGACGTGATCGTGCCGTCGCAGTCGATCATGCAGACGTTGATCAAGCAGGATCTGTTGATGGAAATCGACACGCCGACCCTGAGCAATTTTCAGTACGTCAAAGAACCGTTCCGCGATCCGAGTTTCGATCCGGGGCGCAAGTTCTCGGCGCCGTATTTGTGGGGCACCACCGGCTTCTCTTACGACAGTGCGCGGGTGCCCGGCGGCAAACTGGATGACTCGTGGAAAGAGTTCTTCGAACCGCGCAAAGAGCTGCAAGGCCAACTCGCCGCGCTGGATACGTCGAGCAGCGTGATCAACGCCGCCAGCCATTATTTGAACGTCGACGAATGCAGCGAAAACCCGCAGGACGCCAAACGCATTCTGGAATTGCTGCAAAAGCAGAAGCCGTTTTTGAAGATGTACAGCTCCGACAACACCGTCGACCGCATGGCCTCGGGCGAGGTGATCATGATGCAGAACTGGAACGGCTCGACCGCCCGGGCGACCTTGCAGAAGAGCACGATCAAGTACGTCTATCCGCGTGAAGGCGTGGCAATGTTCCAGGACAACTTCGCCGTACCGAAAAGCGCCCCGCATCCGGGCAACGCGAAGATTTTTATCGACTGGATGATGAAGCCGGAGAACGCCGCCGCCGTGTCGAACGCCATTGCTTACGCCAACGGAATACAGAGCGATTCGTTGCTTGATCCGAAGTGGAAGGTGATGGACGCGATCAACATGCCGGAGGAATACGCCTCGCGTCTGCGGCCGGAGAAGGAATGCAGCAACAAGGCGCGGGAGCTGCAGGATCGGATTTGGTCGAAGCTCAAAGGCTGATTGCTCGATCTGAAACCGAGGCGCGGCCTTCGCGAGCAAGCTTTGCTCCTACAAGGAATGGGGGATCACACATAGCCCTTGTAGGAGCCAAGCTTGCTCGCGAAGAGGCCCGCCCGGCCAACACAATATTCAAAGACCTGAACGAGGTTTGTATGACCCAGCCACACTGGCTACGCAACGTGCGCCCCTACGGCGCCGCCGCCGAAGATCTGCTAATCGAAAACGGCCGCTTCAGCCAACGCCGTCCGGCCAGCAATTCGCCGCTGTCCGCCAGCGACATCGACGGCCACAATCAACTGCTCACCAGCGCATTGGTCGAAAGCCACGTCCACCTCGACAAAACCCTCTACGGCCAACCCTGGCGCCCAAACAGCGCGGGGCCGACGCTCAAGGACTACATCAGCAACGAGCGCCGCATCCTCCGCGAAGTCACCGCGCCCATCGCCGAACGCGCCGGCGCGCTGCTGGAAAACTGCATCGCCCGTGGTTCGCTGACCATGCGCTGCCACGTCGACATCGACCCGGAATTCGGTCTGCGTCACGTCGAAGCCATGCAGCAACTGCGCGAACGCTACAAAGACCTGATCGACCTGCAACTGGTGGTGTTCCCGCAAACCGGTTTGATCAGTCGCCCCGGCACCGCCGAATTGATGCGTGAAGCAATGGCGCTGGGCGTGGAAAACGTCGGTGGGCTCGACCCGTGCGGCATCGACAACGACCCGATCGCGCAGCTCGATTTCGTTTTCAAACTCGCGGCTGAATTCGGCCGTGGCGTCGATATTCACCTGCACGACAAAGGTGAGCTGGGCCTGTGGCAAATCGCGCTGATCGCTGATTACACCGAGCGTTTCAACCTGCAGAACCGGGTGATGATCAGCCACGCCTACTGCCTCGGCATGTTGCCGTGGAGCCAGGTCAAACCGGTCGCCGAGCGCTTGGCGGCGCTGGGGATTTCGCTGATGAGTTCGGCGCCGGCCGACACCGCTGTGCCGCCGTTTCTCGCGTTGCGCGAAACCGGCGTCAATGTCTGCCTGGGTTCCGACGGCATTCGTGATGCGTGGTCGCCGATGGGCAATGGCGACATGCTCGAACGGGCGATGTTGTTGGCGTTTCGCTTCGATTTGGGCAAGGACGATGAGCTGGCGGCGGCGTTCGAGGCGGCCACGGTAAATGGTGCGCGGGCGCTGGGTATCGAGGATTACGGTTTTGCAATTGGTCAGCGTGCGGACTTCTTGCTGATGCCGGTTGAGACGCTGGGCGAGGCGGTCGTGGCGCGGCCGTTGCGTCAGGTCTATCGCGGTGGCGCGTTGATCGCCGAAGGTGGCCGCTTGCTGAGCAGCCGTCTGTGAAACGCATCGGTCTCAAGGCCAGTTGCGTGGTCGGTTTCGACGGCGCGCAGCATGTGCTGTGGCGCGACGGTGAAGTGGTGTTTTCGGGTTCCCGTATCGAATTCGTCGGGCGCGGTTATGCCGGGGCGGTGGATCAGTGGATCGATTACGGCAATGCGCTGATCGGCCCTGGCTTCATTGATCTCGACGCGCTAGGCGATCTCGACTCCACGGTGTTGACGCTGGACAACGGCGACGAACGCGCCATGGGCCGCATGTGGTCATCCGAGTATCTGGCCGCCGGGCCGCGTGAGACATACAGCGCCGACGAAGAAGTTTTCAAATACCGCTACGCCTTCACCCAGTTGATCCGCAACGGCATCACCACGGCCATGCCGATCACCTCGATGTACTACCGCGAATGGGCGGAAACCTACGACGAATTCGCCGCTGTCGCAGACGTTGCCGGTGAACTGGGTTTACGCACTTACCTCGGCCCCTGCTACATGAGCGGCATGAGTTACTGGCAGGCCGACGGTACCCTCGCCCATCACTGGGATGAAGCTCGCGGGCTGGCCGGACTGGATGCGGCAGAACGCTTTTTCAAGGATTTCGACGGTGCCCATGACGGTTTGATTCGTGGCGCGCTGCTGCCGGATCGTATCCAGACCTGCACACCCGCATTGCTGCAACGCACCGCCGCGCTGAGCCGCGAACTGAATGCGCCGATGCGTTTGCATTGCTGCCAGGCGCTCAGCGAAGTGGCGATGGTTGAGCAATTGCGCGGCGCGTCACCGCTGGAGTGGTTGCAGCAACTGGACTTGCTCACGCCGCGCAGTCTGCTGCCGCACGGCATCTACACCGCTGGCGACGATGATTTGCAACGGCTGATCGACGGCGGCGCGAGTCTGGTGCATTGCCCGTTGGTGTTTGCCCGCGATGGCGAGGCGTTGAATTCATTCGGTCGCTACCGCGCCAAGGGCATCAACTTCGCCCTCGGCACCGACACCTGGCCGGCGGATCTGCTGGAAAACATGCGCCACGGCTTGAATATCGCGCGGCTGATGGAGGGCGGCTCGGCGTTGACCAGCAGCCTCGATCTGTATAACGCAGCGACCCTCGGTGGCGCGCGGGCGTTGGGTCGCGATGACCTCGGTCGACTGGCCCCCGGCGCCAAAGCCGACATCACCGTATTCAGTCTGCGCGGCCTTCATCTGGGGCCATTGTTCGACCCTTTGAAAAACTTGCTGCTGGCCGGGCGTGGCGACGATTGCATCGCCAGTTACATCGACGGTCGTTGTGTGATGCACGACGGTCAGGTCACCGGCGTCGACTACCCCGCCCTGCAACGTCAGGCCCAACTTCAATACGAAAAACTCATGCGCAGCCACAGCGACCGCGCGTTTACCCGGCCGGACTGGAAAACCCTGTTCCAGCCGTCCATTCCGTTCGCCGATGACTACAGCGCCGAAGCGCCATTGAGCGCCATCGATCCACTTTCCTAGAGGTTTTTGCCCATGCACAGTTTCGATTTCAGCCAGCTCAGCCCACGGGAAAAATACAAGATTCTCATTGGCAGCGTCGTGCCTCGGCCGATTGCGCTGGTGACCACCATCGATGGCGAGGGCCGGATCAATGCCGCGCCGTTCAGCTTCTTCAATGCACTGTCGGCGGATCCACCGATCCTGGCACTGGGCGTGGAGAACTACGGCGATCAGAGCCCGAAAGACACCACGCGCAATATTCAGCTGAATCAGGAATTCACCGTGAACATCGTCAGCGACGCGTTGGTGGAGGCCATGAACGTGTGTGCCGTGCCGTTTGCTCCGGGTTTCGATGAGTTGGCCGCTGCGGGTTTGACGGCGATTCCCGGCACCACGGTGAAATGCCCACGCATTGGTGAGGCGCCGGTGGCGCTGGAGTGCCGGCGGATGATGGCGCTGAACATCGGTCAGTCGCGGGAGATCATTTTCGGTGAAGTGTTGATGGCGCATGTGCGCGATGAACTGATCGATCCGAAAACCTTGTACATCGATCAATTGGGGCTGGATGCGATTGGGCGTATGGGCGGCCATGGTTATGCGCGCACCCGTGATTATTTCGACCTGCCGACTCGCTCGTTGCAAGCGTGGACGGAAGCACCGGGCGGTGGCGAACGGTTCTGGCCAGCCGCCAAATAAACCAACAGAGAAACACCTTTCCCCTGTGGGAGCGGGCTTGCTCGCGAAAGCGGTGTATCAGACAAATAATCGTTGAATGACACACCGCCTTCGCGAGCAAGCCCGCTCCCACAAGGATTTATGTTGCTTCTTAGTCAGTGCCGTATTTCGGCGAGCGCGGGCCGTACAGCAGGCCTGCGTGCTGACCGGCCGAGAGCAGACGATTGCTCGCCACACCGGCAATCGGGTAACCGGCATCGGTCGAACTGTTGATGATCTGCTTCACCGCTGCGGTGATCAGCATGCCGATCAAACCACCGCCACCGTTGTTGCCACCCTCTTCGCTCGACGCCCGCGCCGAACCGGTCCACAGCGTGGTGCCGCTTTTCAGATCCACCAGTTTCGCCGTCGCGGTCACGGCGGTTTCACTGCTGATCACCAGATAACGCGTGCCGTACTCGGTCACGGTGATATACAGCGCCGCGTCCGCACCAAAGATTTCCTTCAGTTTGTTCGGCGGGGCCTGATGGATATCGTCCGGGGTGGTCAGGCCGTTCTGGCGGAAAGTTTCATCCACCAGCGCGATCGGCAACACGTAATAACCGGCCTCGGCCAGCGGGAACGTCACTTGCGACAGCAGACTGTAAGAGGCCTTCACATCCGGCGAAGTGTTCAGCGGCGGCAGCACCAGAATGGTCTTCGGGCGTGCCTGTTTGTACGCCGAATAGTCCACGGTTTTTGGCGCTACGCAGCCACCGAGTACGGTCAGGGCCAAACCAGCGGCGAGTAACTTCAGGGTACGCGAGATCATTTGGCGTCTCCGGTCTTGGCGTTTTTAAGCAGAAAATCCATGTACGGGCCGGACTCGGGGAACAGCGCTTTCTCGGTGTTGAACTGCTGCACCATCTGATCGTCCTTGCCCATGCTCAGGTAGAGCAAGCCAAGGTGGGCGTGGTAACCCGGCGGCACGGCTTTGCCGGTGGAGCGAATCTTTTGCAGGTCACGTTCGAGCACTTCGGCCTGCGCTTCTTTCGGCTCTTCGCCTTTGAAGTATTCGTAGACCTGCGGTTGATAGTCTTCCCACTGGTACAGGGTTTTCGGGCCGGCACAACCGGCCAGCAAGGCACTGGCGGCCAGCGTCAGCGCCATCAGCGAGCGCGACAACGTCGAATTCATGGGTGTTGCTCCTTGCAATGAATGGGCGTCGATCAGTTGCCCGGCTTCCAGGCACCGGCGTTCATGCCATCGACCAGACGATTGATCGCCTCGCGCATGGCCAGATCCAGTACTTTGCCGTTGAGGGTGGAGTCGTAAGCTGCGGTGCCGCCGAAGCCAACGATTTCGCGGTTGGACAAGGCGTATTCGCCGGCACCTTGCGTGGAATACACCACTTCGGAAGTGCTGATGTTGACGATGTTCAGGTTGACCTTGGCGTACGCGATCTGGGTTTTGCCACGGCCAAGAATGCCGAACAACTGGTGATCGCCAATCTCTTTGCGGCCGAACTCGGTAACGTCACCGGTGACCACGTAATCAGCACCCTTCAAGCGCTGGGCCTGGCCCTTGATTGCCGCTTCCTGCTGGATCTCGCCCATGTTGTCGCGATCCAGCACGCTGAAGCGGTTGGTCTGCTGCAAGTGGGTGATCAGAATGGTCTTGGCCTGGCCGCCGAGACGGTCGACGCCATCGGAGAAGATCCCGCGCATGTAGCTGGAGCGGTTGTCGAACTTGCCCACGGCCATCGGCACACGTACGCCAGTCCAGACTTGAGAGGCGCTTTCAACTTTGGCCACTGGCAACGCGCGCGAGCTTTCGGTGGCGCAACCGGCAAGGGTACCGGCCAACGTGCCGAGCACGGCAATGGCAACGCCTGAGACCAACATCCGGGAGATCATTCTCACTGAGTATTCCTTCTTGAAAAACGGTGTGCCCCGGCACGGCGACGTGGGGTGGGAGCTTGAAAGGGGCGGCATTATGACAAAGTGCCATCATTGCGAACAGATATTTTTTGACGCCAACGTATTGGCCTGTTTACCCCCTGTCGATCGTTCCCACGCTCCGCGTGGGAATGCCGCTACGGACGCTCCGCGTCCCCTGTGACGCGGAGCGTCACGGGAGGCGTTACCACGCAGAGCGTGGGAACGATCAGGTCGGAGTTTTATCAGTGAAAATCGCGGCTTTGCACGCGGATGCCATTGAGCAGTGGGCTGAGGTCGCTCAAGCGTCCAGCAATCAAATGGCGGACTTCGCCTTGGCGCTCCCAGCGGCCATCCACCTTGAGCAGTTGCGAACCGACCAACACCTGCCGTTGACGCTCGGCCAGATCGCGCCAGACCACCACGTTGACGTTGCCGAATTCATCTTCCAGGGTTACGAAGGTCACGCCACTGGCGGTACCCGGTCGCTGCCGCCCGGTGACCAGTCCGGCAACGCTCACTGGCCGGCCATGCTCGACATCGTGCAACTCCTGCGAACTGCGGCAGCGCCGCGCCTTCAACTCGCTGCGTAACAATGCCAGTGGATGCGGGCCCAGCGTGGTGCCAATCGTTGTGTAATCCGCGTGCAAATCCTCACCGACACTCGGCTTGGGCAGCACTACATCAGGCTCTTCCTGGTTCGGCAAGCCGGCAAATAATCCCAGTTGTTTCTGCACCCCGGCGACTTCCCAGCGCGCCCGATGCCGGTGCCCAGCCAGGCCGCGCAACGCGCCGGAATCCGCCAACAACGCCTGCGCCCGACTGTCGAGCGCGGCCCGTTCGCCGAGGTCGGCGATGTCGGCAAATACTCCGCGCGAGCGTGCAGATTCAATGCGCCGGGCATCGTCTTCGCGAAAGCCCTTGATCATGCGCAGACCCATGCGGATCGCCGGTTGTGCCCCGGCAATCGGTTCCAGACTGCAATCCCAATCGCTGGCGCGCACATCGACCGGGCGAATCTGCAAATGATGCCGGCGTGCGTCTTGCAGGATTTGATCGGGGCTGTAAAAACCCATCGGCCAACTGTTGATCAGCGCACAAGCGAACGCCGCCGGTTCGTGGCACTTGAGCCAGCAACTGGCGTAGGTCAGCAAGGCAAAACTGGCGGCGTGGGACTCAGGGAAACCGTAGCTGCCGAAGCCTTTGATTTGCTCGAAGATCTGCGCAGCGAACTCAGGTGTATAGCCGTTTTTCTTCATCCCGGCGGCCAGTCGTTCCTTGTGCGGTTCGAGTCCGCCGTGACGTTTCCACGCGGCCATCGAACGGCGCAACTGATCCGCCTCACCGGGGCTGTAATCGGCGGCGACGATGGCGATCTGCATCACCTGTTCCTGAAACAGCGGCACGCCCAGGGTTCTTTCCAGAACGACCTTGAGTTCTGGCGACGGGTAGGTTTCCTCTTCTTCCTTGTTCCGGCGGCGCAGGTACGGGTGCACCATGCCGCCCTGAATCGGCCCCGGCCGGACGATGGCGACTTCAATCACCAAGTCGTAAAACGTCGCCGGTTTCAGGCGCGGCAGCATCGACATCTGCGCCCGCGATTCGATCTGGAACACGCCGATGGTGTCGGCGCGGCTGATCATTTCGTAGGTCGGTTTGTCTTCGGAAGGAATCGTCGCCAGGCTCAAATCCTGATTGCGATGCCGGCGCAGCAGGTCGAAGCAGCGGCGAATCGCACTGAGCATGCCGAGGGCAAGGATATCCACCTTGAGCAGGCCGACCGCGTCGAGGTCGTCCTTGTCCCACTGAATGATCGTGCGGTCGGCCATCGCCGCATTTTCGACCGGCACCAGCATGCTCAGCGGTTGCTCGGAAATCACGAACCCGCCGGGGTGTTGTGAAAGGTGCCGGGGGAAACCGATCAATTGGCCGGTCAGGCTCAATACCCGCCGTAGCACCGGGCTGTCAGGGTCGAAGCCGCCCTCAAGCAAACGCTCCAGCGGTGGCGTTTCGTCGCTCCAGTGGCCGCAACAATCGGCCAGCGCGTTGATCTGATCCGGTGGCAGGCCCAAGGCCTTGGCCACGTCGCGTACGGCACCGGCCGCGTGATAGGTGCTGACCACCGCCGTCAGCGCCGCACGATGACGGCCATAACGGCGAAACACGTATTGCAGGACTTCTTCGCGGCGTTCGTGCTCGAAGTCGACGTCGATGTCCGGCGGCTCGTTGCGCTCTTTTGACATGAACCGCTCGAACAGCAACGTGGTGTGATCCGGATTAATTTCGGTGATGCCCAAGGCAAAACACACCGCCGAGTTGGCCGCCGAGCCACGGCCCTGACAGAGGATTTTTTGCTCGCGGGCAAAGCGCACCACGTCATGCACGGTGAGGAAGTAGCTTTCGTAGCCGAGCTCGGCGATCAGCTGCAATTCCTTGTTGATCTGCCGCAACACCTTGAAGGGCGCGCCCTTCTTCCAACGCCAGGCGATGCCCTGTTTCGTCAGTTGTCGCAACCAGGAACTGGCGCTGTGCCCCTCCGGCACCAACTCTTTCGGGTACTGATAACGCAGTTCACCGAGGTCGAAAGTGCAGCGCCGGGCCAGAGTCACCGACGCGTCCAGCAGTGCTGGCGGATACAGTTCGCGCAACACCTCGACACTGCGCAAATGCCGCTCGCCATTGGGATGCAGGCGCAACCCGGCCTCGGCCACCGGCACGTGATGACGAATCGCAGTCATGGTGTCCTGCAGGGCGCGCCGACCACGGGCGTGCATGTGCACATCACCGCTGGCCACGGCGGGAATCTGCAGTTCACCGGCCAGACTCAACAACCTCGCCAAACGCTGTTGATCGTCCTGGCCATGATGCAATTGCACCGCCAGCCACAGGCGCTCGCCGAACGTCTGCTTCAGCCAGCGGCCCTCTTCCACGTCATCCAGCGAGTCCGGCACCCACAACACCAGCAACCCCGGCGGCGGCTCGCTGAAATCTTCGCGCAGTACCTGATACTGACCTTTCTGGGTGCGCCGCCGGGCGCGAGTGATCAAGCCGCACAGCGCCTGATAACCGGCGAGACTCTCCACCAGCAACACCAGTTTCGGGCCGTTTTCGATGCGCACTTCGCTGCCGATAATCAGCGGCAGCTCAACCGACTTCGCCGCTTGCCAGGCCCGGACGATCCCGGCCAGCGTGCATTCATCGGTGATCGCCAGCGCCTGATAGCCGTGTTTTTTTGCCCGTTGAAACAGCTCAAGGGCACTGGAGGCACCGCGCTGGAAACTGAAGTTCGACAGGCAGTGCAATTCGGCATAGCCGTCACTCATGCGAACCAGCCTTGCAGCCACAATGGCCCGCCCTCACCCACCGCGCGATACGCCCAGCCTTGCTGACCGGCGCGGTTCTGGATCAGGTAATAATCGCGGCGTACATCGTCACCGTCCCACCAGCCGGATTCGATGCGCTCCGGGCCCATGAGGATCCGCGCCGAACCTTGCGGCACACTCTGCGGTTCACTGAGCAACCAGCCCGGCCGGTGCACGCCGGGCAACGCGGCGCAGCGCTGTTTATCGACGCCGTGCTGCCAAGCGCACTCCGGTCGATGATCAGCCTGAAAGCGCAAACCCTGCACCGCGTCATCACCCAGACGCGCGCGCAGGCGTTCGCGCAACTGCTCCCACGGCAGCGTCTGCTGCGGGCGGTCATCGAACAGCTCCTGAAACTGCGGGACGAAACTCGGCAGATCTTCGGCGCGCAGACGAAAGCCGCGCACCGGCGCCTCAACCTGCACTTGTTCCAGCCGCCCACGGGCCAGTTCGAAAAGCATCGCCGGATCACGTTCGGCGCTGAGCAGGCCGACTTTGATCACGGTGTCCGGGAGCCCGGCATGTTCCAGATGCAGATCAAAACGCTGCACGCCGCTGTCACGCCCACAAAGGAACGCCGACAGGTCACCGGTCAAACGCCGTAACGGGAACAACAAGGCCTGATGCGATTGCACGTCGAAATTGAGTTCGATGCGTACATCAAAACGATCCGGCGGCAGGTAAAACTCCAGCGCCAGTGGTCGTGCACCGAACAAGGTGTCGAGGTGTTTAAGCATCTGCGCTTCGAAACGCCGGGCCAGCGCCTGACGCGGCAGGCTCTGCACCTGACTGAGGTTGCGCAGGCCCATGCGCGACAACGCCGTGGCCACGCCCGGTTCGAGGCCGACGCGGTCAACGGGCAACTGGCCGAGGTGATGCTGCAAAGCTTCGCCGTCGGGCACCACTAAACCGTCGTAAGCATTGGCCAGCACTCGCGCGGCCACAGGGTTGGGGGCGGCGACGATGCGATGGCGGAAACCCAACTCGGTCAGTTCCTTGCGCAAACGCGCTTCTAACTGTGCCCAAGAACCAAACAAACCAAGGCTGGACTCGATCTCGAACACCACGGTGCGCGGGTAATGCACGCTGACCTGCGCGCTGAAACCGTAAGCCCACGCCGCGAGAAACTGCTGCCAGTGTTCGACTTCGGCGGCCTCGTAATCAGCGGTGGCAAAACCTTTGCTCATCGCCTGAGCGGCGGTCATCGACTGTCCGGCACGCAAGCCAAGTTTGCGCGCGGCCGGGTTGACTGCTTGCAGCACCCGCCGCTGAGCCGGGCCGCTGAGCAGCACTAACGGTTCATCCGGTTCAGCGCGCTGACGCAGCACCGCGTCCAAGGCCAATTGCGGAAAAAGAATACAGACCCAGCGCATGCTGACCTCAATGACCCACGGCAAAGGCAATCGGCGCCGTACGCGCCAAGCCGCCACGGCACTTGAGCACGCGCAATTGTGCGGGTTTCGCGTCGATGGCGATGCGCAACGCCGCCGGTGACGGGTTGACCGCTTCGCTCAATGGACGCCAGGCAAACGCCAGGGTCTGACCGGTTTCCGCCGCCACCTGCAAACGCCGCAACGCACGATCATCGGCCTTGTGCGGCCAACACAGCACCGCGCCACAACTGCCCGAGCGCAAACACTGTTCCGCCGCCCACAAGGCATCGCGCTCACTGGCCTGAATCACTGACAACTGGCGCAAATCGACCCCGGCGCTTTCCCATGCCTGCGGGTACGGCACGAACGGCGGCGCCACCAGCACAATGCGCTCACCCGCCGCCGACAATCGCGCCAGCGTCGGCCAGACCAGTTGCAGTTCGCCGACACCGGGGCCGGCCAGGAGGATTTCGCTCAGCGCCGCTTCCGGCCAGCCACCGCTGGGCAGTGCCGCGTCCAGCTCAGCATGCCCGGTCGGTTGCGGGCTGGCCGCCGGTGGCGCAGGCCGGCCCTTCCAGACCTGGCCGCCATTGAACAGCGTATCCAACGCAACGACGGCGCCCATCAGCCTTGCCTCACCAGACCGCAGAACACCCCTTCGATGGCCAGATCCTGATCGTCGCGCACGACAATCGGCCGATACGCCGGGTTGCGCGGCAACAGCCGCACTTCATCGCCAACCCGTTCGAAGCGTTTGATGGTGACTTCACCGTCGAGCCGCGCCACGACAATCTGGCCGTTAAGCGCTTCGGGATTACGTCGCACGCCAACCAGATCACCGTCGAGAATGCCGTCCTCGATCATCGAATCGCCCTGTACCCGCAGCATGTAATCGGGTGTACGCGAGAACAGCGCCGGGTCGAGCATCAAGCGGCTATGGATGTCGGCATCGGCGCCAATCGGCGCACCGGCAGCGACGCGGCCGAGCACGGGAATGTCGAGCAGTTCGGGGCGCGGCGGCTGACCGAGCAAACGAATGCCCCGGGCCTGATGCGGATTGACCTCGATAAAACCGGCTTCAGTGAGCGCGAGCACATGCTTGCGCGCCACGCTGCGCGAGGCAAAACCAAAAGCCTCGCTGATTTCAGCGAGGCTTGGGGGCTGACCGTGTTCGGCGATTCGATCGCGGATAAAGGTCAGGATGGCGGTACGGCGGGGAGTGAGGTTCGTCATGGAGTACATTTGTACTCTTTTGGCTTTTTCCTGACAAGCGCCGCCAGTCCGGATCCCCGGAAATTGATCGTTCCCACGCTCCGCGTGGGAATGAAGCCCGTGACGCTCCGCGTCACTGGACGCAGAGCGTCCCCAGAGGCATTCCCACGCAGAGCGTGGGAACGATCAGTCAGCTCAGGCCACGTTCGGCCAGGAATTCGGCGATGTAATCAATGAAAGCAACGACCTTGGCCGTGGCCCGCCGATGGCTCGGGTACACCGCCAGAATGTGCGGGCCAAAGGTGTCCGGGTCGATTTCGTAATCAGCCATTACCCGCACCAGTCGCCCGTCGGCAATGTACGGCGTGGCGCTCCACAGCGGCGTGTGCAGCAATCCTCGTCCGGCCAACGCACTGGCCAGCAACAAATCGTAATTGTCACTGCGCAACAACGGCGCGGTGGGTTGCGCCAGACTCAAACGCTGGCCGTCACGCTCGGCCCACCAGAATTCGCGGCTAAGCAACGGATGCTGATAAAGCAGCCATTCATGTTGTTCAAGGGTCTGTGGATTCACCGGCAAACCCTTGCGCGCCAAGTATTCCGGGCTGCCGCACAGCGCCAGACGATTGCTGCCGACCACCCGCGCGATCAGCCCCGGCAAATCATCGTGGCCCTCGCGCAACGCCAGGTCATAACCACTTTCCAGCAGATTGACGAACGCATCGCACAGATCCACTTGCAGGCTGATTTGCGGATATTGCTGTAAGAATCCGTCACACACTTGATCGAGAAACGCCCGCCCATAGGCCAGCGGCGCGGTGATTTTCAGGCTACCGCGCAAGCCGTGCTGCAACTGCTCGATTTCTTCACTGGCCTCGTCGAGGCGCTGCAACACCAGTCGCGCGGTTTCCAGGTACACCCGGCCGATTTCCGTGAGCAGAATCCGCCGCGTGCTGCGCTCGAACAGCCGCGCGCCCAGCTCCGACTCCAGATGATTGACCGCTTTGGTCAGCGCCGACGGGGTCTTGCCCAACTGCTCGGCGGCGCGGCTGAAACTGCCGAGCTGCGCGGTGACCACGAACATCTTTAATGCGCCCAACTTGTCCATGCTTTTTCCATTCAGGCAAAAACGTTTTTCGTGAGGGAGGCGTTCTGTCAGCCGCTGACAGCCACTAATCTCGCCATCAGACGCAATAACAAGGAAATCTTCAATGAAAAGATTCATCCCGAGTCTGTTGGTAGCCGCTGTAAGTTTTGCCTCGATGGAAGCCATGGCCGCCCCTGATCTGATCCTGCTCAACGGCAAGATTTTCACCGCCGACCGCGCGCAACCCAAGGTTCAGGCCCTCGCCGTAGAGAACGGTAAAGTGCTGAAAGTCGGCACCGATGCGCAGATCAAAGCCCTGATCGAACCCGGCACTCAAGTCATCGACCTCAAGGGCAGAGCGTTGATGCCCGGGCTGATCGACAGCCACTCCCACGCGATTTTCGGTGGACTGGAGATGACTTCGGCGAACATGGAAGACGAAGTCGTCGGCCTCGACGAACTGCAAAAGCGTCTGCGCGACTGGCGTGCAGACGGCAAGGCGAAACACGGCGACGTGCTGAGCATTGCCGGCATGAGTTCGGTGTATTGGGCGCAGGCAGAGGCCTTGGGCAAAACCTTCAACAGCGGCGAATGGGCCGATGTGCCGGTGGTGTTTATCGGCAGCGACCACCACACGGCGTGGGCCAACAATGTGATGCTCAAGCGTGCCGGGATTGATGCGGCCCTGCTGAAAACCCTGCCCGCCGCGGAAAAAGACACCATCGGCAAATTGGCCAGCGGCGAGCCGAACGGTTTTGTGGTCGATGCCGGTTGGGATCGGGTCGCCTCGAAAATGCCAGTGCCAAGCCCCGCCGACATGTTGAAGGCCGCGAAATCAGCGGTGCGCTACAACAACAGCCTCGGCATCACCGCGTGGATGGATCCGGCCGCCAACGCCGCACCGGGCGAAGCGGTGTTCGCGCTCAAACCCACCGAGAAAACCGTCGGCGTGCTGCCGGCTTATAAAGCATTGTCGGAAAGCGGCGACATGAGCGTGCACGTCGCGGCGCTGCTGGTGGCCAATCCGAAAAGCGTGCCCGCCGATCTCGATACGCTGGACAAGGTGCGCCAGCAATTTCAGGGCATTCCTAACCTGACCCTGCCTGGCATCAAAATCTTCGCCGATGGTGTGATCGAATTCCCGGCGCAAAGTGCGGCGATGATCGACCCCTACAGCAACTCGCACAAACAGGGCGAATTGCTGATCGACCCGCAGCATTTCGGCGAACTGGTCAGCGCCATCGACCAACGTGGCTGGCTGGTGCACATCCACGCCATCGGCGACCGCGCGGTGCGTGAATCGCTGAACGGCATCGCCCAGGCACGCAAGGATCGCCAGAGCGGCGTGACTCACTCGATCACTCACCTGCAAATGGTCAACCCGAAAGAGTTCGCCCGTTTCAAACCGCTCAACGTCATCGCCTCGATGCAGTTGCTGTGGGCCAGCGCCGACGACTACACCACCGACATGATCAAGCCCTACGTCAGCGCCCTCGCCTTCCGCTACCAGTACCCGGCGCATTCGCTGCTCAAACAAGGCGCGACGATTGCCGGTGCCAGTGACTGGCCGGTGTCGTCACCGAACCCGTTCAACGCCATGGCGCAGGCGATCACCCGCGTCGGCCCATTGGGCGTGCTCAATGCCGACGAACGTCTGGATCGCGACACCATGTTCTACGCCTACACCGTCAACGCGGCGCGCACGATTGGCCTGGAGAAACAGATCGGTTCGCTGACGCCGGGCAAGCAAGCGGACTTTATCGTCCTCGATCGCGACGTGTTCAGCGTCGACAACAAAGCCCTGCATGACACCCAGGTGTTGCAGACCTGGTTCGGCGGCCGTCAGGTCTACACCGCCACCCAATAACAACATCGATCCCCCTGTAGGAGCTGCCGAAGGCTGCGATCTTTTGATCTTGTTTTTAAGGATCAAGATCAAAAGATCGCAGCCTTCGGCAGCTCCTACAGGTTTCTCTTTCTGCCCAACAATAATCACAACATCGGGACTTCACATGAAAGCCTTGCCCCTGTTCGCCCTGAGTTTCTTGAGCGCGCTGCCCTTGAGCAGCCAAGCGATCCCTTTGAACGATGACTTTGCTGTGTTGGTGGATCTCACTTTAGCCAGCGACTACCGCACCCGTGGTATCTCGCAAACCCAGAATGACCCTGCCGTGCAGGCCGGTCTGACCCTTGCCCACAGCAGCGGTCTGTACCTCGGCGCGTGGAGTTCGAACGTCGATTTCGGCGGCGGTCTGAAAACCCGTCAGGAAGTCGATTACTACGCCGGTTGGCTTTGGCAAGCGACCGAGGATGTCAGCCTCGATCTGGGCTACATCAAGTACGCTTACCCCAAGGAAAGCCAGTTCAATCAAGGTGAGGTCTACGGGATTCTCGGCGTGTACGGAGTGAAACTGGCGGCGTACTACTCCAACGATGCGCCGGGGATCGATAGCAAGCAAAACTCGCTGTACACGTACATTGGTTATGAAACTGAGTTGCCGTACGACTCGGGATTGAAGCTGCGCTACGGCAATATGGATTTCAAGGATCCGTATTTGTATTCGGCGTCCGGCAGCGCTGAAGACTCGTACCGCGAATGGGAGGTGAAACTCACCCACAATCTGGCCGGCGTGGTGTTGGGGTTGAGTTATATCGATACCGATCTGTCGCAGAGCCAATGCCTGAGCAACTGGGGCTTCAAGGATGTCTGCACCGCGACCGTCGTCGCGAGCGTCAGCAAATCCTTCTGACCCCACGCCCCTGTAGGAGCTGCCGAAGGCTGCGATCTTTTGATCTGCATCTTTAAAAACAGGATCAAAAGATCGCAGCCTTCGGCAGCTCCTACAGGGATTGTCATAGGTTTGCCAGATAGGCCCACGGGTAGATGCCGCGTTGGTGGCCATCGCTGAAGATCAGTTGCACGCCGTAGCCCTGGGGGTTGAGTTCGATCAGGCGAATGCGCTCATCGACCATCGGCACCATGCCTTTCAGGCGGAAGGCGCGGCATTGCGAGCACGGGCATTGGCGGCGCAGTTCGGCGTGGTTGAGTTGCTGTTCACGGCCATCCGGCCAGTTCAGGCGCAGCGTTCGTTCACTTTGTGAATTACCGACGGACAATGGGTTCATTGCAGCTGACTCAGGGCGATGCGCACGGCTTTGCGCACTTCCGGGTCGCCGTCATCTTGCGCGGCCTGCAACGCGGCCACGGCGCCGCGATCATTCAGTTCACCCAAGGCCAGTGCGGCTTCTTTGCGCAGGTTGCTGATGCGATGGCCGAGGGTTTCGATTAATGCGTCCAGCGCCGGAGCGAAACGCAGGCGACCGAGGCTGCGCGTGGCACGCAAACGTACCTGCCAATAGTCATCGCTCAAGGCGTCAACCAGTGCTGAGCCCGCGTCAATGTGGCCGATCTTGCCCAAAGTCGTCGCGGCTTCTTCGCGCACTTGCCAGGCGTTGTCCTGCAAGGCCTGGCGCAGTGCTGGCAGAACGTCGGCGCTGGAGGCCAGGCCCAATGCACCGGTGGCGGCGCGGCGAACTTCGGTGTCAGGATCGTCGCTGGCCAATCTTGCTAATGCCGGTAACGCGTCGAGTTGCTTGAGCCAGCCGAGTACGCCCACCGCTTCACGACGCACGCTGGCATCGGCATCGTTCAGCGCAGTGACCGCAGCGGGTGCGGCATCGGCGAATCGCAGTTCACGCAATGCACGAAAAGCCGCAATACGAACGCTGACATCAGCGTGATCAGTCCACGGCAGAATCACTCGTCCCGCCGCTTCGGTTTTGAGCAGGCTCAAACTCTGCGCGGCAGCGGATTGCACCGATGGCGCGGGATCAGTCAGCGCCTCACACAAGGCTTGCACGACGTCTTCATCTTCCCGGGCCTCCAGCAATCGGGCGGCTTCAGCGCGGACTTCTTCGGCGGGATCCTGGCCCAAGCGATCAACCAGCCAGAGCAGGCCATCCGGCTCTTCAAGATCGGCCAGATCAATCAGGGCAATACGCCGCACCCCGGCGTCTTCAGCGGTCAGGCGCGGTTGCAGGGCGAGGATGTCATCGTTATCGGTCACAGCAAAAATAGAGGTCATAGGGCAAATCGCGGCAAAGGGTTTTCGGGAGGCAGACCGAGCGGGTTGAGGCGCGGCAGCGGTCGGTCGTCGTCGTGGCGCAGCAGGTCGAGGCAGTGGCGTTTGAGGCGCGAGAATTCAGGGCTGGTGACCAGCTCGCTGGTGCGTGGTCGGGCGAAGTCGAGGCGCAGATCTTCGATGATGCGCCCCGGCCGCGCGCTCATCACCAGCAAGCGGTCGGCAAGAAATAGCGCCTCGTCGATGTCGTGGGTGACGAACACCACGGTGGTGCGGATGCGTGTCCAGATGTCCAGCAGCAGCTCTTGCATGTTCAACCGGGTCAGCGCATCCAGCGCGCCGAACGGCTCGTCCATCAGCAACAGGCGCGGGCGATTGACCAGCACCCGGGCGATTTCCACGCGTTGCTGCATGCCGCCAGAGAGTTGATCGGGCCAGCGTTCGGCGAAGCCTTCGAGGCCGACCAGTTTGAGAATATCGTCAGCAGCGCGATGCCGTTCAGCCTTGCCGATGCCGCGCATCTTCAGGCCGAAAGCGACGTTGTCGCGCACCGTGCGCCACGGGAACAGCGTGTGATGCTGGAACACCATGCCGCGCTGTGGTGATGGGCCAGACACTTCGCCGCCATCGACTTTCAGGCTGCCGGCGTGAGCGCTCAAATGCCCGGCCAAAGCGCCGAGCAACGTCGATTTGCCGCAACCGGACGGGCCGAGAATGCACACGAACTGGCCGGGCTCGATCTGGCAATCGAGGCCTTGCACCGCTTCAAAGGCTTCGCGACCTTCGCCGAGGACGATGGACAATTGGCGAATGTCGATCCGCCCTTCCGGGGTTTGCATGACGCTCATCAGGCTTTTCCTCGCGGTCGATGCCAAGGCGTGAACAAGCCGCCCAGACGTTTGATCAGCAGGCTGCTGCCCATGCCCAACACCCCGATCAAGAGCATGCCGACGACGATGTCGGCATAGTTCTGAATGGTGTAGGACTCCCAGGTGTAATAGCCGATGCCGAACTGGCCGGAGATCATTTCCGCCGTTACCAGGCAGAACCATGAAGTGCCCATGCCGATCGCCAAACCGGTGATGATGCTTGGCGCAGCGCCGGGCAGGATCACTTCCAGCAGGATCGCGCGGCGCCCTGCCCCGAGGCTTTTCGCTGAGGCGATCAGGCGTGGGTCGACGCCTTCGACGCCGTGCACGGTGTTCAGCAGGATCGGGAACAACGCGCCGGTGAAGGTGATGAAGACCATCGACAATTCGGAGGACGGGAACATCAGAATCGCCAGCGGAATCCACGCGACGGCGGGGATTGGGCGCAGGACTTCCAGCGGTGGCAGCAGCAGGTCTTCGGCCCATTTTGAACGGCCGATGGCGAGGCCCAGGGCGATGCCGATGACGAGCGCTGCGAGGTAGCCGGCGAAGACGCGGCTGAGGCTGGCGGTCAGGTGTTGCAGGAGCTTGCCGGAGTCGCCGAGGCCCAGCGCGGCTTCGATCACCGCGATGGGTGTCGGCACGTTGGCGAAGGTAACGAGGCCGAGGTTCCAGTGGTGGCTGGCGGCGAGTTGCCAGAACAGCAGGCAGAGCAGCAATGAAGCGGCCCTCGGAACCCAGCGAAAGTAAGGTCGATACACAATAATTCCTCACAACCGAGATCTGATCGTTCCCACGCTCTGCGTGGGAATGCATCCCGTGACGCTCCGCGTCACATCCAAAGCGGACGCAGAGCGTCCATTGAGGCGTTCCCACGCAGAGCGTGGGAACGATCTACGTTTGAGTTAACGACTGGCAACGGCTTGGGTGGTGGCATCAGTGAAGTCAAAGACTTTGCCGCCCTGCGCCGAGGCGAATTGCTGAGCCTGGCCTTTGAGCAGGAAGGCACTAAGGCGGCCCTTGGCATCACTGGCGAACCACGCCTGTTCGGCGAGCAACTTGATCCCGCTGTCGCTAGCCTGCGCATACACCGCCCGAACGTTTTTACCTTCTTGCTTCAACGCCGCCAGCGCAGTAAACGCCTCTTCCGCCGAGGCGTATTGGCGCACTTTGTCCTCACCGCGCACCCAGATTTCGGCGACATGACTGAAGTCGGTAATTGCCTTACCCGTTGCGGCATCCGTGGCTTTCAACGGCGTCTGCGCGTAATCCGCCAGCTGCGCCGTGTAATCCAGACCCGACGCCTTGAACGCCGCACGAATGTATTGATCGTCAATGAAGTTGTTGAGATCGAGCCCACGATCAGCCTTCTTCAGCAGCTTCAGCGTATCGATCGCCGTACCCACCGCCTGACGATATTCAGGCTTCCAGCTCAGGTCGCGGGTCTGCACACCGAGCGGGCCGTGGAACAGGTAGTTCACCTCAGCATCGACGCCGGTGACTTTGGCGATCAACTCGCTGTACTTCTCAGGCTCAGCGGCGAGCAACTGATTGGCCTCGATGCTCGCCCGCAGGTAAGCGACGACGACTTCCGGGTACTTCTTCGCATACGCCTGATCCACCAGCGCACCATGGAACGTCGGCGCATTGGCCTGGGCACCGTCATAAATCTTGCGCGCGAAACCACGGCTCGGGAACAGTTCGGCGAACGGTACGAAATCGGCGTGAGCGTCGATTTTGCCGGCCTGCAACGCGGAGCCGGCGACTTCCGGCGGCTGGGCGATGATGTTCACATCTTTGAGTGGATCCCAGCCCTGCGCCGCGACGGCACGCAGCAACATGCCGTGCGCGGTGGAGGCGAACGGCACGGAAATGGTCTTGCCCTTGAGCTCGCTCAGCGACTGCACACCCGATGCGCTCGGCACGACAATGCCGTTGCCGCTGCCCTTGATGCTGCCCGACAACACGCTGATAAACAGGCTGTGTTTGCCGGCGGTCTCAAACGCGACACCGTTGAACGCACCGGGGAAATCGGCCATGGCGCCGAAGTCGAGTTTGCCGGCGACCATCTCGTTGGTCAGCGGTGCGCCGCTGGTGAAGTTCTTCCACTGCACATCGTACGTGGCGTCTTTGTAGGCGCCGTCGTGGGGCAGGTATTTGTCGAGCAGTCCGAGTTCACGAATCAACAACCCGCCGGCGGCGCAGTTGATGGTGGTGTCCTGGGTGCCGATGGCGATGCGGATGGTTTCGGCCGACGCCGACAAGGTGAACGAAGCCAGTACCAGACCGGCGATTGCTGCACGCAACATGGTTGTTTCCCCTCGAATCATTTATTTGAGTTCGTCTCCGCCGCGATCAGGGCGCGGTGGGAAACGAGGGGTGTTTTTCAATTCAGCGTCCGGGGTTTGCCGGATGGCTTTGGGTTGTCTCGATTCCACTGTGGGAGCGAGCCTGCTCGCGAATGCGATTTTTCATTCAAAAATGATGGTGACTGGCACGCCGCCTTCGCGAGCAGGCTCGCTCCCACAGTGGATTGTTGTTCAACGCAGGAGATAGGGGATGTCGACTTTGACGGCACCCGTCGGGCAATCCTTCTCGCACGGCATGCAGTACCAGCATTCATCGAACGCCATGTAGGCCTTCTGCGTCGCCGGGTTGATCGCCAGCAAGTCCATTGGGCAAACGTCGACACACACGGTGCAGCCCTTTTCGGCGATGCATTTGTCCTCATCGACGGTGACGGGGGCGTTGGAGCGGAAGAAGATTTCTTGAGCTTGATAGGCCATGGTTCGGACTCTCTTTCAGGTGTGCATCAAGCGGCAAAGGCGCCGACCCGCAAACGGTCGTAGGCCTGCATTTCCTCGGCATCGAGCGGGATGATGTAAGGCTCGACGGCTTTCTTGAAACTGGTCATCTGGCCGTCATCGCCCTTCTTCAAGTGACAATGGCAGAACCACTCGCTGTCGTTGCGCTGCGGGTGATCGACACGATAGTGATAAAGACCCCAACGACTTTCCGCACGGAACAACGAGGCGCGCGCAGCCATTTCGGCGCAGTCGCGAATCACGCTGGTTTCCATGGCGCGCATCAGTTCGTGGGCGTTGTTGGCTTTCATCTGCTCAAGATCGCGTTCGATGTCGCTGAAGCGTTGCAGGCCGATCTGCATTTTCTTGGTCACTTTCGGCGGTTGCAGGTAATCGTTGACGAAGCGCCGCAGCTTGTACTCGACCTGCGCCGGCGGCAGACCGTGTTCGCGATCCAGCGGTGCGTAGACCCGGGCTTTTTCCTTTTCAATCTGCTCGGCATCCAGCGCAGAAAACTCGCGACCGGCGACAAAATCGGCGGCGTTGTGCCCGGCAAACCAGCCGTAGGTGAAGGCGCCAAGCATGTAGTTATGCGGCACGGCAGCCATGTCACCCGCCGAATACAAACCTTTCACCGAGGTCTCGGCACGCTCGTTGACCCATACACCGGACGCCGAGTGGCCGCTGCAAAAACCGATTTCGGAGATGTGCATTTCAACCATTTGCGTGCGGTAGTCGGTGCCGCGATTGGCGTGGAACTGGCCGCGACTCGGGCGCTCGTTGCTGTGCAGAATTTCCTCGATGTTCTGGATGGTTTCTTCGGCCAGGTGATCGAGTTTGAGGAACACCGGGCCGTTGCCGCTCTCCAGTTCCTGGTGGAATTCCCACATCATCTGCCCGCTCCAGTAGTCGCACTCGATGAAGCGTTCGCCCTTGTTGTTGGCGGTGTAGCCGCCCAGCGGGCCGGTGACGTAAGCGCAGGCCGGGCCGTTGTAATCTTTGATCAGCGGGTTGATCTGAAAGCACTCGAGGTTGGCCAGTTCGGCGCCGGCGTGATAGGCCATCGCGTAGCCGTCGCCGGCATTGGTCGGGTTTTCGTAGGTGCCCATCAGGTAGCCCGACGATGGCAGGCCGAGTCGCCCGGCAGCGCCGCAGGCGAGGATTACCGCTTTGGCTTTGATCACATGGAAGTCAGCGGTACGGCAATCAAAACCCATCACCCCGTTGACGGTGCCCTCCTCGTCGGTCAGCAATCGCGTGCAGACGAGGCGATTGGTGATGCTCACCCGCGCACGTTTCAACTGGCGATAGAGGACTTTTTTGATGTCGTGCCCTTCCGGCATCGGCAGCACGTAGGCGCCCATGTGGTGGACTTTTTTCACCGCGTAATCGCCGGTTTCGTCCTTCTCGAACTTCACGCCCCAGCGGTCGAGTTGCTCGATGGTTTCGAAGCTGTGCGTCGCGTAGGCGTACACCGCAGCTTGGTTGACGATGCCGTCATTGGCGATGGTGATTTCCTTGGTGTACTGCTCCGGCGTCGAGTGCCCGGGGATGATCGCGTTGTTCAGGCCGTCCATGCCCATGCTGATCGCGCCGCTGCGTTTGACGTTGGCCTTGTCGACCAGCAACACGCGCAAGTCGCGGTTCTTTTCCTTGGCTTTGATCGCGGCCATCGGGCCTGCTGTGCCACCGCCGATGACGACGATGTCGTATTCCTGTTCGAGAACGTTGCGGGTCATGCCTGCTCCCCTTTTTGCCGGTCGATCCGCAGGCGGTACTGGAACGCATCGCCACGGTAGTAAAGGTGTTCGAAGTCCAGCGGCTGGCCTTGTGCGTCATGGGTCAGACGTTCGATGCGCATGATCGGCGAGCCAGCCTCGACATTCAGCGCCTGGGTCAGGTCGCTGTCGGCCAGCACTGCGTCGATGGCCAGATCGGCGTGACCGAGGGCGATGCCGCAGTCGTTTTCGAGGATCAAAAAGATGTCGCGGGTGACCAGATCAGCCTTCTCCAACCGCTCGCCGACGGCTTTGGGCAGGTAGGTGATTTCAAGCGAAATCGGCTCGCGGTTGATCAGGCGCACGCGTTTGATCTGCGCGACGATCTCGCCTTCGGCGACCTGCAAACGCTCGGCCACGCGCTTGTCGGCCGGGATGAATTTGAAGCTGCGCAGGCGGTTGATCACCTCGTAACCGCGCCCGGTCATGGACTCGGCGAGGCCTTGCAGGCTGCTGACGTTTTGAAAGGTTTTCGGCTTGGCGACGAAGGTGCCTTTGCCGTGGATCTTGAAGATCAGGCCTTCTTTTTGCAGATCGCCCAAGGCTTGGCGCACGGTAATGCGGCTGACTTTGAACAGCGCACCGAGTTCGCTTTCGGAGGGCATCTGGCTGTCTTGCGGGTATTCGCCGTCGAGAATGCGCGCACGGAGGACGTCGCGTAGCTGGGTGTGCAGAGGAACGCTACTGAGGGAGAGAACGTTATCGGTCATCATGGGATCACTTGTTATAACGAGTTATGACGTGATCTTAGAGTTGTTATGACAAGGTTAGAAATATTGTTTGGGCATAACCTTAGATTCGGTGTTGAAAATCAAAAGATCGCAGCCTTCGGCAGCTCCTACATGAGACCGCGATCCCCGTAGGAGCTGCCGAAGGCTGCGATCTTTTGATCTTAACGTTTGAGGATCTGATCCATGACCCAGTCAGTCTTGAGCGCTTGCTCGGCGACTGCAGGGTGTTGTGAATCACCCCGAATATGCGCATTCATACCCAGCAGGTGATGCCACTGAATGTGTTCGTGATGCGGGATTTCCAGGCTGATGTTTTCATCGGCATGCAACTGCACAGGAAGTTCATCAAACACCGAAAAACTGATCCGCCCCAGGCTGCCGATGATCTCGACGCGGTCCTCGCGCCGATCCGCGACAAAGCTCCAGCAGCCCATGCCCAACGCCCCGGAGGCGAATCGCCAACTGGCGCTGACGGCATCTTCCGCCGCATACAAACCCGCCTGCCGCGCCGTGAATCCGGCCACTTCAACGATATCGCCGAGCAGATACTGGAACAGGTCAAAACCGTGGCTGGCCAGATCGGCAAAATAACCGCCACCGGCCACCGCAGGATCGGTGCGCCAGTTGTCGCGGCCATCGAGATCAACCGGCGACGGCGCTTTGGTCAGCGTCCAGCTCAGATGTCGAACCTCACCGATGCGCCCCTCCTCCAGCCACTGCCGCACCTGCGCAAAGCGCGGCAACGAACGGCGATAGTAGGAAACGAACAAGTGCAAACCAGCGTCGGCAAATGCCTGCTGCATCTCGCGGCTTTGCCCGGCGTTCAGCGCCATGGGTTTTTCCACGCAGCAATGTTTGCCGGCGGCAGCGACTTTCAGGCTGTAGGCGTGGTGGCTGTCGGGTGGCGTGGCGATGTACACCGCGTCGACCTCGGGATCGTTGATCAGCGCATCGACATCGGTGTAGACCCGCGCGATGCCGTGGCGCGCAGCGTAGTCAGTCACCGCTTCAAGGCGTCGGCCCATCACCGCCACCAACGCAGAACCGGGCGCCTTGTAGAAGGCCGGCCCGCTCTTGCGTTCAGCGACGCTGCCGCACCCGATCATGCCCCAACGCACCACGTTCATTGTTATTCCTTTAGCCGATGCGCAAGGCGCGCAGATCGAGGTGACCGTCCTTCAACGGCGGGCACCAGTAGTAGCCGCCAGTGATCGGCCGGCTAATGCGATACAGACCATCGGTGATGCCATCTTCCAGACCGCTCATGCGTCGCAGTTGTGCTTCGAAGGCATCCAGCGAGAAGCCGAACGCGAGGAACATCAGGCCCGCACGATCGCCTTCAATCCACGGCATCGAACGGCGCACGACGAACGCTTCCGGCGCGAAGCTTTCCTGCGCGGTGCGTTTGACGTGGGCCGAAATCGGCGCGTCGTCGATCTCTTCGTTGTCGCTGAGGCGACGGCCCATGATGTTGTCTTTGTCATCGGCCGAGAGTTTGTGGAAACCCTTGAGATCGTGCTGCCACTGCTGGATTGCGGCGAAGCTGCCACCGACCATGCCGTCAGTGCCAGCGCTTTGCAGGGCAGCGGCGATAGCGGCTTCGTCGTGCGGGTTTTCAGTGCCGTCTTCGTAGCCGGTGAGGTCGTGGCCATCCTTGTGGCGGAAGGCTTCTTGCATCTCGACTAGACGCAGGGCCGGGGCGAGCGCGGCTTCGAGGGCGTTGCAGCGGTTGAGCAGTTCACCACGGTCGACGCCGTGCAGCCAGACCCACAGTGCGTGTTGGGTCGACGGGTTTTCCACGCCGACGCCGGACATCGCCGGGAAGCTGCGCAGGCCGTCAATTTGTACATTGAGGGCCTTGGCCAGGGATTCACCGAAACCGACCACCGCCGACTTGCCGTCCACCAGATTCATCAGGTTGTCGATCGCCTGTGGCAGCGCTTCAACTGACTGAAGCGCGAAAAACAGGTGACGTGCTTGCGCAGGAACGGGGGTGGCGAGAATGCCCGGCTGGTAGTAACTCATGTGAACTCCTCGAAAAAGTGCGCGGAGTTTACCTGTAGCCAGACAGTTTGTGGGGTTGAAGCAAGATCAAAAGATCGCAGCCTTCGGCAGCTCCTACAGGGATCAGGGTAGGAGCTGCCGAAGGCTGCGATCTTTTGATCTTTTAAACAGCTGTAACGCTTTCCTGGCGCCACGCACTCGGGCTCATCCCCGTCCAGCGCTTGAACGCCCGGCGAAAACTGCGCACATCGCTGTATCCGACCTCTTCGGTAATCCGCTCTATCGGCATGTCCGGGTTCGCCAGCAGACTCATCGTCCGCGCCTGCCGGACTTGCTCCAGCAGCGCCTCAAACGTCAGCGCATGCTCGGTCAACCGTCGGCGCAAGGTGCGGCTGCTCATGTTCAAATCGCCGGCAATCTTTTCGATATGACTGCCGCTGCTCAAATCCCGCGCAATCGCCCGCTCCACCGCCTGAATCAGATCAAGCTTCTGATGCACCTGCGCCGCTTCCAGCTCCAGCAGTTTCACTGCCTGACGCAGCGCCAGCGAATGGTGATTGGGCAGGTTCACATCGAGCCAGCGCACATCGATCAACATGCGATTGTGCAGGCAACCGAAGCGCACATTCGGCCCAAGCAGTCGGTGATATTCGCTCAGATAATCCGGCGCGGCATGCACAAACTCCACTGCGATCGGCGCAAACTCAGCCCCGGCTAGAGCCCGGCCGTACACCAGCAAACTGGCGAAAAACTCCTCGACCGCGAACACCTGCACTTCGGCGAACGGCAACCGACAATCAGCATCAAGGTGCACCTGATCGCCAACCACATCGACACTCGACACCACAATCCCGCCCGACGTGTGCTGATGACGAATGCCCAAGGCAAACGCATCGCGCAACGTCTTGCACAGCGACAACACATGCCCGAGCAAGCCCAACGTGCCCAACACATTCTGTGCCCCCACCCATAAGCCGAGGCCCTGATTGGGCAGGACTTTGAGCGCGCGCTGAATCATCGCCACGGCCTGGCGATAGGAAATCCGCTGCGCCGGATCCTGCAGGTCTTCAAGGGTAAAACCCAGGCCACGGCACAGGCTCTCGGGCTCGACGCCCTTGTTCTGCGCGACTTCGGCGAGGGTTTGCAGGAGGAACGGCGACACTAGCGCCAGTTCGAAAGTGGGGTCTTGGACTTTTACATTCATGGGGGCTGACTTTCCGGATCACGCTTGATTGTTATTTTTGTAACCGGTTATGTCGAAGGAAGTTAGCACAGGCTTGACGGACTGTCCGCAGAAGTCCCCCTCAGTGTCCGCCAATACCCTGCCCTGACAGGCGCCAACGGCTTATTTCTATAGTGCCGGGCGTGCTGCGCACCGGCGTTGCGTCACAACACAATAATAATGAGGACGGATATGCACCCGAACCGCGCGACATTCCCCTTGCGCCTGGCCCTTTCCTTGCTGGGCTGCGCCGCGACTGTACCGGCGCTGGCCACCGAAGCCGGCGTCGACAACATCGGCCCCGGCACCGATGGTTTCTTCATGCTGCCGCTGGACGTCGACAGCCTTCCGGAGAACATGGTCGCGTTCAACGTCTACTACAACCATTACAAGTCGACCAAACTCAACATCAGTTCGCTGGGCGGCAAGGTGCCGAATGTCGAAATTGAATCCACGGCAGTGATACCGCGCCTCGACTACCTGAGCCCGGTGCGCGTGTTCGGCGGGCGTCTGGCCGGCTACATCGCACAGCCGTGGTTGAAACAGGAAGTCTCGGTGTTCGGCCTCAGCGACACGCGCGAAGGCATGGGCGACACCACCGTCGCGCCGATCATTTTGTGGGACATGGGCAAAAACCTGACCCTCGGCGCGGCCCTGGAAATCACCGTGCCGACCGGCGAATACAGCGTCGATCGGCTGGCCAACACCAGCAACAACTTCTACACCTACAAGCCGTTGTTCTCCTTCACCTGGCTGCCGACGGATAAAACCGAGGTGTCGATGAAGACCACCTACAGCTTCAACGAGAAGAACAAAGACACCGACTACAAGTCCGGACAGATCTTCCACTTCGATTATTCGGCCAGCTACAAGCTCACCGACGACCTGATGCTCGGCATCAACGGCTACTTCCTCCAGCAAACCACCGACGACAAACAGTTCGGCCACACCGTGCAATTCGCCGGGCAGGATGTCGACGACGGCGTGCGCGGCAAAGTGTTCGCCATCGGCCCGGCGCTGCACTGGACGTTCCTCAAATACGCCAGCGCGGAGATCCGCTGGGCCAAGGAATTCGACGTGGAAAATCGCCCGGAAGGCGAAATGCTCTGGGCCAAGGTCAGCATCCCCTACGCCTTTTAATCGACCAATCCCCTGTAGGAGCTGTCGAGTGCAACGAGGCTGCGATCTTTTTATGGTGTTTTCTGAAACAAGATCAAAAGATCGCAGCCTCCGGCAGCTCCTACAAAAGCCTCCGAAATTCCCTGCTGATCGGAGGAATCGTCTGACATCTTTGGCGCTTGAGCTTGGGGATACTCGGTACTTCGTCTAGCCAGTGACGACACAGAGCCGCATCCCCCTTAGACTGCTTAACATTGATCATGGAGGTCATTATGAGCGCCGAACTTTTTCCTGACGTTGCCGAATTCGAAACTGCAGAGCAGGCAGCGAGCTACGACCGTTGGTATCGTGCAAAAGTACAAGCCGCACTTGATGATCCGCGCCCAGGCATTCCCCATCAGGAAGCCATGGTGCGGCTTGATCGGATGTTAGAAGAGAGGCGAAAAAATCGACGCGCTACTGGTTGAGTGGAGCGATCAAGCTCTGGACGATCTGGCTGATATCATCGATTACATTGAGCAATACAACACTAACGCTTCAGTTTCGCTGTATAAAAAAGTTGGGACAGCTGCGCAAAACCTGTCTTCTGTGCCCCGTGGCTTCCGCTTTGGTCGAATACAGGGGACTCGCGAAATGGTGATAAACCCGAACTATCTTCTTGTTTATCGAGTGACGGATCGCATCAAAATACTGACGGTGCTCCACGCTCGGCAAAAATATCCCTGAACACGATCAAAAAAAAGGGCGACCCATCGGTCGCCCTCCACGTACAACCGCACAAACTTTCAATTCACCACCGGAATCCAAGCCGCCCGCGCCACATCTGCCGTATCGCCAAACGCTGGCAGTTTCTGCGCCAGGTCGCGCACGTTCTTCACGTCGAGATCCAGCAACTGCTGTCGCGTGATCAAGGTCGGTGGCACCAGCACTTGCTGCCCCGGGTTTTCCCCGGCAATCAGCATCGCCAGACTGCGCACGCTGATTGCACCGGCGACTTGTGGATTGACCGCTGCCGTCGCGGCCCAGGCGCTGTTCGGTTCTTTCATGATCTGGATATCGGCGGTGGAGATGTCGGCGCTGTAGATTTTCACTTTGCTCGCCAGTCCGGCTTCGTCGACGGCGATTTTCGCGCCTTTGGCGAATTCGTCGAAGGGCGCGAAGATCACGCTGATGTCGGGATTGGCGCGCAGCACAGCGCTGGCCTGATCGGCGACGGAGTTGGCGATTGGCGGGTTGAGCGTGCCGAATCGCGCTTTTTCGATGATCCCGGGATTGGCCTTTTTGACCTGACTCCAGATCTCGTCACGTCGCTCCATCGGGGTGAAACCGCTGATGTACACGTAACCGGCATCGAAGCGCGTGCCGTTGTCCTTCACCGCTTGATCCAGCGCCAACCGCGCCAGTGCGTGGTGATCCTGTTCAACTTGGGTGACTTGCGGCGTGTTCAGATCAACATCGAACGCAACGACTTTGATGCCTTTGGCGAGCGCCCGATCGATCGGGCCTTTGAGGGTTTCCGCCAGGCCGAGCTGCACGATGATGCCGTCGACACCGAGGTCAGCCGCCTGATCAATCATCTCGCCCTGACTCGCCGCCTGCTGCCGCGCATCAAACACCCGTAGATTGGCGCCGAGCGCTTCGGTCTGTTTCTCCACACCACGCAAATACGCTTCGGGAAAATCCCCGGAAAACAGATAACCCACCAGCGCAATCTGCACCTGCCCCTTGTCGAACGGTGCCGGCGCGCCAGGCAATGCCTTGGCCTGCGCGTTCAGCGCCAATACCGAGAGCACCGCGCCGGTGAGGCAGTGGCGCGCGAACTGTTTGATTGAACCGTGCATACAACATCCTTGAATAAAAGCAGCTCAGCGCGCCCGATGCGCGAGGCCGAAGGTGAACATCAGGGCCAGCACCAACACCAGTCCCTTGACGAAATCCTGCGCGTAATACGGCGCATTGAGCATGGTCAGGCCATTGAGCAGCGAGGCGACCAACAGCGCGCCGATCAGCGTGCCGAAGGCGTTGGGTTTCTTCGCGCCGAGCACGGCAAAACCGATCAGCGCGGCGCCGAGCGCGTCGAGCACCAGACCGTTGCCGGAGCTGACATCGCCACGGCCCAACCGCGCCGCGAGCAACAATCCGCCGAGCGACGCCAGCAACGACGACAGCACGTAAGCCAACAGTTTGAAGCGCTGCACCGGCGCCCCGGCCAGTCGCGCGGCCTGCTCGTTGCCGCCGATCGCGTAGAACAGCCGACCGATGCGCGTACGTTCGAGAAACAGCCACACCGCCACCGCAACCACCGCAGTGATCAACACCGGAATTGGTACGACTTCCCACAGCCGCCCACGGCCCAACGCAAGAAACGCGGCACTGAAGGTGCCCTCGGTTTCCTCGCCATTGGGCAGCGTCATGCCCACCGCAATCGAGCGCCCACCGGTAGGAATCAACTGCACGCCGATCACCAGAAACATGCTGCCCAACGTGGCGAGAATGTCCGGCACCCGCAGTTTGACGATCAGCCAGCCATTGAGCAGGCCGACCAGCGCGCCGCCCGCCAGGCTGATCAACACCGCCGGCACCGCGCCCCAACCGAGCACGACCATGACGTAACTGGCGATCATCAGGCTCATCGCCGCGACCGCGCCAATCGACAAATCGAGGCCACCGACGGCCATGGTCAAGGTCACGCCCAAGGCCAGCAGCGCGACAATCGACACCGATTGCAGAATGCTGAACAGATTGCCGACGCGCAGAAACGCCGGCTCTGCGAAGCTGAAAAACACCACGATGGCCGCCAGCAGCCACAACAGGCCATAGCGGATCAACGCTTGCAGCAGACGCTCGGCAGGTGCCGGTGCGCTCGATAACAGTGAACTCGAATCAGGCACTCGCTCTGCTCCTTGGCGTGGCGTGAGGGGAATGTTCGGTAACGTCGCTGCCGGCCAATGCCGCGACCAGTTCGGCACGGTTCAGACCGGCGCGCGGGTATTCGGCGACGACGGCGCGATCGCGCACCAGGAGAATTCGATCAGCAATTTCCAGTGCCTCATCGACATCGGCGCAAATCACCAGCGTCGCGCGGCCCTTGGCACTGTCGCGCAGCAGTTGGCCGATTTCGCGACGGGCGCGGACGTCGACACCCTGGAACGGTTCATCGAGGATCAACACCCGCCCTTCCCCGAGCAGCCAGCGGCCGAGCACAACCTTTTGCTGATTGCCGCCGGACAGCGCAGTCATCGGCACATCGATGCCGGCAGTCTTGATGCCCAGCGCGGCGACCTGCGCTTCGACCGCCGCCGCTTCGGCGCGATTGCGAATAAAACCGCCACGGGTGAAGCGTTCCAGAAACGGCAAGGTCAGCGTGCGACGCAGAGAGAAATCCGGCACCAGCGAATGACTGGCGCGATCTTCGGCGGCGTAGAAGACCCCGCTGCGAATCGCCTCCCGAGGCGAACCTGGCTGCCAGTCAACGCCAGCCAATTGCACGCGGCCCTCCGCCAATGAGCGTAAACCGAACAGCACTTCTGCGATCTCGGTTTTGCCGGCGCCGAGCAACCCGGTCAGCACCACCACTTCGTTTTCGTGCAGGGTCAGATCGAAAGCCTTCGAACGCGGCAGCATTTTTATCGCGCTGAGCTTCAGCACTTCCCGCCCTGCCACTTGCGGCGTGTAAACATGCGCGGCCAGTGCTCGCCCGAGCATCGCGTGAACGGCTTCGGGTAACTGCCGCGCGCTGAACTCACCCGCCAATCGTCCGTCACGCAAAACAATCGCGCGATCAGCCACCCGTTGCAGATCGGACAGCCGATGGGAGATGTAAAGAATCGCCACGCCACGGCTGCGCAACGTGTCGATCAAACCAAACAGGCGCTGCGCTTCGGCATCGGATAACGCCGCCGTCGGCTCGTCGAGAATCAGCAAACGCGGTTGCAAGGCAAAGGCGCGAGCCAGCACGACCAATTGCCGCTCGGCTTGGCCAAGGTGTTCGATGGGCTGCTCCAGCGGCAAGGTCAGGCCGAGACCGGCAGCGATACTCGCGGCGCGTTCCAGAAGGCGTTTGCGGTTAAGCCAGAAGTTCGCATCGGGCTTGCACAGCTCATCGAGCAAGAGGTTTTCGGCCACGCTCAAACCCGGCGCGATGCCCTCGTTGATCTGCTGATGCACGGCGACAATCCCGACCCTGCGCGCCGACAGCGGCGAGCTGAAATGCTGCGGCTGACCCTCGACGAGAATCTCGCCAGCATCCGCGTTTTGACTGCCTGCCAAAATCTTCACCAACGTCGATTTACCGGCGCCATTGGCGCCGAGTAACGCGACCACTTCGGCGGGATAAATCTCAAGGCTGACCCGATCCAGCGCTCGGTTCGAGCCAAACGTTTTGCTCAGTTCACGTACCCGAATCAGTGGCTCAGGTGCCACGGCGACAGGCGCACTCATAAATTTCCTTAGCGGCGATGAGCCAGCGAACGCACGAGCCGATCGCCCAGGCTTTGCACGCCCTGGACGAGGATGACCAACACCACCACGGTGGCGACCATCACTTCATTGTTGAAACGCTGATAGCCATAACGGATCGCCAGATCGCCGAGCCCGCCGCCACCGATGACCCCGGCCATCGAGGAAAAACCGATCAGCATCACCAGCGTCAGGGTGATGCCCGCGAGCAACGCTGGCAGGGCTTCGGGCAGCAGCACTTTAAAAATCACATGGCCGATGTCGCCACCCATGGCGAGGATCGCTTCGATACGGCCCTTGTCGACTTCGTCCAGCGCGTTTTCGACGATGCGCGCGAAGAACGGAAACGCGCCAATGGTGATCGGCACCACCGCAGCGGTGCTGCCCAGCGTGGTGCCGACGACCAGACGGGTCAGCGGAATCAAGGCGATCAGCATCACCACGAACGGCAGCGAACGGCCGAGATTGACCAGACTGCTGAGGGCCGCGTTGAAACGCGGCATCGGCCGCAATCCGTCGCGGCGGCTGATAAACAGCAGCACACCCAGCGGCAAACCGATCAGCAGCGTGAACAGCCCCGCGAGCAATATCATGTAGAGGGTTTCGCCAGTGGCGTTGAACACCAGTTGCAGGATTTCATCCCAATTGATCGAACGGTTCATGACTGCGCCGCCCTAACACCGTATTGCTTGAGGAAGGTCAGGCCCGGGGCATCATGGCCCAGCGGTAATCCGCAAGTCGGACGCAGTGAACTGCCGAGCGCCGACTGTGGATCAGCGAGTAGACGTGGCACCGGCCCGGCCTCGACCAGCCGTCCATTGGCCATAAATGCGGCGTGATCGCAGATCGACTTGACCACATCGAGCTCGTGGGTGATCAGCACGATGGTCAGGCCTAATTGACGATTGATGTCGCGCAGCAGATCAAGAATTGAAGCGGTGGTTTCCGGGTCGAGGGCGCTGGTGGCTTCGTCCGACAACAGATACGCCGGCTCCGCAGCCAAGGCGCGGGCAATCCCCACTCGCTGCTTTTGCCCGCCGGACAGTTGCGAAGGAAAGGCTTGCGCCTTGTCGCTCAAACCGACCAGTTCCAGCAGTTCGCGAACCCGCACATGGCGCCACGGCTTGCCGACGTTGGCGATTTCCAGCGGCACGGCGATGTTGTCGAAAACGTTGCGCGAGTGCAGCAGGTTGAAGCCCTGAAAGATCATGCCGATGCGCTGGCGTTGCTTGCGCAGTTCGCTGTCGGACAGCGCCAGCAGATCCACACCATCAATCAGAATCTTGCCGCTGTCCGGTCGTTCAAGCAGGTTGAGGCAACGCAGCAGCGTCGACTTGCCCGCCCCGCTACGCCCGAGAATCCCGTAGACCGCGCCGTCAGGAATGCTCAGCGAGACCTGATCCAGCGCCGGTTGCGTGGCCGACGGGTAGGTTTTGCTCAACTGCTCGACGGCGATCATGGCTTGCCGCCCGCCACCGGAATCACCGAGCCGGCAAAGTTATCGGTGATGTATTTAGCGACTTCCGGCGAAGTCAGATCCTTGGCCAGTTGTGCGATGCGTGGATCGTGCTCCAGCTTCGGTGTGGTCACCAGAATATTGGCATAGGGATTGTGCTCGGCCTTCTCCAGGCCCAAGGCGTCTTTGGCCGGCACCAGACCCGCGTCGAGTGCGTAGTTGCCATTGATCACTGCCAGATCGACGTCGTCGAGCGAACGTGGAATCTGCGGTGATTCGATTTCCAGAATTTTCAGTTGTTTCGGGTTTTCGGCGATGTCCTTGGGCGTTGCCTGATCGGCGGCCGGATCGTTGAAACCGGGCTTGAGCTTGATCAGGCCGTTGTCCTGCAACAGGTACAGCGCGCGGCTCAGATTGGTGACGTTGTTGGGTACGGCGACGGTGCCTTTTTCCGGCACGTCGGCGAAGCTTTTGTGCCGACGCGAATAAATCCCCAAAGGCTCGATATGCACCGTAGCGGCCACCGCGAGTTTCTCGCCGAGCGCCTGCTCCTGAGATTTCAGATACGGCAGGTGCTGGAAGTAATTGGCGTCGACATCACCGTGTACCAGCAGCTCATTGGAGTTAACACCGTTGGGGATTTCGATGACTTTGAGGTTGAGTTGCGGATCGATTTTCTGGATGTACGCAAGGATCTGCGCGTGGGGCACCGGGTCGGCGGCAACACGCAACGGTTCCAGCGCCTGCGCACCGAAAGAGCTCACCAGTGCGCCGAGGACGGCCAGGGTCAAACCTGCTTTTTTAATCATGTGCGGAGTCCTTGAGCGAATGATGAATCAGGCGGTTTTACGAACAGGTACTGGCGGCAGCAACGCGTCGGCGTAGAAGCGCTGCGCAACGTCCGGATGCGAGCGCAAACGACCCTTGAGGTAGTTCCAGCCGACATCACGAAACAGCGGATTGAGCGGATCACTCGCCGGCCCGCGCGCCTCGCGCAACAGCACGGTGGGCAACGGGTACAGCGGCACCACCGCATCGAGTTGCGCGCCGAGGAAGAACGCGATAGACAGGCGCTCGCTGCCCGCCGGTGGCGATACCACGCGGTGCACCGTGGCGCGCAGATAACCGTTGGTGGCCAGTTCGAGCAGCTCGCCGATGTTCACCACCAAGGTGTTTTCGCGGGGTAATGCGTCGATCCAGCGGCCCTCTTCGACCTCGACTTGCAGCCCGGCCTGTTGGTCTTGCAACAGAAAACTGAGAAACCCGGAATCCTTGTGCGCGCCGACGCCTTGATGGCTCGCCTCGCTCAACTGGCCGGGATAGCGCATCAGCTTGATGTGTTCGTTGGGTTTGTCACCGTAGAGCTGATCGAAGGCATCGGCGCGCAGTGACAGCGCCTGAGCGAAGGCACGCAGCAAGCGCAACGACATGCGCGTCATCGCCTGTTGCCATTCGAGCAGCAACGGTTTCAGTTCGGGGAGTGCCGCTGGCCATTGGTTGGGGCCTTGCAGCCGCGCCCACAATGGACTGTCTTCGTTTAACGGCAGGGCTTCACGCTCGGCGCCGAGATCAAACTGTTCGCGCTGATCGGGCTGCCCGCGAGTGATCTCGGAAGCGGCACGGTTGTAGCCGCGAAAATGCGGCGAATTGATCATGCCGACGGCGGCTTTTTCGCTGTCGGGCAAGGCGAAGAATTGTCGGGCGTGGGCCTGCACTTGCTCGAGCAGCGAGTTGTCGATGCCGTGGCCGGTGAGGTAGAAGAAACCGACATCACGGGCGGCGTGGCGCAGGCTTTCGAGAAATTGGTAACGCTGCTGCGCGGTGCCCTCGAACAGGGACAGGTCGAGGGTTGGCAGTGTGGTGATATCCAAGGTATGCGGCATGATTCACTCCTGGGTGAACCAAACCTGAAGAACCTTTGATCGATTCAGCGTGTGCCGTCATGGCAATCGGGGGTCTATCGGTTTGATGCGTTTATTCGTCGTTGAGGACAAAACTAAACGATCTTAAAAACAGCGGGCCAATATCTTTTTTGCATTACCTTAGGCCGATCACTGTAGGAGCTGCCGCACGCTGCGATCTTTTGATGTTGATTTTTTAGAAACAAGATCAAAAGATCGCAGCCTGCGGCAGCTCCTACAAAGAGGGGGTCAGGCACGCGGGCGTTGACTGCGCTGTTCGGCGCGGGTGTCTGGCGCGGGTTGCAGCTGGAAGTCGAACTTGAGTTTGGCGTGGCGTCCCAACGTTTCGTGCTCATGGAACACCACCTCGCCGACCAACCCTTCGCGGGTCGCGTAAGCAAAGTCATCCCACAAATATTGATCGCCCGACAGATTGATCTGCGTGGTCAGGTGCCGATGCCCCGGTGCGCTGATAAAAAAGTGCACATGCGCCGGACGCTGACCGTGACGACCGAGCAAGTTCAGACATTCCTGCGTCGGCCCCTGCGGATCGCAGCCATATCCAGAGGGAACGATACTGCGTGCGCGGTAACGGCCTTCGGCGTCGGTGATGATCCGGCGGCGCAGGTTGTATTCGGACTGGCTCGGATCAAAAAACGAGTAGGTGCCTTTGGTATTGGCGTGCCACACGTCGACTGTGGCGCCGGCCAGCGGCTGGCCGTCGAGGTCAAGCACCTGGCCTTGGAGAAACATCACCGTGGCAACGCCATCCTCGCTGCCATCGTCCATGCGGCACTCGCCTTCACACAGCGGCGCACCCGCGACGTAGAGTGGCCCTTCGATGGTGCGCGGCGTGCCGCCGGTCAAGCCGATTTGTGCGTCTTTGGCGTCCTGGAGCAGGTCAAGGAAGTGTTCGATACCAAGACCGGCGACCAGCAACCCCGCTTCCGAACGACCGCCCAAACGATTCAGATAGTCGACGGCTTTCCAGAATTCGTCTTCGCTGATTTCGAGGTCTTCGATGATTTTCGCGGTGTCCTGCAGTACGCGCAGAACGATGGTTTTCAAACGCGAGTTGCCGTCGTCGTTGGTGAAGCCGGCGGCTTCTTTGAAGAAGGTTTGCAGCTCAGGCGTGTGGGCAATTTTCACGGACATGGTGGGTTACCTCATCTTGTTGTTGTGTTGACGCAGTTTTTAATTCACACCCTTTTCCCTTGTAGGAGTGAGCCTGCTCGCGATCGCGGTCAATCAGTCGCCATGGATGCTGAATAAACGACCGCTATCGCGAGCAGGCTCACTCCTACAAGGGTTGGGGGGCTCAGCGGTCGTCGGCGTGGATCGACGACGGATGTCGGCAGAGCCCGTCGATCTCGATGTCCAGGTAGGGGAACAACGGCAATTGCATCAGCGTGTCGTGCAGCGCTTCGACGCTTGGCAGATCAAACACGCTGTAATTGGCGTAATGCCCGGCGATGCGCCACAGGTGACGCCACTGGCCTTCGCGTTGCAGCCGTTGCGCCAGTTCTTTTTCGTCAGCCTTGAGCCGGGTGGCGATGGCCGGATCCATGTCGTCAGGCAATTTCACGGTCATTTTTACGTGGAACAGCATGGTGGCTTTCCTCTTGTTGTGATCGGTTCAGGAACGGCGAAAACGCGCCAGCCGCTCTTCGTCCAGCGTCAGGCCAAGGCCCGGGGTGCGCGGGATGTGCAGGTGAAAGTCGTGGTACTCGGGCCGTTCGGTGACGATGTCTTCAGTCAGCAGCAACGGCCCGAACAGCTCGGTGTCCCAGGTCAGTTGCTTGAGCGTGAGAAAGGCGTGGGCCGAGGCCAGGGTGCCGATGGAGCCTTCGAGCATGGTGCCGCCGTAGAGCGCGATGCCCGCGGCCTCGGCGATTTGCGCGGTTCTGAGCACGGCACGTGGGCCGCCGTTTTTGGCGATTTTCAGGGCGAACACACTGGCCGCGCCGTCAGCGGCGAGGCTGAAAGCGTCCTCGACACTTTCAATTGATTCATCGGCCATGATCGGCGCCGGACTGCGCTGATTCAGACGAATCTGCCCCGAGCGGTTGACCCGCGAGATCGGCTGTTCAATCAGATCAATGCCGTTGTCGCCCAATACCTGGCAGCCACGAATCGCCTGGGACTCATCCCAATATTGATTGACGTCGACCCGCACACTGGCGCGATCGCCCAAAGCTTTTTTGATCGCCACGACGTGCTTGAGATCCTGCTCCAACGGATTGGCGCCGATCTTCAATTTGAAGATGCGATGACGCCGTACTTCAAGCATCTGCTCGGCCTCGGCAATGTCGCGCGCGGTGTCGCCGCTGGCCAGCGTCCACGCGACTTCGAGGCTGTCGCGCACACGGCCGCCGAGCAGTTCGCTGACGGGCAGGCCGAGGCGTTTGCCCTGCGCGTCGAGCAGCGCGCTTTCGATGCCGGATTTGGCGAAGGTGTTGCCCTTGGCGATCTTGTCGAGCCGCTGCATCGCCGCGTTGATGTTGTTGGCGTCCATGCCAATCAACGCTGGCGCGAGATGCGCGTCGATGTTGGCCTTGATGCTTTCCGGGCTTTCATAGCCGTACGCAAGGCCGCCGATGGTGGTGGCTTCACCGATGCCTTCAACGCCATCGCTGCAGCGCAAACGCAGGATCACCAGGGTCTGCTTCTGCATGGTGTGCATCGCCAGTTTGTGCGGGCGAATGGTCGGCAGGTCGACGATGATCGTCGTCAGGTTTTCAATCAGGATTCGCGGCATATCAATGCTCCTTGAGAAGTGCTCAGCCGAGATCGCCGCCACCGACCGGCAAGGTCACGCCGGTGATGTACGAAGCGTCGTCGGAGGCGAGAAAGAGGATCGCGCCGACCTGTTCATCGAGGCTGCCGTAGCGTTTCATCAGGCTGCTGTCGAGGGTTTGCGTGACGATTTGCTGGTACCAGGTTTGTTCTTGCGCCGACTGTTCGGCGTCGTTGCGCGGGATGCGCCGAGGTGGCGCTTCGGTACCGCCGGGTGCAGTAGCGTTGACGCGAATGCCACGCTCGGCGTTTTCGAACGCCAGGCACGCGGTGAGTGCGTTGATGCCGCCCTTGGCCGCGCCATACGGCACGCGATTGACGCTGCGGGTGGCTATGGACGAGACGTTGACGATGGCGCCGCTGCCTTGTTTGAGCATGTACGGCAGCGCGGCGTGGCAGCACCACAAGGTCGGGAACAGCGAGCGGCGCACTTCCGCTTCGATCTGGTCGACCTGGTAGTGCTCGAACGGCTTGGCCCAAATGGTGCCGCCAACGTTGTTGATCAGGATGTCGAGTCGACCGAAAGTGTTGATGGCTTCGGCCATGACCCGGGCGCAATCGGCGTACTGTTCCAGATCGGCAGTCAGTGCCAGAACGCCCTCGCCTTGCAGTTCGTGAACCAGTTCGGAGCGGTCGACGGCGACCACTTGCGCGCCTTCGCTGAGCAGACGCTCGCAGACGCGGCGGCCGATGCCTTGCGCCGCGCCGGTGACCAGCGCGACTTTGTTGGAGAATCTGTTGTTCATGACAACCTCGACGCAAACGAATATCGAAAACTGTGGTGAGGGGATTTAGCGAAACGTCGCACCGCCCCGATGGGCTGCGCAGCGGCCCCCTGCTGTTAAGGCAAAAGCGAGGGCCGCTGCGCGCCCCATCGGGGATAAATCCCCTCGCCACAGGTAGGGGCAGACCTACAGATGAGAGTCAGGCCACAGATTGGGGGGCAATCCACAGATGAGGGGCAGGCTCACGGATGGAGATCAGGCAGCGGCGAATTTTTCGTAGTAAAAATTCACCGGGGTGATGCCCTGCTCGCGGATGTATTGGCTCACCGCTTCCACCATCGGCGGTGGCCCGCACAGGTAGACGTCGACATCGCCGTCATTGAGGTGGCGCGGTTCGATGTGCTGGGTGACATAACCCTTGAGCGGGTGTGCACTTTCCGGATTGGCGACGCAGGCGCCGAAGCTGAAATTGGCGATGCGTGCGGCAAAGGCTTCGAGGCGATCGAGTTCAACCAGATCAAAATCATTGGTCACGCCATAGATCAAATGCACCGGATGCGCACTGCCCTGCTCGGCGATCTTTTGCAGCATCGCGGTGAACGGCGCCAGACCGGTACCACCGGCGAGCAACAACAGCGGCCGTTTGATTTCGCGCAGGTAAAAACTGCCCAGTGGTCCGGCCAGATTCATGCTGTCGCCGGCCTTGGCCAGACCGGTGAGAAAGCTGCTCATCAAACCGCCGGGCACGTTGCGAATCAGAAAACTGACCTCGCCATTCTTCTGCAACGAGCTGAAGGAATACGCACGACTGTGTTCACTGCCCGGCACTTGCAGGTTGACGTATTGCCCCGGCAGGAACGCCAGTTTGCTCAGCGCTTCGCCCTTGATCGACAGCGCGATGGTGCTCTCGGACAACTGCCGGACAGCGCTGATCGCCGCCTGGAAATTTGCCTGTTCGGTTTTGCACACCTGCGAGCCAACCGGCACTCGCACCACGCAATCGCTTGCGGCGCGCATCTGGCAGGTCAGCACATAACCTTGTGTGAGTTCGTCGGCGCTCAAGGCGTCTTCGATGAAGTTATCGCCCATCTCGTAACGCCCGGCTTCGGCGAAACACTTGCACGTGCCGCAGGCGCCGTCGCGGCAGTCCAGCGGGATGTTGATGCCTTGGCGATACGCCGCGTCGGCGACGGTTTCATGGCTGCCGGCCTCGATGAAACGAGTGACGCCGTCTTCAAAATTAAGGGCGATCTGGAAATTCATGGTGCACCTCGTCGTGTCGACTAGATGTGGTAGATGTCGATGACCTGACGGACGTAATCGTTTTTCAGCACGACTTTCTTGGCCTTGATCAGCGGCTGTTCGCCACGCAGATCAAGGGTGTAGAAACTGCTGCCGAAGTAGCTGTCGGTGACCTGATAACGAAAGCTCAGGGTGTGCCAGTTGAAGCGCACCTGGCACTGGTCGGCGCTGTGCTCGACGATCTCGATGTTGCTCAGGTTGTGCGAGGTGCGGGTGTCCGGAATCGTCGCGCTGGAGCGCTCGGTCTTGATCCGGAAGATGCGGTCTTCGAGGCCACCCCGATTGCCGTACCAGATCAGCGAGATTTCGCTTTGCGGGTCTTCGGTGAGCGTGTCGTTATCGTCCCAGGCCGGCATCCAGAAAGTCGCATCGGCGGCGTACAGCTCCAGCCATTGATCCCACTGGCCGTCATCGAGATAACGCGCTTCGCGGTAGAGAAAGTCGCGCACATTGTCGTAGAGGTTGCTCATCACACAGCCTCCACGGGGATCAGTTGTGGTTCGGCGGCAGCGGCTTTGAGCATGGTTTCCTGCCAATACTTGTGTTGCAGCACGAACAGGCCTTCGTCCTCGGTGCGCATACCGGAGAGCAGCGGTTTCAGGTCGATTTCTTCGGCCGCTGCGTCGGCGCCTTCAACCCAATGGGTCGCGCCTCGGGACATGTCGTTCCAGCCGCGCCCGGCGCCATAGCCGGTCTGGCACGAACGGAATTCTTCCAGATCATCCGGCGTGGCCATGCCGCTGACGTTGAAAAAGTCTTCGTACTGACGAATACGTTTGGCGCGCGCCTCGGCGCTCTCGCCTTTGGGGGCGATGCAGTAGATGGTGATTTCAGTCTTGTTGACCGAGATTGGCCGGGCGATGCGGATCTGCGAACTGAACTGATCCATCAGATACACGTTCGGGTACAGGCACAGGTTGCGCGAGTTTTCGATCATCCAGTCGGCGCGAGCCTGACCAAAATCACGCGCCAGTTCGTCACGACGCTCATAGGCCGGCCGGTCTTCCGGGTTAGCCCAACGTGTCCAGAGCAGCAGATGGCCGTGATCGAAAGAGTAGAAACCGCCGCCCTTCTTCGCCCAACTGCCAGCGCTCATGGTCTTGATCGCCTCGCCCGCTTCGCGTTGCTGGCGCTGGTTCTGGGTCGCGGCGTAATTCCAGTGCACGGAACTGACGTGATAGCCGTCGGCACCGTTTTCGGCGGTGAGTTTCCAGTTGCCTTCATAGATATAGGAGCTGGAACCGCGTAGCACTTCCAGACCTTCTGGCGACTGATCGACGATCATGTCGATGATCTTCGCTGACTCGCCCAAGTGCTCGGAGAGGGATTTCACATCGGCATTCAGACTGCCAAACAGAAAGCCGCGGTAGGACTCGAATCGCGCGACTTTGGTCAAGTCATGGGAGCCTTCGCAGTTAAAGCTTTGCGGGTAACCGGCCTCACTCGGGTCTTTGACCTTGAGCAGTTTGCCGCTGTTGTTGAACGTCCAGCCGTGGAACGGACAGGTATAGCTGGAACGGTTGCCGGATTTGTGCCGGCAAAGCATGGCGCCGCGATGGCTGCAGGCGTTGAGAAAAGCGTTGAGCACGCCGTCCTTGTTGCGCGCGATGAAGATCGGCTGGCGCCCCATGGTGGTGGTCAGAAAATCGTTGTTGTTGGGCAGTTGGCTTTCGTGGGCGAGGTAAATCCAGTTGCCTTCGAAGATGTGCGCCATCTCCAGTTCGAACAGACGCGGATCGGTGAACATCTCCCGCTTGCAGCGGTAGGCGCCCTTCTCTTGGTCTTCTTCAAGCATGGCATTGAGGTAGTCGATTCCCAGGGACATGGCCAGGGCCTCCATTGTTATTGTTCAGGCCAGGTCAGATTAGGGAGGCGCAGCGCGGGGCAATAGCCGAATCCTGCAGATCGCTATCCGTTTTGTGCAGGACGGCGCGGCAGATGATTCGGACTGTTTCGAAGGGTGATCAGTGGCGGCGTTTGAGGGTGTGCGACGGCAGTTCGCCGAACTGTTGGCGATAGTTTTCGGCGAAACGGCCCAAGTGCAGGAAGCCGTAATCCAGCGCCAGCTCCGTGAGGTTGCGCACCGGGCAGCTCGGGTCGTTGAGGCAGGCGTGAATACGCGCCAGTTTGCGCTGACGGATGTATTGCATCGGCGTGATGCCGAGTTGGCGTTCGAACAAGGTGTACAGCGAACGCGGGCTCATGCTTGCCTGCGCGGCCAGGTGTTCGGCGGGCAGATCGAGTTTCAGGTTGCGCTCGATGTAATCGAGGATGCGCTCGAAACTGACGCTCGGCGAACTGAGATTCTCACGGCTGACATTGGTGTTCATCAGCGAGATCAGTTTGCTGCCGATGATCTGTGCGTAGTGCTCTTGCACCCGCAGCAACGGATCGCTTGCCTCGGCCTCCTGGCAAATCATCGCGAGCAGATTGGTGAAGCCCTCCAGTTCGCTCAACTGATAGTGATTGCGCAGAAAGCGGATACCGCTCGAAGGTCGCAACCAGCGCTGCTCGTCGCACACCGACTCGAGCACGCTGACCGGCACTTTGAGGATGAATTTTTCGCAGTCGTCGGAGTAAGTCAGATCTACCGGATCATCCGGATTGATCAACAACAACTCGCCCGGCACCAGATGATGTTCACGTTTATGCCCGCGCCACAGGCAATTGCCTTGCAGCAGCACTTGCAGGTGATACACGGTTTCCAGCGCCAGCGACGTCACCCGGACACTGCCGCCGTAACTGATGCGGCATAGATCGAGGTCGGCGAGTTTGCGATGGTTGAGACTGGCTTGCGGATGGGCGGTTTTGGACAGGCCAATGAAGTGCTGGCCAACGTGCTGATTGACGTAGTCGGAGACGGCATAGGGGTCAGCGTGACGAAACACGCTGCTGCGATCACTCAGCAGATGACTGTCCATTAGGCGGTGCTCGATCTTGTCGTTATGGGGTGCACGGTTTTCAGGCTCACCGGTCACAGTACGCTTGCGTGCAAAAGCCGGCAATTGGACGAAAGGTCGGGTATCCGTTAATCGAACACTTTGTGTTTGGTCTTGAACATCGTCCAAGCGAATCGCAGACAAAAAGAAGCCCGGCTGATAGTGCCGGGCTTTTTCGTTGAGGCCTGCGGTAAAACTACGCATTCAGGCGTTACGGCGTTCGAGCAGACGGTCGGCACCACCCTCGGCAACCAGGTTGCCTTTGAGATGATCGGAACCGTCGGCGGCAACTGCGTCGCTGAACAATGGATCGGTTTCGTTCGCGGCAACCGAGTCACTGAACAGTCGGTCGGTTTCCGTTGCAGCGACCGCGTCACTGAACAGCGGATCGGTTTCAGTCGCAGCAAAAGCGTTCAGGGCGAAGATCGAGAAAGCAATGCCGAGCAGGGTTTGGCGTTTCATGGTGTGAGCTCCGTGGTGCAGTGGTTGGGTATGGAGCCGATCTTACGCCGCGCGATCAATATGAGAACTTCATTGGGTTAATGGTTGTTATTGATAGCGTCAATGATTGTGTCTCACCCCAGCAACTGCCGCCGCATCGCACCCGGCGACATCGCAAACCAACGCTGACACGCGCGATTGAACACGCTTTGCTCGCTGTAGCCGAGAAGCCCGGCGACCTGCGACATCGGCATGTGCCTCTGCCCCAGATAGTGTTCGCTGCGCTCTTTACGGAGTGTCTCGACAATGTCATCGAAACTGCGACCCTGCTCGGCCAACCTTCGCTGCAACATACGCACGTGCATCCCGAGTTGCTCTGCGATCAAAGGCAAGCGGCAACGCTGGATCGGCATCATGCGCAGCACCAGACGTTCCACCTGCTTGACTACATCCGAGGTGGCCTGCAAATCGAACTGATTGAAATATTGCTCAAGCGCCTGATGCAGATAAGGCGCCTGCTCTTCGATCGGCTGATTCAGCTGCTCGTTGCTTAACACCAACGCATTGCAGGGCTGGCCGGTTTGCACCGTCGTTTTGAAATAGCGCCGGTAGGTTTTGCCAGTCAAATGTGTGCTGGAAAAAAGTACCGACTGCGCGACGAAATGGTCGCCATACAGCAGCTTCATACCGTTATGCGCCACGCCCATCGCCAGTTCGATCATTTGCCGGCGGGGAGCCGGGCCCGAGAGCCGGATGTCGATGACCAGTCGTGGAGAGCCGGCCTCGCTGTGATCCAGATCGAGCTGAATGCCCGGGCTGTGGTAACCGATGAAGCGGATGATTTGCGCCAGCGCCTCCCCCGCCGTGGCGCAGGTTCGGGCGATCACTGCTATCGGCCCGAGTACGTGCAAATCCTGATATTCGGCCATGCGCAGGCCGAAATCGGCGCAGTTCAGCTCGCGCGCGGCAAACTCCAGCAGGCCCACCAAAGAGCGTAAAGGCACGCGTGCCTCTTCTTCCTCCAGCAACTGCGGATTGATCCGAAAGCGTTCGAGCATGCGGTCTGCATCGCCGCCGAGCTGGCTGGTGACTTGCCGAAAACCGGTGAACGAGGTTGTTCTTATTAATGAAGTCATGTCACCAAATATCAAATAAATGTCATGAGAGATCAATAATTTTCTTGTCCTACAAGCCAACAATCAACCCGGGGTACTTACCGCTGCGTCATCGCGACGCTGCCACTGCTCACTCGCTCGGGATTGCTCTGTAATGGAATTCGATTACGTAATCATCGGTGCCGGCTCAGCCGGTTGCGTTCTGGCCAATCGCCTGAGTGCAGACCCGCACGTCACGGTGTGTTTGCTGGAGTCAGGGCCTGAAGACCGCTCACCACTGATCCACGCACCGGTGGGCGTCGCAGCGATAGTGCCGACGCGACATGTCAACTGGGCGTTCAAGACCGTTGCGCAGCCAGGCTTGAACGGGCGTTACGGCTATCAACCACGGGGCAAGACGCTGGGCGGTAGCAGTTCGATCAACGGCATGATTTATATCCGTGGCCATCACACGGACTTTGACGACTGGCAGGCGCAGGGCAATCCGGGGTGGTCGTTTGCTGAGGTGCTGCCGTACTTTCGCAAGAGCGAGATGAACTACCGCGGTGCCTGCGATCTGCACGGCGCGCTCGGTGAACTGTACGTCGGCAAAAACCCGATACATCCAGCGACTCAGGCCTTTATCGACGCGGGTCAGATGGCCGGGCACCGCTACAACGCGGATTTCAACGGTGTCGATCAGGAAGGCATCGGCCAGTACGACGTGACGATCCGCGAGGGTCGACGCTGGAGCACGGCCACCGCGTTTCTCAAACCGATTCGACACACGCGCAAAAACCTCACCGTGCTGACGTCGGCGGTCGCCGAGCGCATTGTGCTAGAGGACAAAAAAGCCGTCGGTGTCACGCTTTGCCGCAACGGTGACCGGCAAACCATCAAGGCCCGGCGCGAGGTTCTGCTCAGTGCCGGCGCCTTTGGCAGCCCGCAGTTGCTGATGCTGTCGGGGATTGGCCCGCAAGAGGAGCTCAAACCTCAAGGCATCGCGGTTCTGCACGAACTTACGGGGGTCGGCCAGAATCTGCAGGATCATCCGGATGTCGTGCTCCAGTACAAAAGCCCCGATACGTCATTGATGGGCATCTCTGTAAGCGGCGGCATCAACATGGGCAAGGCCTGGCTTGATTACGTCAGGCATCGTCGGGGGCCGTTCATCAGCAACTTCGCTGAAGGCGGTGCTTTTCTGAAAACCGACAGCAGCCTGACGCGTCCGGACATCCAGTTGCATTCAGTGATCGCGATGATCGACGACCACAACCGCAAATTGCACTGGGGGCACGGTTTCAGTTGTCACGTCTGCGTGCTGCGCCCAAAAAGCAGAGGCAGCGTCGGTTTGCAGTCGATTGACCCTACCGCCCCGCCTCGCATCGACCCAAATCTTCTAGGCCATGACGATGACGTCGAGACATTGCTGACGGGATACCGCATGGCCCGCGAGATCATCCAGCAAGCGCCCATGGCACGTTTCGGTCTGAAAGATGTGCTCAGCGAAGGCTTGTACGGGGACGAGCAACTGATCCAGTTACTGCGCCAGCGTGCAGACTCCATCTACCACCCGGTCGGCACCTGCAAGATGGGCAACGATGAACTCGCCGTGGTCGACAGTCAGTTACGCGTGCACGGGATCGAAGGGCTCCGCGTCGTTGACGCATCGATCATGCCGACCCTGGTGGGCGGTAACACCAATGCAGCCTCGATCATGATTGCCGAACGTGCCGCTGACTGGATTATCAATGCACGTTAAGCGTCGATGAGAAGTTTTATCTGTCAGAAAAGTCGCAACTTAATTGGCTGCATTAATTGTCGTGACATCAAGTACTTGGTTTGATTTCAGAGGTTCGTCAGAGGGCAAATGTCATATTTAGACACGCGCACTGGAGGCGAAAACACCCACGCCATCTAAGGTGAAACGGGCATTCCGTAAAGTTTGCACGAGGGCAAAGTGATGGCACGTCATAAGTCCGTAAGGACTACCTGTCTAAAGGAGTTGTAGGTATGACTGATTTAAGTAAGTGGTTACCTACGTTTGCGTTAGTTGCAGCGTCGGTCATCTCAGCCTCGGCCATGGCTGCGGAGAAACCCAACATATTGGTGATTTTTGGTGACGACATCGGCCAGACCAATATCAGCGCCTATTCAATGGGCGTGGTGGGTTACAAAACGCCAAACATCGACCGGATTGCCAAAGAAGGCATGATGTTCACCGATTACTACGCGGAGAACAGCTGCACGGCAGGTCGATCTTCTTTCATCACTGGCCAGACGCCACTGCGTACCGGCCTGTCGAAAGTCGGCATCCCCGGCGCACCGGTCGGCCTGCAAAAACGCGATATCACCATCGCTCAGGCGCTCAAATCCCAGGGTTATGCGACCGGTCAGTTCGGCAAGAACCACTTGGGCGACAAGGATGAATACCTGCCGACCAACCACGGTTTCGACGAGTTCTTTGGCAACCTGTATCACCTCAATGCCGAAGAAGAACCTGAGCGTCCGTACTGGCCGAAGGATGACCCGGAATTCGTCAAAGCCACCTCCCCTCGCGGCGTCATTCACAGCTTTGCCGATGGCAAAATCGAAGACACCGGTGCGTTGACTAAAAAACGCATGGAAACCATCGACGACGAAACCACCGCCGCCGCACAGGCTTTCATCGAGAAACAGGCGAAAGCGGACAAACCGTTTTTTGTCTGGATGAACACCACCCGCATGCACGCGTTTACGCACATTCGTGACTCAATGCAGGGCCAAAGCGGCATGCCGGGCAACGATTACGCCGACGGCATGATCGAGCACGACGGTGACGTCGGTAAACTGCTGAAAACCCTCGATGACCTGAAAATCACCGACAACACCATCGTGGTTTACACCACCGACAACGGCCCGAACCAGTGGTCGTGGCCCGATGCGGCAACCACACCGTTCCGCAACGAAAAGAACTCCAACTGGGAAGGTGCTTACCGTGTGCCAGCAATGGTTCGCTGGCCAGGCAAGATCAAACCGGGTGAAGTGTCCAACGAGCTGTTCTCGGGTCTGGACTGGTTCCCGACACTGCTCGCCGCTGCGGGTGACACCGATGTCACCAACAAGCTACTCAAAGGCTGGGCGCCGACTTCCGGTGGCACCAGTTTCAAAGTGCATCTGGATGGCTACAACCAACTGCCGTACCTGACCGGCCAGAGCCCTAAAGGTGAGCGCAAGGAGTTCTACTACTTCAACGACGATGGCGTGCTGGTGTCGATGCGTTTCGGCAACTGGAAAGCCGTGTTCTGCGAACAACGCGCACCGGGCGGCTTCAAGGTCTGGAGCGAACCGTTCGTGTGCCTGCGCGTACCGAAAATCTTCAACCTGCGCATGGATCCGTATGAACGTGCCGATATCGTTTCCGACCAGTACTACGACTGGACGACCAAAAACGTTTAT
>Ga0160457_1000127_pt1 | contig 87941 bp, 77 predicted proteins | sample HID1972M_E6MG_FD_108242 | JGI IMG/M metagenome (GOLD analysis project Ga0160457, IMG submission 108242) | Enriched pill bug-associated microbial communities from UW Madison campus, WI, USA - HID1972M_E6 MG | ecosystem: Host-associated > Arthropoda: Insects > Digestive system > Unclassified ... | reverse complement strand
GACCCTGTGTTCGGCGTTGGATGCGACTATTGAGAAAATCTTCACCGCGCTGAATTTCAACGCGATCGTGATCGATTTGACCGAAACCCGCAGCATCGACAGCACCACCTTGGGCTTGCTGGCCAAACTGTCGATCCTGTCGCGGCAAAAGGTCGGCCTGCTGCCGACTGTCGTGACCACCCACGATGACATCACCCGTCTGCTGCAATCGATGGGGTTTGAGCAGGTGTTCAACATCGTCAACCACCCGGTGCCATGCCCGGAGTGCCTGGACGACCTGCCAGATCAGGATCAGTCGGAAGAAGTGGTGCGGATCAAGGTGCTGGAAGCACACAAAATCCTCATGGGCCTGAACGATTCCAATCGCGAAGCGTTTCATGACCTGGTGAATGCCCTCGAGCGGCATTGATAGTTTGAGCTGAGGGTAGGGCGGCTGGCCCTATCGCGAGCAGGCTCACTCCTACAGGGTTCTTCATTAGCCACATAATCGCGATCACTCCACAGATCCCCTGTAGGAGTGAGCCTGCTCGCGATAGCTTCCGCAAGAACACCGAATATTTCCCAGCCATAAAAAAGGGCGAACCCTCACAGGTTCGCCCTTTTTGCATTTCACTCACTCAAATCACAGCTTGGCCTGCAGCAGTGCCTCAAGCTTCTCTTGGTCGCGAGCAAACTGACGGATGCCTTCAGCCAGTTTCTCGGTGGCCATCGCGTCTTCGTTGGACAACCAGCGGAATTGCGCTTCGTTCAGGCTCTGACGGGCTTCACCGGCGTGGCCTGGGGCCAGTTTGCGCTCCAGCTTGCCGTTATCCGCTGCCAGTTTGTCGATCAGATCCGGGCTGATGGTCAGTCGGTCGCAACCGGCCAGTTGCTCGATCTGATTCAGGTTACGGAAGCTCGCGCCCATGACCACGGTCTTGTAGTCATTGGCTTTGTAGTAGTTATAGATGCGCGTGACCGACTGTACGCCCGGATCATCGGCGCCGGTGTAGTCATTGCCGTTGGCCTTTTTGTACCAGTCGTAGATGCGGCCCACGAACGGCGAAATCAGGAACACGCCGGCGTCGGCGCAGGCTGCGGCCTGAGCGAAGGAGAACAGCAGGGTCAGGTTGGTCTGAATGCCTTCTTTTTCCAGCACTTCAGCAGCGCGGATGCCTTCCCAGGTCGAAGCGATCTTGATCAGTACGCGGTCGCGGCCAATGCCGGCCTTGTCGTACAGCTCGATCAGGCGATGCGCGCGCTTGAGCACGGCGTCTTTGTCGAACGACAGGCGTGCATCCACTTCGGTGGAGATACGGCCCGGGATCACTTTAAGAATTTCCTGACCTACCGCGACGCCAAAACGGTCGCTGGCCAGGCCGACATCGCCCTTGCAGTCGCTGACGCAAGCGTTCAGCAGCTCGGCGTAGCCGGAAATGGCCGCGGCTTTTAGCAGCAGGGAAGGGTTGGTGGTGGCGTCGACCGGTTTGACTCGGGCGATCGCTTCGAAGTCGCCAGTGTCGGCCACTACGGTGGTGAATTGTTTGAGTTGTTCCAGCTTGGAAGTCATGGGCGTGCTCTATCCTATGGGTCTGATGACATTACCCGAGCGCTGACGGTCACTCAAGGGCGTGGACGTGTATCGATGGCCCCTGCGGCAACAACCTGAAAAAGATTGTTTGAAAGGTGGGGCGGGCTATCGATGAATACGATGCCAAAACAGCCCACAGGTTCAAAGCAACCGACCTGCGTACAGATCGGTTGTGCACGGACTACTCAGCGTTCAACAAAGATTCAACCGACAATCGCGCCGGTTTCGGCTGACCGTCAGAGGTCAACAGGCCGAAGTTCTTCTCGCGATCGTTACTGCCGGACTCACTGTTCTTCCATTCATAGATAGACGTCAGCGGGATCTGCAGTTTTTTAACATCGCCAATAAAGGCGTTGATCTTGCTCGCCTGACCGTCGGCGCCACCATTAGAGCTGAGCGCTGAGACACCCCACTCACTGATTACCCCCGGCAAATGAAAGTTCTGCTGAATGAATGCCTGCGCGCTGCTGATCTGCGCAGCAGTCATGCCATACGGGTGATACGACACCGCGCTCAGGCATTGCGGGTATTCACTGACGATGCGGTTCAGCGCCACGGTGGACGCGGAACCGGCGGTCGGCGGCCGCGCGAAGCCATAACCCACCAGTGGCGTCGCCGGCGGCTTGCCCTGCAACGTCTTGCACACCGAACTCATGAACGGCACGAACGTCGTGTCGAAATTGCCCGTCGGCCAGTAGGTCGGCAGATCCGGTTCGTTCCACAGCTCAATCGCCACCAGTTGCGCGCTGTAGGACGTTTCCAGGCTTGTCACGGCATTGGCGAACGCTTCGCCCGCCGTCGCTAGTTCGCTGCCTGACGAAGCCGGCAACGGCTTGATCGCGCGCACCGTCAACAGCACCGGCAACCCCGCTGATCGCGCCGCCGCAAAGGCAGCGCTGACCTGCTGTTGATAGGCCTTGGCGCTCAGGCTGTCGCTCCACACACCGAAGCGCACAAAACTGAACCCGGCCGCTTTGATCTGCGCGGCATCGGCGGCGGTGAAGTTCTGGATCTTCACCTGCACGCCGATGGTCTTGGCGGGGAGGTTAGGGAACAGTTCACTGGCGTGAACCTGACTGGTGGCACCGAGCAGCGCCAACGTCAGCGCGCCAAGTTGTTTCAGAGGTGTCGATTTCATGTCTGCTCTCCCGAAGAGAAATGACAACTACGAAGAATGAACTCTTTTCTCAATTTTCGAGTGAGGTGATGGCACTTAGTGCGCGAATGTTATTTTTTGTCGGAAAACAATCAGCCGAAAATCACAGTTATTTTTAGTCCGCTAATAGTGGTTGGGCGCCTTTAAAACGCTGTGGTACTTAATGCTCCAGTACTAACAGGGCGATTCTATTTCTGAGTGCAGAAAGATCCACAGGGTTCATTGCAATCCTTTGGCATGTTGGCCGTTTGACATTACCCGGGAAAGTAAAACCTTGTTCAGAAAGATCCTTGTTGTGTGCGTGGGCAATATTTGCCGCAGTCCGACGGCAGAACTGTTGCTGCGTAACGCGCTGGCCTCGTCAGCGATCACCGTCACCTCCGCAGGCCTTGCGGCGCGGGTCGGCGAGGGTGTCGAAGCGTCGGCGCGTCAGGTGCTCGAAGATCACGGCCACAGCGCCGAAACGTTCAAGGCTCGGCAACTGACATCAGACATCGTCAATGAATCAGACCTGATTCTGGTCATGGAAAAACAACACGTTAATCAAGTACTGAAGATTGCCGCGCATGCGCGGGGCAAAGTGTTTCTGCTTGGCAAGTGGCAGAGCGAGCGCGAAATACACGATCCGTATCGTCAAGGTAAAGCCGCTTTTATCCATGCGCATGCATTGATTGAAGATGCAGTTAGTTCATGGGCGCAGCGCCTCGGGCATTGACGAATATTCTTCAGAACAGTGAATGGTAAGAACAGACTTATGCAGTTACCGTCCGTAATCGGCACCCGTGACAATGATCAAGACAGCATTGATCTGCTCGGCATCTTTGGCAGCCTGATCGATCAGAAATGGTTGATTGGCGCGCTCACCGGCGCGTTTATGGTCACCGGCATTGCCTATGCGGTTTTGGCCACGCCGGTGTATTCGGCGAACGCGCTGGTGCAGGTCGAACCGAAAAAGAACGACATGCTCGGTTTTTCCGACCTCAACAGCATGCTCGGCGGCCAATCGCCGTCGGTGACCGAGATCGGCATCATCAAATCCCGCGCAGTGATCGGCAAAACCGTCGACGACCTGCGCCTGGACATCGACGTCAGCCCCAACACCTTTCCGCTCATCGGCGGCTTTCTCGCCCGGCGTTATCGCGGTGAAACCGACACCAGCGTCGCCGCGCCGCGTTTCGGCCTGAACAGCTACGCCTGGGGCGGTGAGCGGCTGGAGTTTGCCCGGCTCAATCTGCCGAAAGAATTGCTCGGCAAAAAACTCACGCTGATCGCTGGCGAACAACATCGCTTCCAGTTGCTCGATGACAACGACAACCTGCTTGCCGAGGGCGCGATGGGCGAAGCCTTTGCGCAGGATGGCGTGGAAGGCTTGATCACTCAATTGCAGGCCAATCCCGGCACGCGTTTCGAAGTGGTGCGCAATCCGCGCATCGTGACGATTCAGGGTTATCAGGACGCGCTGGATATTTCCGAGCAAGGCAAAGAGTCGGGAATCATTCGTCTGGCCCTCGCCAGTGCCGACGCGCCTGAAGCGGTGAAGATTCTCAACAAGATTGCCTCGCTCTACGTCGAGCAAAACGTGCGCCGCACCTCGGCGGAAGCGGCGCAGAGTCTGGCCTTCCTGCAAAGTCAGTTGCCGCAGGTCAAACGTGATCTGGCCAAGGCCAGCGATGCCCTCAACGCCTATCAGACCCACGGCAAAACCGTGAACATTTCCCTGGAAACGCAATCGGTGCTCGGTCAGTCCGTGTCGCTGGAAACGCGGATTTCCGAGCTGAAAATGCAGCAGGCGGAGATGGATCGCAAGTTCACCAAACAGCACCCGGCCTACCGCGCGTTGATGAGCCAGATCGGTGAATTGACCCAGCAGCAGAAGTCGCTGGAAGGCAAAGTCCAGGACTTGCCGGCCACCCAGCAAGAACTGCTCAACCTGACCCGCGATGTCGAAGTCGCCTCGCAGATCTACACGCAGTTGCTCAACAAATCCCAGGAGCTGGACATCGTTCGCGCCGGTGCGGTGGGCAACGTGCGTCTGGTCGATTCGGCGGACGTCGACCTGACCAGTCCGGTCAAACCGAAGAAAGCCCTGATCGTGTTGATCGCGACATTCTTCGGCGCCTTCGTCGGTGTGGCGCTGGTGCTGCTGCGCAAATCCCTGAGCCGTGGGCTGGAAGGCCCCGAAGCCATCGAGCAACTCGGTTTGCCGGTGTACGCGTCGATTCCGTACAGCGCGCTGCAACAGGAAGAGGACAACAAAAAGGGCCGCGCCCGCGACGGCGTAGACAAACCGGCCTACCTGTTGGCGCTGCGTAATCCAACCGATCTGTCGATCGAGTCGATCCGCAGCCTGCGTACTTGCCTGCACTTCGCCGGGCTCGATTCGACCAACAACCGCATCATGATTTCCGGGCCGAGCCCGCAGGTCGGCAAGACCTTCGTCTCGTCCAACCTCGCCGCAGTCATGGCGTTGAGCGGTCAGCGCGTGGTGCTGATCGATGCCGACATGCGCAAAGGGCATTTGCACAAAACCCTCAACACGCCAATCAGCAACGGTTTGTCCGACCTGCTGGTGAAGCGCTGCAGCATCGATCAGGCGATCAACAAAGTCGAAGTCGACAACCTGCATTTCATCAGTCGCGGGCAGGTGCCACCGAATCCGTCCGAGCTGTTGATGCACGCGAACTTCCGCGAATTGCTCGCGCAACTCAGCGAGATGTACGACGTGGTGATCATCGATACGCCGCCGCTGCTGGCGGTGACCGATGCGGCGATTGTCGGCCGTGAAGCGGGCATCAGCCTGATCGTCACGCGCTTCGGGGTGAACCCGGCCAAAGAGATCGAGCTGACCATCCGCCGCTTCGCGCAGAACGGTATCGAGTTGAAAGGCGCGGTGTTCAACGGCGTCGAGAAGCGTGCCGCGAGCTACTACGGCAACGGCGGCTACGGCTATTACAACTACGAATACGCGTCCGACAAATCCTGAGTTTTGGCGATTGTCCTTTCCTGTTTGAAGTGGGTGAGTTGTGAAAAAAATACTGCACGTGGCAGAGACGATCAAAGGTGGCGTCGCGACCGTTATTCGGACGATTTCGGCGTCGCCGGAAGGCGATGCGGCCGACTACGAGTTGGTATATCTGGTGCCGGAGGATCAGGCCAAAGAACTGCACGGCATTGGCGCGCAACAGATCCGCACCTTCCCGCGCACCGGGCGCAATGTGCCGTCTTTGTTGCGTTTCGCCTGGCGTCTGACGCAAGTGCTGCTCAAGGAAAAACCCGATGTGGTGCATTTGCACAGCACCTTTTCCGGGGTGATTGGCCGCTGCGTCTGCGTGCTGTTGCGTCCGTGGCGCAAGCCGAAAATCGTCTACTGCCCGCACGCGTTTTCGTTCCTGATGGAAAGCTCGCCAATCAAGCAGAAGGTCTATGCGTGGATCGAGCGCGTGCTGCAAAAAGTCACCGACGTGATCATTTGCGTCAGCCAGTACGAACTCGATAAAGCCGCGCGCTTTGGCATCGAGCGCAAACGCATGAAGCTGATCTACAACGGCATTCATCACAAGGACGACGCGCCGAAAGCCGCGAGTCCCGAGCCGATTCATCTGCTGTTTGTCGGCCGTCTCGATTACCAGAAAGGCTTCGACGTGCTGCTCAAGGCCTTCGCCAATGTGCAGCGCAACGATCTGAAATTGACGGTGGTCGGCAGCGCGGTCAACGAAGATTCGGTGGAGTGTCCGCCGATGGATTCGGTTGAATACCTGCCGTGGGTCACGCCGAGCGAAGTGCAGGCGCTGTACCAGAAAGCCGATGCGCTGATTGTGCCGAGTCGCTGGGAAGGTTTCGCCATGGTGCCGCTGGAAGGCATGGCCATGGGGCTGCCGGTGATCGCCAGCAATTGCACCTCGCTGCCGGAACTGGTCACGCACGGCGTGTCTGGCTACGTGTTTCCGTCCGGTGATCACCAGGCGCTGGCCGATGTGCTGGCGCAAATCCAGAAGCCGCGCTTGCTCGATCTCGGCAGCGAAGGGCGCAGCATCGTCCGTGAGCGCTTCAGCGCCGCGTTGATGATTCGCCAGACCTACGACCTGTATCGCGCTCCCACTTTTTAAGTAGAACTCAAGCATATGAACGTAACGATTTTGCATGGCTACAGTGCGTCCAACTCCGGTGACGGCCTGCTCGTCGATCTGGCCATTGCCTTGGTGCAGCGCAACTTTGGCGACGACACCGCGATCAGCGTGGTCGCCTCCGATCCGGATTCTTTCAGCTACTTGCCGCACCCGCGTTTCGACGCGCCGGTGATGGCCGCCAAGGGATTGGGCCGGGTCAAGCAAGCGGTGTTTCTCAATCAGTCCTACGCCGGGCTGGCGGATCTGCTGCAGAAAACCGATCTGATCGTCGGCGTTGGCGGCGGCTACATGCGCTCGAAAAGCGCTTTCGAACACATCAAGTTGAAGCTCGGTCACGCCAAGCAACTGGAGACCGCGATCCTCAGCAAAGTGCCGTCGGTGTACCTGCCGCAAAGCATCGGCCCGTTCCATGGCGAGAGCAGCAAAATCGTCGAGCACTACGCCAATGCCGATGCGGTGTTCGTGCGTGACAACCGTTCCTCGGCGATTTTCGACGCTTGCGAAAACGTCTACCGCGCGCCGGATCTGGCGGTGCAGTCATTGGCGAGCAAGATCCTTCAGCAACCGAAATTCACCCGTTGCGCCGCATCGCCAGCCACGGTGTGCGTAGTGCTGCGCAAACCGCCGGAGTGGAGCAAGGACAAGAAGGTCGCCTACGTCGCCAATCTGAAGCTGCTGCTGCAACGCCTGAAGCAAAAAAGCAAAGTGGTCTGCGCCGTGCAGAGCGCCGTGCGTGGCAACGATGACGGCGCGTTTTATCGCGAACTGGGCATCACTGAAGACCTGCTGTCGTTGAAGGCGACCATCGCCAAATATCAGCCGGATCTGGTGATCTCTGTGCGCCTGCACGGCGCGATCGAATCGCTGCTGTCCGGCGTGCCGGCGTACCACATCAGCTATGAGCGCAAAGGCTTCGGCGCCTATCAGGACATGGGCGTCGAGGACTGGGTGATCAATGGCGGCGACATCGATGTCGACACCATCATCAACACGGTTTACGCGCCAAATGCGCTGTCGAATTTTGGCCAGCGCCTGACCGATACCTGCCGTGAAATCGAAGCGAAAACCGTGGCCATGGACGAAATCATCAAGGGTGTCGTTCGATGATATTTCGGCTGCTGCTTCGCGGCGGAGCTTTGGGCGCGAAGTTTTTGCTGGTGTTGGCGATCACCCATTACCTCGGTTATGAGGCGCTGGGTTTTTACGGTGTGGTGGTCGCCGCGTCGTTGATCGCCTCGAAGTTTTACAGCGTCGGTTTCAGTTCCGAGATCAATCGCTTGATCAGCGTCGGCGGCAGTTCGCGCCGCGTGGTCGACAAGGTTTTGCTGTTGTACCTGGCGGTGGGACTGGTGCTGTCGGTGGTGACGGTGCTGATTTATTCACTGTTCCAGACCGTTGAAGCGACGGCGACGCTGATCCTCTGCGTGACCCTGGTTTTGCTCACCGAGCACCTGTCGTTCGAGATCAACTCGTTCGTGTTTTCCGCACAAAAAGCCACGGCCGGCGCACTGCTGTTTTTCATCAAGACCGGTTTGTGGGCGGTGTTGGCGGTGGGCGGGATGATGCTCGGCTGGGTGTCGGGGATCGCCAGTGTGTTGTGGTTGTGGGTCGCGGCGAATGTGCTGGTGATTGTCGCCGGATACTTGATTGTGGCGAACGTGCACAAGGGTCGCGACAGCTCGACGCTGGCAACGGGCGCGGTGTGGAAGGCCGGGTTGCCGTTCTATCTCGGCACCGGTTTGATCGCGTTGAGTCAGTACGCCGAGCGTTTCCTGATTATCGATCTGGAGCCCTACACCAGCCTCGGCAAATATGTGTACGCGTGGTCGGCGGCGAACACCTTGCAAGCCTTGTCGTATGCGGTGGTCGCGGTGGTTGGCATTCCGGTGTTGGCCAAGCGGTTTCAGGCCGATCAGCAGGCGTTTACGGTCAAGCAATTGTTCGTCAATAAATGGGTGATGCGTTCGCTGGTGGTGTCAGCGGCGGTGGCGGTGGCGATTTATCTGTTCTTCAACGTGGTGCTCGATTACGTCGCCACCAGCGTGCCGCGTCCGGACAATGCGATTCTTGGCGTGTTGATCTTTTCCTTCGCTTTGCGGGCGATTGGCGACATCGTCTGGGGCGGTTTGATTGCCTCGAAAAACAGCCGCGTCTCGCTTGCCAGCGCGGCGATCTGCCTGCTGGTTTCGGTGCCGGTCAGCTATGTGTTGATCAAGCACTATTCGATTTGCGGCGCGGCATGGGGCAATGTCTTCGCGATCATCGTGCAGCTCGGCGTTATTGCCGTTTTGACGCGCGTGACCGCTGCGAAAAAGGCTGCCGTGTCATGGGCCTGAAGCTGCCGTGCATCGAGTTTCGCGGCAAGCGACTCGATTCGTATGTGTCGTTCCTGATTCTGTTCACCGGGTTGTTTTTGTCAGTGGCCATGCCGCTGCTGATCCCTCGCGATCCGGGCCCGGATGCAATGACCTTGTGGTCGTCCTACGCGCGCGCCGACAACTGCAACTTCTGGAACCCGTTCTCGCCGGATCGCTCGTCCTACGAGTGTTCGGCGTTCCTGCTGCGGCCCACCGGGATCAACCTGACCAATGCCTGGGCCTACGGCATGTTCTGCAATTTCTTCCTCACGGCGATTCCGGTGGTGGTGTTTCGGCGCATGCCGTTGGCGATCTTCGGCACCCTGTGCCTGTGGGGCATCGTCCGCTCGTTTTTCCTTGAGAATCTGACCAAGGAAATCATCGTATCGGTGGCGGTGTTGAGCATTTTGCTCAGCTCATTGACGCGCAAATATCGTGGCGGATTCTTTCTCTCAGCGGTGACCTACGGCGTGCTGATCCGGCCGTACTGGATTCTGTTTTCACTGTCGTGGGTCGGCGTCTGCGTGATGAAAAAGTACGTATCACGCACGACGTTCTTTCTGATGTTGTTCCTGTTCTATCTCGCGGTGGCCATGGCGATTCAGCTGGCGCTGGGCTTCCCGGTGTCGTCGATTCGGGCCAGCAACAACGAACTGCGCACGGCGGGCGAGGAGGGCTCGAAGTCGCTGATCGTCTCGTGGCTCACCGGCAGCGACTTCGTTTCGCAGGCGCTGGACTCGATGATCATCTTCTTCCGTTTGTCGTTCCCGGTGGAGCTGATTCTGCTGTCCGGGCCGGGGCAGGTGATCTTCGTGGCGTTGATGATCATGACCGCGCTGCTGCTGTTCAAAGTCATCACTTCGACCGATTACAAAGGCGCGCCGATCCAGACCAAACCCAAGGAACTGATCGCGATTCCGCTGGCTTTTCTGTTGGTGCAGGGTTTGTTCGAGCCGGACTTCGGCTCCTTCGCCCGGCACTTTTCGATGGTGGTGCCGGTGCTGTTCGTAGGGCTGGGCTTGATGCTGCGGGCGAACAAACCGGTGCAGGTTGAATCAAGAATTCTGAATTGAGGCAGGTGCTTTATGTCGAGCAAGAAAAAGTCCCTGGAGATTGAAACCCTGCGCGGTCTGGCGTGCCTGCTGCTGGTGCTTTACCACGTCATCGGGCCGTTGGGCGGCGGGTTGAAGATCGATATCGGCTCGCCGTTCCGGGTGATCGCCGACTCGATGGTGTACGTGCGCATGCCGCTGTTCACCTTTATTTCCGGGTACATCTATTCGATCTACAAAATCCGTGGCAACGACTTTTCCGCGTTCTTCAGCGGCAAAGTGCGGCGTTTGATCGTGCCGTTGTTTTGCGTCGGTGTGCCGTTTTCGGTGCTGCAAGCGGTGGGGCCAGGAGTGAACAAGGACGTCGGCGTGATCGACGCGTTGCTGTCGTTCTGGGTGTCGATCAACCACTTCTGGTTCTTGCAGGCGGTGTTCATCATTTTCATGTTCGTCGGGCTGCTGGAGTGGCGCGGGATGCTGCGTTCGGCGACGCGCTTGTATGGGTTGTTCGCGTTTGCGGCGCTGTTGTTTTTGCTGCCGCCGTTCAAGCTTGATGCGTTCGGAATAAACGGTGCGATTTACCTGCTGCCGTTTTTTGTCGCGGGGATGATCGGGCAGGAGAATGTCGAGGCGTTGAAGCAACGGTTCGCGATGATCGGGCCGGTGGTGTTTGTGCTGATTTCGCTGACGTTGCTGTATGTGGCGGCGCTGGATCGTGAGTTGATTGTTGATCGCCGTAGCTTGATCGGTTTGACGGTGGGGTGTGTGTCTTGCTTTGCGTTGTTGTCGAGTGGGATGCGCTCGAAGGCATTGACGTGGTTGGGTGGGTATTCGTATGCGATTTTTCTGTTTCATGTGCTGTTTGCGGCGACGTCGCGGGTGGTGCTGGGGCGGTTGGGTGTGAAGGATGAGGGTTTGTTGGTCCTGGGTGGGTTGAGCGTTGGGCTGCTGGGGCCGGTGGTGTTGTCGATGGTGTTCAGCCGGTTTAATTTCACCTCGGTGCTGTTTCTTGGTGAGCGTGCGGCGGTGAAGAAACCGGTGGTGGTCGTTGCCCCGGTGGTGCCGGTTCAGAATAGCTAAAAGCTTCGCGAGCAGGCTCGCTCCCACAGTGGATATAGAGATTCCCTGTAGGAGCTGCGGCACGCTGCGATCTTTTGCTGTTGCTTCTAAAGATCAAAAGATCGCAGCGTGCCGCAGCTCCTACAGGGGGATTTGGGTATGACGCCGATCCAGTGTGGGAGCGGGCTTGCTCGCGAAGAGGCCCTTACGGACGGAAGGAAATTTTCCATGTTGGCAGTGAATGACGCTCAACCCGTTGCAGCGTCGGTGGTTGAGGTGGGTGATGCGCGTGAGCGTTTTGCCCAGTGGCGTGAGGGCAAGGCCGGCAAGGTGTTGTCGGTCTCGGTGATCGGCGACAGCTACAGCGCCGGGCAGGATTTTTATCTGAACAAACTGGTGCAGCGCGTGGCCGGGGAAGTAGGTTTTGCCGGGCCCGGCTATATCGGCTTCAACCATGGCGCCGCGCTCGGCGGCACGCATTTCAAATACACCCGCAGCAGTGAAAAATACTTCGGCGGGGACTGGACGGTTTCAGGTCTGGGCCAGGCGAGTCCGGACAGCCGCACGGTGAAGGGCCGGCCAGGTGCATGGCTGCAAGTCGACGCCAGCCCGACACCGGCGATCAACACCGCCGTCAATCAGGCTAAATTGCTTTACCTGGGCAATGGCGAACCTGCCGAGATCCGCTATCGCTGGTCACCCTCAGAAGATTGGCAGCCGATGACGTTGGCAGGTTCTGGCGTTCAGGAAGCAACCCTCTCGGGCCTTTCGGCAGCAGCGGACTGGTCGTTCAAACTGGAAGTTACCAAAGGCACGCCAACCCTGTTCGGCCTGTGGATGAGCAACGATCAGAACGGCGTGCGCGTCTCGAAACTCGCAGCGTCCGGCGCTGCATCCGCTGACTTCTATCACAACGATGCGCAATGGCAGACCCAGTGGAAAGCCGCCGTGTCGAAGATCCCTGCCGATGTTTACCTGATCATGCTCGGTGGCAACGATCAGGGCTTTGGCGTCAAACCCGCGCAATACCTTCAGAACGTTCAAGGTCTGGTGGGCATGCTTCGCGAGATTCAACCGGCGGCGAGCATCAACCTGATCATGCGCCAGGACACCACGCGTTCGAGCGCTTATCCGATGTCGGCGTATGCGCAGGTGCTTGAGCCTTGGGCGCGGGAGCAGCGGTTGGGTTACGCCAACCTGCAATGTGCATTCGGCCCTGACGTGAAGCGCTACGCTGCTGCGATGATCGGCCCGGACAAGATTCATCCGCTGCCGGCCACGGGCGGGAAGGTGATTGCAGATTACTTCTACGGCTGGATCACTGGCGCCAACAATCGCTGCGACGCCCCAAAATGATCGTTCCCACGCTCCGCGTGGGAATGCATCCTGTGACGCTCTGCGTCATTCGGCGTAGGGACGCGGAGCGTCCCGGGCGGCATTCCCACGCGGAGCGTGGGAACGATCAGCACGCAGAGCGTGGGAACGATCAGCACGCAGAGCGTGGGAACGATCAGGTCAGTCTTGCGTGAAGGCGTCGACTTGTTCGAGCAATTCCGCAAGCTTCTGCGGCATCAACCGCGCATCACAACGGGTTTCCACGTTGATGATGATCGCCGGGTCGTTGCAGCAAATCCGCACGCGGAAGCGCCAGTCGCTGAAGATCACTTTCAGCCCGTCGCTGTCATCCATCTCCAGCGCCTGCTCGCCATAGCGCTTCTTCAAATGCGCAAGCAGCGGATACGGATCGCGCAGCGGCCGGCGGATATCCCCGGACGCCGGGAACACGCCAATGCGCTCCACCAGCAAAATCGTGCCCAGCCAGGTTTCGTTGGCGCTGGGCAACGGCTGATGGCGTGACAACCAACTCATCACCCCGAGGTTGCCCACCTCGCGTTCAATCTCTACGGAATGTTGTGCAATGTTCATGGTGGCCTGCCTGAAATGAATAGGAGGGAGCCGTCTCAGCGGCCCTTGAGGTAGACGTTTTCGTAGCAGAAATTGGTCGCCTGCAAGTAACCCTCGGCGTCGCCGCAGTCGAAGCGCAGGCCCTTGAATTTGTAGGCCAGTACGCAGCCGTTCTGCGCCTGTTTCATCAACGCGTCGGTGATCTGGATTTCGCCGCCCTTGCCCGGTTGGGTGTCGGCGATCAGGTCGAAAATATCCGGCGTGAGGATGTAGCGACCGATGATCGCCAGGTTCGACGGTGCGTCTTGCGGCGCCGGTTTTTCCACCATGTTGTTGACGCGGTAGATGCCGTCGGAAATCAGCTCGCCGGCGATGACGCCGTACTTGTGGGTCTGGTCGGCCGGGACTTCCTGAATCGCGACGATCGAGCAGCGGAATTTCTTGTACAGCTGAATCATCTGCGTCAGTACGCCGTCACCTTCAAGGTTCAGGCACAGGTCATCGGCCAATACCACGGCAAACGGCTCGTCGCCAATCAACGGACGGCCGCTGAGGATCGCGTGGCCGAGGCCCTTCATTTCCACCTGACGGGTGTAGGAGAAGGTGCAGGTGTCGATCAGCTCGCGAGTGCCGGCCAGAAACTTCTCTTTTTCGGTGCCGCGAATCTGGTGTTCGAGTTCGTAGCTGATGTCGAAATGGTCTTCCAGCGCACGCTTGCCCCGGCCGGTGACGATGGCCATGTGTTGCAGGCCAGCGTCCCGTGCTTCCTCAACGGCGTATTCGATCAACGGCTTGTTGACGATCGGCAGCATCTCTTTCGGCATGGCTTTGGTGGCCGGCAAGAAACGCGTGCCGTAGCCGGCAGCGGGGAACAAACATTTACGAATCATAAAAGTATCCTGGACAGTCATGGAACACAGGCGACGCATGCAGGCCATAACTTCGGTCTGCAAGTTTCAATGATGATTGAAGGCTTACTTTAATACCTGAGTCAGGTTATTAATGGCAATTGTTCATGAGGATAAAAGCCGACAATGTTATGAGATGTCGGTGAGTGCGTGATTAGTTATTTTTAGTCGGTATCTGTTGATAGTGATTCGTGCACTTGCAGTGCTAATAAGTAGCGGGCAATACAGTGTGACCTGCAAAAATATTTATTGCCAGTCATTGAACTAGTTTTGTTTTCGGTTGTTGTCGTTCGTTTGTGTGGATTGCGACACATATCCATGCAGTCGGGCTTGACACGCTACTTGGCATTTATCAAATGACGGATCGCGCCATGAAGATTCTCGTGACCGGCGGTGCCGGCTATATCGGTTCGCATACCACACTTGCGTTGCTGGAAGCAGGTTATGAAGTTGTTGTGCTGGATAATCTTTGCAACAGCAGCGATGCGGCGTTGCATGCCGTAGAAGCCATCTGCGGCAAGAGTGCCTGGATGATTCGCGGCGATGTCTGTGATCGGGCCTTGCTCGACCGGATTTTCCGCGAACACAACATTGAGGCCGTGCTGCATTTCGCCGGTCTCAAGGCCGTGGGCGAAAGCGTGCGCAAGCCGCTGGAGTACTACGAAACCAACGTCAGCGGCAGCATCACGCTGTGTCAGGCAATGGCGGCGGCGGGGGTGTTTCGTTTGGTGTTCAGTTCGTCCGCCACGGTGTACGGCGAACCCGAGCAAATGCCCATTCGCGAAGATTTTCCTACCGGCAATCCGACCAATCCCTACGGCCAGTCCAAGCTGATTGTCGAAAACGTGCTGCGCGATTTGAGCCAGGCCGAACCGCGCTGGAGCATCGCTTTGCTGCGCTACTTCAACCCGATCGGCGCCCACGACAGCGGGCAGATGGGCGAAGACCCCAACGGTATCCCCAACAATCTGGTGCCTTACATCAGTCAGGTCGCGGTCGGCAGCCTTCAAGAATTGTCGATTTTCGGTAACGACTACCCGACGATCGATGGCACCGGGGTGCGCGATTACATCCACGTCGTTGATCTGGCCGATGGGCATTTGAAAGCATTGCAATCGATTGCCGGACGCACTGGCATTCATACCTGGAACCTCGGTACTGGCGATGGCTACAGCGTCCTGCAAGTGCTACATGCCTTCGAACAGGCCTGCGGGCAACCGGTGCCGTACCGGATGATGCCGCGTCGTTCCGGCGATATCGCCGAGAGTTGGGCTGATGCCTCCAAGGCTGCCGAAGAACTTGGCTGGAAAGCCACGCGCAGTTTGCAGGACATGGTCACCGACACGTGGCGCTGGCAATCCACGCATCCCAATGGTTACTTGGGATGATGGCGATTTAAAGTCCAATGTTATTTTCAGTCAGGTTGTTAGATTCCGTCGGGAAATTACACTGGCAATGCCTTTTGCAAGTCCGTAGATATAAACCTGCCGTTCGACTTTTATCAGTTGGGTAAGACTGTGAAAGAACAACGGATCTTGTTCGCGCTATTTGCGGGCTTGAACGCTACCACCTCTAACACACGCCGGTTTTTTAACAGGCTGAATGTTAGAAAGGAGTTGTTATGAAAAAAGTGATGGCAGTTGCCCTGTTGACGATGTTGAGCAACTGGGCTGCCGCCGCTGAAGCACCGCTTACTGCGGTGACCAATGTAGGTGGCAACGTGGCGGCTTCTCAAGCGCCGGCAGCCAGTACTGCAATGGTCGCCAGTGCAGTCGCGGCGTCTAACAGCGGTGGCAGTGCCAACGGCGGTACCACCGGTACAACGGGTACCACCGGTACAACCGGCACGCATAACTAACAGGAAGTTCTGTTAGTGCAGTACAAGGTCGCCCGACGTGAGTCGGGTGACTTTGTTTTTGGATTCGCCCTTGAATAGCGTAGTGCCATTATGACTCGTAGTGTTTATCTTTTAATGTTGGCAAGTCTCGCTTTGCAAGGTTGCATGTTTTCCCCCGGTCAATACCTGAGCACCCAGGACATCACGCGTCAGGGTGCCAGTGAAAGCAGCCGGGTCGAGCTGATTCCGATCACGCCCAAGCTGATTGCCATGAACCGCGCCACGCAGAAACGTGAGTCGCTGCCGGCAGAGTTGTTGGCGACGCCCGCGGAATACCGCATCGGCAACAACGACGTGCTGTACATCACCGTGTGGGATCACCCGGAACTGACCGCACCCTCCGGCGCGCAACAACAGATCGATGCCAACGGCCGCCTGGTGCGCTCCGATGGCACGCTGTACTACCCGTTTATCAAGGAAGTTCAGGCCACCGGCCGGACTATCCAGCAACTGCGCTCGGACATCGAACAACGGCTGTCGGCGTTCATCGCCGAGCCGCAGGTCGATGTCGCGGTGTTGCGTTTCGCTAGCCAGAAAGTCGTGGTCACTGGTGCCGTCACCAAGGCTGGCCCACAAGCGATTTCCACCAACCCGCTGAGCGTGGTCGAAGCGCTGGGCACTGCCGGCATCGACACCAACAATGCCGACTTGTCCGGGCTGCTGCTCAACCGCAAGGGCCGGGTGTATCCGCTCAATCTGGATTCGCTCAATCAAGCGGATTCCGAGTTGCAGAACGTCTACCTCAAGGGCGGCGATCAGCTGTATCTGCCGTACAACGACAACAAGCGCATTTACGTGATGGGCGAGGTCAATCAGCCGCGCGCGTTGAGCTTCAAGACGGCGACGATGAACCTTTCCGACGTGCTCGGCTCGGTCGGTGGTTTGAGCCAGACCACCTCCAACGGCAACGCGGTGTACGTCATTCGCGGCGTGGAAAACCTCGATGTCGAGCCGGCAAAAATCTATCAACTCGAAGCTGAATCGCCGACCGCCATGGCGCTCGCTTCGCACTTCGAAGTGCGTCCTCAGGACGTCGTGTATGTCGGCCCTGCCAACGTGACTCGCTGGAACCGTCTGATCAGCCAACTGGTGCCGTCGGCATCGATTGTCGGCACCGGCGCTTCCGCTGCGAAGAACTGGAGCGAATACAGCAACAACAGCAAATAAGGCCGCCCGTCCGTGAAAATATTGAAAATCGGCGTCTGCCTGATGGCGGCCGCGTTGCTGTGCGGCTGTAACCCGCTGATGAGCGCGTCGCTGAACAACTTGAAGGCCGCGGTCGTCGGCCCGGATGAAGTCGAGGTGACGCCCGCCGAAGTGGCCGGGGTCAATTACCCGCAACTCAAACTGACCACACCGTCCGGCTCCGGCGTTTTGGCGCTGGTGCGCGAGCGCGAGGATCTGCAATTTTGGGTCGCTTCCGGCAAACAAGTGTTGTTGCTGCGCGATGGCCTCGCTGTGCGCAGCATTGGCCTGGGTCTGGAAGGCGATCTCGATGGCACACGCCTGGCTGACAACTCGCCGTTCAAACGAGGCCTGCATCAAGTGCCGGATGGTTTTACCACGCGGCGCTGGATCGATCTCTACAAGGGCCAGGAAGTGGGGGTGATCGTCAACAGTCGCTTCACCCGCCGCGCCACTGAAACCCTGACCATTCTGGACAAGGACTACGCCGTGCTGCGTGTCGACGAGCAGATCGACGCTCCGGCGATCGGGCTGAGTGCGACCAACCGTTATTGGGTCGATCCGCGTGACGGTTTCATCGTGCAGAGCGAGCAGCAACTCACTTCGCAACTGCGTGTGAAGCTCGTGCAACTGACCCCTGATCGCAGGCATTTGCCGTGAAGCGCCTGAGGGTTTTTTCCGCTTTTTTGCTGTTGGTCGCAGGTGCGAGTCAGGCCGCCGTCACCGTCAGCGGCGATGTCGCCAACCCGGGCCCGGTCGAGTTGCCGGCGGGTGGGCGTTTGCTCGATGTGATCAGCGTTGCCGTACCGAATGCCGAAGGTTATTGGCTGGCGGGCGGCTTGCTGCGCCAATCGCTGATTGAGCAACAGACGCGGCTGAAGGTCGGCGTGCTGTTCGATCTCGATGTGCTGCGGCGCATGGCGTTGCTCTTCGACAGACCGAGCCGGGCGGCGCTGGCGCAGCGTGTTGCCGACGAGGTTCGGCAGATGCCGGTGACCGGGCGGCAGATTGCCGATCTCGATCCGGTGGCGCTGGAAGTCGGCTTCGCCCGCAACATCCGTCTCGACGATGGCGATCGGCTGATCTACCCGACGCGCGTCGATGAGGTGGAAGTGGTGGGCGCGGTTGATGAGCCGTGTCACCTGCCGTATCAGCCGTTGCAGGAAGCTCGCGATTATCTGCAAGGCTGTGCGATTTCCAGCGATGCCGAGGCCGATTATCTGTGGCTGATCCAGCCCAATGGCGCTTCGCAGCGCGTCGGTATTGCGCATTGGAATCGCGAGTCCGGGCACTTTCCCGTGGCCGGCAGCAAGATTCTGGTGCCGCTGAAAAATGATGATCTTGATCCGCCTATCCCTGAGCTGAATCAGCAGTTGGCCGAATTTATTGCCACGCAGCTGGCCGAGGTGGTTCGTTGAAGTTACGTTTTGCAGCTGTGTTGTTATTGCCCTGTGGTCTGGCTCATGCAGAGCCGCGCATTACCCAGAATGACTTCGGCGGCGCCGGTCTGTGGCAGACGCCGACCGCACGCATGGCCCCGGCCGGCGAGTTGAGCGTCAATGCCAACCGCACCGATCCGTACAGCCGCTACAGCGTTTCGTTGCAGCCGCTGGATTGGCTCGAAGGCTCGTTTCGCTACACCGCGATCACCAACCGGCCGTACGGCTCGGAGGCCCTCAGCGGCAGCCAAAGCTATAAGGATAAGGCAGTCGACGCCAAAGTCCGGCTGTGGCAAGAGAGCCACTGGGCGCCGGAAGTGGCGCTGGGCTTCCGAGATATCGGCGGTACCGGTTTGTTCTCCAGTGAGTTTTTCGTCGCCAACAAACGCTTCGACAATTTTGATTTCAGCGCCGGCATCGCCTGGGGTTACATCGGTAATCGCGGCGACTTCGACAACCCGTTGGGCTTCGCCAGTGATCGCTTCAAAACCCGTCCGGAAACCGAAGGCACCGGTGACGTCAACGCGGGTTCGTACTTTCGTGGTCGGCCTTCGCTGTTCGGCGGTGTGAGCTATCAGACGCCGTGGGATCGTCTTAGCCTGAAGCTCGAATACGAAGGCAACGATTACAAGAACGAGCCGAAGGACAACGAGATCAAACAGGACTCGCCGATCAACCTCGGCGCAGTGTTCAAAGTCACTGATTCGATCGACCTCAGCGCGGCGTGGGAGCGCGGTAATACGGCGATGTTTGGCGTGACTTTTCACACCAATTTCGTCAGCCGCAAAGCACCGGCGAAGACCTACGACCCGACCCCGGAACCGCTGCCGGCGAAGGCACCGACCACGTCGATGGAGCAGGTTGACTGGGCCAACGTCTCGCAGCGTTTGCAGCAGAATGCCGGCTACAAAGTCGAGCGCATTGCCCAGCGCGATTCCGAGCTGATCGTGTATGGCGAACAGCAGCGTTACTTCCATTCGTCCAAGGCAGTCGGGCGTGCGAGCCGGATTCTCGATAACAGCGTCAACGACGATATCGACTGGTTCACCGTGGTCAACAAGCGCTACGACCTGCCCCTGGAAGAAACCAGCGTGCCGCGCCAGACCTTCCGCGAAGTGATCAACAACGAGGAGCCGTTGCAGTCGCTGCACCGCACCACCGAGATCAACCCGGCGATGCCGCACAACGAGAAAACTCTCTACACCGAAGCGCCGCAGCATTTCAGTTACGGCGTCGGTCTGGGCTTCAAACAGAACGTCGGCGGCCCGGATGGTTTGCTCTATCAATTCAGTGCCGATGCCGACGCCGAATATCGCTTCAATCGCAACACCTGGTGGAGCGGTCTGCTCAGCGCCAATCTGGCGAACAACTTCGACAAATTCACCTACGACGCACCGAGCGGATTACCCCGTGTGCGCACGGATTTGCGGCAGTACCTGACCACCTCCGATGTGACCATGCCGCTGTTCCAGGTCAGCCGCGCCGAGCAGTTGGATAAAGACCTCTACGGCATGGTGTACGGCGGTTATCTGGAGTCGATGTTTGCCGGTGTGGGCGGGGAGGTGTTGTTCCGCCCGACCGGTGAACGCTGGTCGGTGGGCGCGGATCTGAACTGGGTGCGCCAGCGTGATTTTGATCAGGGTTTGGGTTTGCGTGATTACTCGGTGGTGACCGGGCATATCACCGGTTACACGGATCTGCCGTTTGATACGTTAGCAGCCGTCAGTGTCGGTCGTTATCTGGCGGGGGATTGGGGCGGTACCGTGGATATCTCGCGAGAGTTTTTCAACGGCGTGCGCTTTGGTGCGTGGGCGACGATCACCACGGCCAACAGCGCCGAATACGGTGAAGGTAGCTTCGACAAAGGCCTGTACCTGTCGATCCCGTTCGACGAAATGATGAGCATGTCGACCATGCGCCGCGCCAACCTGGTGTGGGCCCCGTTGACCCGAGACGGTGGCGCCAGACTGAGCCGCAGCTTCCAACTGCACTCGATGACGGATAGCCGGGAAGGGGACATGTTCTATCGCAACTTCGAGAAAATCACCGAGTAACCCGTGATCTTTGTAGGAGCAGAGCTTGCTCGCGAAGGCGGCGGCACATTCAACATTGATGTTGCCTGACCCACCGCTTTCGCGAGCAAGCTCGGCTCCTACAAGGGTTGTGCCACGCCAAATATCTTGAGCCGACCACACATCCCCTGTAGGAGTGAGCCTGCTCGCGATAGCGTCGGCACATCCAACATTGATGTTGCTTGGCCCACCGCTTTCGCGAGCAGGCTCACTCCTACATTGGATCTTTGTCCTGCCGCAAATCCTCAATTAGCCCAGCTCCCACACTGATTTGGGGTATTCCCCAAATTCCGTGATCAACACAAATCCCCTGTGGGAGCCGAGCTTGCTCGCGAAGGCGTCGGCACATTCAACATTGATGTTGCCTGACTCACCGCTATCGCGAGCAAGCCCGCTCTCACATGGGATATTGGCCGAACCGAAAATCCCGATACCAACCCAAATCCCAGGCACAAAAAAGGGGACTTTCGTCCCCGTGCATTTGCGCAACCGGCCTCAGTAAATGTCCTTCGACAACAACGTAAACGGTGTCTTCACCAGGATCTTCAGATCCAGCCACAACGACCAGCTGTTGATGTATTGCAGGTCAATCTCCACACGCTTCTGCATCTTGTCGATCGTGTCCGTTTCGCCCCGGCAGCCGCTGATTTGTGCGAGCCCGGTGATCCCCGGTTTAATCCGGTGGCGTGCCATGTACGCGAGGATTTTCCCCGAGTAGAAGTGGTTGTGCGCCACCGCATGTGGACGCGGCCCGACCAGTGCCATATGCCCTTGCAGCACGTTGAACAGCTGCGGCAATTCATCCAGCGAAGTGCGGCGAATAAAGCGTCCAACCGCAGTAATGCGCGAGTCGTTACGGCTGGCCTGTTTCACTTCGCGGTCGTCGTGCACGCTCATCGAGCGGAATTTCCAGACCTTGATCACCTTGCCGTTCCAGCCATGACGATCCTGCTTGAAAAACACCGGCCCCGGCGAGTTGAGCTTTACCGCCAGAGCGATTATCAGCAGGATCGGGCTCAACGCGATGATCGCCAGCAACGCCACGGTTTTCTCAACCAGACTTTTGCTCAACGCAGCGGTAGGGCGACTGGTCAGCGGGCTCTCGTTCAAGTAGATCGCCGGCAAACCATCCACGACTTTCACCGAGTGATTGAGCAGCGTCAGCGCGTTCAGATCCGGCACCCACACCACATCAACGTTGGCGCCGAGCAAGTCGACATACATCGCCTCGATCTGCGCTGCTTCGCACAGCGGCAGCGTGATGTACAAACGGCGGATGTCGTGTGCTTCGATCAGCTCCAGCAATTGCTCCTGAGCTCCAACGACGCGCGGTGCATCCGAGGCCAGAGCGGGCAGGGTGCCGTTGCTCACTAGCCCCACCAGCGGCAGGTTTTCCGAGAGGCTGAGCTTCTTCGCCAAGCCCAGCGCCAGTTCGCCAGTGCCAACGATCAGCGTCTTGTGCTCACTTTTACGCGAGCGCTGGTAGTACTTCGAAAACGCATGCAACGGTGCGTACAAAAACGCCTGACCGAGGAAGCCGTAGACCGCCCAACTCAGAATCACCTGCCGTGAAAACAACTCATCGGCCTGGCAGACAAACGCGATGCAGGCCAGCGCTGCCATGGTCATCGACCAGCCCATGAACAACCGACCCAACCCGGTCAGGTAATTGTCGCGTTTGCGATAAACACCGCTAAACGTATAAGCCGGCACCGAAGCCAAAACCGCCAGGGTTGCGCACATCCGGTAATAGAACGCGACGCTTCCTGTGTGCTGTTCAGCCAGTACGAACAACAGCGTTACCACAAAACCCTGCGCCAGCGCCCATTGGCCCCAAAAGGTCAGTCCCTTGAGGCCCGTGCTTCGATTAATACTAAGAGAAAGATCCATACGATATCCCCAAAAGACGTCCATTCAGGTTTCAACAGTTGAAATCCGAGTTGTTAAACAGGCTTATTGTTTTTGTTGTAGCGAGTGTCCTGAGGTAACAACGCCGATAGGTCGAACTGTCGTCAGTCAATAGACTAAGTTATTGGCGATAAGGGTGTCTGACGAGTTCTAACAAGATGGCACAGTGCCAACTTTTCAATGTTTAAAAGCTGATTGTTAGAAAAGGTCGAATAGCATGGGGTGAATAAAGCATGTCGTATTTGTTACTGTTGGAGGGGTGGAGGCAGGGAGTGTTAATTAAAGGAGGGAGTTGAAACCAAACAGAGTGCTCTTGTTGTTTTTGTAATCGCACTTTTATCTGTTTATCTGGTCTGGGCGGTCGGCTGTGTTTAGGCGACGACTTCCTGGATGAGGCAATAACCACGGTTTCTGACCGCGCGGAACAGGCGTTCACCCTTACTGGCCATTTTGAACTTGTCTTGCAGGCGGCTCAGGCACATCTCCAGTCCGCGATATTGCTCCGGCTCTCGGCCAATGCTCAGAATCAACTCGTCTCGACTGACAACCCGTTCTTCATGGCTGAGCATTTTTTTGACCAGTGCTGTTTCAAGTCCGGTGAGACTGATCTCGACATCGTCTTTGACCAGTGCGCCTTGATCGTTGTCCAGATGCCAGGTTTCGTTGCCAGGCGTATCGTCAGCATTGGCGGGAATTATCTCGCCGGTTACCGATGGATTGCTCTGAAAGGGATTAGCGATTTGCGCGGCTCGCCATTCGGATTCGAGGGTGGCGATGATTTTCTGGGTGTCATATTCAATCGTGCGTGCGACGTTCTTTCGACTAACGCTTGGGTATGTGAACTCCATCACGGTCGGGGCGGAAGAGGGCGAAGCTGAACCTTCAATAAACATTTGTGCCTGAGACGTGCCAAATGAATTGAAGCGTTCACTGGACAAAATGCTTTCCAGTTCACGTTGCGACGTTGTGCTATTAGTCACGACAACAAAATATTTTCTTGGGAGGGTTGTACTAGTTTCCATGTCTCTCTCCTGAATACACACCAAAATTGGCTAAAAAGGGTCAATCGGCAGGCGAGCAATGACTTCCTCGGAAGTAATCGATAGGCAGGGTCTGGGCCCAATGATGGCCCTCGATAAGTTCCACTCGATCTGCTGCTATGTTATGGAGTTATTGTTATGGTTAGTGTTGTCGCGCTCATTCAGTCGCTTGATTTCTAATAGGCGTGCAGTACAGATAAAACGATAGCGTTGCATGGGACGATCCTTCGTACGTATGCAAAAGGGATGGCTGCCCTTGAGTCAGGCAGTCGATATCAGACCCCGCAGCAGGCGATAGCCATGGCCGCGGATGCTCTGAATCGCGTTGGTACCATACATGTCCTTGATTTTTCCACGCAAGCGGCTGATCGATTTCTCCAGCGCTCGAGGGTCGTAGAAATTGGGGTTGAGGCCCATGATGTTGGCAATTTCATCATGGCTCAGAATGTGGTTATGAGTTTGCGCAAAGGCTTCGAGGATCTTCATTTCGGCAAACGAGATATCAAGTTTCTGGCGGGAGCCCATCAGGCAAATGCGCGTCGGGTCGAGTGTCAGATTGATATCGCGTTGCCACTCTTCACTGTTGAAGAACTCGGCAAGCAACTCGACGCTGTCCTCAGAAAGGGTATTGAGTTTGATACAAAAGTCAGCGCCGGCCAGAAAATACTTGATCTTGTTGAAGGCGCCGCGCCCAGTGATCACTGCGCAAATGATCGGTTTCAAGTTGTCGCTGCGAACGCTTTGCACCAGCGCAAGATTGTCTTCGAGGGCCTGAGGGCTGTCGATGACCAGGAAAATGGCGCGATACCCAGAATAATCATTCTGCTGAAATGAACGAGTGTACGCATCGACCTCTAGTGCCATATCGCTACGCACATGCCTGGCCACCAGCGTTCTAAAATGTTCGGCCACGCCACGGGTTCGACCCAAAGTGAGAACACCGGGGTCTTCGTTTTGCGGGCGCGGACTTCTAGTCGCTAAGTTCCCAGAGAGCATCATGCATTGACTCGAATTAAGTGCTGACATCGGGATGTTAAAGCACCGGTTCTCATCTGTGACTGACAATTGGTAACATTCACGCGCTTTTTAGACGTGGCTCCCGAGTTTTCTAACAATAATTAAGCTTTTCAAGCTTTTAGTTGATTTTGTCAGATAGGTGAACTAGCGCTTAGATGGTGGCGATATGCAATGGTGCCACTATTTTGAATCGCTGGCCATCGCTTTGTTAATGTCCAATTGCCATTGTTTGGCCATCTGCGTGAATGTGAGATTCATCACACTTTATTGGCTGGACTAACTTTTTGCCACTCAGCCCCTAAATATTTTCTGCGTAGTTCGTCGTCCGACGATTACTAACATGGCTTGAGTGTGGCATTTCATTAGACCTATTCTTTCGGGATCAAAAGATCGCAGCCTTCGGCAGCTCCTACAGGGGAATGCATTTCAAATGTAGGAGCTGCCGAAGGCTGCGATCTTTTGATCTTTCATTTTGGTCAATTGTTTAATTGCAGATACTCAAGCCCTGAGTGTTATTACCCGGTCGCTCACACGAGCGCTCTGACGGAGGATTAATGGATTTCTGGACTTTTTTCCAGGTGTTGATATTAGGTGCGGTTGAAGGCCTCACCGAGTTCTTGCCCATCTCAAGTACCGGCCACCAGATCATCGTCGCCGACCTGCTCGACTTTGGTGGTGAGCGCGCCATGGCGTTCAACATTATTATTCAACTGGGTGCCATCCTCGCCGTGGTCTGGGAGTTCCGCCCGAAGATCTTCGAAATCATCAAAGGCCTGCCCACTGAGCGCAATGCACAACGCTTCACCGTCAACTTACTGATCGCCTTTCTACCCGCCGTTGTACTCGGCGTGCTGTTCGCCGACACCATCCATCATTACCTGTTTAACCCGATTACCGTCGCCGTGGCGCTGGTGGTCGGTGGCGTGGTGATGCTGTGGGCCGAACAACGCAGTCATGTGATCAGCGTCGAGCACGTCGACGACATGCGCTGGTCTGACGCGCTCAAGGTCGGTTTCGTACAGTGCCTGGCGATGATTCCCGGCACCTCGCGTTCCGGCTCGACCATCATCGGCGGCTTGCTCTTCGGCCTGTCACGCAAAGCCGCTACCGAGTTCTCGTTCTTCCTCGCCATGCCAACCATGGTCGGCGCCGCCGTTTACTCCGGCTACAAATACCGCGACTTGTTTCAGCCCAACGACCTGCCGGTGTTCGCGCTCGGCTTCGTTACCGCGTTCATCTTCGCAATGATCGCCGTGCGCGGTCTGCTCAAGTTTATTGCCAACCACAGCTACGCCGCGTTCGCGTGGTATCGGATCGCGTTTGGTTTACTGATTCTGGCGACGTGGGCGTTTGGTTGGGTCAACTGGACAGCGGCAGCGGCGGGGTGAAGGTCAAGCCAGGCGGATCAAACCGCCTGGTTGAAACTGGGGGAGGGCATCAACGCCCTTCAAGCAACTCGGCGGCTTGATCCAGCAACGCCAGCGGATCCTTGGCCTTGTGAATATCCACCGACAACAACTGACGGAATTTACGCGCCCCCGGGAACCCCGTGCCCAGGCCCAGCACATGCCGCGTGATGTGATGCATCGCGCCGCCGGCCGCCAAATGCTCGGCTATATAAGGACGCAATTGCGCCAACGCCTCAGCCCGACTGATCACCGGCGCCGAACTGCCGAACAACTGCTGATCCACCTCCGCCAGCACATACGGATTGTGATAAGCCTCACGCCCCAACATCACACCGTCGAACGTCTGCAAATGCTCATGGCAGGCCTCCATCGTCTTGATCCCGCCGTTCAGCACAATCTCCAACTCCGGAAAATCCGCCTTCAACTGCGCCGCCACGTCATAACGCAACGGCGGAATGTCACGATTCTCCTTCGGCGACAACCCCTCCAGAATCGCAATCCGCGCATGCACGGTAAAACTCGTGCACCCGGCATCGCGGACGGTGCCGACGAAATCGCACAGCTCTGCGTAACTGTCGCGACCATTGATGCCGATGCGGTGCTTGACCGTTACTGGAATTGACACCGCGTCACGCATGGCCTTGACGCAATCCGCCACTAACTGTGGGTGACCCATCAGGCAGGCGCCAATCATGTTGTTCTGTACGCGATCGCTTGGGCAGCCGACGTTGAGGTTTACCTCGTCATAACCGTGCTCCTGCGCCATGCGTGCGCAGGCGGCCAAGTCGAGGGGAACACTACCGCCGAGTTGCAACGCCAATGGATGCTCGGCTTCGTTGTGACGGAGGAAGCGTTCGTGATCGCCGTTGAGGAGAGCGCCGGTGGTGACCATTTCGGTGTAGAGCAGGGCGTTCTTCGATAGGAGGCGTAGGAAGTATCTGCAATGCCTATCGGTCCAATCCATCATCGGGGCGACGGAGAAGCGGCGGGAGAGTGGGGCAGGTGCTGCGGTGATAGGGGACATTGGCGATTCTGGATTGGGTGGGGCTGGGAGGTGGGGAGTTTATCAGGATTGGGCTATTGGGGCTGAGTCGACTCTTACGAGCGGTTGTTCGATCGCTCGAGGCGAGCAGAACTCCTCCTCCCCATATTTTAGAGTTTCGGCATCGGGTTAACGTATGCATTGGGGATGTGCGATCCAAACATCATCCCATTTATTTTTTCTACAAAGGGCTTTGTTATCGGTTGTCGGGGTATATGAGTGAAATAAAAGCGTGGAGCGTCAATCTCTAAGAAGCATGTAAGTGTCGTTAAGTTTTGAAGTTTGTTTCAGAGCGTCCGAACATTAGAGATTTGCCGCGAGTGTTGATTCGATTTTTTCTATATCTGGACCTTCTATTCTCGTCATGGCATTCCCATTCTTGAATAGAATAACTGTTGGCATGGTCGTGATTGAATACTGCGCTGCAATACCCTGACTTGTGTCAACGTCTACCTTGCAAAGTTCAAAGCGAGCAATGTAAAGATCTTCAAGCGTGTGAAGCCTCGGGGCGATCGCCTTGCAGGGGCCACACCATTCAGCAGTGAAAAAGACGAGTACGGGTGTGGTGGATTTTAGAACTTTGGCGGCAAAACTTTCATCGTCGCAATAAATGCTCATTATGTTCTCTCTTTGGCGGTCAAGTCTCGAGCTGTAGCAGCTGTCTTTTTTGGAATGGTGGCAATTATTTGTTTTTTGAAACGGGTGGGCAACTGTCAGAAATTACAGTTTTTTATATTTATTAGGAGTAATGGTTATTCAATTTTGGCTAGGAGGGGGGCGAGATTTTACAATCGCGACCTGTGCCGACAAAGAATAGACGGAGAGGGGGCGATTTTATCGAGTGGTTCTTTTCCTGCAAATTAATGGCAAAGCCTGGTTATGAGTTAAACAGCGAATTTCACTGTCGTTTACTGATGTCTTATGTCAATAGCTTTTGCCTACAACCTCTTGCGCCATCCCCTACACGTAAGACAGAATCCGCCGGCTTGTGCGTCTAGACCGCAGGTTCTATCGTCCTTAGGTCACTGAAAACCAGTGATCGGGTTTGGTAGCCCGTCTCCGTCAGAAGCACAAGACTACTGTCTTGCGAGGGCGTTTCTCGTCTTCGTTTTATGGTGGTCATGCGCGGGGCATCTTTGGATGCGCCGGGGTTCCTGACGACCGGTCTACCAACCTGCGTATGGCCTCCACCCCTCGTTTGGTAGCGAGAGTGATGGCTCCTTTTCGTTTATCCGTCAGGAGTTTCACCATGTTCAAACCAACACCAAATCCACCCCCAACCGATCCCGCATCACCCTACGAATCTCTCGATTCAAAAAAACTACACGAAGCCGCCGAACGCGCGCTCGATCATTATCTGTTGCCCGCCGACCGCATCATGGCCAGTGCCAACCAGCCTGAGCGCATGTACCTCGCCAATCCGAAGTACGACACCGAGTCCCTGTTGGCGAACGCCAGTGAAACGTTGGGCTCAGCCTCTGAAATGCTCATCAACTTTGCCGCTGCGCTAGGTTCCTCGCATCGCAAAACCGCGTTGGGTATTGCGCAGGTGGTGATGTTGGGGGAGTTGGCGGTGAATCAGGCGTTGGATAACGTTGAAGTGAAGGTGTAAAGCACATCCCTCTGTGGCGATGGGACTTCGGTGCCACAGAGGGAGTCAGTTCGATTGTTTGAGGTGAGCGGAAAGCTCTTCCCAGGCTTTTTTATAGCTAAACCGCAACCGGGCGGTGTGCAGTTTATGCAGTTGTCGCCGAATCCAGCTGTTCTTGTTTGCGAGCAGCATCTGTTCAATGTCCCGGTTTAACGAGTCGGGTTCGAAACCTGTCCAGATTGGCGGAAGTACGCATTCCAGGTTCCCGGCGCAGACGACGGCAACTTCCGAATACAAAATCTCTCTGATCTGTTCCGGATCGTAGCCTTCGACTTGTCTGGCGATGTAGGCAAATTCAACTGCGGTGTCGACAAAGATCCACGACAACGCCTCTCTGATTTTGTATAGATCGTCCGGGCTCAGTTCACGTTTCAAAATCCGGCTCCCGGCGTTAAACGGCGCTGATTCGGTCGATCACCGGCGCCAGCGCTGGACGCTTGTTTTGCCATTCGTCTTTGGTGATTCCCAGCAGGACAACGTCGGTCCGAGCGCCATCGCGCAGGATGTTCTGTCGCCGAACACCTTCCACCTCAAAGCCAAACTTCTGATGCATCTTCACCACCGCCGAGTTCATCGCCAGCACTTCGCAATTCAGCTTCTCCAACCCCGCCGCGCCAAACGCGTAATCCAACATCCAGAATTCGACCACACTGCCCAGCCCCTTACCCTGCAAACCGACATCCAGATAAAACGCCCAATCCGCCGTTTTCTGCAGAACGTTGATAGCGTTCAACGAAACAACCCCAACCGCTTGCTCATCCTTGATCACCACAAACACTTGCTGGCGCGCGTTTCCCTTTAAGGAGGCGAGCCAGTTCGCATGTTCCTGTTGGCTGATTTCGTGCGAGGTGTACATGTATTTGCGCACGTCCGGCTGGTTGCGCAGGGTGCGGACGTGGGCCTGAATGACGGGGCTGGCGTCGGTGAGGAGGAGGAATTGCATGGGGATGTCCTTGTCGGGCGGAGGGTCGATTCTGAACCGCTGCTGTCGATCGGCAAAGTTTCATGTAAGCGCGTTCGGGGCGGGCCTAGGATGTTGGCACAAGATCGTCGTTTTTCATCCCGAGGGGAATCGTGCCATGCACCTGAATGTTGCCAAAGTGCTGTTGGTTGCCGCTGTTGTTTCGGTTCTGAGTGCTTGTTCGGGGGCGGGTGGGTTGACCACGACCAGTTGTTTTTCTACTGATTGTCAGTCGCCGGAGGGGCGCAATAATGCGACGACGTTGAAGTTTGGCGGGAACAGTATTGGTAGCAGTTTGAATCAGTACAGTTCCGGGATGTTGCATGAGGATTGATGGGGGAACACATAACTTGTGGTGAGGAATTTATACCCGATGGACTGCAAAGCAGTCCCAGACTTCTTTGATGTAAGAAGCAGGGGCCGCTTCGCGACCCATCGGGGATAAATCCCCTCGCCACAGGGTTTTGTGTGAGACACAGGATTTTGTGTGAGTCACAAGATTATGAGTGAGTTACAAGATCATGGGTGAGGCACAGGGTTAGTGTCAGGCATCCATAATCATTGCGGTACGGCAATCCATTCGCTCAGGGTTTGCTGGTATTTGCCGGTGGCTTTGCTCAGGTGCAGCCATTGATCGACATACTGTTTCCAGCTGATGTCATCGCGCGGCAGTAAGTAAGCCTTCTCGCCGTACTGCATATATTGATGCGGGTTCACCGCGCACAATCCCGGTTTGAGTTTCTGTTGATACAGCGCTTCCGAGGCGTCGGTGATCATCACGTCGGCCTTGTTGTCGAGCAGTTGCTGGAAGATCGTCACGTTGTCGTGCAACGCCAGTTGCGCCTTGGGCAGGAAGGCGTGGACGAAGGCTTCGTTGGTGCCGCCGGCAGGTTCGACGAGGCGCACGTTGGGCTGGTTGATCTGTTCGACCGTTTGGTACTTGCTTATGTCGGCGCAACGCACCAGCGGGATCTTGCCGTCGGTGTCGAGGGTGTTGCTGAAGTAGGCTTTTTTCTGCCGCTCAAGCGTTACCGAAATGCCGCCCATGCCGATGTCGCATTTGCCGGCCTGCATGTCGGGCATCAGGGTTTTCCAGGTGGTCTGCACCCATTCGACTTTGACGCCGAGGCTGTCGGCCAGCGAGCGGGCCATGGCGATGTCGATGCCTTCGAATTCGCCGTCAGGGCGTTTGAAGGTGTAGGGCTTGTAGTCGCCGGTGGTGCAGACGCGCAACTGGCCTTGTTGCTGGACGGTATCGAGGTGTGAGCTTGGCTCGTTTGCCTCGTTTGCCTGAGCACCGAAAGCGAGAGACAGGAGGGTGCCGAGCAATACTGATTTTTTGGAGTTGTGCATATTTACCGGGCTTCTATGAATGGGTTGATCCGTGAATGATGGCGTTCAGTTAAACACGATCACACTATGGATCCGCAATCCTAGACCCTGCTAAACGAGTGGTCACTGATTCGAAAAGTTGCCGTTGCCGTAGCCAGGGCGTTGCCTGACGCGTCACTCAGTTGGCCCGAGGTAAAACAGATTTCACGCTTGAGGTGCTCAATGCGCCCAGTGCCAAAAATTCGCCCTGGTAGTGCCGGATTGATGTAGTTGGTTTTCGACTCGACGGTGACCGCAATCTGATTTGCTGCCAGGCACGCATAGAGCGCTGGCCCCATGCAGTCGTCAAGCATCGCTGCAAGCATCCCGCCTTGAATATTGCCCATGAGATTGGTGAGTGAAGCGCTGGCTTCAAAAACAATGTGCGCCTCGCTTTTTTCCTCGTCGTAATCAATGAATGTCCAGCCCAATAACTTGGCGGCGTCAGGCGTTGGCAACTCACCGTTAATGACTTTCCAGAACAGGGCATCGGTATTCATATCGAGTAGCCTCTCAGGGTGCCGAGGTTTATAAATATTGGCCAGATAACACTGCGAACGCAAAACCGGCGAGGGTCAGCAACCCGATCGAGCAGACACTCAACACCGGTGTGGGCGCCTTGGTTTTTTTTCGCACATAGAGGGTGACTGCGAGCGGTGGTACGACGGCAATCAAGCAGAAAACTTGAAAGGCAAGTAACTGTGGAAAACCCCATTGCTGCGAAAACAATAGGTACAGCATCAGTATTCCCGATACCCCTAGCGCGAAATTGGTAGCCCCGACCACTCGGATCAGCGCCATCAGCAGGATTTGCATTGCAGGGTCGACATCTTGCCAAGGTCGAGCGACCGCTACGCTGTGATAGGGCATGAACTCTGATCGCACAAGGTAAGCAGCGGCGAGTATCAGTACGCCAAGAAAAGCCAATCCGTAACAGATCAACGCAAACCAGGTGAGCACATTCATGTTCATGCCTCCAATCCACTCGGGACGGATGGGCGATTCACTGCATCGCGGAGAAGGGCTCTAACCTAGTTTTTTTATCGGAAGGCTGTCTACTGTCAGAAGTAACAGGTGGTTGTTTGTCCATAGGTTTGAAAGGGATTCAAAACCACATCCGCACGCCATTCAAGAGGCCAACATCGGCGTCCTGCCATTGGAGTTTCTCGGCAAGGAAGTAGCTTCGATCGCACTGTAACTGATGGCCACCGGGGTTGGTGAATACAGCGGCGCGGTCGGTGTCGGTCGACAGTTGGTTGTCAGTTTGGGTTTACCAAGACAACTCAGTTTGATTGGGTGAGACCGGTGTAGGCGCAGTTTTGGCTTGGAACAGATAGTGCCTGACGAACAGTTCAAAACCGTTCTCACTCAATAAAGGCGCGAGCTCGGCGTCTGGGAAAGCTGCCCAATTGGTTTTTTCCTTATTCGAGAACGTCCGGTGCCAGTGTTTGATACTCGTGCCATTACGCACAGTGATCGAAGAGGAGTTCTCAGTGTTGCTCCGGTTTTTGACCTGCAATGTCGTCCAGATGTTGTCTGACGTCGTTGGAGGCTTGATGAAGTCAATCGCTTTGGCGGTCGAACCCGAACACCACACCCATCCCTTCGGTTCCAAGACGTCCGCCAGATACCGTTCTAACAAATCACCGATGATATTTTCTGCCCCCATCGACAGACGATGTTCTTTTTGGATTCTTTTGAGGTCAGCCGGAGCGCAGCCGAAATAGTCTTGCAGGACTACGGAGACCATGTTGTCCGGAACTGTTTTAGGTTCCTTTGGCTTTCTACCGCGCCTGCCATCCGCGAATCTTTTCGCCAGCAGTTCGATATAGTGGACGCTACCCACTGGAAATGCTGAACCCTTGCGCTGTGGACCTGACTCAGGGTGTAAGTTCAAAAAACGAATGAGGTGTGCGAACTTTTCGCCCAGTCTCGGATTGTAATGTGCGATGGCTACGTGGGCAGTTTGTTCTGGATCTTTTGGAATATGGATGTTCACAATCCCTGTGCCTTTTTCACTTATGAATGGGTGGCCATCATGATGCCATTGTTTTCATCAGTGAGCTTGAAAGGGGCCGAACCTATAGCGAATTTTTTGTGCGCAGCTTCGCGCGACGCAACGTGCTGCGCACAAATTTTTTTCAGATCTTCAACCCCGCCTGCACAACCCCCAGCAACCCCGACTCAGTCAAAGCCACTGCATCCTGCTGCGGCCCGGATCGATCGATGGTCTGTAACCACCAATGTGTCATCTGGTGTTCATCCACGGTTCTCAGCAAGGCAAGCTCATCGCCTGAGGTGTGGATCTCGACGCGACCCGCACCATCCTCAGTAAACCGCGCAATCGGATCAAACGTAAGGCTGTGCTCATTGCCTTCGATCACCAGTTGATCCACCGCGTAATCATGACTTTCGCCATCCGGCGACGTTTCACACACGTGGGTCGGGTTGCGCCGGATCTTCAATCCGACTTCCGCCACGGGCTGCAACCACGCCTCGATGCGGTGGTACAGGCTGTCCACTTGTTTGGCCCAGCAATCGATCTCCAGCGTCGCGTCCGCTTGGGTGTGCCGGGTTTGCTTGAGCTTCGCGGCGAGTTCGTCTGCTTTACTCATTTCGGTTCCCTTGGTTTGATGTCTGCCTGTTAATCGTAGACCTTGCAGCGGCGTACGGCCTTGCCTTGCGTCATGCGCCGGCGCTGTCAGCTTGCCTCATTCATTACAAATCACGTCAGGTCAGCATCGAAAACCACGGGCGCAGGCGTCTCAGGGAGCGGGTACATGAAAAAGCTGTTTACAATTTTCGCGTTGATCGTGCTGACGGCCGGTAGCATCGGGCTGATCTCGTCACGTCAGTCGCCGAGCCACAAGGAGCGGCCGGAAGCAGCGGCGGGGGCGTTCGATTATTACTTGCTGACGCTGTCCTGGTCGCCGACGTTTTGCCTGACGCACAAGGATGACGCGCAGTGCTCCGGTAAGGGTTATGGCTTTGTTTTGCATGGTTTGTGGCCGCAGTATGCGCAGGGCGGCTGGCCGCAATCGTGTCCGCCGCTGAGCAAGCTTTCGGCTGAACAACGTAGCAAAGGCCTGACGTTGTTCCCGACGCAGAAATTGCTTTATCACGAATGGCGCAAGCACGGCACGTGCAGCGGGCTCGGTGCGACGGGCTATCTTGATGCGGCGGACAAAGCGCTGGCGGCGGTGAACATCCCTGAGCAGTTGCAGCCGTTTGGTGATTCCTATTACTTCAAGGCGCAGGAGATCGCTGATCTGTTCCGTAAAAGCAATCCGAAGATTCCGGCTGATGGCATTGCGGTGATTTGCAGTGGGCCGGAGTTGGCGGAAGTGCGTGTTTGTCTGGACAAGGATTTGCGCTTTGCAGCGTGTGGAAAAGGGGTGAGGACGCAGTGCCGGAAGGGGGATGTTCGGGTGCCGCCGAAACGTTGAGGCCATCCGAAACTGTTTAACCTGTGGTGAGGGAGCTTGCTCCCGCTTGAGTGCGTAGCGCTCATGAGATTTTTGGGGCCGCTTCGCAGCCCAGCGGGGATGAATCCCCTCGCCACAGGGGGTTGTGTGATGTCTGGCACTTCAGAATGGATTAACCGTAAAGAAGCAATCGAAAATAAATCTGCCAACAGCGATCATCCTAATTCGCGGCGCGCCGATACAACGGGGCGGGATCGTGGCGTTTGCCCCGAGCACCCCGGTGGACTACGCTCAGACCGTAAGGGTTTCGGGCCTACGCCCTTGTCGTACCTGCCCAGGACACGCTTTTGCCTATTCCCATTCACGATCCGCAACAGGCTCCCGGCGCGCTGAAGCGCCTGCCACTGCGTAAAGCGGCTGTGCTGTTTATCGTTGCGGTGTGCCTGTGTCTGTTCGGCTTGCTCTACCTGCAACTGGAGCAGTCGCGGCGTCAGGATCTGGCCGTGGCGAAAGTGGCATCGAGCAACCTGACCCGGGCGATGGCGCAACAGGCCGAGGACACGTTTCACTCCGCCGATCTGGTGATGACCAGTCTGGTCGACTGGATTGAGGACGACGGTTACGGCGCGACGCAGAAGCCGCGTTTGCAGAAAACCTTCGCCCGGCGCGTGCAGCAGATGGAGCAGTTGCACGGCATCTTTTTCTTCGACAAACAGGGCCAGTGGATCATCACTTCGTTCGCCGATTTGCCCCGTGGCAACGGCGTGGCCGATCGCGATTACTTCAAGTTTCATCAGCAAAATGAATCGACGCTGGCGCACATCGGCCCGGCGATTCGCAGCCGTGAGAACGGCGAATGGATCATCCCGATCTCGAAACGCGTCAATGACCACGCCGGCAATTTTCAAGGCGTGCTGATGGCCGGGATCAAGATGGCGTACTTCGATCAGTTCTTCAAAAGCTTCAGCCTCGACGACAACGGCATCATGTTCCTCGGCCTGACGGACGGCACGCTGTTGGCGCGTCGACCGTTTGAAGAAAACCTCATTGGTACGTCGCTGGCGCAAGGGCGGATTTATCAGTTGCTGCCGGAAGCCCAGTCCGGCACGGCGATGATCAGGTCGGTGGTCGATGACGTCGTGCGTTTGTATGGCTATCGGCAACTGGGGTCGTATCCATTGGTGGTCGCGGCGGCGTCGTCGCGCGACACGATTCTCAAGGGTTGGTACGAGCGCGCGTTTCAGTCCAGCGTGATCATTGCGCTGGTGATTCTGGGCGTCGGGCTGTTCGGCTGGGTGTTCATCCATCAGGTGCGCAACGGCGAGCGCATCGAGAAAAATCTGCGCCGCGCTCAGCTAGCGCTGGAGCAGATTGCGACCCACGACAGCCTGACCGGACTGGCCAATCGGCGCTTGTTCGAACGTTCGCTGGAAATTGAGTTTGCCCGTGGCGCGCGGCAGGTGAGTCCGGTGAGCCTGATCATGCTCGATATCGATTTCTTCAAGCGTTACAACGATGCTTACGGCCATGTCGCCGGTGATCATTGCCTGATGCAAGTGGCGCAAGTGGTCAAGACCTGCTGCCAGCGCAAGGCGGATCTGGCGGTGCGTTATGGCGGGGAAGAGTTTGCGGTGTTGCTGCCGGACACGGACATCAACGGCGCGTTGGCAATTGCCGGGCAGATTCGCCGCAGCGTGATCGATAAACACATCATCCACAGCGGCTCGCCCACCGGATATCTGACGGTGAGCCTGGGTTGCTATGCGTTTATTCCTAGCGGCAATGACAGTCTGGAAACGTTCATCCACCGCGCTGATGCGGCGTTGTATCAAGCGAAAAATGCCGGGCGCAATCGCGCGGCGGTGTTATCGCTGGACGGCGGAATCACCGAACTCATGCGCTCCGATCGCTAATCCAGAATCCAACACAAAACCTGTGGGAGCGAGCCTGCTCGCGAAAGCGGTGTGTCAGGTAAAAATTGTTTATCTGACACGACGCCTTCGCGAGCAGGCTCGCTCCCACAGGGGTGTTGCGTTGATTGGGTGATCGGTGATCACCACGGATGGCTCTTGTTCGTTCAGCCGCCCGTGCCACCGCCCGCACCGCCAGTCCCGCCGCCGGCCGAACCGGTGCCGCCGCCCGCGCCTGAGCCCGAACCGCTGGAACCGCCATTAGTGCCGGTGCCCGAGCCTGCGCCGTCGGAACCGTTGCCGCCAGAAGGCGCGCCCGGTGTGTTATCCGGTGGCATGGTCGAGCCGCTGGTGGCGCCGGATTTGGTGCCAGTGGCGTCAGCGCCATCGTTGGCCGCGAAGCTGGCGGCCGAGGCCGTGGCGAGCAGGCCGGCGAGCATTAATGAAGTGAAAGTGCGCGTCTTCATGGTACGTCTCCAAAAAGGGGATTTACCTGATATTGGTCTGACGCGCTGAAGCGTTGGTGCCGGTCGGCTGACCAGCGGTCGACGGCGTGGCCAAGTGGCCTACTGTTCTTCTGGAATATTGGCTATTTGCCGAACCCCGCGCCGGGACTAACGTAGTCACACATTCACTCGCCCCCGGATACTCACCATGAAAGCTCGTACCGATTTCTACACCGCTTCCCCGGACGCCCTGAAAGCGATGATCGCCCTGGAAACCGCCGTTTCCAAACTGCCACTGGAAAAGACCCTGGTTGAACTGGTCAAGCTGCGCGCTTCGCAAATCAACGGCTGCGCCTTCTGCATCGACATGCATACCGCCGATGCCATCAAGGGCGGCGAAACCCCGCGTCGTCTGTTCGCCGTGACTGCTTGGCGTGAAGCGCCGTTCTTCAGCGACCGCGAACGCGCCGCGCTGCTGTGGACTGAATCGCTGACCCAACTGAGCCTGACCCACGCACCGGATGAAGATTACGAAGTGGTCGCGGCGCAGTTCACCCCGAAAGAACTGGTCGACCTGACCGTGGCAATCAGCACCATCAACAGCTGGAATCGCCTGGCCGTCGGCTTCCGCAAAACCCCGCAAGCCTAAGCTGCCCACACTCCCCTGTAGGAGCTGCCGAAGGCTGCGATCCTTTGCTCTTGTCTTTTAAAAACAAAATCAACAGATCGCAGCCTTCGGCAGCTCCTACACGGGGGTGTGGTGATATCGGGGTCAATGCCCATCCGCACTCGGCGCGGCCGGTGGTTGTACCTTGCGCATCAAGGGCACCATCGCCGTGGCGATGACGAAGCAGACCATGATCATCAGGAAGGTGTCGCCGTAGGTTTGTGTTTGCGCCTCGCGGTACGTCAGCAACCACAACTGGCGCAGGCTGGCGGTGACGCCGACGTCACCGCTCTGGCCCAGCGTGGCGAAGTTGCCGCCGACCTGCGACAGCCACTGATTCATCGCCTCATTGCTGCTGTTCAGATGCTCGGCCAACCGCGTGAAATGCAGGTTGGTACGGTCATTGAGGATGGTCGCGCACGCCGCAATCCCAATCGCCCCACCGAGATTGCGCATCAGGTTGAACAGGCCCGAGGCATGCTTCAAGCGTGCTGGCGCCAACCCTCCCAACGTCAATGTCACCGCCGGCGGCACTGCCAGTTGCTGAGCAATTCCGCGCAGTGCTTGCGGCAGCATCAATTGCCCCGCGCCCCAGTCGTGGGTGATCGGGCTGAATTCCCACATCGACACCGCGAACAACCCCAACCCGACCATCATGATCCAGCGCAGATCGACGCGATTGGCGAGAAAGGCGTACAGCGGAATCGCCATGATCTGGAACACGCCGGTGGAGAAAACCGCCAGACCAATGTCCAGCGCGCTGTAGCCGCGCACCCGGCCGAGAAACAATGGCGTCAGGTAAATCGTCGCGAACAGGCCGATGCCGGTGACAAAGGAAAAGAAGCAGCCGAGGGCGAAATTGCGATCCTTCAAGGCGCGCAGATCAACGATCGGATTGGCCACGTGCAACGTGCGGCCAATGAAGGCCAATCCGGCGAGCCCGCTGATCCACGCCGTGGTCAGAATCGTCTGGTCGCTGAACCAGTTCCAGCGCGGGCCTTCTTCGAGGGTGTATTCGAGGCAGCCGAGAAACAGCGCGAGAAAGACCATGCTCAGATAGTCCGCGCCCTTGAGCAGCGACAATTCCGGTTGGTCGATTTTCACCAGCATCGGCACTGCCACGGCGACAAAAATCCCCGGCACCAGATTGATGTAGAACAGCCAGTGCCACGACGAAATATCGGTGATCCAGCCGCCAATCACCGGGCCCATGGTTGGCGCCAATGAGGCGACTGCGCCGATGGTCGCCGCTGCAATCACCCGCTGTTTGCCGGTGAAGAAAAAGAACGCGGTGGTGAACACCAGCGGAATCATCGAGCCGCCGAGAAAACCTTGCAGGGCGCGAAAAGCGATCATGCTCTGGATGTTCCAGGCGATGCCGCAGAGCAGACTGGCGAGGGTGAAACCGACTGCCGACGCGCAGAACAACCACCGCGTCGAGAACACGCGCGACAGCCAGCCCGACAAGGGAATCACGATGATTTCGGCGATCAAATAACTGGTCTGCACCCACGCGGTTTCATCGGTGCCGGCGGACAATCCACCGCCAATATCGCGCAACGACGCGGAGACGATCTGGATGTCGAGCAGCGCGATAAACATGCCGATGCACATCGTCGCGAAGGCGAATACCTTGGTCGCGGTGGCCATGTCCGCCGCGTTGAATGGTTGCGCAGGGGCGGCGAGGGTGGCGGCGCTCATGGCGCGACGGCCACGGCGCTGGTTTCAGGCTGGGCGCGGGTGTCGACTTCGGCTGTCACTGACAGCCCCGGGCGCAGGTGGCCGAGCACGCCATCCGCCGGGTCGAGGAGGATGCGCACCGGCACCCGCTGAACGATTTTGGTGAAGTTGCCGGTGGCGTTTTCCGGTGGCAGCACGCTGAATTGTGAACCGGTGGCGGGTGCGAGGCTGTCGAGACGACCGTGGAATTCCTGACCGGACAGCACATCGGCGCGGATGCTTACGCGTTGGCCGGGTTTCATCCGTGCCAATTGGTCTTCCTTGAAATTGGCATCGACCCACAAGCCGCTGGCCGGCACCACCGACAGTTGTTGCGAACCGGCCTGCGCATAAGCGCCAACCCGTGCGCGGCGGTTGCCGATCACGCCATCCACCGGTGCGCGCAATTCGGTGTAGCCGAGGTTCAGCTGCGCCAGATCACGCTCGGCGCGGGCTTGCTGGAGGGCGGCGCGGGCCTGTTGTTTTTGCGTATCGATCACCGCGAGTTGGCGTTGCGCGGCGAGCAGTTCGGCCTGGGCGCGGGCGCTCAAGGCTTGCGCTGTTTTGAAGGTGGCATCGGCGCGTTGCGCACTTTCGACCGACACGGCATTGGTCGTCACCAGACGTTTGTAGCGGGCGTTGTCGTCACGCGAGCGCGCGGTTTCGGCGCCTGCCGCATCAATGCCGGCGCGGGCCTGGCCGATCACCGCTTGCTGCAGTTGTTCAGTGGCGTCGAGGTTGGCCAGCAGCGCTTCTTCAGCGGCGACCGCGCCTTCGCTTTTCGCCAGATTGGCGCGGTAGTCGCGCGCGTCGAGACGGATCAGCACATCGCCGGCCTTGACGTGCTGGTTGTCGCTGACCAGCACTTCGTCGATGTAACCGGCGACTTTCGGCCCGATCACCGTGACGTCGCCACCGATGTAGGCATCGTCGGTTTCTTCAAGAAATCGCCCGGCGCCCCACCAATGCACGGCGTACACGCCGGCGAAAATCAGCGCGAGTAAACCGACACCCGCAAGCAGCACGCGTTTAAGCAGGGGAGGCTTGGCCTTCACCGCAACAGGTTCGAGGGTGGGCATGCTGGTCATGGCGGAATACCTGCGCAAATGGTTCGTTATTACGGACGTAATATGACGCAGGTAATATTTGCTGGCAATTTATTTCGGATGCCGATCGTCAGTTGTTTATTTGAGCCAGTGTCCGGGTGTGCTGCCAGTCATTGATTTGAAGAAAGCGATAAACGCGCTGTCGCTGGCGAAACCCAGTTCGAACCCGCAATAGCTGAGGCTGCGCCCGGTGGCGAGCAATTCCATGGCGCGCATCAACCGCCATTGCTGGCGCCATTGTTGATAGCTCATGCCGGTTTCGCGTTGGAAGATCCGCCCGATCGTGCGGCTGCTGGCGCCGATCTGTTGTTCCAGCGTTTGCATCTCCGGGGGTAATCGTTCCGGCGTAGTCAGCAGCGGCGCCAGACGCTTGTCCCGAGGCAGCGGCAATAGCATCGGTTGCTGCGCCGCTTCGGCGATTTCGCTCAGGCACAGACCGAGTAAATGGGCGAATTTGCCCTGTCGCCAATTGGTATCGAAATCCGCTGTCGCGATCGGCTCCAGCACGGCGCGCAGCAATGGGCTGACTTCGATCACGCAGACATGCTGCGGCAGCTCGGCGCACAGTTCGGCAGTCAGGTAGATCGAACGGTAATCGACACTGTGCTGCATCACCGCGCGATGACTCACGCCCGGCGGAATCCACGCCGCCCGCGACGGTGGCAACAGACACAATTGCTGGGCCAGCGTAATGCGCGTGCAGCCCTGGCGGGTGAATAGCAGTTGCCCGCGTTGATGTTGATGCAGTCCGGAATCATGGTCGCCCAAGGTTGCGGCGATACCGATCACCGGCGCGCGGTAACTGTCAGCGTCAAACGTTGCGTGGGCATCGAGCCAGGCCATGGGTTGTCCGATTTCAGCGATAAGTTGGCAGGATTCGGATAATACGCCAGTCGCCGCTTCTTAAACTCCTCTGCGGTTTACTTGAGGAGTCATGAAGGATGAACAACAGAAATCTGTTGCTGCTGGCGATCGCGCTGCTGATGTTTCCGCAGATCGCGCAAACCCTGTACAGCCCGGCGCTGGGCGATATCGGCCGGGTGTTTGACGTCGGCCCCGAAGCGGCGGCGCAAACTTTATCGGTGTATTTCCTCGCGTTTGCCGTGGGCGTAGTGGTGTGGGGCCGGTTGTGCGATCGCATCGGCCGGCGTCCAACGATGCTTGCAGGGCTGGCGATCTATGCATCGGCGACGGTGATCGGCTTGCGGGTTGGCAGTTTTACCGGGTTGTTAGCGGTTCAGGCGGTGGCGGCGTTTGGTGCGGCGGTCGGCTCGGTGGTGACGCAAACCGTATTGCGCGACCGCTTCAAGGGCGCGGAACTCGCGCAGGTTTTTTCAATAATGGGCATCGCGCTGGCGGCCAGTCCGGCGATCGGTTTGTTCAGCGGTGCCAGTCTGGTGCAGGCCTTTGGTTATCGCGGTGTCCTCGGCGCTTTGCTAGTGCTTGCCGTGCTGCTTTTGCTGTGGAGTATGTACACCCTGCCGGAAACCCGGCCGGAGCAACTGCCGCCGGTGAGTCTGTTTGAAACCCTTGGGCGCATGTTGCGTGACCTAGGTATCTGGCGTTCGGCGTTGTGGATTGCCTCGTTCAATGTGGCGCTGTTCAGTTATTACAGCCTCGCGCCGTTCCAGTTTCAGCGGCTGGGCTTGAGTGACACGTTGTTCGGCTACAGCGGCGTGATCCTCGCGCTGGGCTCGGGGTTTGGCGCGTGGTTCAACAAGCGTTTGTTAAAGGCCGGGGTCGCAGCGACGCAGTTGATTCGCCTCGCGGCTGTCAGCGGTTTGCTCGGTGGACTGGGCGTTTGGTGGTTGCAGGACAGTGCGGCGTTTGTGCTGCCGATGTTGCTGATCGTGCTGGCGTTCGGTATGGCGATCCCGAATATTCTGGGGATGGCGCTGGTCGATTATTCGGATCGATTGGGTACCGCCGGGGCGTTGTTGGGGCTGTTCTATTACCTGTTGATTGGCGCGGGGTTGATGCTTGCCGGTTGGTCTCAGGCGCTTGGCGAAACGCTCATCATGTGCAGCCTCTTGGCGTTACTGCTGACGATCAAGCCAGCCGCTAAATGATCACTCTGTAGGAGCTGCCGAAGGCTGCGATCTTTTGATCTTGTTTTTTTAAATACAAAGTCAAAAGATCGCAGCCTTCGGCAGCTCCTACAGGGGGAATGTACGCAGGCAACGGAATGAATTGCCGGGGTTAATAGGAAGCATTACTATTCACGCCCCTTTCCTCAGCACTCCGCCCATATCCCCATGCGTCCCCGCAGACCCGGCTTTTTCGAACATTACGAAGAGTTGATCGGCACCTGGACTCGTCGCCTGCGCAATCGCGCGCAGGCCGAGGATCTGGCGCACGACACCTTTGTGCGGGTGCTCGAATCGGATTCGGCGACGGTGCAGCAGCCTCGGGCGTATTTGCATCAGACCGCGCGCAATATCGCGGTCGACGGTTATCGGCGTGAGGATCGGCGGGGCGCCATGGAGTCGGAGGCGATCGATCACAGTGCGTCGTCGTCCGGCGACCCGGAGCATTACATGCATGCGATCCAGCTGGCCGACTCCATCGAGCGGGCGCTGAGCGAGCTGCCGGTCAATTGTCGGAAGATTTTCGTCTGGCAGAAGATCGAAGGCCTCACCCAGGCGGAAATCGCCGAACGCCTGGGCCTGTCCAAGAACATGGTCGAAAAGTATATGATCCGCACCCTGCGGCATTTGCGTGATCGCCTGGACGGGTTGCAGTCGTGAATGGGCGTTATGGCGAAAAGATCGCAGCCTTCGGCAGCTCCTACAGGGGGCTGTGTGTCTTTATATTCCCGGCCAAACAGGACATTCCATGATGGATACTCGTGATTGCGCGTGCGGGCAAACAACGGTGCGCGATGATGCGGCGCGCTGGTTTGTGCGTTTGCAGGAGCCGGTGGTCAGTGCCGACGAGCAGCAACGCTTCGACGCCTGGCTGAATGAGCATCCGCAGCACCGTGACGAATTCCAGTTGCTTCAAGGCCTGTGGACGGCCGCTGATCTACTGCCGGCGCCACGCCTCAAAGCTTTGGTTGAAACTCCACCGACGCGCCGCGAACGACGTCCGTTGTTGCGTTATGCCGTGGCCGCGAGTGTGGTGGCAGTGGCACTCGGTCTCGGTCTGTTCAGCGGTTTGAATCATTCGGGCGGTTACCGCGCCGAATTCAGCACCGCGTTGGGCGAGCGCAAACACGTAGCGCTGCCGGACGGTTCGGTGATCGATCTGAACAGCCGTAGCCGCTTGCAGGTGCGCTTCGAAAAAGATCGCCGATTGATCGAATTGAGCGAAGGCGAGGCGATGTTCAGCGTCGAGCACGACACCTTGCGACCGTTCGTGGTCGAGGCCGGCAACGGCAAGGTCACGGTCACCGGCACCCGTTTCGATGTGCGCCGCGACGTCACGCAAACCCGCGTGGCGGTGGAGCAGGGCACGGTGAAAGTGCAGGGCCACAATGCGCCGGATAACCAATTCATCAGCCTGACCGCAGGCCTCGGCACCTACGTCGATGCCCAAGGCAAAGTCGCTGCCGCCTACGCGGTCAACCCGGCAGAGCTGACGGCGTGGCGCAGCGGCAAACTGGTGTTCAACAACGCCAGCCTCAGCGAAGTGGCCGCGGAAGTGTCGCGTTATCGCGAGAAGCCGCTGACCGTCAGCAACCCTGCGGTGGCCAGTCTGCGCCTGACCAGCGTGTTCAAATCCGACAACACCGAAGCCTTGCTCAAAGCCTTGCCGAGCATCTTGCCAGTGGCCGTTCGCACCCATGCGGATGGTAGTCAGGAAATAATTTCAAAATAAAATTCAGGTTTTTTTCGAGTTCATCGTCTTCCTGTTCAACTGCAACTGGTTTGCATTAACAGCCGCACACTCTTGCGATCCACAGGACTACGTTCGACGTGAAAACCACCACTGCCCACAATAAAAAATCCCCTTGGTTGCCGCTGGCCCTCGCGCTCGCGGTCAACGCTGCGATGCCGCTGGCGTTTGCCGGTGAAGCGATTCATATCCGCGCCCAGCCATTGGGTCAGGCGCTGAGCGAACTGGGCCAGCAAACCTCGCTGCAAGTGTTTTTCAGCCCTGATCTGGTCGCCGGCAAACAAGCCCCGGCCGTCGATGGCGACATCTCCCCGGAGCAGGCGCTGCGTCAGTTGCTGCAAGGCAGCGGTCTGGATTATCAGATCAACGAAGGCTCGGTAACGCTGTCGCCCGCTGCGACTTCCGCTGCGTCCAACGGCCCGCTCGAACTGGGCGTGACCGACATCAAAGTGGTCGGCGACTGGCTCGGTGATGCCGACGCCGCCGTGGTGCAAAACCACCCCGGCGCACGCACGGTGATTCGCCGCGAAGCCATGGTCGAGCAAGGGGCGATGAACGTCAGTGACGTGCTCAAGCGTGTGCCCGGCGTGCAGGTACAGGATTCCAACGGCACCGGCGGCAGCGATATTTCGTTGAACGTCGGCGTGCGTGGTCTGACGTCGCGCCTGTCGCCGCGCTCCACGGTGTTGATCGACGGCGTGCCCGCGGCGTTCGCGCCGTACGGTCAACCACAACTGTCGATGGCACCGATTTCATCCGGTAACCTCGACAGCATCGACGTGGTTCGTGGTGCCGGTTCCGTGCGTTATGGGCCGCAAAACGTCGGCGGCGTGATCAACTTCGTTACCCGCGCGATCCCGGAAAAAGCCACCGGTGAAATCGGCACCACCCTGGAAACCACCCAGTACGGCGGCTGGAAACACATCGACACCGCGTTCCTCGGCGGCACCGCCGACAACGGCATGGGCGTGGCGTTGTTGTATTCCGGCGTCAATGGCAACGGTTACCGCGAGCGCAACAACGGCAACGACATCGACGACGTGCTGCTCAAGACTCACTGGGCGCCGACCGATCAGGACGACTTCAGCCTCAACTTTCACTACTACGACGCCAGCGCCGACATGCCCGGCGGTCTGACGCAGAAACAGTACGACGACAAACCGTACGACTCGGTGCGCGATTACGACCAATTCAGCGGCCGTCGCAAAGACGTGTCGTTCAAGTGGATTCGCCAGATCGACGAACGCACCCAAGCCGAAGTGCTCACCTATTACACCGACAGTTTTCGCGGCAGCACCATCGCCGCTCGCGACCAGAGAACCCTCAGCTCGTACCCGCGTTCCTACTACACGCTGGGCATCGAGCCACGGGTATCGCGGGTCTTCGATGTCGGCCCGACCAGCCAGGAAGTCAGCGTCGGTTATCGCTATTTGAAAGAGGCGATGCACGAGCAATCGAGTCGTCTGGCGCTGGTCAACAATCAGCCTGTCGTAACGCCGACGTCTGACGGTCATGTGTTCCAGGATCGCACCGGCGGCACCGAGGCCAACTCGGTCTACGTCGATAACAAAATCGACGTCGGCAACTGGACGATCACGCCGGGTATTCGCTTCGAACACATCAGCACTGACTGGCATGATCGCGCCGTGCTCGACACCGCCGGCAAACGCGTGCCGGAGAAAAACCGCAGCATCGAAAGCAACGAACCGCTGCCGGCGCTGAGCGTGATGTATCACCTGTCGGACGCGTGGAAACTGTTCGCCAACTACGAAACCTCGTTCGGCAGCCTGCAGTATTTTCAGCTGGGGCAGGGCGGTTCGGGTGATCAGACCGCCAACGGACTGGAGCCGGAAAAGGCCAAGACCTACGAAATCGGCACGCGCTACAACGATGACGTGTGGGGCGGTGAAGTGACGCTGTTCTACATCGACTTCGATGACGAACTGCAATACATCAGCAACGATGTCGGCTGGACGAATCTCGGTGCGACAAAACACCAGGGCCTCGAAGCGTCGGTGCATTACGACATGGCGGCGCTGGATCCGCGTCTTGATGGCCTGACCGCCAACGCCGGTTTCACCTACACCCGCGCAACGTATGAAGGTGAAATTCCGGGCTTCAAGGGCCGTGATCTGCCGTTCTATTCGCGTCAGGTGGCGACGGTGGGTTTGCGTTACGACATCAACCGCTGGACGTACAACATCGACGGCTTTGCCCAGTCGAAACAGCGTTCGCCGGGTACCGGTGTCAACGCCGATGGCAGCTTCAACGGCAACTACATCACCGAGGGCACGGCGGACGGGCAGTACGGCGACATTCCGGGTTACGTGACCTGGAACGTGCGTGGCGGCTATGACTTCGGGCCGCAGGTGTCGAATTTGAAGTTGGGCGCGGGGGTGAAGAACGTTTTCGACAAGCAGTATTTCACCCGCTCCAGCGATAACAATTCGGGGATGTATGTGGGCGCGCCAAGGACGTTCTTTGTGCAGGCCAGCGTTGGTTTTTAAAGCATAAGATAACTGATCGTTCCCACGCTCCGCGTGGGAATGCAGCCCGGGACGCTCTGCGTCCAAAAGCGGACGGGGAGCGTCCATTGAGGCATTCCCACGCAGAGCGTGGGAACGATCTCATGTAGGAGCTGCCGCAGGCTGCGATCTTTTGCTTCAGACTTTCAAGACTTTCCCGCCAATGGCCACAGCCACCAACAGCACCGCCATCAGCCCAAAGGCGAAGCTCAAACTGCTGGCGTGCGCGACAAAGCCAATCACCGCCGGCCCCGCCAAAATCCCCGCATAGCCCAACGTGGTAATCGCCGGCACGGCAATGCTTTCCGGCATCACCGTCTGTTTGCCCACCGCCGTGTACAGCACCGGCACGATGTTCGAGCAACCGGCGCCGACCAGCGCATACCCGACCAATGCCGCTTCCCAGCTCGGTGCGAACGTCGCCAGAAACAAACCGCCTGCCGCCAGCAGCCCGCCAAACAGAATGATCCGCGTGGCGCCGACGATCCGCACAATCCGGTCACCCATCAAGCGTCCCGCCGTCATGGTCAACGCGAATGCCGCGTAACCCAATCCGGCATAGGCCGTGTCGATCCCGCGTTCCTGCGCCAGGAACACCGCGCTCCAGTCCAGCGCCGCGCCTTCGGTGAGGAAGACGATGAAGCACATCCCGCCGATAAACAGCACGATGCCGTGGGGGATGGCGAATGCCGGGCCCGAGCTTTCACTGCCGTAAGGCAGCATGTGCGGCACGCATTTGCACAGCGCCGCGATCAGCACCACGACCACCACCAGCATCGCGGCGAGCGGCGTCAGGCCGAGGCCGAGCAGGGCGCTGACGCCCGCCGCACCGACGATCCCGCCGAGGCTGAACAAGCCGTGAAAGCCCGACATCATGTTCTTGCCGCTGGCACGTTCGACGATCACCGCTTGCAGATTGACCGTCGAATCCACCGTGCCGAGGCCGGCGCCGAACATGAACAACGTGGCGACCAGCGCAGGGATCGATGACACCGTCGCCAGCAACGGCAACGCTGCACAGATCAACAACGTGCCGCCCGTGGCCACGCGCCGGCAGCCGAAGCGTGTGGCGAGAATCCCCGCCAGCGGCATTGCCAGAATCGAGCCGACGCCCAGACACAACAACAGCAAACCCAACGTGCCCTCATCCAGTCCGGCGCGCGCCTTGGCGTACGGCACCAACGGCGCCCACGCCGCGATGCCGAGCCCGGCGATGAAAAAGGCGATGCGCGTGGACATCTGTTGCAGGCGTCCGGGGACGAAGGTGGCTTGGGCGTTGAGGCTGGTCATATCGATCCTTGGCAAAAAACTTCGCGTCCCCGAAGGACAGTGATACGGCGTCGAGGTTCGATCGCCCGTCATTCGAGGAAGTACAGACGACATCCTACCTTCTCCTGTAGGAGCTGCGGCACGCTGCGATCTTTTGATCTGTGTTTTTCAAAATCAGAATCAAAAGATCGCAGCGTGCCGCAGCTCCTACAGGGGAATGCGGTTTACAGTTGGTTTTTTCGGTTGCGGGGATTACGAGTGATGACGCAGTTTTATGATGCGCGGGGCAATATCTACGGTGTGGTTTCGCCGCAAGCCTTGCGCGAGGCGGGCATTGATCTGCCTGCCAGCGCTGCCGAATGCGCATCCTTGCGCCAGTCCTGGACTGAGGCCGCTATCAAACGCTGCTGCGACTGGCCCTATGGCCAGCGCCCAGCCAACAGCAAATCCCACCGCAGCGACGGCCTGCTGATCGGCCCGTTCCAGACCTCGCCGCCGTTCGATGTGCTGATCGTCAACACCGACGGCACCCTCGCCGAGCGCAGTGGCAACGGTCTGACGATTTTCTCCAAAGCGCTGACCGAGCAAGCATTGCTGCCGAAGGAGGGCGCGTTATTGCGCGTTCATCACGACAAAGGTGACGCGGTGGAAACCTCGGTGAAACCTGCCGAAGTCGAAGGTGTGCGAGGCTTCTGGCTCGATCTCGGTCAAGCGGATTTCGGGCCGTGCGCGGTAGGTGCGCAGGGCGTTGAAAGTGTTGATTTCAATAGCCGGGAGGTCAGCAGAATTCAGCCATTGGCGGCACTTGATCCGACCTGGGAGCACAGCCAATTTGTGCGCATCGGCAATCCACATTGCATGACGCTGCTTGGCGACAAGTCGGCGTTGCCGAGTAACGAACAGATGCGTGAGTCGCCACTGAATGAAGGCCTGACCCAGATCGCCTACGCCATGCCGACCGGCGCTGGCTTCCCGTGTCCGGCAGGCGTCAATCTGCAATGGGCGGCACGCGATTCCGAGCAACGCATCGTCGCGCGAGTCTTCGAACGTGGCGAAGGGCCGACGGCGTCATCGGGCACCAGCGCCAGTGCGGTCGCATGTGCGGCATGGCGGGTGGGTTGGGTTGAAGCGGGTGAAGTGCAGGTGGTCATGCCCGGCGGCACGGCACCCCTTTTGCTGGAAGCAATCGACGGCGAGCAGGTGCGCGTCAGGTTGTTTGGTACGGCGCGGTTGATCGGCTGAATTCGAAACCGCCATCGCTGGCAAGCCAGGCTCCCACAGGGTTTCGCGGCGACCATAAATACCAGTCCAAATACATAACCCTGTGGGAGCGAGCTTGCTCGCGAAGGCGGTATGTCAGTCACGTTGATGTTGAATGTGCGGGCCTCTTCGCGAGCAGGCTCGCTCCCACATTGGATTCAGGTGCACACAAATAATGTGTTCACCCCAAAACCCTGTGGGAGCCTGGCTTGCCAGCGATGGGGCCCGCCAGGACACCTCGTCAGTGGGCCTTGAACAACGTCACCGACACCACCTGCTCACCCTGCACCTCCAACCGCAGCAATGCGCGGGGCGATGGCTCATCCTCGAAACATTCAACAATCACCGCGTGCGCCGAACTGGCCTGCAATGCCAGCTGCCGCGCATGTTTCAACAGGCGCTTCACCGCTGCACTGACCGGCATAGGCACGTGCCCGCCGCGCACTTGCTCACAGAATTCCAACGCGATTTCACGGGGTGTCGGTGCCGGCGGTGATGCCAACCCAGACTCGTCGAACAGCCGATTGAGTTGTTCCGCCGCACTCACCGCCCGCGGAAACCCCGCGAATGCCGAGGCCTGCAACAGCACCTCAGTCATTTCACCGGGGGCCAAACCCGAGGCCAGCCCTGTCTTCAGATGCACACTCAATGGCGGGCCGACCATGCCCGACGCCACAATGGCTGCAAACGACACCGCTTCCCGCAGGCGCGGATCGAGGCCAGGGCGGGCGTGCAAATGCCCATAGACCACGCCAACCGCCAATTCACCCAGCGCGGGCACGGTGTGAAACAGCGCATCGAGCCGAGCGCCGCCGTCGGGTACAAGTTCGGTAAACGTCTGTCGGCCTTCGTGGTACAGCGAGGCCATGGGTGAGGGGGTGTGGTTCATTGGAAAATCCTCAAGAAAATGAGGATGGCGGCTAATCAACTACGCACGAACTTCAGCATGAAGGAGCATCCATCGCAGGGGTTGCCGGCGTCATTGCGACGCCGGTTTCTTCACCTTAGACGAACTCCACCACCGGCATCTGCCGTTTCATCAGCACTTTGCCGGCGCGAATCGAATACAGCGGCAAACCCTGACTGCGGATCACCTCATAATCACTGTCCGCCGACAGAATCAGCAGGTTCGCCGGGCGCCCCTGTTCCAGCCCATAACGCTCGCCCAGATGCATCGCTTTGGCGCTGTTGTCGGTGACCAGATCCAGCGCACTTTGCAGGTTGCGATAGCCGAGCATGTGGCAGATGTGCAGCCCCGCCTCAAGCACACGGAGGATGTTGCCGTTGCCCAGCGGATACCACGGATCGACGATGGAATCCTGACCGAAACACACGTTCATCCCGGCTTCGAGCAACTCGTTCACCCGGGTGACGCCACGGCGTTTTGGGAAGTTGTCGAAGCGCCCTTGCAGGTGGATGCTTTCGGTTGGGCAGGAGACAAAACTGATCCCGGAATGCCCGAGCAGACGGAACAGTTTCGCGCAGTAAGCGTTGTCATAAGAACCCATCGCCGTGGTGTGGCTGGCGGTGACGAGAGCGCCCATGTCGCGGCTGCGTGCTTCTTCGGCGAGGACTTCGAGGAAGCGTGAGTGAGGGTCGTCGGTCTCGTCGCAATGCACGTCGACCAGGCAACCGGTGCGCTCGGCCAGATCCATCAGAAACTTCACTGAACTGACGCCTTGATCGCGGGTGTACTCGAAATGCGGAATGCCGCCAACCACGTCAGCACCCATGCGGATCGACTCTTCCATCAACTCGCGGCCATTGCGGAACGACTCGATGCCTTCCTGTGGGAACGCGACGATTTGCAGGTCGATCAGATGACGGCTTTCTTCGCGCACTTCGAGCATGGCTTTCAGTGCGGTGAGTTGTGGATCGGTGACGTCGACGTGGGTGCGCACATGCTGAATACCGTGCGCGGCGAGGGTCTGGATGGTTTTCTTGGCGCGGGTCTTGGTGTCTTCTTCGGTGATGGTGACCTTGCGCTCGCCCCAGCACTCGATGCCTTCGAACAGCGTGCCGCTCATGTTCCAGCGCGGCTCGCCGGCGGTGAGCGTAGCGTCGAGGTGAATGTGCGGCTCGACGAAGGGCGGCACCACCAGATTGCCGCCGGCGTCGAGGTCGTCGGGGCCCAGCGTCGGCGCTTCGGTCTGCCGGGCGATGCTGCGGATCAGGCCGTCTTCGAGGTGCAATTCGTGCAAACCTTCCTGGTTGCGCAAACGGGCGTTGATGATGTGCATCAGGCGAATCCTTTTTTATAAGTCTTGTAGTGGCGCGGCCGCGCTGCGAGCGCCGAGCGCGCCGGTGACGATGACATACGTTAACGCGGCAGCGGCGATGCCTACCAGCGGCGCACCCCATGGCGAGCTGAACGCGGCGACGGTGCCGACCGCGTAAGCCCCGAGGCCCGGCCAGTTGAACGCCGGCAACCGTGCGTCGGCCAGGCGTGGATAGCGCCCGCGCCAGCGGTAGAAGAAGTCGGCCATGATCACCCCGCCAATCGGCGGAATCACCGTGCCGAGCAGAATCAGATAAGGCACCAGCATGTCGTACATGCCGAGCAACGCGAGCAGGGTGCCGATCACCGCGCCGGCCAGCGTCACGGTCTTGCGCCGTCCGGTGCGCAGCAGGTTGCAACCGGCGACGGCGAAGTTGTAGATGGTGTTGTCCTGCGTGCTCCAGATGTTCAGCAACAGCATGGCCATCGCGGCCATGGCGAAGCCTTGCAACAGCAGCACTTCAACCACGTCCGGCTGTTGATAGACGATGGCGCCGTACGCGCCGATCAACACCATCAAGCCGTTGCCGATGAAGAAACCGATCAGGCTGGCCAGCACCGCGACACGCGCCGAGCGCGAGAAACGCGTCCAGTTGGTCGCTTGCGTCGCGCCGCTGACGAAGGTGCCGAACACCAAAGTAATCGCCGTCGACCAGTCCAGCGAACCACTTGGCACGACGCTGAGCAATCCTTCGAAACCGCCAACTTTTACCGTCGCGACCCACATCGACAAGATCAGCAGCAACATCATCGCCGGCACTGCGATGTACGACAGAATCTCCAGCCCGCGATAACCGACGTAAGCCGTGGCACAGAACACCAGACCGAACAGCACCATCAGCCCGAGCACCGTGCCCTCATCGAGCTCGAAGTATTTGCCGAGCACCACCGCAGCCGTGGCAGTGCCCCAGGCGTACCAGCCGATTTGAGTGAAACCGAGGATCAGGTCGCTGAGTTTGCTGCCCACTTCGCCGAAGCAAAAACGCCCCATCAACACCGAATTGAGGCCACTCTTGAAGGCGATGTAACCGAGGCCTGCGGCGTACAAACCGAGCAACAGGTTGCCGACGATGATCACCGCCATCATCTCGCCGAAACTGAACGCCACGCCGAGCTTGCCGCCGGCAAACATGGTCGCGGTGAAAAACGTGAAGCCCAGTAACACCATCGCCGTAGAGGCCAGGCCTTTGCGCGCGTGCATCGGGACTTCGCTAAGGGGGTAATCGTTGCCGGGATCGTTCTGCGTCATGGGGCGGTCCTTGCTGAGAAAGAGAAGACGCGGAGAAAGGTTGCAGTGGTCGTGCCATGTTCCGGTTGGCGCGGGTTATGTATAGACGAGTCGCGTGGATTAGCGCGAAATCGGTGCACCTGACTTCACCGAAGCCCAATGTAGGAGCTGCCGAAGGCTCGGGCCGCGATCGGACGATCCTTTGATTTTGCTCGTTCCCACGCTCTGCGTGGGAATGCAGCCCGGGAAGCTCCGCGTCCCACCCAAAGCCGAACGCGGAGCGTCCGTTGAGGCATTCCCACGCAGAGCGTGGGAACGATCAAGGTCAGAGGAAGCGTAATAGGGCGGCGACGATGGCTTCGGGGGCGTCTTCCTGGACGAGGTGGCCGGCGTCGGGAATCGGGTGGAATTGTGATCCCAGGATCATTTGATGTAACGCTCGGCCACGCTCGATGGGAATCCACTGATCGTCTTCGCCCCAGAGAATCTGTACCCGACAACGGATCGTCGGGTACAAACTTTCGGCATCACGGGTATAGCGCTCATCCATCTGCGCAATCTGTCGATAGAACGCCGCTTGCCCCGGATTGCCGAGCCACGGCTCAACGTAGGGCGCGAGTTCGTCGTCGGGAATCGCCCGGTGAATCGCCCCGCGAATGTAGGTCGGCACGACGGCGCGCTGGATGTAATCGGGCAGACCGCTGAACGCTGCCTCATGCTGGCGAACATGCTGCACAAACGGCGATCCCCATGGCGTCAGGGCCACCGGATCGATCAGCGTCAGGCTGCGGTAATCCTTGCCATTGAGCAGATGAGTACGCAGCGCGGTGGCACCGCCAAAGTCATGGGCGACCACGTCGGGATTTTGGATGTTCCAGTGATCGAGCAACTGCGCCAACAACTGGTTTTGCACACCGAGGGAGACATCGGCGTCAGGTTTCGCGGAGTGTCCATAACCGAGCAAATCGAAGTAATACACGCGGTGCGTGGCAAAGAAGTGCGGCGCAATCCGATGCCACACGTAAGACGAGAAAGGTGTGCCATGCAAGAACACCAGCGGCGGGCCATCGCCGCGCATGGCATGGCGCACTGAGTGACCGTTGAAGTCAAAGACCTGATCCAGCAGCCAGTCTGTCATGGGCCTGTCCTCTTGGCGGGTGGGGAGCCAAAAAGCATAGGCATAAAAAAACAGCCGTGAAGGCTGTTCTTGAACATCAACGCTATTCCCCTGTGGGAGCGGGCTTGCTCGCGAAAGCGGAGTGTCTGTCACATCAATGTCGATGTTCCGACGCCTTCGCGGGCAAGCCCGCTCCCACAGGGTTTTGCAGTGTTCTCAGGATCGGGTTACTCGCCGCGATAGATGCAGCCGCTGGTGCACGTCTCGTGAATACGGATCGCGCTGAGTTCTGGCAGCAACGGCTTCATTTCATTCCAGATGAATTTGGCCAGTACTTCGCTGGTCGGGTTTTCCAGGCCAGGAATGTCATTCAGGTAGTTGTGATCCAGACGCTCGTACAACGGCTTGAAGATCGCTTTGATTTCCGAGAAATCACGGATCCAGCCAGTGTGCGGATCGAGGTCGCCGCTCAGGTGAAGCGCCACTTTGAACGAGTGACCGTGCAGACGTCCGCACTTGTGGCCGTCCGGGACGTGCGGCAGGCGGTGGGCGGATTCGAAAGTAAATTCCTTGAAGATTTCCACGGTATTTTCGGCTCTGTTCAGATGGTGTTCGCCGCAGCGATTCGGGCAGGCGGCGAGTTTACCAGCTTGTGTTTGGCCGTGCTGACTAAAGGGTCAGCAAGCGCTCGGCGAGGCGACCGTTGGCAGTCAGTTCGAGGAACTCATCGCCCAGACGGCGGCTCTCGTCCATCGCCGCGTGCCAGTATTTCTGCCGGCTCGGTGCGTCACCCATGAAGCGTTTGAAGTCGTTACGATCGGGCAGTTTGCCGTAGGGCAGACGCGCCAGGTATTCCTTCGACGGCGCGAGCAGCAGCACGTCCTGCAAGCGCTGCACCGAGGCTTTGCGCCACGGCAGGGTCTTGTCGAACCAGCCCGGAATCACACGGTCGGTGAAGTGCGGATAAAGCACGATGCCGTCACCGCTGTAGGGCAGGTCGAGGTGATAGTCGAGCAGACCGCCGTCGCGGAAGGTGCCAGCCCCGGCGCCCGGCAGATCGCGCACGCCTTCCATGACCATCGGGATCGACCCCGAGGCCAGCAGCGCCTGACGTAGGTTACCGGCATTCAGGGCGACGAAGCGCGACGGGAAATCGTCGAGCGCATTCACCGGCGGGGCGAGGCGCGGATCGTGGATGATCAGCCGTTCGAAGTGCCGCGACAGCCGCGCACGACCACGCAGGTTATCGGCGATCACCGAACCCAGCGCCAGACCGAGGCGACCGCGATGGTCATCAGCCAGACGCCCCTGACTTTTCACCACCATGATGTTCAAGCGGTAATGCGCGTTGTCGAGGATGCTCGCGTCGCGGCCATCAAGCAGGTCATTGAGCATGCGCTGCGAGCTCTGACTGATCTCGGCCATGGTCACGCCTTTGTTGAAATTCTGCTCGGCGTAGAGCTCGCCGAGGCGGCGGATGCCTTCGGCGGCATCCGGCAGGCAGGCGCTGGCGAAGCGCCAGGAACCGACCGAGGCGCCAATCAGTGAACGCTCACGCGGCGCACTCGGCAGCCATTCACCGAACAGCGCCAGATCCAGCCCCTGAATCCCCAACGCCTTCGGCCCACCAGCCGCACCGGGTAGGGTGCCGACGTCAGCGGCGTTCAGGCCCTGCGCGCGAATCCGCGCCATGGCGCGCGGGCCGGCCTTGAGGGTGAGGGCGGGGAACTTGATGTGGATGGCGGTCATACCGGTCTCGATCGTTAGCAAGCGAACAATTATAAGCACATGTTACAGAATCCTGTAGGAGCTGCCGAAGGCTGCGATCTTTTGATCCTGGCTTTTTAAAAACAAGATCAAGAGATCGCAGCCTTCGGCAGCTCCTACAGGAGATATTTCGGGGAGGGAGAATGATGGCAATTCAGTTTCAGTTAAGTTCATCTGGTTAAGGTGCCGACCGTGAGCAATACATAAAAAATACGGAGACACCCTTTTGAAAACCCTTACTGCCCTGTCCATTTGCGCGATCATCGGCTTCACTGCCAGCATCGCCCACGCCCGCGATCTGGGCCCGGATGAAGCCCTGCGCCTGCGCGACGCTGGTACTATCGTTTCCTTCGAGAAGCTCAACGCAACCGCGCTGGCCAAACATCCGGGCTCGACGATCACCGAAACCGAGCTGGAAGAAGAGTACGGCAAGTACATCTACCAGGTCGAAATGCGTGATCCGCAGGGTCTCAATTGGGATCTGGAATTAGACGCGGTGACCGGGCAGGTTCTCAAGGATCATCAGGATACGTAATGAAGCTTAATGTTCGCGCCACCAGCCGCACGGCGCTGGCGCTGGTAGTTTTTTGCTCGGCGGCGATGGCCCGCGACCTCGATCAGGACGAAGCGCTGAACCTGCGTCGCCAGGGCGTCATCCTGCCGCTGGAGCAAGTGCTGCAGCAGGCGATGGATCGTTATCCGGGCGCCAAACTGCTGGAAGTCGAGCTGGAAGAGAAACACGACGTCTACATTTATGAGGTCGAGTTGCTTACCGTCGAGGGTGTCGCCCGTGAGTTGCACCTCAAGGCCGAAACCGGTGAATTAGTGAAAGACAAGGAAGATTGATCGATGCGTTTGCTTTTGGTGGAAGACCACGTACCGCTGGCCGACGAATTGCTCGCCGGTCTGCAACGCCAAGGCTACGCAGTCGATTGGCTGGCGGACGGCCGTGATGCGCTGTATCAGGGCAGCAGTGAGCCGTACGACCTGATCATCCTCGACCTCGGTCTGCCCGGTGTGCCGGGGCTTGAGGTGCTGGCGCAGTGGCGCGCGGGCGGTCTGGCGATTCCGGTGCTGATCCTCACCGCGCGTGATTCCTGGGCCGAGCGTATCGAAGGCCTGAAGGCCGGCGCCGACGATTACCTGACCAAACCGTTTCACCCCGAAGAGCTGTTCCTGCGCATACAGTCGCTGCTGCGCCGCTCCAAGGGCCAGTCCAATCAGGCGACGTTGCAAGCCGCCGGCCTGCATCTGGACGAGGGCCGTCAGTGCGTGGTGCGCGACGGCACCGACATTCAACTGACCGCCGCCGAGTTTCGTCTGCTGCGCTATTTCATGCTGCACCCCGAACAAATCCTTTCCAAAAGCCACCTCGCCGAACACCTCTACGACGGTGAAACCGAGCGCGATTCCAACGTCCTCGAAGTCCACGTCAATCACCTGCGCCGCAAGCTCGGCAAAAGCGTGATCGAAACCCGTCGCGGCCAGGGTTACCTGTTCGGCGGGCAGGCTTCATGAGGTCAATCCAGCGCCGCTTGAGCCTGGGTTTGATCAGCGTGATGGTGATCGTCGGTCTGGTGCTGGCGCAAACCAGTTTGTGGTTGTTCGAAGTGGGTTTGCAGCGCTACCTCGAAGCCGGCCTGCGCGACGACAGCGAAACCCTGTTGGTGGCGCTGGTGCGCGGCCCCATGGGGTTGCAGCTGGATGAGCGGCACTTGTCGCCGGCGTATCAGCGACCGTTTTCCGGGCATTACTTCCGTATCGATTTTGCTGACAGCCACTGGCGTTCGCGCTCGCTGTGGGATCAGGATCTGCCGCTGCTGGATCAGCCCGGTCTGCACAGCAACTTGCAACTGGGCCCGGACGGTCAGCGGTTGCTGGTGCTGCGTTCGGACTATCGGCGTCTGGGCCAGTCGATTTCGATCAGCGTTGCGCAGGACTACACGCCGGTCAGCGACAGCTTTCAGCGCATGCGCCAGATCGGTCTAGGTCTGGGGTTGGCGGCGTTGCTGCTGATTCTGTTTTTGCAACGGCTGACCGTGCGCCGCGCACTGAAGCCGTTGGAAAAGGCTCGCGAGCAGATCGCGCAATTGCAGCAGGGCCAGCGTTCGCAACTCGACGATCAAGTGCCGGTGGAACTGGAACCGTTGGTGGCGCAGATCAACCATTTGCTTGCGCACACCGAGGACAGTCTCAAGCGTTCGCGTAATGCCTTGGGCAACCTCGGGCATGCGTTGAAAACGCCGTTGGCGGTGCTGTTGAGCCTGGCGTCGAGCGAGAAACTCGATGCCCATCCCGAGCTGCGCAAGATTCTTCTCGAACAACTGGAACAGGTGCAGCAACGGCTCAATCGTGAACTGAACCGCGCACGATTATCTGGTGATGCGTTGCCGGGGGCGTTGTTTGATTGCGATGCCGAACTGCCGGGGTTGCTGGCGACACTGAACATGATTCATGGCGAGCATCTGGCGTTGAGTTATGTCGCGCCGACGGGATTGCAGTTGCCGTGGGATCGTGAGGATTTGCTGGAGCTGCTGGGCAATCTGCTCGACAACGCCTGCAAGTGGGCGGATGCCGAGGTGCGTTTGAGCGTGGTCGAAACGCCTGAGGGATTTGCCCTGAGCGTGGAAGATGACGGGCCTGGGATTCCTGAGGAGCAGCGCGCGCAGGTATTCAGTCGGGGAGCGCGGCTGGATGAGCAGACGCACGGGCATGGCTTGGGACTGGGGATTGTGCGCGATATTGTTGATACGTGGGGCGGGACGCTGATGTTGATGGAAAGCGAGTGGGGCGGGCTGAAAGTCCTCATCAACCTGCCCAAACGCTGATTCCGATCCGAGCCTAAAACCGGTAGGAGCTGCCGCAGGCTGCGATCTTTTGATCTTTAAACAGCCAGATCAAAAGATCGCAGCCTGCGGCAGCTCCTACCGATTGTGGTGGTCTCAGACGCGAAACTGATCCATCAAACTCTGCTGCTGATTCGCCAGGCTGTTCAGCGACTGACTCACCCGCGCCGACTCATTCGCCTGTCCCGACAACGATTCCGTCACATCGCGAATCGTCGCCACGTTGTTGTTGATCTCCTCCGCAACCGCGCTCTGCTCTTCCGCCGCGCTGGCGATTTGCAGGTTCATGTCGCTGATCACCGTCACCGCGTCGCCGATCTGACGCAGCGCAGTCACCGCTTGGCCAACCTGTTCAACACTGCCCTGCGCCTGACGATGGCTGTTGCCCATCGAACCGACCACTTCCTGCGTCCCGGTCTGCAGTTGTTCAATCACCTGACGGGTTTCTTCCACCGATTCCTGTGTGCGGCGTGCGAGGTTACGCACTTCATCGGCGACCACGGCAAAACCACGTCCGGCTTCACCGGCACGCGCCGCTTCAATCGCGGCGTTGAGGGCCAGCAGGTTGGTTTGCTCAGCGATGGCGCGGATGGTTTCCAGTACGGCGCCGATTTTCTCGCTGTTCGCGGCGAGGCCCTCGACCTGCACCATCGCTGCGCTCATGTCGGCGGCGAGGGTGTCGATGCTCGCGGTGGTGCGGTCGATCACGGTGAGGCCTTGACGGGTGGCGCGATCGGCGTCCTTGGCGGCTTCGGCAGCTTGCGCGGCACTGCGCGCGACGTCTTGTGCGGTGGCGCTCATTTCGTGGGACGCGGTGGCGACCTGATCGACCTGACGGTATTGCTGCTCCATGCCGGCGCTGGTCTGCGTGGCGATGGCCGAGGACTGATCGGCCGTGTCGCGAGCGTCCTGCACCGAGCGTTTGACGTCGGCAATGATCGGCTGCAGCTTGTCGAGGAAGCGGTTGAACCAACCGGCCAATTGACCGAGTTCGTCCTTCTTGTCGTAGGCCAGACGGCGGGTCAGATCACCTTCGCCGCTGGCGATGTCTTCGAGCATGTGCGCCACACCGAGGATCGGTTTGGTCACGCTGCGCGCCATCAGCCACACCAGCAGCAGGCCGATCAGCGCGGCGAGCACGCCGAGGCTCAGCTCAATCAACGTGCCTGAGGTGTTGCTCGCGTCCAGTTGGTGCTTGAGCGCTTCGGCGCGGCTGACGAGGACTTTTTCCGGCACATCAAGCAGCACGCCCCACGACGGGCCACCGGGTATCGGTTGGAATGGCGACAGCACTTTCAACTGGCCGTTGCTGTGCAGGCTGGTGACGTTGCTGTTCGAGGCTAACAGACGCAGCAGCTCAGTTCCGCTGGTTTTGTCCACCGCATCCAGACGCTGGCTGAGTTTGCCGGCATCCGGGCTGTAACCGGCGAGCAGGCCAGCGGGGCTGATGATGCTCACGGCGGTCTGGCCGTCATAGAGCTTCTTGCTCGCGCTCTGGCTGGTGGCTTGCAGGCTGTTGAGGTTGATGTCGACCGACAGCGAGGCGATGACTTTGCCGTCCACGACCAACGGGAACACGATGCTGGTCATCAGCACGTTGTGGCCGTCGATCACGTAGAAGTACGGTTCGATCACGCAGGGTTTGAGTGTGGTGCGCGGGCAGGTAAACCAGGCATTGGCCGCCTGACCGGACGGGCCGGTGCTGGTGTCGGCCATGTCGCTTTCCGGCAGCGCCATCGAGGTCACCTTGCCCGGCGTCGGTTGCGACCAGTACAGGGCGAAACGGCCCTTGTCGTTGCTGCCCAGTTCGGCCTGGTTGGCGAACAGTTCGTCCTTGCCGTCCAGCGCATTGGCTTCGAACACCAGCGACAGACCGAGCAGATCGGGGTTGGCTTGTAGCGCCGATTTGACCTGACGGGTCATGTCTTCGCGCAGGTCGAAAGCGTCGAGGAAGCGTTTTTCGGCTTGCTCGCGGAGGAACAACACCTGGCGCGAGAACCCGTGGCCGTATTGATAGGCGTCCATGAATTGTTGGCGAATGCCCGCCGATTGCACTTCGCCCTGGGACTCGATGCGCGCCTGCGCCGACTCGGTGAGCATCTCCATGCTCGAAGCTTTCACCAGTGCGGAACTGTGCTCCATGCGATACAGCGAAAGACCCACCAACAGGGTCACGATACCGGCCAGGCACAGGCCGGCGAGCAGGGTGATTTTCCATTGGATGGAAAGTTGTCTGAGCGACATGGAGACGTCCTTATTCGATAAATATCTGCGACTTTGCACTGTAACGGCCGCGAATCGGCTTTCTTTATCCCTGAAACACAATATGACTAATTGCCACAGGCCATGGCTGAAACACCTTTTTGGGGCAAACACAAAACCTGTGGTGAGGGGATTTATCCCCGACCGGCTGCGCAGCAGTCGCAAAACCTGCAAATGCGCTATGTCTGTAAGAATGCAGGGGGCGGCTTCGCCACCCATCGGGGATAAATCCCCTCACCACAAAGTTTGTGCCTGGCCCCGGATTGATCGTTCCCACGCTCCGCGTGGGAATGCAGCCCGGGACGCTCCGCGTCCCAAAGCGGACGCAGAGCGTCCATTGAGGCGTTCCCACGCAGAGCGTGGGGACGATCAAAAACAACATCAAAAGATCGCAGCCTTCGGCAGCTCCTACAGGGCATGGCTTTGACAAGGGGAGTTCGCTGCGGCACAGTGCGCGCCCTTCTAATAAGACCCTCTTTGCAAATCCGCCGGTTTAGCGTTGGCGGACTCATTCTGTCTGGCGGTCGGTTGTCCACCGCAGTGTTTTTTGAGGTAGTGAAATGAATGCAGTCATAGCGGCGGTCGGCGTCATGCTGATTCTCAGCCTGTCGCGCGTGCACGTGGTGATCGCTTTGATCGTCGGCGCGCTGGTCGGCGGCCTGACCGGTGGTTTGGGTATCGACGCCACGCTCAAGGCGTTCAACAGCGGCCTGGGCGGCGGCGCGACCGTGGCGTTGTCCTACGCGTTGCTCGGTGCTTTCGCCGTGGCGATTGCCAAATCGGGCCTGGCCCACGCATTGGCCGACAAGGCGCTGGCGATGGTCGATCGTCAACATTCGAGCGGTGGCGGCAGTGTCAAATGGCTGCTGATCGGTCTGTTGTGGGTGGTCGCGATTGCCTCGCAGAACATCCTGCCAATCCACATCGCCTTCATTCCACTGCTGGTGCCGCCACTTCTATATGTACTGACCAAGCTGCAACTCGACCGCCGCTTGATCGCCTGCGTCATGACCTTCGGTCTGATCACGCCGTACATGGTGTTCCCGGTCGGCTTCGGCAACATCTTCCTCAACCAGATCCTGCTGGCCAACGTCAGCAAGGCTGGCGTCGACATCAGCCAGATCAATGTCATGCACGCCATGGCCATTCCGGCGCTGGGCATGGTCTTCGGTCTGTTGGTGGCGGTGTTCTTCAGCTATCGCAAAAAGCGCGTTTACGATCTGGAAAAGATCGAGCAGGTCGAGCAGGTCAGCGTTGCCTACAACCCGAAAACCATCGGCATTGCCGGTCTGGCGATTGCTGCTGCGTTCATCATTCAGTTGCTGCTCGACTCGATGATTATCGGCGCGCTCGCCGGTTTTCTGATCTTCTCGGCGTCGGGCATTGTGAAGTGGCGTGAAACCGACGACCTGTTCACCGAAGGCATGAAGATGATGGCGATGATCGGCTTCATCATGATCTCGGCCTCGGGATTTGCCGAAGTACTGAAAGCCACCGGCGAAGTGCGCACGCTGGTCGAAAGCGCAGCGGCGTGGATCAATCACAGTCGGGCGATTGGCGCGTTGTTGATGTTGCTGGTGGGCCTGATGGTGACCATCGGGATCGGTTCGTCGTTCTCGACGGTGCCGATTCTGGCGGCGATTTTCGTGCCGTTGTGCGTGCAGCTCGGCTTCAGCCCGATGGCGATCGTGTGCATCGTCGGCACCGCCGGGGCACTGGGCGATACCGGCTCGCCAGCGTCGGACTCGACATTGGGGCCAACCTCCGGTTTGAACGTTGACGGCCAGCATCACCATATCTGGGACACCGTGGTGCCGACGTTCCTGCACTACAACCTGCCGCTGCTGGCGTTCGGCTGGGTGGCCGCGATGGTGTTGTGATTTAGCCTCTGAAGATCAAAAGATCGCAGCCTTCGGCAGCTCCTACGGAGATCAATGTAGGAGCTGCCGAAGGCTGCGATCTTTTTTTTGCGGGTTCAACTTTTGGTGGTGCGTGCCGTTAAAGCCTTTAACCACGCCAATAAAACCAAAAGAGTGAGCCCCCCAATGCGCCTGAGCCTCAAGGCCAAAGTCCTGTCCCTCGCCGTCCTCCCGGTGCTGCTCTTTGCGCTGGTCATCAGCCTGACCACGCTGTTCATCCTCCAGCAACAGGCGCACAACGAGGTCGAGCAGACCCGCGAGCGCCTGCTCGGCGACGCGAAAGCCACCCTGCAAAGTTACGTCGCCGTGGCCATGACCACGATCAAACCGCTGTACGACGCTGCCGCCCCCGGCGATGACGCGGCGCGCGCTCAGGCGATCAAACTGCTCTCGGGGATTCGCTACGGCAAGGACGGCTACTTCTTCGGCTACGACTCCGAGACCGTGCGCCTGTTCAAGGCCAACGATCCAGAGGGCGTGGGCAAAAGCTTCAAGGACAACCGCGACCCGAACGGCGTCTACGTCAACCAGGGCTTGGTGAAAGTGGCGAAGGACGGCACGCACTATCTGCAATACAGCTCGCCGTTGCCGGGCAACGCGCAAGTGCTGGTGCCGAAACTCGGTTACACCGAATACCTGGCGAAGTGGGACATGGCGGTCGGTACCTCGGTCAACCTCGACGGCATCCAAGCGCAAGTGGCGCTGGTGCAAACGCAAGTGCAGGAACGCATGCAAGGCGTGGTGCTGAGCATCGTTGGCGTCGCGGTGGTGGTGCTGTTGGTGATCGCGGCGGCGGGCATGTTGCTGGCCAATACCATTTTGCGTCCGCTGACGCTGATGAAGGCGAATCTCGATGACATCGCGGCGGGCGAGGGCGATCTGACTCGTCGCCTGAACATCACCAGTCAGGACGAACTCGGCGAACTGGCCGGCTCGTTCAACCGCTTCGTCGACAAGATTCACGGACTGGTGCGGCAGATCACCGAGATGACCACGCAACTCACCGGGCTGGTGACGCAAGTCTCGGATCAGGCGCAGCGCTCGGATCAGGCGATGGAGCGCCAGCGTCACGAGACCGATCAGGTGGCGACGGCGATCAACGAAATGTCTGCCGCCGCGCAGGAAGTGGCGAAGAGCGCGCAGAACGCCGCTGTCGCTGCGCAACAGACTGACGAAGAAGGCCAGAGCGCCAAGCGCGTGGTGGCGGGCAGCATCAAACAGATTCATGCGTTGGTCGATGACATCCGCAGCAGCGGCGTTTCGCTGGACAGCTTGCAGCAGGACGTGAGCTCGATTGTTGGCGTGCTCGGGGTGATTCGTTCGATTGCCGAGCAGACCAACCTGCTCGCACTGAACGCGGCGATCGAAGCGGCGCGGGCCGGTGAGGCCGGGCGTGGGTTTGCGGTGGTGGCGGATGAAGTGCGCGCGCTGGCCAGCCGGACGCAGATCAGCACCCAGGAAATTCAGGGGATGATCGATCGCTTGCAGGCCGGGACGCAGTCCGCGGTGGAAGCGATGCGCCGATCCAGTGAAGCGGGTGACGGCACGTCGGCGCAGGCCAATCAGGCCGGGGCTTCGCTGGACACGATGGCGTCGTTGATTGCGACGATCAACTCGATGAACGCGCAGATTGCCAGCGCGGCGGAAGAGCAGACGGCGGTGGCTGAAGAGATCAATCGCAGCGTGCACCAGATTGCGGTGGCGGTGGACAACGTGGCGGATGAGACGCAGTTGGGGGCGCAGACTTCGCGTAGTTTGGCGGATCTTGGTCAACGCCTGGGCAAGCTGGTAGGCCAGTTCCGTATCTGACGTTTTACGCAGCCCACTGTAGGAGCTGCCGAAGGCTGCGATCTTTTGACTGTGTTTTTAAAAGACAAGATCAAAAGATCGCAGCCTTCGGCAGCTCCTACAGGGGTTACGGTCTGTCCCAATAAGGCACTTCGCCGAAGCATTCGATGAAGAAGTCGATAACGGTGCGCACCTTCACCGACAAGCGCCGACTCCCCGGCCACAGCACCGCAATCTGCTGCGGCTCCAGACTGTTCGACACCTGATACTCGCCCAACACCGGCACCAACGTGCCTTCGCGCACCGCCTCACCAATCAGCCACGACGGAAACATCACCAGCCCCAAGCCCTGTTCAGCGGCTTGGGTGAGGGTGTCGGCGTGGTTGCCGGTGATCGGGCCTTTGACCGAGTACGGCGTCCAGTCCTGCCCGTCGCGGCGGAAAAACCAGCGCTGCAGTCCGGCCGCGCCTTTGTACGCGAGGCACTGGTGTTGCGCGAGATCGTCAGGGTGTCGCGGGATACCATGTTTTTGCAGATACGCCGGGCTGGCCGCGACCTGAAAGCGGTGCGGTGCCAGAATCCGCGCTTGCATGCTGGAGTCGTGCAGCGGGCCGATGCGGAAAAGCAAATCCGCGCCTTCTTGCAGCGGGTCGACGTAATGGTCGGTCTGCTGAATATCCAGTTGCAGCTTCGGATAGCGCGCGCACAACTTGCCCAGCCACGGCGTCAGATGGCGCTGGCCGAACACCACTGGGGCGTTGATGCGCACCAGGCCGGTGGGTTCGCTTTGCTGTTCCTGCAACGCCTGTTCGGCTTCTTCCAATTGCACCAACACCAGCCGTGCGTGATGGCCGAGCATGCGCCCGGCCTCGGTCGGCGTGACGGCGCGGGTGTGGCGGTAGAGCAATTGCTGATTCAGCGCTTGCTCCATCAACTGGATCTGCCGCGAGATCGAGGAGGGCGCCACGCCTTCGCGACGGGCGACTTCGGAAAAACTGCCGTGATCGAGAACGGCCACAAACAGTCGCAGCGCTTTGAATCCGAGTTCGTTGAGGCCGTGCATGGTCTGTCCTGCTGTGCGTGATGCGCAAAAGTGTTGTCCGGATGCTCCCATTTATCGCACAGCGATGCCAGCCGATAATCCGCGCCATTGTTGACTGGGCTGGATTGTATTTATGCAAACGTTGGATGAAGTGAGTGTTGCGCCGCCGGTGGCCAAACCGGGGTTGCGCTTATTGTTGCTGCCGCTGGTGATTCTGGCGGGGATGGGTTTGTCGGTGGAGGCGGGTTTGCTCGGGCCGTTGGGTGCGCAGGTCGGGCATTTGTGGGCGACGTTGAGCATCTTCGGGGTGGGCTCGGCGATTCTGTTTTTGCTGCTGTTGTTTGCGGGGCCACAGAAAGGGCCGGCGCTGAACACGCTGCCGCGCTGGCAGTTGATCGGTGGTTTGCTCGGGCCGATTTATGTGGTGGTGCTGACCCTGGCCACGCCGCACATTGGTATCGCCATGACGATGATCGCGATTCTTTCCGGGCAGGTCGCCAAGAGTGTGTTGATCGATCATTTCGGCTGGTTCGGGGCGACGCGCAAAAAGGTCAACGGTGAGCGTTGGTTGGCGCTGCTGTTGATTGTCGCGGCACTTGTTTTGATTGCTCGGGGTTGATGATGAATCTGATTATTTTGTTGGCCGTGGTTGTAGCGGCGGGTGCGGTGTTGAGTGTTCAGGCGGCGATCAATGGGCGCTTGGGGGAAACCGTTGGTGTCTTGCGCAGTAGTTTGTTGACGTTTGCTGTGGGTGCGTTGGTGACCGGGTTGTTGATTTTGTTTTTTGAACCGGCACATGCGGTGGGGTTGTTGGATGTGCCGAAGTGGCAGTTGAGTGGGGCGCTGTTTGGGGTGGTTTATATGATTGTCATGGTGGGCGCGGTGCCTCGTGTGGGGACGGCGGTGGCGACGGTGGCGGTGATTGTCGGGCAGTTGGGGATGGGCATGTTGATTGATAATTTTGGCTGGTTCGGGAATCCGGCGATTGAGTTGTCGGGGAGTCGGGTGTTGGCGATGGTGCTTTTGGCGGGGGCTTTGGTGTTTATGTATCGGAGTAGTGTGCGTAGCTCTGATTGATTTTGTTTTGGGGGGGTGGGCATATCCGTTGCTGCGGTGATGGCTGATTATGGTTCCGCCCTTACGGCGGGTCACTTTTGGCAAACGCCCCAAAAGTAACCAAAAGGTCTGTGCCCTGACGTTCGGCCCGCTCGCTGGGGCTCGGGGTTTCTTCGCTCCGGGATCGATCCGGGGGGCAGCGCCTACGGTTTGCTTCGCTGCACCTCCTCTCGCTGTGTTTGGCTGCGCCAAACGGTCGCTGCGCTCCCACCCCCGGATCGATCCCTCCACTCAGCCTGCCGACGGGCTCTAAGATCAAGAGCAGGCGAGCTGAGACTCGGCCTATTGAGTGGTGAAGAGCGGGGCGCGCACGGCTTTTTGATTTGCGTTGGATTCGCCCCTCACCCCAGCCCTCTCCCGAGGGAGAGGGGGCCGATTGGTGGGTTTTTCAGAATATGCATTCAACTCGGTATCCCAAGTCGGCGTACCTCTCCAAAACCACTCGGTCAGTCCCCTCTCCCTCCGGGAGAGGGCTAGGGTGAGGGGCTCTTGATCTGGCTCTTGATCTGGCTTTTGATTTTGGCCCCCATCGGCAGGCCGAGCGTAGGTGTTCATCCGGGGTAGGCGCGTAGCGCCGTGCGGCGTAGCCGCATACATCGAGAGGAGGTGCAGCGAAGCAAACCGTAGGCGATGCCCCCGGATGGACACCGTAGCGAGGGAACACTGAGCCTCAGCGAAGTGCCGTACGCCGGGGGCCAAGCCTTTTGCTTACTTTTCGGCGTCTGGAAAAGTGAGTCGCTGTAAGAGCGAAACCGCCAGAAGCCCCACCCGCAGCAACGGATATGCCCCCAAAACCCCAAAACCCCAAAAACCCAAACAAGCAAAATCAAAAGATCGCAGCCTTCGGCAGCTCCTACACTGGTAATCACGGCTTACCTAAAAGCCCCAGACAACCACCACCCCAAGGAGTCTGCCCCCATGCCCGATAGAAAATGCGATTGCCCAAACTGCAAATGCACCATCAAAGAAGGCGATCACGCCTACGCCGTACACGGCAAACACTACTGCTGCGAAGCCTGCGCCCACCACCACAAAGGTGGCGAAGAATGCTCAAGCAAAGGCTGCCACTGCGCACATCCCAAATAAACACAGGCAAAAAAAAGTGGAGCCTAATCAGGCTCCACTTCAAGTTTCAGACTTTCATCATCCAGCCGCTCCGTATGCCGAACCGTGCCTTGCAATCGCCGCCCCTCAACCCGAACCACCACGGTTTTCGCCTGGTCGAGGTCTTCCGGTAACGGCGCTGGCACTCTCAGGGCGAAGCAATACGGATCATCGTCGACCGCTTCCAGACCCACGCGGCAATCCACGCTTTTGGTGATACGCCCAAACAATGTGTCGAGGCCGTAGTCCAGATGCGCCGGGCTGCTGCTGAAATCGATCATGGTTGCATTCCCCCGAATGTTCGCGTGCAGGCTGAGCTTAGCTGGTCGGTCGCCAGACGACATTTTCCACGCCGAATTTTTCCGCCATCGGTTTGCTGGTCTTCTGTACTTTTTCACGGCCAAAGCGCGGAATGCGACCCACGCCGGCATCGCAACTCGCCCAATGCCACGCCTCGGTGTTGTCCATTTTGTCCGAGCGGATAATGAACGACTTGGCTGTGCCGTGAAGGGTGTACTCGATGACGTAGAGTTTTGCGTTGTTCATAAAGCCCGTATTCCTCCCTGTGGTAATAGAGGGATCGTTGAGCACCGGGAAAATTCATTCGGATTGTCCGACGGTATCTATCGTTGGCGGGGTTTCGGGCGACTGGTTACCATGGCGGCTCCGCCAACCCCAATGAATGCTCACCATGGCCCTCGCCACGCCCCCCGATTTCACTGACATCGATGTGCCCGTGCAACCGCTGGCGCGGACGTATCCGCGCGGGTTGTTTATCGAGCCGCATGAGCATGACTGGGGCCAGTTGCTGTACGCGATGAGCGGGGTGATGTGGGTCGAGACGCCGCATGAAGCGCTGGTGGTACCGCCGCAGCGCGCGGTGTGGTTGCCGCCCGGGGTGCCGCACGGGATTCGCGTGGTGTCGGATTTGCAGATGCGCAATATCTACCTGCGCCCGGCGCTGGCGGCGACGCTGGATCAGACGGTGCAGGTGATCGAGGTCGGTGGTTTGCTGCGCGAGTTGATCGTCGGGCTGGTGGAGCAGGGCGACAGCGGTGAGCCAGCGTATTACGAGGCGCTGGTTGGCTTGGGGCTGCTGGAGTTGCAGCGCGCAAGGCGTTCGCAGCTGAAAATCCCGATGCCGGATGATTCCGATCGGCGCCTGATGAATCTTTGCCAGGCAGTGATGGCCGCGCCGTCGCTGGAGATCCCGTTCGAGCAGCACGCGGAAAACGCCGGGGCCAGCGTGCGCACGTTGGCGCGGTTGTTCAAGGACAGTCTGGGCATGGGCTTCGCCGAGTGGCGGCGACAGGTACAACTGGCGACGGCGGTGGCGGAGTTGATTCAGGGTGTGGCGGTGAGCGTCATCGCCCGCGAACTCGGCTATTCACCGAGCAGCTTCAGCGACATGTTCCGCCGCGAACTGGGCGTCGCCCCGTCTCAGTTCAACACCCAATGCGGATGAGCAGCCTTGCCTAAAACCTGTAGGAGTGAGCCTGCTCGCGATAGCGGTGTGTCAGTTTACGTACGAGTGACTGACACACCGCTATCGCGAGCAGGCTCACTCCTACAAGGGATCGTGTTGGTTCGGCAGGTTTGTCCGATATTCAGAAGTCCTTGGCCGACGCCATCCATCCCGCCTCCCTACACTCTGCCCATCTCCTTTCAAACGGCAGAGTTCTCCCCATGAACTACCTGATTTCGCTGGCCATCGGTCTCGGCGTTGGCCTGTTGTACGGCGCGCTCGACTTCCGTTCTCCCGCGCCGCCGGCCATCGCGCTGGTCGGTCTGCTCGGCATGCTTGCGGGTGAGCAGCTGTGGCCGATGGGCCGGCAATGGGTCGCCGCTTGGTTGTCCTGAATCTTTCTTTTTTCCTTCGGTGGATCACTCCATGAAAGCACTGCAATTCGATAAAACCGGCGACCTGTCCTCTCTGCGCTTCGTCGACGTGCCGACCCCGGTGGCCGGCCCCGATGAAGTCCTGGTGCAGATCAAAGCGGCTGGGCTCAATCCCAGCGATGTGAAGAATGTGCTCGGACGTTTCCCTTACACCACGTTGCCACGGATTCCCGGGCGTGATTTCGCCGGTGTCGTGGTCGAAGGCCCGCCAGCGTTGATCGGTCAGGAAGTCTGGGGCACGGGCCGTGAGCTGGGCTTTTTCGCCGACGGTTCCCACGCGCAATTCGTCAAACTGCCGGCCAACGGTGTCGCCCTCAAGCCGTCGCGTCTGAGCTTCACCCAGGCCGCCAGCCTCGGCGTGCCGTACACCACGGCGTGGGATGCGTTGGAGCGCAGCCTCGTCAAAGCCGACACGCGTTTGCTGGTGATTGGCGGCGGTGCGGTCGCCACAGCGGCATTAGCGCTGGCCAAAGTGCGCGGCGCAAAAACTCTGGCAGCGGCGCGGCGTCCGGAGCAGGTGGCGGAGTTGCAAGCGCAGGGCTACCAGACGATTCAACTAGATAAACCTGAAGAACTCGGCGCACAGGTCAACGCGGTGTATCAGGGCGGCGCCGAAGTGATCTTCGACACCACTGGTTTCTGGCTGCCCGCCTCGGTGGCGGCGCTGGCAATCTTCGGCCGAATCGCAATCATCGCCGCACCGGTGGACGGCCAGGTGCAGTTGCCGGCACTGGCGTTGTATCGCAAGGGCGGTTCGGTGGTCGGCGTCAACACATTGCTCTACGGCGTCGAAGCCTGCGCAGCGATGTTGAACCAGTTCGGCCAACTCTTCGACGAAGGCTCGCTGCCGTTGCCGCAAGGCCTGGTCGAATCACCACTGGCCGACGGCCTGGCGCGCTACACCGAAGTCAACGAGGGCGGCGGCGACAAAATCATCCTGATTCCCTGATCCGTAAAAATATCTCTCAAACATCGCAATACCCCCCTGTGGGAGCGGGCTTGCTCGCGAAGAGGCCGTGTCAGTCAACAGAGATGTCGACTGACAGACCGCATTCGCGAGCAAGCCCGCTCCCACAAGGGTTGCAGTGTCTGGAATTACGCGGGCACTTCCAGATTATCCAGCGCCCGATTCACCGCCAGTTCACCGAGCATCACCACCTGCTGAATCCCCAGCAACGTGTGGCGATACGGCGTGTCGAGCGCCCCGGCAAAATCACTGAGCATCACACTCGCCGAAGCCATCGACTCACAAGCGTGGGCCAGTAGATCTTCGGTTTTGATATTGGGCGCGATGACGAACATCAGGCTCGGCAGACGCGGATCATCGTGAGTCGCGCCGGGGCAAAGGTAGTGATCGAGCGCGCGTTCGGCGGCGTCGTGGAGTTTGCGTGAATGGGGGGATTCGTAGGGGGAGGTAGCGTCGATGTCGGGTGGGTTGGGTGTTGGTTTGAACATGGTGAAGCTCCTTGATTGTTGGAGCCGCCACGGTTCGCTGCGAAACGAATGGGGTGGCAGCTGTACGCAGGTTCGCAGACCGGGAATCAAGGAACCCGGCATACCCGAAGGTATCCCGCGCACAGCCGCCATAACGCAATGCTGTCAGCTGCACTGTGCGCCTCGATTGATCCGGGCTGCGTAACCCGATCGCTGATTCGTCAACGACCCCCAAACGATAAGGCCCGTCCCCAAGGCGCACAAGCCAGCGGATTCTGGCGTAGCTGTAGGCAATGGCGCAAGGTTGTGTAGCCTCGGAGAGTTTCTGCAGGTGTCTGTTAAACAACTGTGTTTAACATCAAAAGATCGCAGCCTTCGGCAGCTCCTACAGGGGGGCCGCGAATTCTGTGTAGGAGCTGCCGAAGGCTGCGATCTTTTGATCTGTGTCCCTTAAAACTGGTAGCCCACGCCCGCGTAATACCCCCAGCCATTCGAACGCGCACGGAAGTTGCCGTCGCCAAAATTCAGCTCACTGCCGTCTTCCCAATTGCCGCCATTGTGGAAATACCGGCCCACCAGCGTGAAGCGCAAATGCGTGAACGAGTACAGCAACACGTTGGTCGCCACCGTCGCATTGGCGGTGCGCGCCGGGTTGTCTTTGTGGATGTCGGAGCCGAAGTCGAAGTTGGTGAAGCCGATGTAGGTCAGTGAGGCGCCGTTGCTGAATTTGTCGATGGGCACGATGTATTTGAGTTGGGCGCGGTAGCCGTCCCAGGAATATTCGTTGCTCGCGCCATAGTTTTCCCACTGGTAACGGCCGTAGAGGTTGGCCGACAGGTTGACCCGCGAGTGCGTGTCGATGTCGGTGCCGAAACCGCTGTAGAGGGTGTTGGCGCGGTTTTCCTTGCGGCTGCCGTGGTCGTAGATCCAGTCGAACGCGACGTACCATTCCTTGAACGGGCCGATGGCCAGGCTGCGGCCGGCGAGGTAGTCGATGGAGATGCGCGGTTCGTGTTCCATGAACAGCGGCGAGCCGTGATCCCACACGCCTTTGTCGTGGCTGTTGCCGATGTTGAAGATCTTCGGGATGTCGACGTAGCCGTACAGTTCAAACGGGCCTTTGCGACCGAAGTACTCGTATTCCAGATAAATGTCGTCAGCCGGTTGCGGGCCGAAGCTGATGTCTTTGCTGCCAATCAGCATCAAGTCCTGGGTGTACCAATCCGACAGGTACGCGCCTTTTTTCGGCGGGCTCGCTTCCGGGCTGAGTGCTTCGCCTTGGGCGGATTCTTCCGGCAGAACGGGCTGAGCAGGTTGCGCGAAAACGCCGTGGCTGAGAAGTCCGGTAACGCCGGTCAGTAGCAAGGAAACAGTCAGCGTGCGCGCAAACGGAGCGCGAGGGGGGAGTGCGGCGTGCATTCAAAGTCCTTTTTTGCAGATCAAGGCCCGGCGTTCTGCGGGTCTGTAGGGTTTTGTTACGAAAATGCCGTGATTGACGCTGCGCAAACGTTTGCACAAGGCGTACCAATTATTTCAACGGGCTGAAATGTTGGGGGTTTTACGGGTTTTTTTGACGGAGTGGTCAACTGAGGGGCGCGCCACAAATTCATGCTTGGGAAGAACCCTGTGGTGAGGGGATTTATCCCCGACGGGGCGCGCAGCGGCCCCAAAAAGCCAAGGCCTGCTGCGCAGTCCATCGGGGATAAATCCCCTCACCACAAAGGCCATCCCACAGGTTTCATATCAGCCTCAAGAGCCGTGAGTACGGGTCAAAAGGCTTATTCCAGACTGCTCTAGCACCAAAGTATTAATGCCATTTAACCAAGGCCCCATTGCAGGGCATCAACTAGCGTGTGTCAGGAATAGAACGGTTTTGTAATGACCGTCGCAGTCTTGATTCGCGTGTCGAATAAGCCGCTGCTTGTCCACGCCGTCAAGGAAGAATCTGGCCATACAAGGAGTAGCCCGTGGAAGCAAGGTTTGGTGTCGCCCTCGTCTCGCGTTTTTCCCCTCTTTCCCTTGCTGTGCATTTGAGCGTCGCCGGACTGTTGTTCGGCGGGGTGAGCACACCTGCGCTGGCTACGTGCTCCACATCCGGTTCGACCGTAACCTGTACCGGTGTGCCGTCACTGCCGCTGTTTCTGAATAGTTTTTCCAGTGCCACCAGCGGTTTGACGGTTAACGTCAACAGCGGGGCGCAGATGAACGCGACCCTTGGCGGCCACGTGATGGATCTGACCGGGGTGAATATTTCCCTGAACAACTCCGGCACGATCGACCCGGCGCTGCTGGGTCTGGTCTCGGTGTTGAGCGGCGGTGCGTTTATCGGCACGGGCGCGACGAGTACGGTCAGTGTGCTCAACAATGCCAGCGGCATCATGCGGGGCACCGGGATGCTGCTCGGGCTCAACCTGACCAGCATCGACGGCTTGGCGATTGGTGTGAACAACGCCGCAGCCGGCACCACCAGCATCACCAACAACGGCACCATCACCTCGACCGGACTTTCGATCGGCGGCATCACGTTGGCGGATACCCCGGTGATCGGCGTCTACGGCGGCTCGCAGGTCAACATGACCAACAGCAGCACCGGCGTCATCAACGGCCGGATCGCGTTCGAAACGTCGGCGGCGGGCAACACCTTCACTAACGCCGGCGCGATTACTGGTGGTGTGTCGATGGGGGCGGCGAGCACCAACACCTTCACGGCAGTGACCGGATCTTCGGTGCAGGTGGGTGACGGTGTGCAGATCAGCGTCGGCCTCGGCGGTTTGATCGGCATCAACCTTACCTTCGCGCCAACCGGCACGGTCGATGGCGGTGCAGGCGGCACCAACAGCCTGATCCTGCAAAACCCGGTCGGCGTCGGCGGCGGTATCACCGGGACTGGCACGGCATCGAGCGCCACCTACGTCAACTTCAACAATCTGACGATCAACAGCGGCACCTGGACGTTGCAGGGGCCTTTGGTCAGCGGCGCGACCACGCTCAATGGCGGTATCGCGAATTTCAACAACAACGCCACGTTCGGCAGCGGGGTGCTCACGTCCAACGGCGGGATTCTGCAGGCCAGCAATGCCGGGTTGAATATCAGCAATCTGATTTCCGTCGGTGCCGGCGGCGTCACCGTTCAAGGCTCCAACGCGACCACCCTGAGCGGGGTGATTTCCGGCAGCGGTGGTTTCACCAAGGCCGGTACCGGCCAACTTAACCTCGGCGCCGCCAACACCTATCTGGGCAACACCACGCTCAATGGCGGCACGGTACAGGTCAGCAACAATCAGGCATTCAGCACCGGCACCCTCAACGTCACCGGCGCGACGACCCTGAGCGCACCGGGCACCATCAATCTGGCAAACGCGATCAGCCTCGGCGGCACATTGACCGCCGGTGGCACCGGTGCGCTGACCCTCGGTGGCTTGATCAGCGGCAGCAGTGGCCTGACCAAAACCGGCACCGGCAGCCTGACCCTCAGCGGCGCCAACAGCGGTTTCACCGGCACCACCACCCTCAGCGCCGGCAGCCTGCTGGTGACCAACAACAACTCGCTGGGCAGCGGCGCGCTGAACACTGCCGCCGGCACCAGTCTCGACAGCACCGCCAACGTCACGCTGGCCAATAACATCGGCATGACCGGCGCGCTCAACGTGCTCGGCAGCAATGCCTTGACCCTCGGCGGCGTGTTGAGCGGAACCGGCGGCATCACCAAATCCGGGACTGCCAGCCTGACCCTGACTGGCAACAACACCAACAGCGGCAACACGCTGCTCAATGCCGGCAGCCTGCTGGTGGGCAGCAATACCGCGCTGGGCACGGGTGCGCTGAATACAGCCGCCGGGACCACGCTGGATGCGACGGCGGCGGTGACCCTGGCCAACGCCGTCGCGGTGACCGGGGCGCTGACCGTTGGCGGCACGCAGGCACTGGGCCTGAGCGGTATCGTTAGCGGCGCCGGCAACTTGATCAAGAACGGCACCGCCAACCTGAGCCTCAGCGGCAACAACACGTTCTCCGGCGGCACCGCACTTAACGCCGGCACGCTGATCGTTGGTTCCAACACGGCACTCGGCACGGGCGCGTTAACCACCGCAGCGGGCACCACTCTCGATGCCAGCACGGCGGTCGCACTGACCAACGCAGTTTCGCTGGGCGGCAATTTGAACGTCGGCGGCAGCGCCAATCTGACCCTCGGCGGCATCGTCAGCGGCAGTGGCGGGCTGACCAAAAACGGCGCAGCCAACCTGATTCTCAACGGTGCCAACACCTTCCTCGGTGCCATTGCGCTGAACGCTGGCACGATCACCGCAGACGCCAACGCGGCGCTGGGCAGCGGCAATATCACCGTGGGCGGTGTGGCTACGCTCGACAGCAATGCAGCGGTAACGCTGAACAATGCGATCACTCTCAACAACAGCCTGGGGATCGGTGGCAGCAACGCGTTGACCCTCGGCGGCGTGATCAGCGGCGCCAGCCAACTGGTGAAAAACGGCGCCGCGAATCTCACGCTAAACGGCAGCAACACCTACAGTGGCGGCACCACGCTGAATGCTGGCAGCCTCACCGTCGGCAACGGTGCAGCACTGGGCACGGGCGCCTTGTCGGTGGAAGGCGCCGGCACGCTCAACAGCAGCTCGGCCGCGACCCTGAACAACAACGTGATTCTCAACGCCAACCTCACCGCTGGTGGCGCTAATGCGCTGACCCTCGGCGGGGTGATCAGTGGCAGCAACGGTCTGATCAAAACCGGCGCTTCGAGCCTGACCCTCAACGGCAACAACACCTACACCGGCACCACGGCGCTGAACGCCGGCTCGCTGATCGTCGGCTCCAATACCGCACTCGGCACCGGCACACTGAACGCCTCGAACGGCACCACACTCGATGCCAGCACCGCCGCGACCCTGGCCAACAACGTCAACCTCGCCGGCACCCTGACCCTGGGCGGCAGCAATGCGTTGACCCTCGGCGGCGTGGTCGCCGGTATCGGTGGATTGACCAAGAACGGCGCTGCCGACCTGATCCTCAACGGCGCCAACACTTATTTTGGCAACACCGTGTTGAACACCGGCAAACTGACCGTCGGCAGTAACACCGCGCTGGGCTCCGGCACATTAAACGCGGCGGCCAACACTTCGCTGGACGCCAACACGGCCGTCAGCCTCAACAACGCCGTGGCGCTCGCCGGTGCCTTGAACATCGGCGGCACGGCGAATATGACGCTGACCGGCCTGGTCAGCGGCGCCGGCAGTCTGGTGAAAGACGGTGCGGCCAATCTGATTCTCAACGCCGCCAACAACTACCTCGGCGGCACCACGCTGAATGCCGGCACCCTGACCGTCGGCAACAGCTCGGCGCTCGGCTCCGGAGCATTGACTGTCGCTGGCGCGGCAACGCTGGACAGCAACTCCCCGCTGGTCAGCCTCAACAACGCGGTTGCTTTGAATGCTGCGCTGACGGTTGGCGGCACGCAGAACCTGACCCTCGGCGGCGTCACCAGTGGCACCGGCCAACTGATCAAGAACGGCACGGCCAATCTGACCGTCAACGGCAACAACACCTTCAGCGGCGGCACCACTCTGAATGGCGGCACGCTGACCCTGGGCAATGCCAACGGTCTGGGCAGTGGCGCGTTGATTGTCGGCGGCGCGGCGACGCTGGATAACAGCGCCTCGTTCGGCATCGGTAACGCGATCACGTTGAACGCCGGGCTGACAGTCGCCGGCAACAATGATTTGAGCTTGAACGGCATCATCGACGGCGCTGGCAGCCTGACCAAAAACGGTCTGTCGGATCTGACCCTCGCTGGAAGCAACACCTTTACTGGTGCGCTGAATATCGTCTCCGGCAGCGTCACCACACTCAATACCAATGCGCTGGGCAGCACTTCCGGGGTCAACATCAGCGCCGGCGCCGGGCTGAATCTGGGCAGCAACGCCAGCCTCGGCGCGCTGACCGGCAGCGGCAGTGTGCAACTGACCGGCAGTAACACCCTGACCGTCGGCGCCGGCAACGTCACCAGCACGTTCGACGGTGACCTCAGCGGCAGCGGCGGCCTGGTCAAAGTCGGCACCGGCACCTTGAACCTCACCGGTATCAATGGCATCACCGGCAACACCGCGATCAACGGCGGCATCGTCGATCTCAGTGGTTCGCTGGGCAGTGCGCAAGTCAACGTCAATACTGGTGGCACGCTGACCGGTACCGGCTCTGCGCTCGGCGCGGTCAACATCAACAACGGTGGGCATCTGGCGTTGTCGTCGGGCAACACCTTGTCGGCGAGTGCTCTGACTCTCGGCGCCGGCAGCAACGTTGATGTGGCACTGGGCACACCGTCGACCGCGTCGCTGATGAATGTCGGCGGCAACCTCTCCCTCGACGGCAATCTCAACGTCACTGACGCGGGTGGTTTCGGCGTCGGCGTGTATCGCCTGTTCAACTACACCGGCGCCCTGACCAATCTCGGTCTTGATGTCGCCAGCGTGCCGGTCGGTTACGGCCTCGGCGATCTGCTGGTGCAGACCGGCGTGCCCAATCAGATCAACATTCAAGTGTCGGCGCCGAACGTCAACATCCGTTACTGGGACGGCAGTCAGACCATTGCCAACGGTGTGGTCGACGGTGGCAGCGGCACGTGGAATGCCGTCGGCACCAACTGGACTGACGCCAACGGTCTAGTCAACCAACCGTGGGCCGGTGACTTCGCGGTGTTTCAGGGCACCGCCGGCACCGTAACGGTCAACGGCACGCAAGCGTTCACCGGCATGCAATTCCTCACCGACGGCTACAACGTGGTTAACGGTGCAGCGGGGCAACTCACCGCTGTCAACGGCACTGGTGGCACCACTTCGTTGCGCGTCGATCCGGGCGTCACCGCGACGATCAACGCCGACATCAATGGCATCGGCATCCTCAACAAACTCGACGCCGGCACGCTGGTGCTCGGTGGTGCCAACGCTTATACCGGCGGCACGCAACTCGACGGCGGCAAAATCATTGTCGGCAGCAACACCGCGCTGGGCACCGGTACATTGACGGCGAATGCCGGCACGCAACTGGACAGCAACGCAGCCGTGACGCTGGCCAACGCTGCGACACTGAATGGCAACCTCACCGTGGTTGGCAGCAATGCGTTGACCCTCAATGGCGTGATTGGCGGCACTGGCGGCCTGATCAAAACCGGCGCGGCGAACCTGACCCTTGGCGGCAACAACGCCTTCCTCGGGCCGGTCGCGCTGAACGCTGGCGGGCTGATTCTGGCGTCGAACGCGGCGCTCGGTTCGGGCACTTTGAATGCGGCGGGCGGTACCACGCTGGATGCGAGCACCGCAGTGTCGCTGAACAACGCGGTCAACCTGGCCGGCAATCTCGGCATCGTCGGCACGGCGGATCTGACGCTGGCCGGCACGGTCAACGGCGCGGGCAGCCTGAGTAAAAATGGCGCGTCGAACCTGACCCTCAGCGGCAACAACAACTTCCTCGGCGGCACCACCCTCAACGCCGGCACCCTGACCGCCGGCAGCAACTCGGCGCTGGGTCTGGGCAACCTCACCGTCGCCGGTGCCTCGGCGCTGGACAGCAACAGCGCGCTGAGCCTGGGCAATAACGTCGTGCTCAACGCCAATCTGACTAACAGCGGCAGCAACAACCTGACGCTGGCGGGTGTAGTCAGCGGCGCGGGCGGACTGATCAAGGACGGCGCGTCGAACCTGACCCTCAACGGCATCAACACCTTCACCGGCGGCACCACGCTGAACGCCGGTACGCTGACCCTTGGTACCGGCGGATCTCTGGGCAGCGGCGTGCTGACCGTGGCCGGTGCTTCGACCCTCGACAACTCGGCGCCACTGGTGCTGGCCAACAACCTCAACGTCAACGCGAATCTGGCGCTGGCCGGTAACAACAACCTGACCCTCGGCGGCGTGATTGCCGGCGCCGGCACGCTGACCAAAAACGGTCTGGCCGACGTGACTTTGAGCGGCAACAACACCTTCAGCGGCACCTTCGATGTGGCATCCGGCAGCCTGACCACGCTGAGTGGTGCGGCGCTGGGCAACAACGCCACGGTCAATCTCGCGGGCGGCGCGGCGCTGAATCTTGGCGCCTCGGGCAGCCTCGCCAGCCTCACCGGCAGCGGCACTGCGTTGATAGGTACCGGCAATACGCTGAGCCTCGGCGGCAATAACGTCAGCAGCACCTTCGCCGGCATTCTCAGCGGTGATGGCGGGCTGAGCAAACTCGGCACCGGCACGTTGACCCTCAGCGGCATCAGCGACCTGACCGGCGACACCAACGTCAACGCCGGTACCTTGCAGGTCGACGGTTCGCTGGCCAGCGGCAATGTGCTGGTCAATAACGGCGGCACCCTCGGCGGCAGCGGCACGTTGACCGGAGCCGTGACGGTGGCCGATGGCGGTCATCTGGCGGGCGTCACCGGCAGTACGCTGAACGTGAGTTCGCTGGTGCTCAACGGCAACTCCAACTTCGACGTTGGCCTCGGCACACCGGTCTCCGGCGGCGGCAATGCGCTGGTCAATGTCGGCGGCAACCTGACCCTCGACGGCACCCTCAACGTCAGCGACATCGGTGGTTTTGGCAGCGGCGTGTATCGCCTGATCGACTACACCGGCGGCCTGACCGACAACGGCATGCTGATCGGCACCGTGCCGGGCAGCGTCACTCCCGGCGATTTGACCCTGCAAACCGCGCTGGCCAACCAGATCAATCTGCTGGTCACCGCGCCGGGCGTCACCGTGCAGTTCTGGGACGGCAATCAATTGGTTGCCAACGGTTCGGTCGAAGGAGGCAACGGTACTTGGGGCACAGGCACCACCAACTGGACGGACGTCAACGGCACGACCAATCAGGCCTGGACCAACAACTTCGCAGTGTTCCAGGGCGCGGCGGGCACAGTTACGGTCAACGGCGCGCAAACCGTCACCGGGCTGCAATTTGTCACCGACGGCTACAGCCTGCAAAACGGCACGGCTGGTTCGCTGAATCTGGTCAACGGCTCCTTGGGCAACGCCACTGTGCGTGTTGACCCGAACGCCACCGCGACCATCGGCGTAGCGCTCAACGGCGCCGGCACGCTGGGTAAATACGACACCGGTACGCTGGTGCTCAACGCGGCCAACGGTTACACCGGCGGCACGGCGCTTAACGGCGGCAAGATCGTCGTGGGCAACGACGCAGCGCTCGGCACGGGCGTATTGACCGCCGCCGACGGCACCGCGCTGGACAGCAACGCGGACATCAGCCTCGCCAACGATGTGCTGCTCAACGGTGGCTTGAACATCGCTGGCTCTAACGCCTTGACCCTCGACGGCGACGTCAGCGGCAGCGGCAGTCTGATCAAGTCTGGCACTTCGAGCCTGACCCTCAACGGCAACAACACTTACAGCGGTGGCACGCAACTCGCCGACGGTTCGCTGGTGCTGGGCAATAACAGCGCCATCAGCAGCGGTGCCTTGAGTGTGACCGGCAACGGCACTCTCGACAGCACCTCGGCGCTGCAACTGGCCAACGCGATCAACCTCGGTGCGCAACTGACCCTGGCCGGTAACCAGGACACCACACTGCTCGGCGCGATCACCGGCACCGGCAGTCTGCTGAAAAACGGCACGGCTGATCTGACGCTCAGCGGCGCTAACACTTACAGCGGTGGCACCACGTTGAATGGCGGCAACACCTTCGGCGACACCAGCAGCCTGCAAGGCGCGATCGTCAACAACGCGACGCTGACCTTCGAACAAAACGCCGATGGCAGCTACACCGGCAACCTCACCGGCACCGGCACGCTGAACAAAACCGGCACCGGCCAATTGCTCCTGACCGGCAACAACGGCTTCACCGGCAACACCTCGGTGCAGGCGGGCAACCTGAGCGTCAACGGCGTGCTCAACAGCGCCAACGTCGCGGTGGCCAGCGGTGCCAGTGTTGGCGGCAGCGGCACGCTCGCTGGCAACGTGCAACTGGCCGACGGCGCAACATTGCTCGGTGGCGGCGCAGCGGCGCCATTGTCGGTTGGTGCGCTGACCTTGTCCTCGGGCACTAACCTGGACTTCAGCCTGGGCTCGGCGGCGAGTTCCACCACCGTGGTCAATGTCGCCGGCAACCTGACCCTCGACGGTACGCTGAACATCAGCAACGCCGGCGGCTTCGGCACTGGCGTCTATCAACTGTTCAGCTACGGCGGCAGCCTGACCGATAACGGTCTGGTCTACGGCAGCTTGCCGGTGCCGGTCGACAACCTGACGCTGCAAACCGCGATTGCCAACCAGATTAACCTGCTGGTGCAAAATGCCCCGGGTGAAGTGCAGTTCTGGAACGGCGGCAAAACCAATCCGGACGGCACCATCGGTGGCGGTAGCGGCGTGTGGGGCCCGGACACCAACTGGACTGACCCGACCGGTACTCAGGCGCAAGGTTCGACCGGTCAATTCGCGGTGTTTGGCGGCACGGGTGGCACGGTCACCGTGGTCGGCAATCAGCAGTTCACCGGCATTCAGTTCCTTGCCAACGGCTACAACCTGACACCGGGTGCGGGCGGCACGCTGACCCCGGTCAACGGTGCTGACGGCAGTCTCGCACCGGTGCGGGTCAATGCCGGGGCCAGTACCGAAATCGCCGTGCCGCTGGTGGGCACCGGGGGTATCGAGAAACTGGATTCCGGCACGTTGATTCTCAGTGGCGCGAATACTTACAGCGGTGGCACCACCATCAGCGGCGGTACGCTGATCGGTAACACCACCAGCCTGCAAGGCAACATCCTCGACAACGCTGCGTTGGTGTTCCAACAGAATGTTGACGGTCGTTTCAATGGGACGCTCAGTGGCAGCGGATCGATTGCCAAGCGTGGTGACGGCACGCTGTTGTTGACCGGTAATCAACCGTTCAGCGGCACGGTGGCGGTGGATCAAGGTGTGCTGCAAGTGGGCAGCCGCGATGCGACGGCTTCGCTCGGTGGCCAGGTGACCGTGGCCAACGGTGCAGGTCTGAGCGGCAACGGCAGCGTCGGCTCGGTCGTCAACCACGGTGTGGTGGCGTCGGGCGGCGAGGCGGGCAATCTGAGTGTTGCCGGCAACCTGACCAACGCCGCAGACGGTGTGCTGGCCCTGACGGTCAACTCGCCAACCGCCACGCCGTTGGCTGTCGGCGGCACGGCGGCACTGGACGGTGGTCTGCAAGTGACAGCACTGGCGCCGTTCACGGGCGCCACCACTTACACGCTGATCACGGCGGGCGGCGGTGTCACTGGCACCTTCAGCGCAGCGGATCTGCCGCAATACGCCTTCCTCAGCACCGCGCTGGTGTATGACGCCAATGCGGTGAACCTGGCGGTCAGCCGCAACGGCAACTCGTTTGCCGATGTCGCCGCCACCGGCAACCAAAGTCGTACTGCTACCGCGCTGGACAACAATGGCCCGGCAGGTGCGGAGTTGCAGAACCAGATCATCAACCTCAGCGTGGCCGGTGCGCGCAATGCCTTCGACAGTCTGTCCGGGGAGATTCATGCCAGCACCGCCAGCGCGATGCTTGAGGATTCACGTTACGTGCGCGAGGCGGTCAACGATCGCATGCGCCAACCGTCGTGCAGCGCTGCGGATGATCCACGCCGCGCGCTGGCGCCAAGTGACAACCAACTGAGCAGCAACGGTTGCCACGGCGAAATGGTCGGCTGGGCGCGCGCACTCGGCGCCTGGGGTGAATCGGATGGCGACAGCAACAGCGCCAGCCTCGATCGCAACCTCAGCGGCTTCATGCTCGGCACCGACAAGCAACTCGACGATTCGTGGCGCGTGGGCATGGCGGCCGGTTACACCCGCAGCGACCTCGATGCCCATGATCGTCGCTCGGATGCCACCGTCGAAAGCTACCACCTGGCGGCGTACCTCAACTCGCAGTTCGATGCACTGGCGGTGCGCCTCGGCGCGGCGTACAGCTGGCACGACATCGAGACCAAACGCGACGTCAGCGTCGGCAGCTACAACGATCGTCTGGAAGCCAATTACGACGCGCGCACTGCGCAGGTGTTCGGTGAAGTCGGTTACACCGTCGAAGCGGCCGGCATCGCGCTGGAGCCGTTCGCCGGTCTGGCGTACGTCAACTACGACAGCGACAAGGCCAAGGAAAAAGGCGGGGTAGGGCGTCTGAAGGCGGAAGCCGATCAGGACATCACCTTCTCCACCCTCGGCCTGCGCGCCGGCAAAGTCATCACCCTGGCCAACGGCGGGCAATTCACCCCGCGCGCGGCCATCGGCTGGCGCCATGCCTTCGGCGACACCAAACCCGACGCTGACCTGACCTTCATCGACGGCGGCGCCTCGTTCAGCACCCAAGGCGTGCCGATCGCCAAGGACAGCGCGATCGTCGAAGCGGGCGTCGACTTCCAGATCAGCCCGACCGGCAAACTGGGCATTGGTTATTCGGGGCAACTGTCGAATGACAACAATGACCACGCGATGACGGTGAGCTTTAGTCTGGGTTTCTGATTAGGGTTGAAGCACCTGTTTAACCGCCCGAAAGGGCGGTTTTTTTTCAAGATCAAAAGATCGCAGCCTTCGGCAGCTCCTACAGTTGGGATTTGCGTTTCCCTGTAGGAGCTGCCGAAGGCTGCGATCTTTTGATTTCTTGGCTGCCCCGTTCGGCTGTCCGCGCTCTGCTAGAATCCGCCCCATTCACTGCCAGAGACATTCCCATGAGCGAGCCGATTCGTCTGACCCAATACAGCCACGGTGCCGGTTGCGGCTGCAAGATTTCCCCGCAGGTGCTGGAGGTGATTCTCGCCGGCAGCGGTGCGCAGAACCTTGATCCGAAACTGTGGGTCGGCAATGCCTCGCGTGATGACGCGGCGGTGTACGAGATCGATGCCGAGCGCGGTGTGGTCTCGACCACTGACTTTTTCATGCCGATCGTCGACGACCCGTTCGACTTCGGCCGCATTGCCGCGACCAACGCGATCAGCGACATCTACGCGATGGGCGGCGATCCATTGATGGCGATTGCGATCCTCGGCTGGCCGGTCAATGTGCTGGCGCCGGAAGTCGCGCGCGAAGTGATTCGTGGCGGCCGCTCGGTGTGCGACGCAGCGGGGATTCCGTTGGCGGGCGGGCATTCGATCGATGCGCCAGAGCCGATCTTCGGCCTCGCCGTCACCGGTCTGGTGGAAAAACGCCACATGAAGCGCAACGACACCGCCACCGCCGGTTGCCTGTTGTACCTGACCAAACCGCTGGGCATCGGCATCCTTACCACCGCCGAGAAGAAGGGCAAATTGCGCGCTGCTGATGTCGGCGTGGCCCGTGACTGGATGTGCACCTTGAACAAACCCGGCAGCCGCTTCGGCAAACTCGCCGGCGTCACGGCGATGACCGACGTCACCGGTTTCGGCCTGCTCGGCCACCTGGTTGAAATGGCTGACGGCAGCCAGCTCACGGCGCGCATCGCCTACGACAAGGTGCCGCGTCTGGACAGCGTCGAGTACTACCTCGATCAGGGCTGCGTACCCGGTGGCACGTTGCGCAATTTCGACAGCTATTCGAGCAAGGTCGGCCGCGTGCAGGAGCTGCACAAACGCGTGCTGTGCGACCCGCAAACCAGCGGCGGTCTATTGATTGCCGTGACGCCTGAAGGCAATGACGAGTTCCTCGCCGTCGCCGCCGAACTGGGTCTGAACCTGGCGCCGATCGGCGAACTGGTTGAGCGACAGACGAACGCAGTCGAGGTGATTTGATGCTCCGCGACTGCACCGACTACCACGATATTTTCCTCAACGACCGGCCGCTGATGGATGCCCGCGCGCCGGTCGAGTTTCACAAAGGCGCGTTTCCCGGCGTGATCAACTTGCCGCTGATGAACGACCTCGAACGGCAGAAGATCGGCACCTGCTACAAGCAACACGGTCAGCAGGCGGCCATCGAGTTGGGCCATCAATTGGTGTCCGGTGCGGTGAAGGCCGAGCGCATCCAGGCCTGGGCCGATTTCGCCCGGGCCCATCCTGAAGGGTATATCTATTGTTTTCGCGGTGGCCTGCGTTCGCAGATCACTCAGCAGTGGCTGCGTGATGAGGCGGGCATCGACTATCCGCGCGTCGGCGGTGGTTACAAGGCGATGCGCAACTTCCTCATCGACACCACTGAGCAAGCTATCGCGCAATGTGATTTCGTCTTGCTGGGCGGCATGACCGGCACCGGTAAAACCGAAGTGCTGTTGCAGTTGCGCAATGGTCTCGATCTGGAGGGCCACGCCAATCATCGCGGTTCGAGTTTCGGCAAACGCGCCACCGGGCAGCCATCGAACATCGATTTTGAAAACCGTCTGGCCATCGACATCCTCAAGAAGCGTGCTGCCGGGATCGAGCAGTTCGTGCTCGAGGATGAGAGCCGGGTGGTCGGCAGTTGTGCTTTGCCGCTGCCGCTGTATCAGGGCATGCAGCAGTACCCGATGGTCTGGCTGGAAGACAGTTTCGAAGATCGTGTCGAGCGGATCCTGCGCGATTACGTGGTGGATCTGTCGGCGGAATTTGTAGCGGTGCACGGGGAGGAGGGTTTTACCTTGTTCTCTGAGCGGCTGCTGGAGAGCCTGAATAATGTGCAGAAGCGTCTCGGTGGCGAGCGGCATCGGCGGTTGCTGGTGTTGATGGAGGAGGCGCTGATCGAGCAGGGGCGTAGCGGGTCGGTGGATCTGCATCGCGCCTGGATCGAGGGGATGCTGCGCGAGTATTACGACCCGATGTATGTGTTTCAGCGCGAGAAGAAGGGCGGGCGGATTGAGTTTGCCGGTGAGAGCGGGGCGGTGATTGAGTATTTGCGGGGGCGGGTGAGTCAGAAGGATTGATGTTGAATTGACTGGCCTCATCGCGAGCAGGCTCACTCCTACAGGGGGAACGCATTTCAACTGTAGGAGTGAGCCTGCTCGCGATGGGGCCGGGTCAGACAATAAATGACTCAGGTCGGACAAGTTTCCTTGCCATGATCCAGCCCCTGCTTGTAGCTGTGACTCTGCAAACTGGCCTTACCGTTGTGCCAAGTCAACGTCAGTACATACAACGAATCGAAATCGTCGCCCGACCAGTCATCGGTAATGCTCTGCTTACCGCCCACCGCGTTGCCCGCGACTTTATTGATCAGTTCCGGCAAATAACCGTGTGACCAAGCCGTGTAGATCGTCGAGTTGTGATACTTGTCGGCAGTCAATTCGCGGGCCAGATCGCTGGTGTCATTGGCGGAGAACTCGATGTTCACCGGCAGACCGAGCTTGATCGCCGCCGGGCTGATGGTCATCAGCGGGCGAATGTAGCTGTAGGAGTTATCCAGCTCGCCTTCCTCGACATTGCGCGTCGGATTGGCGGCGAATACGTAATCAGCCTTGCCGAATTTTTCCGGGAGCAGGGTCGACAGATCGATGGCGCGGTTCAGGCCCTGACAATTAAGCTGGCCGAGACCACCCTCGGGTTTTTCTGCGTGGCGCAGGAACACCAGGGTCTGCGTACCGTCCGCCGGTTGCGCGCGACTTTCACTGGATTCAAGCGACAGGAACAGCGCACTGACCGCCATCAACGACGGCAGGATCATGTACGCGCGATGTTTGAAATGTTTGGCGAAACGCATAAGGTTCGTCATCAAATAAAAGGTTCTTCAGCATGTCCGGTTAAGGCTGACAAACCTTTACACCGCGGGCTTCCAGCGCCGGGTGTGTTCCCTGTCGTAGTGCGCTTCCATTGCGAAAGGCTTAGCTCAGAGTCCTCTGAACCCGATTTGGTTCGATTTTCTCGAGTGCGCAGCACTCTAACGGCAACCACGAATGGCTAGGTGGAAGGTTAACGACAGAATGTTACGGTTCATGCAGGAGCTGCCGCAGGCTGCGATCTTTTGACCTTGCTTGAAGGCTCAAAATCAAAAGATCGCAGCCTGCGGCAGCTCCTACATTATGATCAGGGTTTCAATTTGTGACTGGATGCTTCCCATGACCGATCTGTCCGCGTTCCCGATCACCCAGAAATGGCCGGCGCAGTACCCTGACTGGATTCAGCTCTATTCCCTGCCGACCCCCAACGGCGTAAAAGTCTCGATCATGCTCGAAGAGATCGGCCTGCCTTACGAGCCGCACCGCGTGGGTTTCGACACGCAGGATCAAATGTCCCCCGAGTTCCTGTCGCTGAGCCCGAACAACAAGATCCCGGCGATCCTCGATCCTCACGGCCCGCAAGGCGAGCCACTGCCATTGTTCGAATCCGGCGCGATCCTGATCTACCTCGCCGACAAAAGTGGCCAGTTGTTGGCTCAGGAAGGCGCGTTGCGCTACGAGACCATTCAGTGGCTGATGTTCCAGATGGGCGGTATCGGGCCGATGTTCGGTCAGCTGGGTTTCTTCAACAAATTCGCCGGCAAGGATTACGAGGACAAGCGTCCGCGCGATCGGTATGTCGAGGAGAGCAAGCGTTTGCTCAATGTGCTCAACGGTCGGCTCGAAGGCCGCGACTGGATCATCGGCGAGCGCTACACCATCGCTGACATTGCCACGTTCCCGTGGGTGCGTAACTTGATCGGGTTTTATGAAGCCGGAGATCTGGTGGGCATTCAGAACTTCCCGAATGTCACGCGCGTGCTGGAGAAATTCCTCGCCCGCCCGGCTGTCGTCCGCGGCCTGACCATCCCCTCCTGACACCCCTATCCCCTGTAGGAGCTGCCGAAGGCTGCGATCTTTTGATGTTGATTGTTAAATGCAAGATCAAAAGATCGCAGCCTTCGGCAGCTCCTTGTATGTTGCCCTCACACCAGTCAATTGAGATCTAGGCTCACTGGTGCGGACATACGAAGATGTTTTTCTGGGGGAGACCGATCGCTCCTAAAG
>Ga0160457_1000124_pt1 | contig 92495 bp, 69 predicted proteins | sample HID1972M_E6MG_FD_108242 | JGI IMG/M metagenome (GOLD analysis project Ga0160457, IMG submission 108242) | Enriched pill bug-associated microbial communities from UW Madison campus, WI, USA - HID1972M_E6 MG | ecosystem: Host-associated > Arthropoda: Insects > Digestive system > Unclassified ... | reverse complement strand
CGTCGCACCCCGATACACCGCATAGCCGGCCACCCCGACGTCATCCGTCGACGCCGACCACGACACACTCACCGTCGTCCCACTCGCCGACGCCACCGGCGTCCCCGGCACCGACGGTGCCGTGGTGTCCGCACCGCCGGTGATCGGGGTGAAGGTGAACACGATGAACGGCCGGTAGTTCACGGGTGTCGACTCGGCCGACCAGAGGCGCAGGTTGTCCGCGCCGTTGCCCGAGAGTCTCAGCGTGACGGTGCTGCCGAGCACGCTGCTCAGCCCCACCGGATCCAGGGCGACCGTGTACGGCGTGTTGAGCGCGGTCATCCCCGACAGCGTCCCCAGCACCGCGGAGGTCGGACCCGTGGGACGGTTGTTCCAGGTGATCGTCGCCTCGTTCCACGTCCCGGAGATGAGTCGCACCTCGTGAGTGTCGGTCGAATGGGCCGTCACGTCGTTGGAGGTGCGGACGTTCAGCTGCACATCTGTGAGCTGCGTCCCGGCCGGCGCCGCAGGAACGTCGACCCTGATGAAGGTCTCGATGCTCCCCGCCCCGCCCAGCCGCGTGGAGAGCTGGTTCGTCGTCCCGTACTGCGTGGTCGCCGCGTTCTGCGCCGCCATGGCATCGTCGGTCGGCGTCACCGTGACCACGACCGGTACCGCCGGCGCGACCACGGTGATGCTCGTCGCCGCCGTGGCACTGCTGACGTTCCCGGCGGCGTCACGTGCGGTCACCTTGTAGAACCAGGTGCCGGGCGGCCGGGCGGCGTCGGTGTACGCCGTGGCCGCCACATCGGCGATCCGCGACGCGGCGTTCGCCGTGAAGCCCGCCGAGGTGCCGCGATAGACGGTGTACCCGGTGACCCCGACGGCGTCCGTCGACGCATCCCAGGTGAGCTGGACATCGGCTCCGTTCAGCACCGCGCTCGGCGTACCGGGCACAGTCGGGGCGATGACGTCCGGGGCCACGACCTCGACCGCAGCCGCCTCGGAGGCCGCGCTCTCGTTCCCGGCGGCGTCGTATGCGATCAGCTTGTAGTACCAGGATCCTTCGACCACGTCGCCGTCGGCGTACGCCGTCCCCGTCACGCCGGTCGCGAGGACGTTGCTCTCGTCGGGACTGAATCCCGCCGAGGTTCCGCGGTGCACGGCGTATCCGGCGACGCCGACATCATCGGTCGAGGCCGTCCACGTCACGTCGACGCCGAGTCCGCTCTGCGTCGCGACGATGTTCGTCGGGGTCGACGGAGCCGTCGTGTCGGGCACTTCGACCGAAGCCGCCGCGGACGCGTCACTCGCATTGCCGGCGGCGTCGTACGCGATCACCTTGTAGTAGTGCGTGCCCGGTGTGCTGAGCGCCTCGCTGAACGACGTCGTCGTGACAGAGCCGCGGAGCGTGCTCTCATTCGGCGTGAACCCGGCCGTCGCACCGCGGTGGACGGCGTATCCGGCGACACCCGTGTTGTCGGTCGCCGCCGTCCACGAGATCTGCGCGGAGCCGTCGTACGATCCCGCCACACCGCCGGGTACGGTGGGCGCAGCCGAATCCTGGATGCCGACACCGTAGTGCGTGGACACCGTCGCCGCCGACAGTGCCGTCGAGTACACCGCCACCTCGTCGATCGAGCCCGCGAAGTAGTGGTTCGTGACGGCGCCGGCGGGGGCATTCGCCCAGCCGGTCAGGTACCCGCCGCCGACCCGCCACCAGCCCGCCGCAGTGCGGCTGGTCGTGTAGGTGGTACTGGCGACCTGCTGGCCGTCGACGTAGAGGCGAAGACCGTCCGCACCCTGCGTCGCCACGACGTGGTGCCACTGTCCGTCGTTGTACGCCGCGGTCGACGAGATGACCCGGTTCTGGTTGCTCGAGAAGACACCGACGTGCAGGCGTCCGTTCGTGCTCATGTAGATGTGCTTGTCGGTGCCGGTGCTCGTGCCGTTGCCGGCCTGACTGTTCTCGAACCCGATGACCTTGCCGCCCGTTGACGACGTCGTGCGCAGCCAGAGCTCTGCCGACCACTGGGTGGGCGCCGGGGTCTGCGCCTGCTGCGTCACGATGCCCGAACCGTTCGTGTTCGAACCGGGCGTCGTGAGGAACCGGCCGCCGATCGGGCTCTCGTTCGCGCGTGTCACGTTCGAGCCGACGGTGCCCGGCCGGGCGCCGACGATCGACGCGTCCTGCGCGATGTTCCCGCTGGCCTCGTCGAACCGCCAGTACTGCTCGACCCCGCTGTTGAAGACCGCCGCGCCGTAAGCGTCTGCGGGAACCTCGTTCAGTCCGGACTCGCCGCCGCCGGCGGTGTAGTGCGTGGCCGCCTGCTGAAGCGTGAGCGGGTAGTAGTACACGGCGGTCTCGTCGATCTGACCGTCGAAGAACCGGCCGGCCCAGTTGTTGTTCCCGCCGTTGTTCGGGAAGCCGTTGAGGTTGTCCCCGCCGACGCGCCAGGTGCCGTAGTAGGGCCGGTTCTGCGTGACGGAGTTCTGAGCGACAGGGACGCCGTCGATGTACAGCCGCATTCCGGCCGACCCCTGCGTCGCCACGACGTGGTGCCACTCACCGTCGTTGTACGCCGCCGGCGACTGCAGCGACTGAACGGTGGTGGGGGCGCGCACGGCGAAGCGGATGCGACCCGTTCCGCTCTCCATGTACACGGTGCGGTCGTAGGTGCTCGTCACCGAGCTGAGCGGAGTGCCGCCGACGGTGTAGCTGTTGCTGATGACGTCCGATCCGTCATCGCTGCGCGGCCGGCCGTTTCCGTAGCTGACGAGCGCTCCACCCGTGGTGGACGTCGTACGGAACCACGTCTCGATGGAGTACTCGGTGGGACCGTGCGAGATCTGGTCGTTCCAGATGTACGTCCGCGGGCCGTTCGAGGTGCCCTCGATGAACGTGGCGCTGCGGCTGCCGTCGCCGGGGATCGCCCCGGCCGCCGTGCGGTTGACGCCGCCCTGGGCGATGCCGTTCATCCCTTCGACGGTCTGACCCGCGCTGTCGATCACCCAGTTCGATCCGGCGACATCGTCGTAACGCCAGTAGAGCCGCGGATTGTCGGAGATCACCGACGCCGCGTAGGTCGACCCGGTCGCCGACGCCGTCGCGTTCTGCGCTGCAGAGAGCGCGCTCTGGTTGCCCGCACGGTCGATCGCGCGCACGCGGTAGCTGTAGTTCGTACCGGGAGTCACGTTCGTGTCGACGAAGGTCACCTGCGTGCGGTACCACCACTGCGACTTGGCCACCCCGGTCCAGACGGGCGTCGTCGTATTGGTGCCCCGATAGACGGCGTAGGTGATGTCGGAGTCGTCCGGGTCGACGACGGAGCGGATGTTCACCTGGATCTCGCCGGGCGTCACCGCGCGGACCGCGAGCGTGGGCACCGGCGGAGCGCCGGTGTCGGTGCTGCCGAAGCGGGTAAGCCCCTGCTGGAGCTGGCCGTTGACCCTGGTGAACTCGCCACCCACCCACAGATACTCGTTCGACCCGACTCGGCCGACGACGAGGGCCCGCGGTCCGAGTCCTTCGCCTGTGCCGTCGTTGAGCTCAGGAGCCCATCCGATCTGACGCTGCTCCGGATCCTGCGCGTTCGTCGCCGTCAGGTACACCCGCCGACCGTCCGGGAACATGCCCATCGCCGCGCAGTCGTGATGATGGTGGGCCGAGAACAGCACGCCCTCGTGCACCAGGACCGCCTGCGTCGCCCCCAGACAGGTGTCGCGCCAGACCTGGTTCAGAGTCTCCCAGTTGATCGCGGCCTTGCCGTCGAACGCGGCGCTGCCCTCGTTGCCGATGTAGAAGTTGGTGTCGTCTGTGCGCAGCGCCTGCGTCCGGGATGTGTTCTGCACGAATCCGGGGTACGCGCGCAGGAGGGACCCGGTGGTGGCGTCCGTCACGGCGATGCTGTGCGTGCTCGTTCCGTTGACGGTGAAGAAGTCGCCACCCACCGCCACCTTCGTCTCGTCCGGAGAGACGACGATCGCCGTGCCGCGCGAGTTCGCGTCGGGCAGGATCGTCGAGCTGTACTTGTCCACTGTCGTCCCGGACGCGTTCGCGATCCACGGCTGCAGCTGACCGGCACGGTTCACCTTGGCGAAGCTGCGCCGCTGCTGACCGGCGACGCTCTGGAAGTAGCCGCCGAAGTACACCGCATCATCGGTGACAGCCAGCGACAGGACGTAGGAGGAGATCGAGTTGACCCGGAACGGGCGCACGCTGCAGGAGACGACATCGATCTCGGCGAGGCGGCTGACCGACACTCCGCCGATGCTCGCGAAGTTCCCGGCGACGAACACGCTGTTCCCGTCCGGAGCGGCCTGCGCCGCGTAGACGATGGGCGTGCCACCGCTGAACGCCGCGGGAAGCTGGCAGGAATCGGGCTGGCCGGTGGCCGCATTCAGGATCGCCAGGCTTCGGATGTTCTGCACAGCTCCGCTCTGCCCCGCCCCGGGGCGCAGCTGGCTGAACGATCCGCCGACGACGACACGGCCCTGCGAATGGGCGAGCGCCCAGACCTGCCCGTTCGTCTGCCACGTCGGCAGCGCATCGCTGCTGAACATCAGGCCCGGCGAGAGCGCCTGCGCGGGTGGCGGCGGCGTCGCCCCGACGATCCCGATGGCCAAAGCCAGTGCAGCGGCCGCTCCGACAAACATGCGTGCGCGCATGATCAGTCCCCAATTCCCCAATTGGACCCCGCCGCGGCCATGGGCCGACGGCGGCACCCCCCAAAACCGGCCACCCCCCACAGGCGACCAGGACCACGATCTCACCTCCACCCGCGATTGCACAAGAGCCGAAGCGTGTATGTGTCGCAGACGCCGCCCGCGGCGGTCGTACGCAGCCCACGAGTGTCGCGTCGCTATGATCGCAGCGAGAGCGCCGACCGCCGAGTCCGAACTCGGTCGCACCCAGGGGGGGCCATGACCGACCTCACGTTCCGCCGAGCGCTCACCGCGCTCTCGTCATCCCAGAAGAGCCGCGCGGGAGTCTCGCTCTATTCGCGCCTGATCAACCGTCCGCTCGGTCGCGTGTTCGCTGCCGCCGCGGCGGCGGTCGGGCTCGGCCCGAACGCCGTCACCGGCCTGTCCGCGGTCGCGACCGGGGCAGGCGTGATCCTGCTCGCCGCCGGTCCGGCATCCTGGCTCACCGGTGTCGCCGTCGCGGCCCTCTTGGTCCTCGGCTTCGCGCTCGACTCCGCAGACGGCCAGGTGGCGCGTCTCACCGGCCGGGGAAGCAGGGCCGGTGAATGGCTGGATCACGTCGTCGATGCGGGCAAGATGGTCGCCGTCCACGCGGCGGTGCTCATCGCCGCAGCACGGCTGGAACTGCTGCCGGGCGTGTGGCTGCTGCTCCCGCTGGCCTACCTCTTCGTCGCCGTCGTGTTCTTCTCCGCGCTGACCCTCTTCGACCTGCTGCGCGATCGCACCGACGCGACCGTCACACCTCGGGCGCCATCCACGCTCCGTGCGATCGCGCTGCTGCCGGCCGACTACGGCATCCTCGCGATCGCCTTCGCGCTGTGGGGAGCGCCCTCCGTGTTCTTCGTCGCGTATGGTGCGCTGTTCGTCTGCACCACCGTCATCGCCGGCGCGCTCTGTCTCAAGTGGTTCCGCACACTCAACCGATAAGCCGGCTCATGCGCGCGGGCTCCGCACGAGCAGGACGATTCCAGCCACGCTCGCGAGCGCGACGGCAGCGGTGAACCCCCAGGCGGCGCCGATGGCTCCGGCCGGCACCGCCAGCGCGAGAGGCAGGGCGAGGGTCGCAACGGCGAGCAGTCCCCGCATCCGCGACGACGCACGGTCGAGCGCGTGGACGCGGAACATCGTCAGCAGCAGGGTGTAGCCGGCGAGCGCGATGTACTGCGCGACGAAGGCGCCTCGGAGCGGCTCGGCGCCGTCCCACGTGGCGCCCAGGATGAGACGCCCGATTCCGCCGTCGATGATCAGCACCGCGCCTCCCCACAGGACGACCGCGACGGACAGGATGCCGGCGAGCTCCCAGAGACGGCGACGGTACCGCGGCGAGTCGGCGACGCGGATCAGCTCGGGGATCATCGCGATGCGCAGCGAGGCGAACACGGTGTTCAGCGGTGACATGAGCAGCTGCGCGCCTCGCAGCGCCCCGACGGCCGCCGCACCGAGGAGCGGCGCGAGCAGGACCCAGACCAGGAGTGTCGACGCGTTCAGGCTGGAGAACTCCAGCACGTAGCGCACGGCGGAGGACCGGTGGCCGCCGAGCCAGCGCATCCCCTGCCAGGGCCGCGGAACCGCGCGGCTGAGCAGCGCACCGACGAGCAACGAGACGACGGCGCCGCCGAGCCAGACGGCGACGATCCAGGCCGCTCCGACGCCGGCCCACGCGAGCGGGATCATCGCGGCGATCGCCGGCACCGTCCAGATCGCATCCAGAAGCAGCGCCCGGTCCGAGCGCCCCTCGGCGAGGGCGATGAAGCGGAGTGCATCCTGCACGGGCGCCACCACGGCGGCCACCGCGAGCGCGAACCACACCACGCGGAACGGGTCGGGGATGAACAGCGCGATCACGCCGAGCAGCACACCGCCCGGCAGGGCGAAAGTCAGCGCGGCACCCATGACGGCGCCCGGAGCGGCCGTCATCTGCCGCGATTCGCGCACGAGCAGCGTCTCGCCGACCAGAGCTCTGCCGGCGCCCAGGAAGAAGAGGAAGAACGCGTACGCGATCGAGAACTGTCCGAACTCGACAGGCGTGCTCGCAACGGCGGCGAGCGCGACGAGGGCGAAGTTCGAGACGCTGTTCACACCCTGATCGGCGATCGACAGGAATCGCGAGCGCACCGCCACGCGACCCCCTTCGTTCAACCTCCGGCCCGCGCGGAACATGCAGGGCCGGCCATCCTTGGGGGCATACTATCCACTCGACCGGATCGGGCCCGTGGCTAGGATGAACCCCATGACCACCAGGCGCAGCCTCGCGGGGTTCACGGGGGCAGGGTACGACAAGGGGCGCGGCGCCCTCTGGCAGGCCGCCTGGCAGCTCGCGTCGAGCCTGCTGGTGATGCCGTGGTTCGTCCCGGTGCGGGTGCGGATCGCGGTGCTCCGCGCATTCGGAGCCCGCATCGGCGAAGGTGTGAACTTCCGCTCGGGCGTGCGCGTGCACTGGCCGTGGAAGCTGTCGATCGGCGCGAACACCTGGATCGGCGAGCGCGTCTGGATCCTCAACCTCGAGCCGGTCACGATCGGCAGCGATGTCTGCGTGTCGCAGGGGGTGTTCCTGTGCACCGGCAGCCACGACCGCCGCTCACCCACGTTCGAGTTCGACAACGCCCCGATCACCCTCGAGGACGGCTCGTGGGTCGCTGCACGCGCGACGATCCTGCGGGGCGTGACCGTCGGCGCTGATGCGCTGGTCGGCGCGACGGCCCTCGTGACCGCCGACGTCGCCGCCGGCGCGACGTTGCTCGCTCCGCGCGCCGTCGCCGCGGGGAGAGCCACGTGAAGATCCTCGGCATCGTGACGCTCGTCAGCCCGCTCGGTGAGTACGGCGGCCCGACCCGCGTCGCGATCAATCAGCTGGCGGCTCTGCGCGATCGCGGTCACGACGTGGTGCTCGCCGGCGGCCAACGCGGCTACGGGGAGGATGTACCTGCGCAGATCGAGGGGGTGCCTGCCCGGCTGTTCCCGGTGCGCACGCTCCTTCCCGGCACGGGATTCGCCGGACTCGGCGCACCCGGGTTGTGGCGGGCGATCCGGCGCCACGCCGACGAGTTCGACGCAGTGCACATCCACGCCGCACGAGATCTCGTCACTCTGCCGGCTGCGCGAATCGCTCTGCGCTCGCGTGCGAAGGTCGTCCTGCAGACGCACGGGATGATCGACGAGTCACGCAACCCGCTGGCCGCACCGCTCGATGCGGCGCTGACACGTCCGGTGCTCGGCGGCGCCGATGCCGTCGCATACCTGACGCCGCGCGAGCGCGCGTCACTCGACGTCGTGTCGCGCGGGCGTGCGCGGCTGCAGGAGCTGGCGAACGGCGTGCCGGAGGGAGAGCCGGCGCGGCGATCGTCCACCCCCCACGTCCTGTATCTGGCCAGGCTCGCGCCGCGCAAACGGCCCGTCGCGTTCGTCCAGGCGGCCACGACGCTCGCCGCCGAGTTCCCCGCCGCACGCTTCACCCTCCTCGGTCCCGACGAGGGCGAAGGTGACGCGGTGCGCGCCGCGATCGCCACGTCGGGGCATGCCGATCGAATCGTCTGGGAGGGCGCGGTGGCGATGGAGGACGCCGTCGATCGCATGCGCGATGCAACCGTCTACGTGCTGCCCAGCGTCGATGAGCCGTACCCGATGTCCGTGCTCGAAGCGATGTCGACCGGTCTGCCGGTCGTCGTGACAGACACCTGCGGCCTCGCGCCCTTCGTGACCGAGCACGGCGCCGGCGCGGTCGTCGGCGACTCGGTCGCCGCCCTCACCGACGCCGTTCGCGGGTTGCTGGCGGACCCGGTGAACGCCGTCGCCCAGGGCGATCGCGCGCGGACCGCGGTCCGAGAGCACCGGAGCATGTCCGCGATCGCCGCGCGACTGGAAGTCCTGTACCGCTGACGCGAGTTCGATCGCGGAGACGGGCCTATCCGCGCAGCTGCGCAGCGCCGCCGGCCGGCGCGGCATCCGCTTCGAGACCGTCCGCCGAAGCGGGCGGCGCTCCCCGCACCAGGAGGATGCAGGCGATCGTGAGGAACAGGGCGCCGGTGGCCTGCAGCAGCGAGCCGCGCAGGAGGATCGTGGTGAACACGGGCAGGATCGCCCCCACGATCGCCCACACGCCGCCTCGCCGCAGGGCTGCGGTGATCCTCACGTCCATCGCACGCGCACCGCAGCCGAAGACGACGAAGAGGATGACGACGACGATGACCCCTCCGTTGACCAGCGCCTCCGCCCACAATGGTGCCGACAGGTTATCGAACGAGTATCCGCGGTACTCGGCGAGCATGATCCCGGTGTCGGTGGGCTTGCTCGCCCAGAAGGCGCGCGGCACCCAGAACAGGAGGCTCCCGGCGAACTGGCTCAGCGGTGCGACGAGACCCTCGATCCAGTAGGACAGCGCGTTCGCGATCTGCCAGAACGCGTCGTAGTCGGGGTTGGACAGATACTCCGTGAAGAAGCCCGTCCGGGTCACCGCCCCGCCGGTCTCCCTCCGGAACGCATCGGCGAGCGGGAACACGAAGAGGAACCCGAAGATCACCGCCAGCATCGTCAGCCGCGCGCGGCGTCGGGTCAGGACGGCCCCGGCATACACCGCGAGCGCGAACGCGATCGTGCCGAAGGTGTACCGGGCGCTCGTGACGGGGTTGACGATGAGCATCAGCACGACCGCCCCCACGAGCGCGGCGACGAGCGCGAGCCGTCGGCTGATCGGATTGCGGCTGGTGCGACGCCATTGCACGAGGGCGCCGACGGCGACGACCATCGGATAGATGCCGCTGGCGTACACCAGGCTGCGGATGGCGGGATCCGGCCACGCGGCGGCGCGCGCCGCCGCCGCCGCCTCGCGACTGCCCTGGAACACGGTCACGCCGAGTCGCGAGAGCACGAAGCCGCTGAGAGCGAGGGCGACCAGGAACAGGACGGCCGTGCGCCAGTTGCTGACCGGCCGCACGGGCCCCGCCTCATGTGCACGACCGCGGCGCTCGCGGGCGATCCAGATCAGCCGGCCCACCTCGTAGCAGACGACTCCCAGAACGACGGTGCCGGCCGTCGGCACGTCGAGCGCCGGATCGACGCCCGGGGTGGTCGTGGAGGTCAGGCCGGAACGGATCTGGGCGGTCGGCGCGATCCCCATGAAGATGTAGACGAACAGCCAGAAGAAGAAGTCGAAGAGCCGGGGGATGCCGCTGACCCACAGGAACGACAGCCGTCCGCCCGCCCACACGATGAGCGCCAGGGTGATGATCCATGCTTCGCTGCGCGCAACGTCGTCGACATCGGCGAGCAGATACGCCGGGATGCCGATCGACAGCACCGCGATCGAGATCACGAGCAGCACCGCGCGCACGCCCCGCCCCAGCTGGAGGCTGACGTCCGCGCCCGGTGCACCGGCGTCGACGTGCGCCTCTCTGTCGACTCGCGTCATGCCGTGGCGCTGCTCCGATGCGAATGGGGACCGCTGTCGGCTCGCGACGCGGCCGGAGGATAACATCATGGTACAGGGGGGTCTGTGTGGACCGCGTCGGGATCCCTCCGAGTTGGGGGAGATGAATGGAATCCCGTAGCCTGCTGCGGCTGGTGCGCTACCACTGGGCCGTCGTCGTGGTGTGCCTGGTCCTGGGCGCGATCGGCGGATGGGGTGCCGGACAGCTGATGCCGCGCGAATACACCGCCAGCGCCGATGTCTTCGTGACCGTCACCGGCGGCAGCAACACCGGTGAGATCGCGCAGTCGACGAACTTCTCGCAGCAGCAGGCCCGCAACTTCAGCGCGATCGCCACCCGGGAGGTCGTCCTGGCTCCGGTGATCGAATCGCTGGATCTCGATATGACGATCCGAGAGCTCAGACGTCAGGTGGCCTCGTCGGTGGGGCTGAACACCAGCATCATCACGATCTCGGCGACCGACGACTCCCCGGGCCGTGCGGCGGCGATCGCGAACTCCGTCGCGACCTACCTCGCCCAGGTCGTGCCCGCACTCACTCCGCGCGTGCAGGGCGACTCGCCTGTACGGCTTCAGGTCATCGAGTCGGCGATGGCGCCGGCTCAGCCGTCGTCACCCAATGTCCCGCTCCTGCTCATCGTCGGCCTCCTGCTCGGTGCGATCACAGCCACCGTCGTCGTCGTCGTCCGCGGCGTCCTGGACGCGCGCGTCCGCTCCGAAGACCAGCTCGCCGCGATCGCGGGCGTTCCGGTGCTCGGCCGGATCACCTTCGATCGACGTGGATCGCGGCATCCCATCGCCCTCGGCGACCCACGATCGCTGCGCGCCGAGGAGTACCGGCAGCTGCGGGCGAACCTCCGGTTCCTGCAGACGGGCGAAGAGCACAAGGTGTTCGTCGTCACCTCGGCCAACCCGGGCGAAGGCAAGAGCTCGACCTCGGCGAACGTCGCGGTCGTCCTCGCGGCATCGGGGCTGCGCACCTGTCTCGTCGAAGCCGACCTGCGCCGCCCTTCCCTGAGCGGCGTCCTCGACCTGCCCGACACGTCCGGCTTGACCGACGTCATCACCGGCGATGCGTCGCTCGACGAGGCTCTCGTGCCGTGGGGCGATCACGGCCTGCAGGTGCTCCTGGCCGGGGACACGCCGCCGAACCCGAGCGAGCTTCTCGAATCCGCCGCGGCCGCGGCCGTCCTCCAGCAGATCCGCGCACGCTTCGACGTGACCATCATCGACTGCCCTCCGCTGAACCCGGTCGCCGATGCCGCGGTGATCGCCCGGATGCTCGGCGGCGTCATCGTGGTCGCCGGCTCGCGGCTGCTCCGCGTGCGCGACCTGCGCCGCGCGCTCGAGCGTCTCAAGGCGGTCGGGGCGAACGTGGAGGGCGCGATCCTCAATCTCGCGCGCAACGGGTCCTCCGCGCGGTATCGCTACGAGTACTCGTCACGCAAGCCGGCACGCAAGAAGACGGCGAAGCGGAAGGCGCCCCTCACGGATCCGCCCGGCGCGACATGACCGAGAGCTCCCCGATGATGCTCTTCGTCTGCACGGGGAACATCTGCCGATCGCCCTACCTCGAGTTCCGGCTGCGTGCCGCGCTGGCCGCGAACGGGCACCGCGGCATCACGATCACGTCGGCGGGCACCGGGGCCGCCATCGGGCGCGGTGTCAGCGACCGGCTGGCCGATCGCCTCCACGGCTACGGCGTCGACTCCTCCGCACACCGCGGCCGGCAGCTCACCACGGCGCACGTCGAGTCCGCCGACGTGGTGCTGACCGCCGGCCGGGAACACCGCCGCGCCGTCACGCAGCTCGATCCGACCGCGGTCGGACGGGCCTTCACGGTGCGGCAGTTCCTGCGCCTCCTCTCGGTCGAGCCGTCCGCCGGTCCCCGCATCGCCGACCTCGTCGCAGCCGCAACCGACGCGCGCGGCCGAGCCGGCGCGTCCACGGACGACGACGACATCGACGACCCGTGGCGCCGCTCGAGGCGGGTGTACGCCCGCGTCGCCGGCACCATGGACGAGGCCGTGACCAGCCTCGTCGCCCATCTCGTCCCGGGCGCATCCCCTCTCTGAGCAGCCCACACCCTGTGGCCGGCAGCCCCAAGGGCTACGATGTGGCCATGGGGCGGTTGGGGGGCGCCACGCGCGCATTCAGCAGGGACATCGGCGGCATGCCTGTCTGGGCGCTGATCCTCTCGGCGGTCGTCGCCGTGGGCGCGATCGGCGCGTTCAGCATGGCCTCCGCCGCGGACGGCCGCTCGACCGCATACACGCTGCCCAGTGACGCGGCGACGCCGCAGCTCCCGCAGCCCATGCCACTGGTGGCCTTCCTCGGGGACTCCTACACACAGGGGGTCGGCGGAGGCGGCGTGACGTGGCCCGACCTGGTGGGCAAGGACCACGGCTGGGACATCGCGAACCTTGCGCTCGGAGGGACGGGGTACCTCCGCACCTCGGACGAGCGGGGATGCGGAAGACCGTACTGCGGCCGGTACATCGAGGCGAGTCAGGAGATCATCGGCTCTCCGCGGATCATCTTCGTCGCCGGTGGGCGCAACGATCTGCGGTTGGAGACGGCGGACATCGCCGCCGCGGCCGAGCACTTGTTCGCCGACCTTCGCGAGCGCTATCCTGCGGCCCAGCTGTTCGTCGTCAACCCCTGGTACGACGACGACGCACCCCCTGCGCAGCTTGCGGCGGTGACGACCGTCGTCCGCGCCGCCGCGGGAGGCGCCGGGGCCGTCTTCCTCGAGACCGGACAGCCGCTCGAAGGCGAACCGGACCTCATCGTGGACGACGGCGTCCACCCCAACTCCGACGGATACCGCGCGCTGGCGGCCGCCGTCGCCGAGGCGCTCGAGCCGCACCTCGAGTGAGCCGGGCCGTCGCTCCGCCGACGCCATCCGCTGCCCGCGGCGGACCCGCACTCAGCAGAAGACGAGTCCGCGCGGGTAGTCTGAGCTGACCCCGGGCCGCGGACTCGCTGCCTGCCCAGCCGACTCCGCGAGCGCTCCATGGACCTGTCGATCATCGTTCCGACCTTCAATGAAGGTCCGAACGTCGACGAGCTGCTCCGGCGCATCGGCGGCGCCCTGGACGACCGCCCGTTCGAGGTGATCTTCGTCGACGACTCGACCGACGACACCCCGGACGTCATCGCAGCGGCCGCCGCGACGGCTCCGTTCCCGGTCCGCCTCATCCACCGCTCCGACCCCGTCGCGGGCCTCGGCGGAGCGGTCGTCGAGGGCTTCCGCGCCGCCGCCGCGCGGTGGTGCCTGGTCATGGACGGCGACCTCCAGCATCCCCCTGAGGACATCCCCCGCCTGATCGACCGCGCCGCGCGCGGCGACGTCGACATCGTCGTCGCCTCGCGCTACGCCGCCGGCGGCGACTCGAAGGGCCTCGCCGACGCGACGCGCACGACCGTGTCTCGCGTGTCGACGGCCCTGACGAAGGCGATGTTCCCCCGCAAGCTGTCGGGCTGCTCCGACCCGATGACCGGCTTCTTCCTCGTCGACCGCGACTCCGTCGACGTCGACGCGCTGCGCCCGCGCGGGTTCAAGATCCTGCTCGAGATCCTCGCCCGCCGCCAGCTGCGCATCGCCGAGGTGCCGTTCGCGTTCGCGGAGCGCTTCGCCGGCTCCTCGAAGGCGTCCTTCACGCAGGGCGTGCGGTTCCTCACGCAGCTGGCGATGCTCCGCTTCGGACGGATGTCGGCGTTCGCACTCGTCGGCGGCGCCGGCGCGATCGCGAACCTGGTGATCATGTGGGGCCTCATCCGCCTCGGCATGGACTACGTCGTGGCCGCCGTCATCGCGAGCGAGCTGACGATCATCGGCAACTTCCTGCTGCTGGAGTTCCTCGTCTTCGCCGACATGCGCGAAGAGTCCGGGCGCATGCGGAGCCGATTCCTCAAGTCGTTCCTGTTCAACAACGCCGAGGCGGTGATCCGCATCCCCGTGATGTGGGTGCTGGTCGAGAGCGCGCACCTGCCGAGCGTGTTCGCGGCCGGGGTGACCCTCGTGGCGGCCTTCCTCGTCCGCTTCGTGTTCCACGCGCTCGTCGTCTACGCGCCCGCACGCGTGCCGCGCGTCGAGGCGCCGACGCTCGAGCCGGTCGCGGCGACCCCGCCGCGACGCCGACAGGAAGTTTCCGCGGAAGAATAGAGGCATGGCCTCTTCTGACACCCTGACGATGTTCGGCGCGGACTGGTGCCGCGACTGCCGCCGCACCAAGACCCAGCTCGACGAACTCGGGGTGGCGTACACGTACGTCGACCTCGAGGCGCAGCCCGACGCGGCCGACATCGCCCGGGAGATCTCCGGGCGCACGAACATCCCCGTCGTGGTGTACCCCGACGCGACCCACCACGTCGAGCCGACCAACGCCGACGTCGAGGCGAAGCTGCGCGAGCTGTCCCTGATCTGAGTCGGGTGCGGGATGCCGGGGGATCCCGGCATCCCTCGCTAGGGTGACTCGCATGGTCACCGACGCTTCGAGCTCCGACGCACAGGGCTCTCCCGCACAGAGCGCGCACCCCGCGGGGGGCGAGCTCTCGCGCGGCACGATCTCCCGCTACGCGCTCGGCTCGATCGGAACGGGCGGGTTCGGAACGCTGCCGGGCCTCGTCCTGACCTACTACCTCACGGACAACCTCGGCGTCACCGCACTGCTGGCGGGCGTCATCGTGACGGTCGCGAAGATCTGGGACGTCGTGATCGACCCGGTCGTGGGCGCCCTCACCGACCGCGACCTGGCCCGGCACGGCACCCGACGTCGCCTCATGCTCATCGGGGCGATCTCGCTGCCCGTGCTGTTCGCGCTGACCTTCGCCGTGCCGCCGGCGCTGGGCCCCGCGGTCGGCGCGGTCTGGGTGCTCATCGCCTTCGTGCTGACGGCGACCGCGTTCAGCCTCTTCCAGGTGCCCTACATCGCCCTCCCCGCCGAACTCGCCGCGCGCTACGACACCCGGACGACCCTGCTGACGTGGCGCGTGGTCGTGCTCACGTTCGCAATCCTGCTCTTCGGCGCCGGCGGCCCCATCCTGCGAGGCATCACCGGCGACCCGACCACCGGCTACCTCCTCATGGGCGTCGTGGCGGGGATCCTCATCGGACTCGGGATGCTGGTGGCGACCACCGTCGCCGGCCGCGCGCGGCGGGGACTGTCGGGCATGGCCGCGGCCGCGACGAGCACGGCCGAGCAGGCCGAACTCGCCGCCGAGCGCGTGGGCGAGCCCGGCGCGCCCCGCCTCGGCACGGATGCCGCGACGCCGAGCGGCGGGGTCCGCGACAACTTCCGCTCCGCCTGGGACACGCTGCGGCGCAGTCAGCCGTTCCGCGCCCTGCTGACGACGTTCTTCCTGCAGGCGCTCGCGACCGGCCTCATGCTCGCCGGCGCCCAGTACCTCGCGACCTGGGTGCTGCGCGACGAAGATGCCGTGACCTTCCTGTTCGTCGCCCTCATCGCACCCGCGCTGCTGGCCGCTCCCGCCTGGGGCGCCGTGGCGCGCCGCGTCGGCAAGGAGCGCGCCTTCGCGATGGCCAGCGTCGTGTTCGCCGCGGCGGCACTGTCGACCCTGTTCGCCCTGTGGTCGCCGGGCGCGTGGCTGTACGTGTCGGTGGCGCTGGCCGGCGTGGCATACGCGGGCCTGCAGTCGCTGCCGATGGCGATGCTGCCCGACGTCATCAGCCACGACGCGCTGCGTCACGGCCCCGGCCGCGCCGGCGCGTTCGGCGGCGTCTGGACGGCGGGCGAGACGGCGGGCTTCGCGCTGGGCGCCACGGTGCTCTCGCTCGTGCTGGCCGCGACCGGCTACCTCGCACGGACGGCGGGTCAGACGGTGACCCAGCCGGAGTCGGCCGTCGCCGGCATCGTGATCAGCTTCAGCCTCGTCCCGGCCGCGCTCATCGCGCTCAGCATGCTGTCGCTGGCCCGCTACCGGCTGCGCCGCGAGGACATCGACGTCGCACGCTGAGGATGCCGGGGCCGCGAAGCCCCGACGTAAGCTGATCGTGCCGGCATCCCGCGCATCGCGGCCGGCGCAGCGAACGCCCGACAGCCCGATGGAGAGCCGTGACCTCTAGCGACCCCGACCTGCCCGTCGCCGAGCGCACGGCGATCGACACCGACCTCGCCGCGCTGCGCACCGGCGCGACGGCGTGGGCGCTGCTCACGCTCGCGCAGCGGCGCACCGTCCTGCAGCGCATCCGCGCGGCCGTCGCCGCCGTCGCCGAGGAATGGGCGGACGTCGCCGCGACGTCCAAGGGTCTGGAGCCGGGGCATCCGCTGTCCGGCGAGGAGTGGCTCTCGGGGCCGTACGCCGCGCTCGTGGCACTCGACGCCTACGCCGACACGCTCGCCGCGCTCGCGCAAGGTCGCAGCCCGCTCGCCGGCGTCACGCTGGGCACCGCCCCCGGCGACCGCACGGTGGTGCACACGTCACCGCTGAACGCGACCGATGCGCTGCTGCTGTCCGGCTACACGACCGAGGTGTGGCTGCAGCCGGGGGTCGGCGCCGCGCAGGCGCGCCGCGACGCGGGACTGGCGCAGCGGACCCCGGCCGCCGGCGGCGGCATCGGACTCGTGCTGGGCGCCGGCAACATCACCTCGATCCCCTTCCTCGATGTGCTGTACGAGCTGCTCGCCTTCAACCGCGTCGTCCTGCTCAAGGTCAATCCGACGCAGGATGCCGTCGTCCCGGTGTTCGAGCGTGCGCTCGCACCGCTGATCGAGCCGGGCTTTCTGCGCATCGTGCGCGGCGGCGGGCAGACCGGCGCCTACCTGACCCGACATCCCGGGATCGATCACGTGCACATCACGGGATCCGAAGCGACGTTCCGCGCGATCGTGCCGGGTCTGACCGTGCCGATCTCGGCCGAGCTCGGCGGAGTATCGCCGATCATCGTCGTGCCGGGCCGCTGGTCCGCCGCCGACCTGCGATACCAGGCCGAGCACGTCGTGACGATGCGCCTGCAGAACAGCGGCCACAACTGCATCGCGGGGCAGGTGGTGCTCCTGAGCGAGGACTGGCCGCAGCGCGACGCGTTCCTGCGCGAGCTGCGCGACGCGTACGAGCGCGCCCCGCGCCGCCCCGTCTGGTACCCGAACAGCGACGCCAAGCTCGACGCGGCGCGCGCCGACTACCCGGACGCCGTGTGGTGCGGCGGCGGCACCCGTGCCCTCGTGACCGCGACCGGCGACGGCGATGCAGAGGCGGTGGAGACGACAGAGTACTTCGCCCCGGTGCTGGGTGTCGTCGCGCTGCCGGGCCGCGGACAGGAGTTCCTCGACACGGCGATCGGGCACGCGAACGAGCGGCTGCACGGGACCCTGGGCGCGAACGTGCTGGTCGACCCCGCGACGCAGCGGGCACTCGGGCGCGGCTTCGAGCGCGCCATCGCGCGGCTGCGGTACGGCACGGTCGCCGTGAACGCGTGGACCGCGTTCGGATTCCTCACCCCGACCGCGACGTGGGGCGCGTTCCCCGGCGGCACGGTCGAGGACGCGCCCAGCGGCATCGGCGTCGTGCACAACGCGCTGCTGCTCGCCGGCGTCGAGCGGACCGTCGTCCGCGGGCCGTTCCGGCCGTTCCCGCGCGCGCTGGCCTCGGTCGCCCAGACGCGGAGCCTCGGCGCGCTGTCGGTGCTGCCGAAGCCGCCGTGGTTCGTCACGTCGCGTACCGGCGCCGCGGTCTCGGAGGGCTTCACGCGCTTCCGCGTCGATGGCAACTGGGCGCGCATGGCCGTCACGCTCGTGAAGGCGTTCGGCGCGTGAGCGCGTTCGAAGCCGATTACATCGTCGTCGGTGCGGGTTCGGCCGGCGCGGCCGTCGCCGCACGACTGAGCGAGGACCCCGCGGTGTCCGTGCTGCTCCTGGAAGCCGGGCCCGTCGACCGCGCGCTCGAGCTGCACGTGCCGGCCGCGTTCTCGAAGCTGTTCCGCGGCCCCTACGACTGGAACTACGACACGGTCCCGCAGCCGCAGTTGGAGGACCGCACGGTGTACTGGCCGCGCGGCCGCACCCTGGGCGGGTCGTCGTCGCTGAACGCCATGATGTGGATCCGTGGATTCGCCGCCGACTACGACGAGTGGGCCGACGTCGCCGGCTACGGCTGGTCATGGCGGTCGCTGCAGCCGTACTTCCGCCGCGTCGAAGGCGCGCCCGGAGCCGTCGGCGGGGGAACGCAGCCCATCGCGGCGCAGCGCGACCCGCGCCCGCACACGGCGGCGTTCCTGGCGGCGGCGCGCGAGCTCGGGCATCCGGTGACCGAGGCCAACCTGCCCGAGGGGCAGGGCTTCTCGCAGACGATGGTCACCCAGCGACGCGGCGCCCGCGCCTCGACGGCCGACGCCTACCTGCGCCCCGCACGGCGGCGCCGCAACCTCCGCGTCCGGACCGGGGCGCTCGTGCGGCGCGTCACGTTCGAGGACGGCCGGGCCACCGGCGTGTACGTGGACATCGCGGGGGTCCCCCGACACGCGCACGCGCGACGCGAGGTGATCCTCAGCGGCGGGGCGATCAACACGCCCCAGCTGCTCATGCTCAGTGGCATCGGACCGGCCGATCATCTCGGAGATCACGGCATCCCGGTTCTCGTCGATGCCCCCGACGTCGGCGCGAACCTCCAGGACCATCTCGTGGCCGGGCTCGCGCCGGCCGCGCACGGCGGCACGCTCTACGGTGCCGAGCGGCGCGGCGAGCTCGCCCGCTACCTGTCGCAGCGACGCGGGATGCTGTCCTCCAACGTCGCCGAGGCGTACGGGTTCGTGCGCACCGAGGTCGCCGACGAGGCCGGCACGCCGCCAGGGCTCCCGGACATCGAGATCATCTTCGCCGCCGCGCCGTACGTCGGCGAGGGTCTCGTGCCGCTGCCGGCCGAGGGGATCACCGTCGGCGCGATCCTGCTGCGGCCGCACAGTCGCGGGACGATCCGGCTCGCCTCGGCCGATCCCACGGCGGCCGCTCTCATCGACCCGGGCTATCTCTCCGACCCGGAGGGCATGGACGCGCGGACGCTGCGCGCGGGACTCGCCGAGTGCGAGCGGCTCATCGCGACCCGGGCGCTGTCGGCCGTGACGACCGGCGGATGGGTGCAGCCGGCAGGCGGCGAGCGCATGAGCGCGGACGAGCGCGCGGAGCTGTCGCTGCGCCGCTACTCGCACACGCTGTATCACCCGGTCGGGACGGCGCGCATGGGCGCCGACGAGGCGTCGGTCGTCGACCCGCAGCTGCGCGTGCGCGGTGTGGCGGGCCTGCGCGTCGCGGACGCCTCGATCATGCCGGCCGTGATCCGCGGGCACACCAACGCGCCCGCGATCGTCATCGGCGAGGTCGCCGCCGATCTCGTGCGCGGGAGGCGCTGACCCCCACCGGCTTCAGCCGTCACCTGAGCACAGTGTCCTGGCCGAACACCGTGCCGAAGCGACTGCCGAACCGGCCGGGACGGTCAGCACCCGGCGACCCAGCAACTTCAGCAGTCACCCGCGCACAGTGTCCTGGCCGAACACCGTTCCGAAGCGACTGCCGAACCGGCCAGGACAGCCAGCGACCCAGCTGAGCCAGCGACCCAGCCGAGCCAGCAACTTCAGCAGTCGCCCGCGCACAGTGTCCTGCGCGAACACCGTGCCGAAGCGACTGCCGAACCGGCCGGCACGGCCAGCGACCCCGCCGACCCAGCGACCCGGCCGAACCGGCCGGCACGGCCGACCCAGCAACTTCAGCCGTCACCCGCGCACAGTGTCCCGGCCGAACACCGTGCCGAAGCGACTGCTCAACGAGCCAAGACGGCCAGCGACCGCGCCGACCCAGCGACCCAGCCGAACCAGCAACTTCAGCAGTCACCTAAGCACAGTGTCCAGCCCGAACACCGCGCCGAAGCGACTGCCGAACGAGCCAAGACGGCCAGCGACCGCGCCGACCCAGCGACCCGGCCGACCCAGCGACCCAACAGTCACCTGCGCACAGTGTCCAGCGCGAACACCGTGCCGAAGCGACTGCCGAACGAGCCAGGACAGCCAGCGACCGCCGACCCAGCGACTTCACCAGTCACCTCAGCACAGTGTCCTGCGCGAGCACCGTGCCGAAGCGACTGCCGAACGGGTCGGGACGGTCAGCGACCGCCGCGGCGGTTGCCGCCGTTCGGTCGCACGACCGAGCCGACGGTGAGCTTGCTGCCGCCGCCGTGGCTGGCGCGCCGCCCCGCGGTGCGGGCGTTTCCGGACGCGGCGGGCTGCTGGACCGGACGGTCCGCGGCGTGCGAGCGCTCGGCGTGCGGCCGGGCGGCGCGATCGGTGGCGGGACGGCCGGAGCGGTCCCCGCGGGCCTGACCCTGGCCGCGACCGCCGCGGGACTGGCCCTGGCCGGCGCCCTGGCCCTCGCGCGCCGCGCGCTTGCGCTGCGCGTTCGCGCCCTGGCTGCGTCCGCCGCCCTGCTGCTGCGGCGCGGCCTTCGGCTGCGGCGCGACGTAGGCCGCGACCTCGCCGACGAGTTCGGCGACCTCGGGCGAGGTGGCCGTGACGCGCACCGGCGTCACCGTGATGGCCGCCTTGCGAAGGAGGTCCTTGACGTCGCGGTTCTGCTCGGGCAGCACGAGCGTGACGACCGAGCCCTCGGCACCCGCACGGGCCGTCCGGCCCGAACGGTGCAGGTACGCCTTGTGCTCGGTGGGCGGGTCGACGTGGATGACGAGCTCGACGTCGTCGACGTGCACGCCGCGCGCGGCGACGTCGGTCGCGACGAGCACCTTGGCGGAGCCCGACGAGAACGCCGCGAGGTTGCGGTCGCGCTGCGGCTGCGAGAGGTTGCCGTGCAGGTCGACTGCGGGGATCCCCTGCGACGTCAGCAGCTGCGCGAGCTTCTTGGCCTGGTGCTTGGTGCGCATGAACAGGATGCGGCGGCCCGTGCCGGATGCCAGCGTGCGGACGAGCTCCTTCTTCGCGTCGGCGCCGTCCACGTGGAAGACATGGTGCGTCATCGCGGCGACCGGCGAGTTGGCCTCGTCGACCGAGTGCAGCACCTCGTCGCGCAGGAAGCGGCGGACGAGCTTGTCGACGCCGTTGTCCAGCGTCGCGCTGAACAGCAGTCGCTGACCGCCGGCCGGCGTCTTGTCGAGGATCCGGGTGACGCCGGGCAGGAAGCCCAGGTCCGCCATGTGGTCGGCCTCGTCGATGACGGTGACCTCCACGGCATCCAGCTTGACGAAGCCCTGCTTCATGAGGTCTTCGAGGCGACCCGGGCAGGCGACGATGATGTCGACGCCGGCCTTGAGCGCGGTGACCTGGCGGCTCTGGTTGACGCCGCCGAAGATCGTGGTGGTCGTCAGGCCCATCGCGGCTGCGAGGGGCTCGAGCGTCGCGTTGATCTGGGTGGCCAGCTCGCGGGTCGGCGCCAGGATGAGTCCGCGGATGCGGCCCGAGCGACGTCCGTCGCCCAGACGGGCGGCGAGCGGGAGCGAGAAGGCGAGGGTCTTGCCCGAGCCGGTCTTGCCGCGGCCGAGCACGTCGCGGCCGGCGAGCGTGTCGGGCAGGGTGTCGGCCTGGATCGGGAAGGGGGCGGTCTTGCCGTCGGCGTCGAGGACGCCGAGAAGCGGTGCGGGCACGCCGAGCGTGCGGAACGAGAGTTCAGTCATGAGGAAGCTGTTTCTGGGCAGAGGAGCCCGAGTCGGTGGCCCGGGTGCGGACGTGCACACGGGGTCGCCGTACGAAGAATGTCAGCCGGCTTCGGCCCGGGTGTGAGCCGGGACGGCGGCGAGGGAAGCGTTCTACGACGCGAGAAGCACTGGTGACAGCGCTGCAAGTGAGTTCACTCTAGCAGGGCGCACCTGAGGGGATGCCGGTGGCGCGCCCTCGACACGTGACGGACGACCCCGCGGCGGCCGGGGTCAGGGGGCGGCGGCGAAGCGATCGGTGGCGGCGCGGAGCGCGGCGGCGATGCCGGGTTCCGTCGCCGAGTGCGATGCGTCGGGCACCGTGACGAACTCCGCCTCGGGCCACGCCCGGTGCAGATCCCACGCCGTCATGATCGGCGTGCACATGTCGTAGCGGCCCTGCACGATGACGGCGGGGATGTGCCGGATGGCCGCGACGTCCTCGATCAGCTGCCCCTCGCGGAACCAGCCGCCGTGCAGGAAGTAGTGGTTCTCGATGCGCGCGAACGCCACCGCCGCATCGGCCTCGGTCATCGACGCGACGAGCTCCGGGTCAGGCAGGAGCGTGAGCGTCGAGGCCTCCCAGGTGGTCCAGGCCAGCCCGGCGGGGCCGTGCACGGCCGGGTCGGGATCGCTGAGCCGGCGATGGTACGCCTCGATCAGGTGCGCGCGCTCGAGCACCGGGATCGGGGCGACGAAGTCCTCCCACAGGTCGGGGAAGACGACCGACGCGCCGCCTTCGTAGAACCACTCCAGTTCGTGCCGGCGCAGCGTGAAGATCCCGCGCAGGACGATCTCGGTGACGGCCTCCGGGTGGCACTGGGCGTAGGCGAGCGCGAGCGCGCTCCCCCACGAGCCGCCGAAGACCTGCCAGCGGTCGATGCCGAGGTTGCGGCGGATCAGCTCCATGTCGGCGACGAGGTGCCACGTCGTGTTGTGGCGCAGCTCGGCGTCCGGTGCGCTGACGTGCGGCGTGCTCCGGCCGCAGCCGCGCTGGTCGAACAACACGATGCGGTAGATCTCCGGGTCGAAGAACCGGCGCTGCCAGGGCGAGGTGCCGGCCCCGGGCCCGCCGTGGAGGAACACGACGGGCTTGCCTTCCGGGTTGCCCGACTGCTCCCAGTAGATGCGCTGACCGTCGCCGGCCAGCAGCATCCCCGTCTCGTACGGCTCGATCGCCGGATAGAGGATGTCGTCCAGATGCTCAGGACCGCTCACAGGTCTCCCCCCGTCGCCGAGAACGTGTCGCACGAGCCGACACCATACCGGTATCCGGTCGCGAACCAGCGCTGGCGCTGCTCGCTCGACCCGTGCGTCCAGCTCTCGGGGTTCACCGATCCGGACTGTGCCTGGATGTGGTCATCGCCCACGGTGGCCGCCGCCGAGAGCGCGTCGCGCAGCTGCTCCTCGGTCGGCTCCTGGAGGAAGCTGACTCCGTTGCGGTCCTTCTGGTCGGCCGCATCGGCGACCCACGCGCCCGCGAAGCAGTCGGCCTGCAGTTCGATGCGCACGCCGTTGCTGTCCGGACCCGTGCCGTTGTTCGGGTTGTCGTCCATGATCCCGGTGATCTGCTGCACGTGGTGCCCGTATTCGTGCGCGAGCACGTACAGCTGGGCGAGGCTGCCGGCTTCGACGCCGAACTGCTGGCGCAGGATGCCGAAGAACGTCGGGTCGATGTAGACGGTCTCCTCGGGCGGGCAGTAGAAGGGTCCCGTGGCATTCGATGCGGTGCCGCACGCGGACGGGGTGGCCTCGTCGACGATGATCAGCTGCGGGGCGCGGTAGCCGTCGATCTCCGCTGCCCAGAACAGATCGAGGACCTGCGCGCCGGCATCGAGGCGACACGCGTCGTTCGTGTTCGCGTCCGCCCCGGTCTCGCACCCCGCGATCGTCGACTCCTGACCGGGGGCCGCGCCGCCCTCGCCGTCGAGGAGTCCGGAGAAGTCGCCGCCCGTGAGGAGGTTCAGCACGAGGATGGCGATACCGCCGAGACCGACGACGCCGACCCCGCCGGCCACCATCGGGCCGCGGCCCCGCCGCTTCGCGTTTCCCCCGCTGACGTCGGCATTGCTGTTGAACGTCATGCGCTCACGGTACCCCGACGGCCCGGTCACGGCGAGATTCCGCCTGTCGGCGCGCGTCACCGGCGGCGTGCAGGCGGTGCGGGCCGAGGGAGGAATAGGCTCAGGCCATGGACGCGAACGCCGCCGCCACGACCGTGACCGTCACCGGCGCGGGGGGTCAGATCGGCTACGCCCTCCTGTTCCGCATCGCCGCGGGCGACATGCTGGGCGCCGACCGGCCCGTGCGGCTGCGCCTGCTCGAGATCCCGCAGGGGATCGGCGCAGCCGAGGGCGCCGCCCTGGAACTGCAGGACTGCGCGTTCCCCCTGCTGCGCGGCGTCGAGGTCACCGACGACCCGCGCGTCGCGTTCGACGGCGCGAACATCGCCCTCCTCGTCGGAGCCAGGCCCCGCGCCGCCGGGATGGAGCGCGGCGACCTGCTCGCCGCCAACGCCGGGATCTTCGGGCCGCAGGGCGCCGCGTTGAACGCCGTCGCCGCGGCCGACGTCCGCGTCCTCGCCGTCGGCAACCCCGCGAACACAAACGCCCTGATCGCCGCCGCGGCCGCCCCCGACATCCCCGCCGAACGGTTCGCGGCGCTCACGCGCCTCGACCACGATCGCGCGGTGGGGCAGCTGGCCGCGACGCTCGGCGTGGCCGCCGACGCGATCCGGGGCGTGGCCGTCTGGGGCAACCACTCGGCCACGCAGTTCCCCGACGTCGCGCACGCGACGGTGTCCGGCCGGCCCCTCGTCGACGCCCTGGCCGACGTGCTCGGCGGCGCGGAACGGGCCGCCGCATGGCTCGATGACGAGTTCGTCCCGCGCGTCGCGAAGCGCGGTGCCGAGATCATCGCCGTGCGCGGGTCGTCGTCGGCGGCATCGGCCGCCAACGCGACGATCGCGCACATCCGCGACGACGTCCTCGGCACCGGGTCCGGCTGGACGTCGGCCGCCGTCGTGTCGCATGGCGAGTACGGCGTCCCGGACGGGCTGATCAGCTCCTTCCCGGTCGCGAGCGGCGGCGAGGGCTACCGCATCGTCGAAGGACTCTCGCTCGACGCCCGCGGCCGCGCACGCCTCGACGCCTCTGTGGCCGAGCTGCAGGCCGAGCGCGACGCCGTCCGCGGGCTCGGCCTGCTGTAGCCGCCATGGAGATGCTCACGTGGGTGGTCATCGGCGTCGTGGTCATCGCGACCTCGACGGTCCTGGCGCGGCGCATCGGCGTGGCCGGGCCGCTCGTGCTGGTGGGTATCGGGCTCATCGCCTCACTGCTGCTGCCGCCGTTCAGCGTCGATCCCGAACTGATCCTGGTCGGCATCCTGCCGCCGCTGTTGTACGCCGCGGCCGTGCGGCTGCCGGCCGTGGAGTTCCGCCGTGACGGACTCCCGATCGCCGGCTTGGCCGTGCTGCTGGTCGTCGTCACCGCGCTGCTGCTGGGCGCGTTCTTCTTCGCCCTGATCCCGGACCTCGGCTTTCCGCTCGCGGTCGCCCTCGGCGCGATCCTGAGCCCGACCGACGCGGTGGCCACCTCGATCGTCAAGAAGCTCGGCATCTCGCCCCGCGTCGTCACGATGCTCGAGGGCGAGAGCCTGCTCAACGACGCGACCGCCCTCGTACTGCTGCGCAGCGCGGTCGCCGCGGTGGCGGCCGGCTTCTCGTTCTGGGACACCGTCGGCGCGTTCGCCTGGGGCGTCCTGGCCGCCGTCGTGGTCGGCATCGTCGTCGGCTGGCTCGCGCTGCGCGTGCGCAGCTGGATCCCCGAGGCCGCCGCCAGCACGGGACTCGGCTTCGTCGTTCCGTTCATCGCCTACCTGCCCACCGAGCATCTCGGCGGATCCGGTCTGGTCGCGGCGGTGGTCGCCGGGATCACCACCGGCCAGGGCTCGGCGCGCTGGTTCTCCCCCGAGCAGCGGCTGTCCGACACGGTCAACTGGCGCACGGTCGAGCTGCTCCTCGAGGGCGCCGTGTTCCTCATCATGGGGCTCGAGCTCAACGACATCGTCTCGGCGAACATCGAGAACCACGGCGGACCGGGACGGGCTGCGCTGCTGGCGCTGGCCGCGCTGGGGATCGTGCTGGCCGTCCGGGCCGGATACGTCGCGCTGCTCGTGTCGCTGCAGGGCCGACGCGCGCGGGCCCGGCAGCGGGAGAGGCTTCTCGCGCTCAGCGACCGGATCGACACGATCGCGGCGCATCCGCGCGCGGGCACGAGCACGGGCGCACGGCGCGTCGCGGGACTCCGCGCCCGCGTGCAGCGCGGCCTCAACGACCTCGATTACTACCAGGCGTCGCCGCTGGGCTGGAAGCACGGCACGATCATCGTGTGGGCCGGGATGCGCGGGGTGGTGACGCTCGCGGCCGCACAGACGCTGCCGACGACGACCCCCGCGCGCGAGCTGCTCATCCTGACCGCGTTCCTCGTCGCCATCGGCAGCCTGCTGCTGCAGGGGCTGACACTGCCCGGGGTGATCCGGATGCTGCGGATCCCGGCATCCACCGATGACGCGGTCACGCGGACCGAGGAGGAGCGCCTCGACCGCGAGCTGCGCAACGCGTCGCGCGGGCGCCTCGCCGACCCGGACCTCACCGACCGGCACGGCGCGCCCTTCCCCGCCGAACTGCGGGATGCCGCGGGCGCGGGGCTGGCCGATCCACCGGTCGAGGATGCCGCGGCACTGAAGAGCGGCGCGATCGAGCTGCGCATCGTGCTCATCGAGGCGATGCGCGAGCGCCTCATCGACCTGGCGCGCGACGGTGCGTACTCGTCCGCGTCGCTGCGGGCCACGCTCGCACGACTGGACGCGGATCAGCTGAGCCTCGAGCTGCGCCGGGACGCCCTCTGACCGGGACGCCCTCTGACCGGGAAGCGCGAGGACACGGCGACACCCGATGACAGGGGAGCAGCGCCACCGGCGCACAACCTGGGACAATGGGGCTTCTGCCGCGCTGCTCGGCAGGACCGCCCGGCAGGAGAGGGGAACGATGGAGTCACAGCCCATCGACGGAGCGCCGCGACCGCCGGCCGATTACGCCGAGTCCGTCGCACTTCCGACCACGACGGCCGCCGTCCCCGTCCTGCTGTCCGGATCGGACTGGTGGGCCGCTCGCCCCGCCGGCTCGCGCCTCGTGGGGCTCGTCGTCGCCCGCGACGATCTGCCCAGCGTGATCGCTCAGCGTGACGCGCTCGCCGAGTTCGGCGTGCCGATCGAAGGATTCCGCCACCCCGCCCCCGAGATCGGGGAGACGTGGGCCGAGCGCCTCACCCGGCTGTTCGGCCGGCTGCGCGAAGGCGACGTGCTGGTCGTCGCCGACAAGCACGCGCTCGGCCGCGACGTCGACGAAGAGATCCGCACCGTCGCCGAGCTGCGCCGTCGCGGCATCATCGTGAAGGTGCTGGGGCACGATCGCCTCTGACGATCTGCCCAGACGATCCCCTCCGACGGGCGGAGGTCAGTCGGTGCAGATGCGCGTCGGATCGCTGTAGGTCCCGCCGGCGCGGAGCAGGGTCACCTCGATGCACGTGCGCGAATCGCCGGAGACGGGCACCGTGACGGTGGGCTCCACGACGCTCAGCGGGTCGCCGAGCCCCTCGAGGGTCACGGTCTGCCACAGGAAGGTGTCGCCGTCCTGCGGGGCTGCGTTGGTCCAGGCGAACACGACTCGCCCGTCGCGGACCTCCGCCGTGCCCGCCTGCGGGGGCGGGACGCGCCCTTCCAGGGGATCCTGCGGATCGACCACGACCGGGGCGGTCTCGGACGGCGAGGGGGACGGCTGCGGCCCGAGCAGGCTCGCACCCACCACGACGGCGGTCACCGCGGCGACGGCGACCGCCCCGGCTCCGAGCCCGATCCAGAGGCCGCGACGCGAGCGGCGGGGCTGCCCCGGCGCGGGTGCACCGGGGGATGCACCGGGGGGTGCGCCGGGTGCGGTCGTGTGCGACGGCCCCGGGAAGGCGACCGGCGCGGGAGGCGCGGTCGGATAGGGCGACACGGGGTGCGCAGCGCGCACCGTCTCGGTGGGATCGGTGTGCTCGAGCGCGGCGCGTCCGCTCCGGACGGTGTCGTCGGCTGCGGGAGGGGGCGCGAACACCGGCGATGTCCCGCGGCGCTGGGTCTGCCCGGCGGCGGGCGCGGTCTGCGGCTCGATGCTGACGATGCCGCGCACGCGCGTGAGTTCCCCGTCCCCGTCGTCGCCGAGGTCGTCGGGCGGGGAGTCGTCGAGGATGTCGATCGGCGTGACGGCATGCGCCAGCTCGATCTGCACCTTCTGCAGCGCCCGTGCGAAAGCGACCGCGCTCTCGTAGCGGTCGGCGGCGCGCTTGGCCATCGCGCGCTCGAGCACGAGCTGAAGGGATGCCGGGGCGTCGGGGCGCTCGATCGGGACCAGCGGCTGCGACTCGATGCGCTGGATGAGATCGGCGCCGCCGTTGCGGCCGCCGGCGACCTCGAACGGCGACCGGCCCGCCAGCAGCGTGTAGAGGCTGGCGCCGAGGGCGTAGACGTCGGAGCGGACGCCGAACTCGGGCACGTCGGCGAACGACTCGGGCGGCGACCACGGGATCGACATCCCCGCGGAGGGATCGGCGCCGTCCGCGGTCGTCGCGATACCGAAGTCGGTCAGCGCCGGCCGGTTGTACTCGGTGACGAGGATGTTCGCGGGCTTGATGTCGCGGTGCAGGATGCCCGCGCGGTGCGCTGTCTCGACCGCCGCGGCCACCTGCACCCCGACGCGCAGCGCTTCGGCGACCGACATCGCCGCCGCGCGCGACCGGGTCTGCAGATTCGGCTTGGGGCAGTACTCCATGACCAGGTAGGGGCGTCCGTCGTCGGACACGCCGGCCTGGTAGATCGTGACGATCGCGGGGTGCGTGGAGAGCATGGCCATGACGTTGGCCTCGGCGGCGAACTGCTCGGCCGAGCCGTCGACCATGCGGTCGGGCAGCAGCACCTTGACGGCGACGCGCCGGCGCGGCAGCTGCTGCTCGAAGAGGTACACATCGGCGAAGCCGCCCGAGCCGAGCACCTCGAGGTAGGTGAAGCCGGCCAACCGCGGCGGGGGCGCCGGAGGGCGCTTGGATGTCACGGAAGATCCTCGAAGGCGATCGTGACGCCGTCGCCGATGTCGAGCACGTCGCCGTCGACCACCATGGTCGGCTCGTGGGGATGCAGCCGCACGGGGTCGCTGCCGCCGCGCAGAAGGACGGTCCCGTTCGTCGTGCCGAGGTCGGTGGCCAGCACGTGCTCGCCCTCGGCGCGGATCTCGACGTGGCTGCGCGAGATGTCGTGCTGGGGACTGTCGACCGCGATGAGCGCCGGTAGGTCGGCGTCGGACGTGCGCGTCGAGCGCGGGCGGCGGCCGATCACGACCGTGCGCTCGAGCTCCACGACGTTGCCGTCCGAGATCCGGATGCGGCCTCGGGCGGGACGCCGGGCGGGGACGTCGTCCGTGGGGGCGAACTCCGGCGCGGCGCTCTGCGCGGCCCGCAGAGCGCGCGCCTCGGCGACCGAGATGGTCGCGCCGTCGTGGTCGCCGAGCGGTGCGCGGCTGACCGGCTCGGAGGCGGCATCGGGACCGGCGGCACGCACGACCGTCGCCTCCCAGGGGGTCTCCGGAGCCGACGCGTCGGGGCCTGCCGTGTGATCGGGCTCGGGGGCGAGGGTGCGGTCGGACACGTGGGACGTGTCGGCCAGGTCGGCCCGCGGCACGGCGGGCGCCGGCAGCCACGTGTCGACATCCGCGGGCAGCGGCGGCAGCGGCGGGAGGGAAGGGAGCTGCGGGAGCGGGGACAAGTCCGGCGGGTCGGCGGCCTCGGGCGCAGCGGCCTCGATCACGGCAGCGGGAGGCTCGGCAGCCTCGGGCGCGGCGGCCTCGGGTGCGGCTGCGAAAGGCGCAGCAGCCTCGGGCGCGGCGGCGAAAGGCGCGGCCGCCTCGGGTGCCGCAGCAGCGGCGGGCACGGGCACGGCGTGCACGGCGGCGTCGATCGTGACGGTGAGCGCTTCGACCGGCACGACGCCGGACTCGATCGGGAGCGCGGCCACCTCGTCCATGCCGCCCGTCAGCGCGATGGTCAGCTTTCCGACACCGGGAATGAAGCGCTCCGCCCAGGTCGCGACGCCGGAGCCCGACACGGCGTGCGCGCCGTCGGCGGTCTCGACGACGATCTCGACCGGACCGCGCACGGCCACGCGCACGCCGTCGCCTTCCACGACCGCGAGCGCGAACGGCGGGATCGCCGTCAGCGAGGTGCCGAAGGCGCCCGTGAGCGCGTCCAGCACGGCGGCGATGCCGCCGGCATCCAGCCGTCGCCACACGGCGTCGGCCGTGTGCGCGGTGACCTCCGGCGGCAGCGCGGCGATCGCACTGCGCGCGACCGCAGCGCGCCACGCCTCCGGCCCTGTCGCCGGTCGGAATCGCACATCCACCATCAGTCAGTCCCCCTCGTCGCGGCTCGGGGCCGCGTGTCTGCGTCGACTTCCGACACCCGCGCACCGGCGGGCGTCGTGTCGTAGGCGTCTTCGTCACCCGTGACGCTCAGCGCGTCCACGACGACGGCTGTGATGTTGTCGCGCCCGCCTCGCAGCATCGCCTCGTGCACGAGGCGGGTCGCCGCGTCCTGCGGGTCGGGCACGTCGGCGAGCACCTGCGCGATCCGATCCTCGTCGACTTCGCCGGACAGCCCGTCCGAGCACAGCAGGATGCGATCGCCGGGTTCGGCGGGGACGAGCCAGTAGTCGGGCTCGCCGTCGCTGCCGGCGCCGATCGCGCGGGTGATCTCGTTTCGTCTGCGGTCCTGGGCGGCCGCGCGCCCGTCGAGGACGCCCTCGTCGATGAGCTCCTGGACCACCGAGTGGTCGACGCTGATCTGCTCGAGGCGGCTCCGGGCGAACCGGTAGGTGCGCGAGTCCCCCACGTTGATGGTGAGCCAGTAGCCGGCGCCGCCGACCTCGGTGACGACGACGCCCGTGAGGGTCGTCCCGGCGGCGCGCTGCTGCGCCGCGATGGCCTCGACGGCCGCTCGCGCCCGCTGGAGCGCCCCGCGGACGTCGTCGATGCCGATCGAGACGCGCCCGGCGAGGGGGGCGAACGCCTCGACCGCGGCAGCGCTGGCCGTGGCTCCCGCCTCGTGCCCGCCCATGCCGTCGGCGACCAGGAACAGCGGGTGGGCGGCCAGGTGCGCGTCCTCGTTGGCGGACCGACGCAGACCCGGATGGGTCGACGCTCCGCACACGGTCTCGATCGGGGACGGGGTCATCGTGCCCCCTCGACGGTGAGGCGGCGGTCCCCGGCTTCGATCACATCACCCGCGCGGACGAGCACGCGCTCCTCGGGGACGAGCACGCGCCGCAGCCCGCGCCGGACGACGGCGACGCCGTTGGTCGAGCTGCGATCGGCGATCCAGACACCCCGGTCGTCGCAGCCGATCTCGAAGTGCGTCTTCGAGATCGAGAGCGTCTCATCGCGCACCGGGACGACGAGGGCGCCCGGCGCCGGCGCGGGATTGCGGCCGAACAGGGTGCGCGCGTAGACGGCGTGGCGGGTGCCGTCGTCCCATCGGAGCATCGCGAGCGTCGGCATCGTGCGCTCGACCGCGGCGCTCACCGACGCCGCGTCGATGAGCATCTCGACGACGCGGCGGGACGGCTGGGTCGCGTGGTCCATCAGCGTCCCCGTCGCAGCGAGCGAAGGCTCAGCCGCGCCCGCAGGCGCCGCCACACCGATGCCGAGCCGCTCATGCCCCCGACGATATCGTCCACTTCGCGCCAGAAGGCCTCGACATCCTCGGGCGTGGGGTCGGCGGGGCCGAACACCCCGGCGTCGGCGCGGGCGGCGAGCACCGCGGCGCGCGGCTCGTCGAATGCCGCCGTGACGATCCGCGCGCTCTCGGCGCGCGTCGCCCCCACGACGACCGGCGCCTGCAGATCCACCGCGCGGTCGACCAGTTCGTCCCAGCCGCCCGAGATGCGGTCGGCGGTGCGGTCGGCGCGCCGGCGGCGCACGCGGCGGGTCGCCTTGACGGCGCCCATCACGAGGAACGGGGCCAGCAGCAGGAGGATCGTGCCCAGGCCGATCGCCCCGGAGACGAGGATCGGTCCGAGCCAGTTCTCGCCCGGCTCCTCCTCGTCGTTCTGCTCACGGTCGTTCGCGATCGACGGCGGCAGATCGGCCGGCTCCTGGGCGGGCGGCGGGGGCTGCAGCACCTGGGGCTTCGGATTGGCCTGCGGCCGTGTGCTCTGGTCGCTGGGCTCGTTGTCTTCGTCGGGCGTCGGATCGAACGGCACCCAGCCGTGGCCGGCGAACGCGACTTCGACCCACGCGTGGAGGTTGTCGCCGGTCGCGGTGAAGACGCCGTCGCCGCCCTCCTGCTCGCCGGGGTACCAGCCCATCACGACGCGCGCCGGCATCCCGAGCTGATGGGCCATGAGTGCCATCGCGACGGTGTACTGCTCGTCGTCGCCGATCATCTGCTCGCCCGACAGCAGCGCCATGATCCGGGCGGCGCCGTGACCGGACGGCGAGTACACGTCGGCCGCGAGCCCGTGGCTGAAGTAGCCGTCGGTGCGCAGCCAGTTCTCCAGGGCGCGCACCCGCTCGATCGGCGTCTCGGCGTCGGCGGTCGCGGTCGCGGCCTTCTCGATCAGCGATTCGGGCACACCGGCCTGCTTCGGCATCTTCAACGGCGCGAACGCCGCGTCGGCCAGCGCCGCGTCGCTGGGGATGTCCGCGACGAGCGTCTCGAGCGTGTACGCGTCACCGGGGGCGAGTCCGGCGGTGACCACCGCGGTGCCGGTCGCGTCGTTGTAGTGGGCCGACCGGCGCAGCTCGCCGGCGCGGTCGCCGTCGAAGACGATCTCGCGGACGGAGCCCACATCGGGGAGCCAGACGCCGTCGAGCTCGCCGATCTCGATGCGCACCGTCGTGCGCGATCCGGTCGCGTCGGGCGACATGTTGGAGCGGACGGGCGTGAACGCGCTCGACGACCCGGCGCCGTCCGCGGCCACGTTGTAGACGACGCCGTTGTAGGCGTCCATGGCCGCGAGACGGACGCGGCCGTTCTCGGGCAGCCCCGTGACGGTGAACAGCTCGGCGTCGGCGGCGTCGCGCACGATGCCGCGGAAGGACTGCAGCGGGCTCGGGTACTGCCGGATGTCGAACGGGGGGATGACGAAGTCCCGCAGCACGTAGCGGGACACCGGGGGGTCGGCGACGGCGGCGGTCGCCGCACCGGCTCCGGCGGCGACCGCGAGCACGGCGGCGCCGGCGATCAGCCGTCGCGTACGGGTGGCGCGGGATGCCGGGGCGTCCGGCCGCTGGGCGGCTTCGACCCGCACGGCCGCCTGGTCCGACGTCCACGCGGCGCGCAAGGCCAGCCAGACGACCGCGACGGCGGCGAACAGGATGCCCTGCAGCAGCGGCGCGGCGGGCCGGGCCACGCCGAGCAGGATCTGGGCGGCCGCGAACGCGGCGGCGGGCAGCAGGCTCCACGCCGCGCGTCGCAGCCGGAGCGCGAGCGACGCGGTGAGCACGGCGGCCACGAGGGTGAGCAGGAACGGGACCAGCAGGTGCCCGTCGCCGACGGAGACGGGGGGCACCGTCGTGAGCAGGCTCTTCCACGACGTCACGGCGCCGACGGCGAGCTGCCGCCAGGTCTCGAGCGTGGGGACGACGCCGAACAGCGCGGTGTGCGGCAGGGCCAGGGCGCCGCCGAAGACGAAGACGGCGGCGATCGCCGCGCCGGCGACCAGCAGCACCCCCCAGCGCAGCCGGGCGCCCAGCCAGGCGAGGGCCAGACCCAGGGCGAGGGCGCCGAAGGCGGTGACGAGGTACCGCGGCGAATCGAAGGTCGGCGCGAAGCCGATGATGCCCACCGACAGCAGCAGCGCCACGGCGACGAGGTCGAGCGTGACGCGGCGCACGTCGCGCGCGGCGGTCACGACAGCACCTTCCGCACCGCCCGCGGCAGCTGGTCCAGCGCCCCGAGGGTGATGACGTCGGCGTCGCCCACGCGGCGCAGGGCCGGCGAGGCGACGCGCGCGTCGGCGACGATCGCCAGGACGCGCACGCCGTAGGGCAGGCGCGAGCAGGCGAGGCGGAGGTCGCCGGCATCCACCGTCGAACCTGTCACGAGCACGGCCACCGCCGCCTGCGGGGAGTGGGCGGCGACGGCACCGGCGAGCGAGACGATGCCGCCTTCGCGCGGCCGGGAGTGCTCGAGCGCGGACAGCTCGTCGAGGAAGCGCCGGCCCTCCCGCGCGCGCAGAGCGCCCTTCTGCACCCGCGCGTCGAGGGTCCGCGAGTCGCGCAGCGCGCGCAGCCCGACCGACCCCGCGACCGAGATCGCGAGCTCGAACTCGTCGGGCTCGCGGTACTCGCCGGGGTGCGTGGACAGCCCCAGGACGAAGTGCGAGCGCCGGGTCTGCTCGTACTCGCGCACCATGACGTCGCCGACGCGGGCGGTGGACTTCCAGTGCACGTGCCGCAGGTCGTCGCCGGGCTGGTACTCGCGCAGCGCATGGAAGGACACGTCGTCGCGGGCGAGGTGCTGGTCGGGCAGGCCCTCGAGGTCGCGCATCTGCCCGAGCGAGAGGCCGTCGAGCGTCGTCGTGCGAGGGTGGACGTACAGGTCGACCGCCTGGCGCCGGTCGTGGGTGCGCTCGAACAGGCCGAGCGGGTCACCGCGCAGGACACTGACGGGGCCCACCGCGAGCACGCCGCGCGCGCTGGTCGGGATGGCGAACAGCTCCTCATGGCGGGCCTGCGCGGCCAGACGCGGGATCTGGAAGATGCCGCGCCCGGCCCCCACCGGGAGCACGACCTCCGACGGCAGCAAAGCGCGACCGGTCGCGTTGACGAGCGTGAGCGCGCCGACGGCCCGCTCCCCCACGACGACGTGCGTGCGGGTCAGGTCCAGTTCGACCTCGTACGCCGTGCGGCCGAAGAGGAACACCACGCACAGTGCGATGACGGCCGTCACGACCGCCGCGGCGACGAGGGCCTCCTGCCAGCCCAGCGTCATGGTCGTCAGCCACAGCAGCGCCGCCAGCCCCATGAGCACCCACCCCAGCGGGCGGATCACCGAGATGACCGCGCGAGAGCGTGCGAGCGCGCGATCCGTCCACTCGAGGGCGTCCTCGCGCAGCTTCTCGGATCGGGTCAGCGCACGCGGTGACGCGAGGGGCGTCTCTTCACCGGATGCCGGCGCGGACGGCTGCGCGGGTGCGCCGAGGTCCCCGGGCGCCGATGGCGCCGGGTGCTCGGCCTCCCGCGAGAGCGCCATCAGGCCGTGGCCCTCGCGAGCGGAGCGTCGATCTCGGCGAGCGCGCGCTGCACGACGGCCTCGGCGGTCGTGCCGGAGAACTCGGCCTCGGGGTCGAGCACGATGCGGTGCGCCCACACGGGTCCGGCGAGCGCCTTGACGTCGTCGGGCACGACGTAGTGCCGACCCTGCGCGGCGGCGAAGACACGGGCGATGCGCATCATCGAGATGGCCCCGCGGACCGAGACGCCCAGCCGGGTGGCCTCGGACGCGCGCGTGGCCTCGACCAGCTGCGCCGCGAAGCGCGCGACGGCCGGGTCGATGTGCACCGTGGCGGCGAGGTCCGCCATGTCGGCGACGGCGCCGGTGGTGATGACGGGGGACAGCGACGCCGACGGGTTGCGGTCCACGGCACCGGCGAGGATGCGCTCGGCGACGGCGAGCGAGGGGTACCCGATCGACGTCTTGATCATGAAGCGGTCCAGCTGCGCTTCGGGCAGCTTGTAGGTGCCCGCCTGCTCGATCGGGTTCTGCGTCGCGATCACGAGGAACGGGCGGCCGACCTCGTGCGGCACGCCGTCGACGGTCACCCGGGATTCCTCCATGACCTCCAGCAGCGCCGACTGCGTCTTCGGCGAGGCGCGGTTGATCTCGTCGGCGAGCACGATCGAGGCGAACACCGGGCCGCGGTGGAACTCGAAGGTGTGCTTGTGCTGATCGTAGATCGTGACGCCCGTGACGTCGGAGGGCAGCAGGTCCGGCGTGAACTGGATCCGGTTGGACGTGCCCTGCACGCTCGCGGCGAGCGCCTTGGCGAGACTCGTCTTTCCGGTGCCGGGCGCGTCCTCCAGCAGCACGTGCCCTTCGGCGAGCATCGCCGACAGCACGAGGCCGACGACCTCGCGCTTGCCCATGAGGGCGATGTCGACGTTGTCGACCATGCGGGTGAACGTGTCGCGGAACCAGGCGGCCTGTTCAGGGGTCATGCTCATTCGCTCGTGTCCTTCTCGATCGTCTCGTGCGGGGGGATGCGCGTCATCTCGCCCAGTAGCGTTTCTCGGTGTCGACGGATCCGCCCCAGCCCTTGATGTCGACCCACACGTCGACGTCGTCGGACCCGTGGTAGCACTGCAGCTGCAGCGAGCTGTTGGCGGGGAGGCTGAACGGCCCGTCCCACGAGTTGAACTTGCCGGAGCTGCTGCTGTAGCAGTCGACGCGGTAGCTGCCCGCCGGGAAGTTCTGCGTGTTCAGGACGAAGTAGTAGCACCCGTTGACGCAGCTTCCGGTCCGCGTTCCCTTCGTGACCCACGCGCGCGGGGACGGCGGCGGCGGGGCGGCCTGAGTCGTCGCCGATGCCGATGCGGACGTGGTCTGCCCGGCGGCGGTCGTGCGCACGTCGATCCTCCGTGTCGTGCTGTACCCGACGTTGGCGGTGCGCGATCCGCTGGCGGCGACTGTCTCCCAGCTGCCGCCGTTGATGCGGATCTGCGTCGTGATGTCGCGACCGTTGCGCGCCGGCGAGCTCCACGACACCGTGACGTTGGTGCCGCTGGCCGACGCGCTCGCCGAGGGGTTGCCGATCGGCCCGTAGGGGGCGACCTGGTTGGACGCGCCCGACGCGGCGCTCTCATAGGTCGTGCCGTCGGCGGTCGCGACCGCGCGGACGCGGATCGTGTACGCGCCGTTGTTGGCGACCTGGCCGTTGCCGATGCGCCCTGCGCCGCTCGTGCCGCCCGAGACCCAGTCCGTGCGCCACGCGCCGCCGCCGACCGAGTACTGGTAGCGGATCTCGCTCGCGGCCGCGCCGTTCGCGGCGCCCGCCGTCCAGGTGACATCGACGACGTTGTTGCCTTCTGTCGCGGTCACCGCGGTCGGCGCGCCCGGCGGGGTGAAGGCGCGTCGCGGCGCCGACGGCGCGCTCCACTCGCCCCAGCCGGCCTTGTTCTGCGCGCGCACGGTGTACGTGTAGTCGGTCTGCGACGTGTCGACGGCGACCGCCTGGCTCGTCTGCCCGGCGGCGACGGCGACCGTGCGGACGACGGTGCCCCCGCGGAGCACGCGCAGTTCGTATCCGGCGATCGCGTCGCCGTTGGCGGCGGGAGCCGTCCAGCTGACGCGCATCTGCGCCTGGCTCCCGACGGGGTCCAGTCGCGCGACCGTCGGCGCGCCCGCGGCCGACGGCGGCGCCGCCGGCACCATCGAGGCCGAGTAGGGACTGTACTCGGAGGGCTCGGGGGCGCGGTTGTGCGCCCGCACGCGCACCTGATAGCTGACGCCGTTCTCCAGGCCGTCCCAGACGAGCCTGGTCGTGGTCACCCCGGTCTTCTGGACGACGCCCGACGGCGGTGCCGGCGAGATCTCGAGCGTGTAGGACTCGACCGGGGAGCCCTCCGTCGGCGGCACCCTCCAGGCGACGTCGAGGCTGCGGTCGCCGAAGGCGAGCGTCGGGGCGAGCGGCTGGTCCGGACGCTGATCCGGACGCGCCGTCTCGGACGGCACCGACGGGTCGGAGGTACCGACACTGTTGGTGGCGGTCACGACGAAGTTGTACTCGACGTTGTTGGTCAGACCCGTGAGCGTGCAGGTGGTGGCGGGGCACTGCTGCGCGAAGCCGCCCGCGACGGATGTCACGCTGTAGCCGGTGATCGGGCGTCCGTTGTCGATCGGCGGTGTCCAGGACAGCACGACGGTGCGGCTCTCGACCGCGGTCACGGTCGGCTTGCCGGGAGCGTCCGGACGCCCCTGCACGGTGATGCGGATGCGCCCGTCGACCCTGCGGTCGGCGTCCTCGGTCTTGTCCTCCACGGTGTAGCGGACCACGATCGTGCCGACGAAGTCGGCGGTGCTCGTCACCTCGACGTTGTCGCCCGCCACCTGCAGGGCGGACACGTCCCCGGTCTCGATCGCGGTCGCGACGATGCGCAGCGGGGTGTCGGGGAACGGGTTCACGTCGTTGCGCAGCACCGGCACCGACACCGACACGCCCTGATCGGCCTGCTCGATGACGTCGTCGTTGACGCTGGCCAGCTCGCGGGTGGATGCCGTCACCGTCACGGTGATCGCGGCTTCGACCGGCGCGGTCTGGTTGTCGGTGACCCGCACGAGCAGCGAGAACGACGTGCCCTTCGCGACGTTCGCCGCGGCGGCCACCTGCAGCGTCGCGCCGTCGACGGACGCGGAGATGCCGCCGGGGGTGTCGGAGACGAGGGTGAAGGTCAGGTTGTCCATGTCGCCCGGATCGGGGTCGGTGACCAGGTCGCGCAGACCGAGCGTCGTGGCCTCCTCGCCGGGCGCGACCGACATCGCGGCGCCGACCATCGTCGGCTGCTGGTTGTCGGGCGGCAGGACGGTGATGGGGATCGTCAGCGTCGCCTTGCGGCCGTTCGGGTCGTCCGGCCCGTCGCCGTCGGTGACCTCGAAGGTCAGCGCGTCCGGGCCGAAGTAGCGGTCGGCGGAGGTGTAGACCAGCGTCCGCTGATCCTTGACCAGGTCGGCGCCGTCGGCGTGCGCGGCCGAGACCCTTCCGGCCTCGGTGATCACGACCTGTCGGCCTCCGGAGGCCTGGACGTACTCGGCGAGCGGGAGCTCGACCGTCTCGCCGCTCTTGACCTCGACGGGCACGGTCTGGATCAGCGTCGGCGGCAGCGCCGTGATCGCGGGCACGCGGATGAACGCCGAGGCGAACTGATCGTCCACGTCGCGCACCGTATAGGTGATCAGCTGCTGCTCGTCGGTGAGCGTGATGTGGACGGTGCCGTCGGCGCGGACGGTCGCGTTCTCGCCCCCGGTGCCCACGGTCACCTCGAGCGCGCTGCGCGTGCCGTCGGGGTCGTCGTCGTTCTCGAGGACGGCGACGACGGCCGTGCCGTCCTCGGCCACGTCCTCGGACCGCACGCGATCGTCGCGGGCGATCGGACGCATGAGCGGCACGTCCTCGTCCACCGTGATCTGCACGGAGGTCGTCGAGGTCAGCCCCCGGTCGTCGGCGATCGTGTAGAGGACGCTCGTCTGCATCTCGGTCCCGGGCGAGCTGATCACGATCTGCCGCCCCGAGATCTCGGCATCCAGGCCCGGCACATCCGGGATCTCGAGCGCGTTCTCGGCGAAACCGAACGCGTCGCCGTCGGGGTCGGAATCGTTGTCGAGCACCGACACCGCGACCGCGCGGTCGGGGCGCATGACGATCGCATCGCGCACCGCGTAGGGGGCCTGGTTGGCCGACGCCGCCGGGGCGATGCCGACCTGGATCGCAGCCGTGCCCTCCTTGCCGAGGCGATCGCGCACCCGGTAGGTGAAGGTGTCCACGCCGACCGCGTCGTCGAACGCCTCGTACACGAACGAGTCGACGTCGACCGACGCGATGCGACCCTTCGTCGGGGCCGAGGCGAGGCCGACCAGTTCGACCGAGTCGCCGTCCTCGTCGATGCCGTCCAGGGCGACCGGGATGATGACGCGCGAGCCCGACAGCGTGCGCACGGTGATGTCGCGCGGCTGGGGGGCGGCGTTGGCCTCGTCGTTGCGCGGGAGGATCTGGATGCGGACATAGCCGGCATCGCGCTGGCCCGTCGAGTCGACCACCTCATAGGTCGCGTTGACCGACTTGGCTTCGTCACCCGCGCGGAAGCGCAGTGTGCCCTCCGACACGAACAGCTCGCCATCGGCGTCGTCGATCAGCGGCGGCACGAGCTCGGGGGAGACATGGATGCGGTCGCCGTTGGGGTGGTAGTCGTTGGCCAGGACCGGGATCGTCACGGTGTCGCCGACCCGGACGACGGCCTGGTCGTCGACGGCGACCGGAGGGCGCAGCTTGGCGGGGGCGGGCACGGGGATCACGACGATCTCGCCGGTCGCCGAATGCGTGCCGTTGGAGATCGTGTAGCGCACGCGGGTCTGCTGGTCGAGCGCCGCCTGGTCGCTGATGCGCACCGTCTCGTGGCCGAGCACGGCGGCGGCGATGCCGCTGCCGGGTTCGACGGCGACCGACTGCACGACGAGCAGTCCGCCGGAGGGATCGGAGTCGTTGCCGAGGACGTTCACGAGCACGTCGCCGCCGCTGGGCAGCAGCGCGATGTCGCGCACGGCGATCGGCGGCAGATCCTCGTCCGACTCGGGCAGCACATCGACGCGCACGATGCCCGGGACCGAGCGCGGCCCCGCCGAGACGAGGTACTGGACGTAGTAGGTGCCGGCGACCGAGGAGATGAACGAGAAGGTCTTGTCGGTGAGGTCGACCGTGATCGTCGCGTCGTCGACCTCGTCGACGCGGGCGAGCCGGAGCGTCTCGCGTCCGGAGCTGGTGTCGTTGATCAGCGGTGAGACCGTGACGGATCGGTCGACCCGCGTCACGACGTGGTCGGCGTTGGTCACCGGGTCGGTCGTGCCGAGGGGACGCACATCGTAGCGGGCGATGCCGGTGCCGCGCTCGCTGCCGTCCGAGACGACGACGGGCACGTCGACGCGCCCCTGCATGCCGCTGATCGCGCGGTAGGTGATCTGCCCGTCCGAGGTGAAGTCCGCCTCGTCGCCGCCGGAGGGGGAGACTCCGAGGAGGAAGATGTCGTCGCCGTCGGGGTCGGTCCAGTCGGGCAGGACGTTGTACGACACCACGCCGCCGGTCTCGACCGAGACGGCGGTGGTGCGCCGCTGCACGGGTGGGGAGTTCTGACTCCAGTCGTGCACCGTGACAGTCACCTGCGCGCTCGCGGTGCCGCGCCGGCCGTCGTCGACCTCGTAGGTGAACGTCGTGGATCCGGCCGCGTCCTCGGGGAGCGTGATCTGCAGGGCCGCGCCGTTGTAGATGGGCTCGATCGCGCCGAAGGCGGGGTCCCGGGTGACGGAGGCCACGAGGACGTCGCCGTCGGCATCGGTGTCGTTCTCGAGCACCGGAAGCACGGTCGTCCGGCCGGGCCGAACGCCGTAGGCGTCGTCGTTGGCGATGGGGGCGGTGTTGATCTCGGTGCGCTCGGGGAGAGTGGTCTGGACGGTCTCCTCGGTCGTCTCCTCCTCTTCCTCGCCCTCACCCTCGGGCGGCGTGATCTGCTGCCAGTCGTCGACGCGCTGCAGGCTGTCGCTGGCGAGCCACGCGCCGCCGCCGAAGACGTCGTTGAGGATGACCACGTCGCGATTCACGCGGAACTGCAGGATGCTGGTCGCATCGATGCCGGCCACCGTGTCGACGAGGTCGTCGTCCTCGCCGGGGCAGTCACGGACGAACTGCCCCGACCCGGACCAGGCGCCGTAGGCGCACCCCGCGACGAAGACGGGCTCGGCCGCCGCACCCTCGCCGCCGGCGGGGATCCTGACGGCGTCTCCGCCGTCGAACGGGAGGCGCACGAGCTCGGTCGGCGTGCTGAGCGTGACGGCGTCGGTGGCCGCGGACGGCTGCTGCAGCGTCGCCTCGTCGGGGACCGTCGCGACGCTGCCGTCGCTGCCGTAGAGGGTGGAGGTGTCGTGGTCGAGCACGAACGCGACGGTGCCGACGGCGGTCAGCGACAGCCGATGGTCCGCCTCGACGCCGTCCAGGGCGCGCTCGCCGGTGCGGACGGTCGCGCCCTCGCCGTTCTGCCCGTACGCGTACAGCGCGCCCTGCTCCGCCGATGCCGCGTAGACCGTGCCGCCGGTGCTGACGGTGACGACGGCCGCCGGGCCGAGTTCGTCCACGGGGTCGCCGGCTTCGGGCCCGAGCGCCGAGAGCGAGGAGAACGGCGCCACGCGCAGGGCGCCGGACGGCTCGGCGAGCGCGACGGTGCCGGCTCCGAGCGCGACGTCGCCGCCCGACGGGACGTCGACGGTGTCGGTCAGCGTGACGCGCGCGGGATCGACCGCGGTGAGGGTCGACTCGGAGGTGTCGCGCACGAGGACGCGCGCGCCGGACTGGAGGATGTCGTACTCGCCCGACGCCGTGCGCAGCCCGCCGTCGAGCAGGCGGGACTCGTTGTTGAAGTGCCCGACGAGCAGACTCGACTGCTTCGTCACCCAGACGCCGCCGTCGTGCAGGTCGACCTCGGTCGTCGGATTGCCCTCGTAGGTGAAGGCGAGGACGCCGAGCGCCACGGCGGCGGCACTGACCGCGCCGATGGAGGCCAGCGCGCGCGGGCGCGCGTGAAGCCACGCATAGGACGTCATAGCGTTTCGTCTCCCCCCGGGGCGGAACGGTATGTGGCGTCGGGAACTGATCGCTGAATCAGTCGCTCACGGTGGGCTGAACGGTGACAGCCTACGTCAGCGCGTCCGGGAGAGCGATCTCAGGGCTGGGGAGAACTCCCCACGTAGCCGGCCAGATGCGTGGCCGTCAGGGTGCCGCCGTGCGCGATCAGCTCGGCCGGCGTCCCCTCGAACACGACCTGCCCGCCGTCGTGCCCGGCACCGGGGCCGAGGTCGACGATCCAGTCGGCGTGGGCCATGACCGCCTGGTGGTGCTCGATCACGATGACCGAGTTCCCGGCATCCACCAGCCGGTCCAGCAGCGCGAGCAGGTTGTCGACGTCGGCCAGATGCAGACCGGTCGTCGGCTCGTCCAGTACGTAGACCGCGCCCTTCTTCGCCATCGAGATCGCGAGCTTCAGCCGCTGCCGTTCGCCGCCCGAGAGCGTGTTGAGCGCCTGGCCGAGGGTGATGTAGCCGAGGCCGACATCGACCATCCGGGCCAGCGTGGTCAGCGCGGGTCCCTTCGTCGAGGCCGCGGCGAAGAACTCGGCCGCCTCGGACGCCGACATCGCGAGCACCTCGGCGATGTTGCGGCCCTCGAGCGTGTACTCGAGCACGTCGTCGCTGAAGCCCGAGCCGTCGCACAGCTCGCACAGGGTCTCGACGCTCTGGGTGAAGCCGAGGTTCGTGATGATCACCCCCAGCCCCTTGCACGCCGGGCAGGCGCCGTCGGAGTTCGCGCTGAACAGCCCGGGCTTGACTCCGTTGGCCTTGGCGAAGGCGCTGCGGATCGCGTCGAGGATGCCGGTGTAGGTGGCCGGGCTGCTGCGGCGCGACCCCTTGATGGGCGATTGGTCCACGACCACGACGTCGTCGAACGCGGGCACGTTGCCGTGGATGAGAGAGGACTTCCCCGATCCGGCGACGCCGGTGACCACGGTGAGGATGCCGAGCGGGATGTCGACGTCGACGTCCCGGAGGTTGTGCTGCGCGGCGCCGCGGATCTCGAGATGGCCCGTGGCCGTGCGCGTGGCGGGCTTGAGGGTCGCGCGGTGGTCGAGGTGACGTCCGGTGAGCGTGTCGGACGCGCGGAGTCCGGCGACGTCGCCCTGGAAGGTGATCGTGCCACCGTGGCGGCCCGCGCCGGGGCCCAGGTCGACGATGTGGTCGGCGATCTCGATCACCTCGGGCTTGTGCTCGACGACCAGCACGGTGTTGCCCTTGTCGCGCAGATGGCCCAGCAGCGTGTTCATCCGCTGCACGTCGTGCGGATGCAGGCCGGCGGTGGGCTCGTCGAAGACGTAGGTGACGTCGGTGAGGCTCGAGCCGAGGTGCCGGATCATCTTCGTGCGCTGCGCCTCGCCGCCCGAGAGCGTGCCGCTGGCGCGATCGAGCGACAGGTATCCGAGACCGATGTCGATGAAAGAGTCGATCGTCTGCCGCAGCCCCGCCATCAGCGGCGCCACTTCGGGGTCGTCCACGGCCCGGAGCCACTCTGCGAGATCGGTGATCTGCATCGCGGCGACGTCGGCGATGCTCAGGCCCCGGATCTTGGACGACCGCGCACCCTCGTTCAGGCGAGTGCCTCCGCAGTCGGGGCAGGGCAGGAACTTCACGGCGCGATCGACGAACGCGCGGATGTGCGGCTGCAGCGACTCACGGTCCTTCTGCAGCATCGACTTGGTGATCTTCGGGATGAGCCCCTCGTAGGTCATGTTCGTGTTCGCTACGCGGACCTTGGTCTGCTCGCGGTACAAGAAGTCGTGCAGCTCCTGGTCGGAGTACTCGGCCACCGGCTTGTCCCCGTCGACGAACCCCGACTCGGCGAAGATGCGCACCATCCAGCCGTCCGCGCTGTAGCCGGGCACGCGGATCGCGCCGGCGTTGAGCGACAGCGAGCGGTCGACGACCTCGTCGACGTCCACGTCGCTCGTCTCGCCGAGGCCTTCGCAGCGGGGGCACATGCCGCCGGTGATCTCGAACGACCGGCGCTCCTTCTTTCCTTTGTCCTTGCCGACCGCGATCGTGACCGCTCCGGCCCCGGTGACCGACGGCACATTGAATGAGAACGCCTGCGGCGACCCGACGTGGGGCTGTCCGAGCCGGCTGAACAGCAGCCGCAGCATCGCGTGCACGTCGGTCGCGGTGCCCACCGTGGAGCGGGCGTTGGCGCCCATCCGCTCCTGATCGACGACGATCGCCGGGCTGACGTTCTCGAGCGCATCGACCTCGGGCCGGTTCAGCTGCCCCATGAACTGCTGCACGAACGTCGGATAGGTCTCGTTGATGAGGCGCTGCGACTCGTTGGCGATCGTCGCGAACACCAGCGACGACTTCCCCGAGCCGCTCACCCCGGTGAACACGGTCAGTCGCCGCTTCGGGATCTCGACGTCGAACCCCGTGAGGTTGTTCTCGCGGGCCCCGACGACGCGGATGCTGTCGTGGCTGTCAGCGGGGTGCACGGCGTCGGGCATGAGCGGTCCTCTTCTCAGATCGGTGCGACGATACAGCCTGACACGCTCTGCGGACAGCGACGGTCCGCAGCCCGGGCGGGGCGTCAGGGCACGCGGTGGCAGCCGGCGACATGGTCGTCGACCATACCGGCCGACTGCATGAGCGCGTACATCGTCGTCGGCCCGACGAACCGGAAGCCGGCCGAGCGCAGCGCCCTGCTCATCGCCTCCGACTCGGGTGTCGTCGCGGGCACCTCCGCGAAGGATGCCGGGCGCCGGTGCCGCGCGGGCGCGAACGACCACATGAGCGCATCGAGTTCTCCGGGTGCCATCGACGTCAGCAGCCGGGCATTGCAGATCGCGGCCTCGATCTTCGCGCGATTGCGGATGATGCCGGCATCCCCCATCAATCGCTCGACGTCGGCCGCGCCGAACGCCGCCACCGCCGCGGGGTCGAACCCGGCGAACACCTCCCGGAAGCGCGGACGCTTGCGGAGGATCGTGATCCACGAGAGCCCCGCCTGGAAACCCTCGAGGCTCATCTTCTCGAACAGGGCGCGATCGCCGTGCAGCGGCCGACCCCACTCCTCGTCGTGGTAGCGACGGTAGTCGGGGTCGTCGCCGGCCCATGCGCAGCGCGGGATGCCGTCGGGTCCGACGCGGATGTCGTGCGTCACGCCTGTCACCCTAGTGCGAGGTCCGGACAGCGAAGGGTCCGTTCCTGCCGGGTCACTTCTTCTTGAGCGACTTCTCCGAGACGGGGGCCTGGCCGGATGCCGCGAGCGTCGCATAGTGCGCCCGGGCCTCGTCCTGGCGCTCCCGCTCGCCGCCGAGCGCGATCGGGGCGCGCACGTGCTCGGGCGCGAACCCGAACGCGTCGACGAGGTCCTGCGCATGCGGGCGCAGGCGCAGGCAGAGGCGGTCGATGTAACGCGACACCGCGGCGGCACGCTGCGCCGAGAGGCGCCCGTTGATGAGGTACCAGGCGAGGTGCTTCTCGATCAGGTGCAGCCCGAACAGGTCGCGCAGCCAGGTCAGCACCTGTCGGGTGCCCTCGTCCGCGATGCTCCGGACGCCGTCGCCGAAGGCCTCCCACTGCAGCAGCTCGCCGTGCGCGCGGGCCGCCTCGATCAACTCGGCCTGGTGCGCGTTGAACACCGCCGCCGCCTCGTCGGCGGGCAGCTTGCGCGCCGGGCGCAGGGCACCGGCGATGTCCGAGATCATCTGCTCGACGCGGCCGGCCAGCAGTTCGTGCTGCTGCTCGGCGCGCAGGCCGAGCTCGACCGAGCGGGCCGTCGAGCCGAAGTCGGCGACCGCCTGCCCGAGCTGGCGCAGCCCCGCGCCGTGGAACACCTTGCCCGCCGTCTGCTTCGCGGCGAAGGTGGCCAGCGCTGCGGCATCGGCCCCGGCGAACTGCTTCGCGAAGTCGGACAGCAGCCGCTTGCCCACCAGCTGGAGCAGGACGTTGTTGTCGCCCTCGAAGGTGACGTAGACGTCGAGGTCCTGGTGCAGGCCGACCAGGCGGTTCTCGGCCATGAACCCGGCACCGCCGCACGCCTCACGGCACTCCTGGATCGTGTCCAGCGCGTGCCAGGTGCTCAGCGGCTTGAGCGCCGCGGCGAGCGTCTCGAGGTCTTCGCGCTCGTCGGGGGTGTCGGTCGTCCCGCCGAAGACGCCGTCGAACTTGCGCAGCAGCTCGTCGTGGGAGAAGAACTGCGCGTAGGTCTGCGCCAGGCGCGGCAGCAGGCGGCGCTGGTGCTTGCCGTAGTCGAGGAGGACGACCTCCTCGGTGCCGGCACCCGAGTCGAACTGGCGGCGCTGGTTGCCGTAGGTGATCGCGATGTACTCGGCGAGCGCCGAGGCGGTGGTGGCGGCTCCGTCGAGCGAGACGCGACCCTGCACGAGTGCGCCGAGCATCGTGAAGAAGCGACGGCCAGGGCTGGCGATCGAGCTCGAGTACGTGCCGTCCGCCGCGACATCGCCGTAGCGGTTGAGCAGGTTCTCACGCGGAATGCGGACGTGGTCGAACGCGAGCCGTCCGTTGTCGATGCCGTTGAGGCCGCCCTTGACGCCGTCGTCCTCGCTCGCGACGCCGGGCAGGTGCACGCCGTCCGCGTCGCGGATCGGGACGAAGAAGCAGTGCACCCCGTAGTTGACGCCGCCCGTGATCAGCTGCGCGAACACCGTCGCGGCGCGGCCGTGCAGTGCGGCGTTGCCGAGGAAGTCCTTCGTCGCCGCGCGGAACGGCGTGTGGATGACGAACTCCTCGGCCGCGGGGTCGTAGGTGGCCGTGGTGCCGATCGCGGCCACGTCCGAGCCGTGCCCCATCTCGGTCATCGCGAACGCGCCCGGGAGGTCGAGGTTCATGACGTCGCGGAGCCACCTGTCGTGATGGGTCTTGGTGCCCAGCTGCAGGATCGCCGAGCCGAACAGGCCCCACTGCACGCCGCCCTTGATCTGCATGCTCGGGTCTGCGAGGACCAGCTCTTCGAACCCGGCGAGATTCGCGCCGTTGTCGCCCAGGCCGCCGTACTCGACGGGGTAGGCGCGGCCGGACGCACCCTTCTCGACGACGAGCTTGAGCTGCTCGAGCGCGCGCTCGCGGTGGTCGGCCGTCGGCTGGCCGTCGATGCGCCAGAACGCGGGGTCCTTGATCATCTCGCGGGCTTCGCGGCGGGTGTCGGCCCACGTGCCGAGGAGCTGTTCGGTGACGGCCGCGATGTCGATGCGCGGTTCGTGCGCCTCTTCCGCGGTGTGCGCGGCGGTGGGCGCGCCGCCGGCGGGCGTGCGCTTGCTGGTGGCCGGGTTCTTCGGGCGGACGGCGGCGTCGGTCATCGCTTACCTTTCGACGTCGAGAGGACGGGGGAAGTCACCCTTGACAGTAGGTGTCCCACAAGAGCGAGCCAAGCCCGTTGGCGACTCGGCACAAGTTCGCCGCCCGGCACCCCCGGCCCGCATTGTGCGCTCCCCACACGTGGAGACGAGCTCGGGGGTGGACAGACCGCCCCGGGGTGGACAGACGACCTCGGGGTGGACAGACGACCTCGGGGGTCAGCCGGCGGCGATGACGGCGAGCACGGCCTCGCCGTAGGCCTCGCGCTTCTTCGCTCCGATGCCCGTGATGCCGTCCAGATCGGCCGGCGTCCGGGGGCGGTGCTCGGCCAGCGCGCGCAGCGTCGCGTCACCGAACACGATGTACGCGGGCACCCCCTGCTCCTTCGCGGCGCCGGCGCGCCAGGCGCGCAGCGCCTCGAACAGGTCGCGATCGCCTTCGGCCACGGCGTCGGCCGCCGACGCCTTCCGGACGCGAGCCGCGCCGCCGCTGCGACCGAGCACGTCGCGACGCAGCGGGACGTCCGCCTCGCCGCGCAGCACCGCGGCACCTTCGGGACCGGCCGCGAGCACGCCGTACTCCCCCTGCGCGGCCAGCACGCCGCGCGCGAGCAGCTGGCGCACGACCGACCGCCAGTCCTGCTCGGACAGATCGTCGCCGATCCCATACGTCGCGAGCTTGTCGTGCCCCTGCTGTCGCATCCGCTCCGTCGACGCGCCGCGCAGGATGTCGATCAGGTGCCCGGCGCCGAAGGCCTGGCCGCGCTCGCGCTGCAGGCGGATGATCGTCGACAGCATCTTCTGTGCCGCGACCGTCCCGTCCCACGTGTCGGGCGTGGTGAGGCACGTGTCGCAGTTGCCGCATGCGTCGGAGGACTGGCCGAAGTACCCGAGCAGGTTCTGCCGGCGGCACGCGACCGTCTCGCACAGCGCGAGCATCGCGTCGAGATGCTGCCCCATCCGCATCTTGTAGGTGCGATCGCCCGGCGACTGGTCGATGAGGCGCCGCTGCTGGACGACGTCGGCCAGGCCGTAGGCCATCCACGCGACGGACGGCTCGCCGTCGCGGCCGGCGCGACCGGTCTCCTGGTAGTACCCCTCGACGGACTTCGGCAGATCGATGTGCGCCACGAACCGCACGTCGGGCTTGTCGATGCCCATCCCGAACGCGATCGTGGCGACCATCACCACGCCGTCCTCCCGCAGGAAACGACTCTGATTGCGGGCGCGGATGCCGGCATCCAGACCCGCGTGATAGGGCAGCGCGTCGATTCCCTGCTTCTGCAGGTGCTCGGCCGTCTGCTCGACCGACTTGCGGCTGAGCGCGTAGACGATGCCCGCGGCGCCCTCGCCCTGCGACCGGATGAAGTCGATGAGCTGGCGACGCGGATCGACCTTCGGCTCGATCCGGTACTGGATGTTCGGCCGGTCGAAGCTCGCCACGAAGTGCTTCGCATCGGGCAGATCGAGCCGCTCGGTCAGCTCCTGGTGCGTCGCCCTCGTCGCGGTCGCGGTGAGCGCCATGCGCGGCACGCCGGGGAAGCGCTCGGCGAGGTCGCCCAGCAGCAGGTAGTCGGGCCGGAAGTCGTGCCCCCACTGCGACACGCAGTGGGCCTCGTCGATCGCGATCACGCTGAGGGTGCCGCGACGAAGCAGGTCGGTCGCCGCTCGGGACGACAGCCGCTCGGGCGCGATGTAGAGCAGATCCAGCTCGCCGGCGAGGAACGCCTGCTCGACGCCGGCGCGCTCGCCCGCCGACTGGGTGGAGTTCAGATAGGCGGCACGCACGCCGTTGGCCACGAGCGCATCGACCTGGTCGTGCATGAGCGCGATCAACGGTGAGATCACCAGCCCGGTGCCGGGCCGCACGAGCGCCGGCACCTGGTAGGTGATCGACTTGCCGCCGCCGGTCGGCATGAGCACGACGGCATCTCCACCCGAGATCACGTGCGAGACGATGTCGCCCTGATCGCCGCGGAAGGCGTCGTAGCCGAACACCTCCTTGAGCACGGCGCGCGGATCGGCGCCGGCGTGGTCGCGCTTGGCGAGCGAGAGGACGGACGCGGCGATGGCAGCGGCCGGCGCGGACGTGACCCCGCCCGCACGCGACGAGGCCGGCGGCGCCGCGCGGGTCGCCCGTGCGACGGCGGCGCCATACCCGTCGAAGGCGGGATCCGGCGGCGGCGGTGCGTGCGGATCGTCCGGGGGCACGCGTCCGTCGGCATCCCACGGCTCGTACGGCTCGTCGGGCTCGTCGAGGTTCCAGGGCACGTCGGCGTACGGGTCGTCGCTCCAGCCGCCGTCACTCACCCGCTCAACGATAGCCCCGGCATCCGACAGCGGCTCACGGCTGCACACCGCACGGCGAGCGCGCGGGCCAGGTCCGTCCGCGTGTCCGTCACGCGCCGCGCGCAGTCCGTCACCCCGTCAGCACCACTTCGCGGCGAGCGTGGTGACGACGTTGAGATTGCGATTGGTCGCGACCCCGAGCAGCTTCGCGGCGCCGAGCGGGTCGACCGTCCCGTCCTGGTAGCCCGGCCGCAGGAGCGCGTGGGCGGCGCGATCGCGCACGAGCATGCGGCCGGCGCCGGTCGTCGCCTCCTCGACCGTCGCCCGCTGCTCGTCGGTGAGCGGCTCCTTGAGCAGGTAGACGTAGTGGCGGGCCAGCCCCGGATGTGCGGCGGTGATCGCCTGCGCCTCTGCAGCCAGGGCGGCGAACTCCTTCGCCGTGTACACGATCGTCGGGACCTCGAAACCCCGGTCGGCCGCGAACGCGCGCTCGAGGGTCCTCTCGATCCGCGCACGGGAGCGCATGCGCGTCTCGAAGCGGACGTTGCCGGTGTTGATATGCGTCTCGACGTTCTCGAAGCCGAGGCTCTCCACCACGCGGCGGATGTCCTCCTTCGGGAACACCCGCTTGGCGCCGAGGTTGATCGCGCGCAGGAACGCGAGATGAGTGGCCATCCGGCCATTGTGCACCCCGCGGGCGACATCCGTCAGAGGCGCAGCACCTCGGTGACGCGCACGACGGCCGTGCCCGCCTCGACGGAGGCCGGCAGGTCGACCTCGGCGCGGATCCGCCAATCGTGGTGCCCCTCCGGGTCGTCGATGGTCTGCTCGACCCGCCATATGCCGACGTCGGCATCTTCCTCGATGCGGCAGAGCCGGGGTGAGCGCGCGGGGCCGCCGGCGAGGATCTCGTCGTGCTCGTCGTAGTACCGGTCGAGGACGGCGGGCCAGTCCGCACCGGGGTCCAGTTCGACGAGCGCGTCGTCATTCTGGCGAGCGGCGAACTGCACCCGGCGGAACAGCTCGTTGCGGACGAGGACGGTGAACGCCCGCCGGTTCGTGAGCACCGACGGCGGCGCAGGGGGGACGACCGGCGCCTCCGGGTCGTCCGCCGGGTTGACGAGCGCCGACCACTCGTCGACGAGGCTGGAGTCGACCTGGCGGACCAGCTCGCCCAGCCACTCGATGACATCCATCAGCTCATCCGTGCGCGCGTCGGCGGGCACCGTCTGCCGGATCGCGCGGTACGCGTCGCTGAGATACCTCAGCACGAGTCCCTCGCTGCGGCCGAGCTGATAGAACGAGACGTATTCCCCGAACGACATGGCGCGTTCGAACATGTCGCGAACGACCGACTTCGGGCTGAGCTCGAAGTCGCGCACCCACGGCTGGCTCGACGCGAAGACCTCGAACGACTGCGCCAGCAGCTCGGCGAGCGGCTTCGGATACGTGATGTCCTCGAGCAGGGCCATCCGCTCGTCGTAGTCGAGCCCGTCCTGCTTCATCGCCGCGACGGCTTCGCCGCGAGCCTTGAACTCCTGCTGGCCGAGGATCGCGCGCGGGTCGTCGAGCGTCGACTCGATCACGCTGACGACATCGAGGGCGTAGTGCCCCGTGCCGGTTCCGGGCGCGGCGTCGGACTCGTCGGGGTCCAGCAGGTCGATCGCAGCGAGCGCGAACGGCGAGAGCGGCTGGTTGAGCGCGAAGTTCGGCTGCAGGTCCACCGTGAGCCGGATCGACGGCCCCGAGGCACCGGCATCCCCCGCCGTCTCGACGATGCCGGCATCGCGCAGCGTGCGGAAGATCGCGATCGCCCGGCGGGCGAGCTCGTAGCGGCGGGCACGCGGCTCGTGGTTGTCGAAGACGAGCGCGCGGACGTTCGCGAAGACGTCCCCGCCGCGCCCGATGACGTTGATGAGCATCGCCGCCGTGATCCGCAGCTGCGGCTCGAGCGACTCGGGTTGCGCCTCGACGAGACGCCCGAACGAGCCCTCGCCCCAGTTGACGACGCCCGTGGGCGCCTTCTTGCGGACGATCTTCTTGCGCTTCGCGGCATCGTCGCCGGCCTTGGCGAGGGCGACGGCGTTCTCGATCTCCCAGTCCGGCGCCATGACGACGACGTTCCCGTACGTGTCGAAGCCCGCGCGCCCGGCCCGGCCGGCGACCTGATGGAACTCGCGCGCGCTGAGCTGGCGCATCTTGGTGCCGTCGAACTTCGACAGCGCCGTGATCACGACCGTGCGGATGGGGACGTTGATGCCGACCCCGAGCGTGTCCGTTCCGCAGATGACCCGCAGCAGTCCGCGCTGGGCGAGCGTCTCGACGAGGCGCCGGTATCGCGGCAGCATTCCGGCGTGATGCACGCCGATCCCCGCACGCACGAGGCGCGACAGGGTCTTGCCGAACCCGGTCGAGAAGCGGAAGCCGCCGATGGCCGCGGCGATGGCGTCACGCTGCTCGCGGGTCGTGACCTTGACGGAGGACAACGCCTGCGCCCGCTCGGCCGCGGCCGCCTGCGAGAAGTGGACGATGTAGACCGGGGCCTCACCCCGCTCGAGCAGGGCCTCGAGCACCTCGTGGACCGGCCGGCGCTCGTACGAGTGGTGCAGCGGCACGGGACGGTCGACGCCGGTGACCTGCGCGACGGCGCGTCCGGTGCGCCGCTCGAGGTCGGCCGCGATCGCGGTCACATCGCCCAGTGTCGCCGACATCAGCAGGAACTGCGCCCGTGGCAGGGCCAGGAGCGGCACCTGCCACGCCCATCCGCGCTCGGGGTCGCCGTAGTAGTGGAACTCATCCATGACCACCTGGTCGACGGCGGCGTCGGAGCCGAGCCGCAGCGCGACGTTGGCGAGGATCTCGGCGGTGCAGCACACGATCGGCGCGTCGGGGTTGACCGACGAGTCCCCCGTGACCATGCCGACCTGCTCCGCGCCGAAGATCTCGACGAGCGCGAAGAACTTCTCGCTGACGAGCGCCTTGATCGGGGCGGTGTAGTAGGAGCGCCCGCCCGCCGCCAGGCGCGCCGCATGCGCGGCCACGGCGACGAGGGACTTGCCGGTGCCGGTGGGCGTGGCCAGGATGACGTGGGATCCCGACGCGAGCTCCATGACCGCCTCGTCCTGCGCCGGGTACAGGCTCAGGCCCTGCGCCTCGGACCAGCCGACGAAGCCGTCGTAGACGTCATCGGCCGTCGCGCCGGTGGGAATCGAGTCCATCAGCGTCGCGGTCATCCCTCGAGTCTGCCGGATGCCGCCGCCGCCGGGGCGGCATGGTCATCGCCGCCCCGTTCCTCGCGCACCCGTTCGGCGTGGCGCGACCCGCGCCGCGCCGGGGCCTCCGGGGGTATTCTCCGGCGGTGCCTGTGCCGAAGCCTGCGGCGGTGCCTGTGCCTAATTCAGGCTGCACGGAGCAGGCCGCCGGCCGCCGCCGCGTCATCACGCGGAACACGTCGCCCCACCGGACCGGCCAGCCTGAATACGGAACACGCAACACGCCGAAGCCGGGCATCGCCGGCGGCCTGCGGCCAGAGCGCTCGCGGCCCGCTCAGACGCGCTCGGGAGCGTGCAGCCGGGCGAGGTAGCGGTCGGTGCGCAGCGGCGCGCCGCGCCGGTCGAGCAGGGAGACGGCGACCATGACCGCCGTGGCGAGAGGGATCGTCCACGCCGCGGGCTGCGCGAGAAACGGCGCGGCGATGCCCACTCCGTCGACGGCGGCGTACACGAGCAGGGCGAGTCCGCACGACACCGCGCCGGTGACCATCCCGGCGATCGCACCGCGGGCGGTGAGCCGGCGCCACCAGACCCCCAGCAGCAGGACCGGCGAGAGGCTCGAGGCGGCGAAGACGAAGACGACCCCGACGCTGGAGACCAATCCTGCCGGCGCGGTCAGCAGGGCGACTCCTAGCGGCACCGCGGTGCACAGCAGCGCCGAACCGCGGAAGGAGCGCACCGACCCCGAGAACACGTCCTGGCTGATGACGCCCGCGAGCGAGACGACCAGTCCGGCCGACGTCGCGAGGAACGCGGCGAAGGCGCCGGCCACCACGAGTGCGGTGAGCAGCTCGCCGCCGAGGCCGGGGAACACGCGGGAGGGGAGCACGAGCGCGACGGTGTCGGCCACGCCCGGCTCGGCGAGGTCGGGGGCGACCATCCGCGCCAGCAGCCCGAGCGTGCTCGAGACGGCGTAGAAGACGCTCACCATGACGATCACGAGCACGGTCGTGCGCCGGGCCGAGACCCCGGTCGGGCTCGTGTAGAAGCGGACGAGAACGTGCGGCAACCCCATCGTGCCCAGCAGCAGCGCGAGCATCAGCGATCCGGTCTCGTAGACGTCCAGGCGCGAGGGACCCGCCTCGATCGGGAACACGATCGCCGGATCGAGGTCGTGCGGGCCGCCGCCCACAGCGAAGGCGATGAACACCACCGGGATCAGCAGCGCGGTGAGCTTCAGCCAGTACTGGAACGCCTGCATGTACGTGATCGCACGCATGCCGCCGGCGGCGACGGCGACGCCGACGAGGACGGCGACGGTCACCGCGCCCACCCACGAGGGCAGCCCGGCCACCACGACGAGCGTGATCCCCGCCCCGTGCAGCTGCGGCACGATGTACAGCCACCCGATGACCAGGACCGCCGCGCTCGTCACGCGCCGCGCCGCGGTCGACTCCAGCCGCGCCTCGATGAAGTCGGGGATCGTGTACGCGCCGCTGCGGCGCAGGGGAGCGGCGATGAACATGAGGACGAGGAGGTAGCCCGCGGCGTAGCCGATGGGAAACCAGAAGCCTCGCGCCCCACCCAGCAGGATCATCCCCGACAGGCCCAGGAAGGTTCCCGCCGACAGGTACTCGCCGCTGATCGCCGAGGCGTTCCACACGGGTCGCACGGTGCGCGAGGCGACGAAGAAGTCGCCCGTCGTCCGCGAGATGCGCAGGCCGTAGATGCCGATGATGAGCGTCGCGGCGACGATGAGCGCCACCGCGACGAGGTCGAGGACGGCGTTCATCCGCGCTCCCGCAGCGCCAGGTAGAGGCGCTCGTTGCGACTCGCCGCCCGCGCGTACAGCAGAGCGGACACGAGGATGGCGGGGTAGAAGGCGAAGGCGTGCAGCAGCCACGACAGCGGCACCCCGAGCACGACGATCTCGTTCAGCTCGGGGACGAGCGCGACCACGGCGGCGAGCGTGGCGCCGACCACGACGAACCCGGCCGTGGTCCCCAGCGCGAGTCGCAACTGGCTGCGGCGCAGTGCCCGGGAGTAGACGGCGTCGGCCTCGTCGACCGGCGCCCCGGGCAGGGCGATCGCGCGCGTGGCGGCCCCCGGCAGCGCGATCCCCCGGGTGGTCCCGCCGGACCGGCGGGACGGCCCGGCGTCGGCGGTCACGCGCACGCGTCGCGGGATGTCGCTCATCGCGCTCCCCCGGGCAGCAGCGCGTCCCGCACGGCCGGCACGAGCCGCCGGCTGACCGGTACGGCGACGTCTCCCACCGACACGCTCGGCTCGGCGCCCGACAGCCGCACCTGCGTGACGGACGCCGTGTGCACGAGGTACGAGCGATGGACCCGGACGAAACCGGCATCCGCCCACCTCTGCTCGAGCTCCGAGATCGGGATGCGCACCAGGTGCCCCGCCCCCTCGTCGGTGTGCAGCCGCGAGTAGTCGCCCTGAGCGTGCACCCAGCGCACGTCGCGCCGGCGCACGAAGCGCACGGTCGCGCCGACGTTCACCGGCAGGACCTCGTCGTCTTCGATCGCCCCGGCGGAGGTCAGCTCGGCGGCCCGGTCGACGGCGCGCCGGAGTCGCTCGGTGCGGACCGGCTTGAGGAGGTAGTCGGCGGCGCGCAGGTCGAACGCCTCGACGGCGCGCGCATCGTCGGCGGTCACGAAGACGACGGCGGGCGGCTCGGCGAGCGCGCGCAGGGCGCGGGCGATGTCCAGCCCGCTCAGTCCCGGCATGTGGATGTCGAGGAACGCGATCGCGACGACGTTCTCGGAGAGCAGGCGCAGCGCATCCGCGCCGGTGGATGCCGTGAGGACCCGGCCGATGCGATCGTCGGCGCGCAGCAGGTGGGCGAGCTCGTCGAGGGCGGGCCGCTCGTCATCGGCGACGAGGACGTCGATCACGGTCATCCCTTCGCTCAGGCCGGATCCGGCTCGTGCAGCGGCTGCGACTTCGGGATCCGCATCCTCACCAGGGTACCGGCGCCGGTGTTCGTCTCCACGACCAGTGCCCCGTCGGGGCCGTAGAGCTGGCGCAAACGCGTGTCGACGTTGCGCAGCCCGATGTGGGCGCCGTCGTCCCCGCCGGTCAGCAGGGCGCGCAGCGCCTCGGGGTCCATGCCGACGCCGTCGTCCTCGACGGTGATCTCGGTGTGCGTGCCGTCGTCGTGCGAGGCGATGCGGATGGTGCCGCCCGTCTCACCCGGCTCGAGGCCGTGCCGGACGGCGTTCTCGACGAGCGGCTGGACGGACAGGAAGGGGATGACGGTCGCGAGGGTCTCGGGCGCCATGCGCAGGGTGACCTCCAGCCGGTCGCCGAAGCGCGCGCGTTCGAGCTCGAGGTAGGAGTGGATGCTGCGCAGTTCGTCGGCCAGCGTGGTGAACTCTCCCTGCCGCCGGAACGAGTAGCGCGTGAAGTCGGCGAACTCGAGCACCAGCTCGCGCGCCCGCGCCGGATCGGTGTGGATGAACGAGGCGATCGCGGTGAGGGCGTTGTAGATGAAGTGCGGTGAGATCTGCGCGCGCAGCGACCGCAGCTCGGCCTCGGCGAGCGCCGCGCGCGAGGCGGCGAGGTCGCCGAGCTCGACCTGCGCCGCGCACCAGTCCGCGACCTCGCCGGCCGCCCGCACCAGCGCGGCGCGCACCGGCGCCGCGAAGGCGACGACGACGCCCGTGACGAGGCCGTCGACGACGATCGGAGCGCCGACCGCCTCCAGCGCATCGCTGCCCTCGCGGCGCGGGAAGACCTGACGCCGCCCCGTCTCGCGGACGCGTTCGGCGATGCGCAGCGCGGCGGCCTCGAGCCCGGCCGGCTGGCCGTCGAGCGCCACGACGCGGTCGCCGCTGACCAGCGCGACCACCGCGCTTCCCAGCAGGACGCGCAGGGGCCGCGCCGCGCGGGCGACGTCGGTCGAGTCCAATCCGCCCCGCAGGTGCGGTGCGGCCAGACTCGCCTGGTGGAGCGCCGCGTACGCGCCCTGCTCGGCATCGCTGCCGAGGTCGGTCGAGCCGCGCGCGACGCGTCGCGCGAGCAGGAGCAGCAGCGTCAGCGCGACGCCGCCGGCCCCGCCGAGCACGGCGGCGAGGACGACGGTGTCGGTCATGGCGTCAGCCTAGGACTCGGGCTCAGCTCTCCTCCACGACGGCGGCGGCTCAGCAGCAGCGCGCGCCGGGGTTGCGGTCCTGGTCGTCCATCTTCTGTCGCCAGAACTGCCGCTCCGTCATCGGCTCGGCGTCGGGGTGCTGCCGCCGGTGGTGCGCGACGTACGTCGGATACGCGCTGTCACCCATCAGGGTGGTCATGTACCAGCGGATGCCGCGCCCCCACCGCCCGAGTTTCTGCCACAGCCGCGTGCACAACTCCTCCAGACCGGGGCGACGGCGGCCGGAATCGGTCGACACGCGCTCCGCGGAGGCGATTGTGGAGGAGTTGTGCACGGCGGTCATCTCTCAGTGCCCCCGGTGGGCGATCTCGCGGCGCTCCTGCTCGAGGATCGGCTCCCACTGCTTCTCGAGTTCGCGCTCGGTCGCGGTCGGGATGAGCCCGGCGGGGGCGTACCGGCGCGAGGCGACCGGCTCCTCCTCGGTGTTCACGCCGCCCCCGGCGATGATCGCCTTGGTCGTCACGACGACGGCCGCGACGATCACGATGATCGCGAGAGTCACGAACACGATCGACAGCGTGCCCTGGACGGCGGTGTTGCGGATGACGGCCTCGACGACCTCGGTGGCGCCGAGGCTGTCGTCACCGGCCTCGAGCGCGGCCCGGTATCGGAAGTGGTTGGCCCAGTACCCGATCGCCGGCACCGGCGAGAAGATCTTGAACATCGAGGCCGTGATCGTGATGACCGCGGTGAACGCGAGCGGCACGGCGACGATCCACAGCCACTTCACGTAGCTCTTCCCGCGCTTGGCGACGATGCCCATGACCACGGCGAGCGCGATCGCGGCCAGCAGCTGGTTGGCGATGCCGAACAGCGGGAAGAAGGTGTTGATGCCGCCGAGCGGGTCGGTGACGCCGAGAAGGAGGATGTATCCCCACCCGGCGACCATGATCGCCGTGCAGATCCACACCCCCGGCCGCCACGACACGTCCCGGAACTTCGGGAAGACGGCGCCGAGCGAGTCCTGCAGCATGAAGCGCGCCACGCGCGTGCCGGCGTCGACCGCCGTCAGGATGAACAGCGCCTCGAACATGATGGCGAAGTGGTACCAGAACGCCATCAGCGCGTTGCCGCCGAGGACCTGCTGCATGATGTGCGCCAGGCCGAGGGCGAGCGTGGGGGCACCGCCGGTGCGCGAGACGATCGACTCCTCACCGACCGCCGCGGCGGTGCTGGTCAGCATCTCCGGTGTCAGCGGCCCCCCGGTCAGCCCGAGGGTGTTGACGAAGGCGACCGCCCCCTCCACCGTGCCGCCGGTGACGGCGGCCGGGGAGTTCATCGCGAAGTAGATGCCCTGGTCGATCGAGATCGCCGCGACGAGCGCCATGATCGCCACGAACGACTCCATCAGCATGCCGCCGTACCCGATGAAGCGCGTCTGGCGTTCCTTCTCGATGAGCTTCGGTGTCGTGCCCGACGCGATGAGCGCGTGGAAGCCGGACAGGGCGCCGCAGGCGATCGTGACGAACAGGAACGGGAACAGCGGGCCGGCGAAGACCGGTCCGAGCCCTGTCGCGGCGAACTCGGTGAACGCGGGCACCGTGATCTCGGGACGCACGAGGACGATGGCGCCGGCGAGCATCACGATGACGCCGATCTTCATGAAGGTCGACAGGTAGTCGCGCGGGGCCAGCAGCAGCCAGACCGGCAGGACGGCGGCAATGAAGCCGTAGATGATGATGCCCCACGCGATCGTCGTCGTGTCGAGGTGGAAGACCGCCTGGCCCCACTCGGTGTCGGCGACCCATCCGCCCGCGATGATCGCCGCCATCAGCAGCACGAAGCCGATGATCGAGACCTCGGTGACCTTGCCCGGTCGCAGGAAGCGCAGGTACACGCCCATGAACAGGGCGATCGGGATGGTCATCGACACCGAGAACACGCCCCACGGGCTCTCGCCGAGGGCGTTGACGACCACCAGCGCGAGGATCGCGACGATGATCAGCATGATCAGCAGCGACGCGATGATCGCGGCGGTGCCGCCGATGCGGCCGAGCTCCTGACGGGCCATCTGCCCGATCGTGCGGCCGCCGCGGCGCATGGAGAAGAACAGGACGAGGTAGTCCTGTACGGCGCCGGCGAGGACGACGCCGACGATGATCCAGATCGTGCCGGGCAGGAAGCCCATCTGCGCCGCCAGGACGGGCCCGACGAGCGGTCCCGCACCGGCGATCGCGGCGAAGTGGTGGCCGTACAGGACGCGACGGTCGGTGGGGACGTAGTCCTTGCCGTCCTGCTTGACCTCGGCCGGCGTCGCGCGCTTGTCGTTCGGGCGCGTGATGAAGCGCTCGATGACCTTGGAGTAGAAGCGGTAGCCGATCAGATACGTGCAGACGGCGGCGAACACGAACCAGATCGCATTCACCGTCTCGCCGCGGACGATCGCGAGCATGACCCAGGCGAGGCCGCCGAGCAGGGCGATGATCACCCAGACGACGATCTTCAGCGGCGTCCAGCGGCCGTCTTTGGCGTGCTCCTGCTCGGTCAGCGCGGTGGGGGGAAGGTTCGGATCGGTGACGAAGTCCGGCTCGTCGTTCTCGAGCGCGGCGCCGCGGCCACGGCGCGACGAAGGTTCGGTCATGGGGGTCTCCTCGTGAGGACGCAACGTTGCGTGCCCTCAGGCTAGGAACCGGTCGGCGCACGATCCGGGTGAATGCCGCTCGGCTGCGACGAGCGGCGTCGCCGGCGCGACGAACGGCTCGGGATGCCGGCATCCCGAGCCGCCCTGGCGGAACGCGGATCGGCCGCCTACGTTGGGAGCAGGACACGAGAGGAGTCGCCATGACCGACGCCCCCGACACTGCCGAGACCACCGTCGTCCGCAACGACGACCGGACCCGCTACGAGATCTTCGTCGACGACGTGAGCGCCGGGTTCGCGCACTGGCGCATCGACGACCGAGGCCGCTACGTGTTCGACCACACGGTGCTCGACCCCGCGTTCAAGGGCCGCGGACTGGGGAAGATCCTCGCCCGTGAGGCGCTGAGCGACGTGGCCCGTCGCGGCGACGTCGTCGTGCCGGAGTGCCCGTTCATCACCAAGTATCTGCGCGGTCACGAGGTCGCCGGCCTGGTCGTCGACTGGCGGGACTCGCCCGCGGGCGAGGACGCCGGACGCGACGCGGCGAACCCGGGAGAGTCGCCCGCGTGACCCGTCTCGACGCCCCCGCCACGGGGCCGGGCGCACCGGAGATCGAGGGACCCGCGGCCTGCGACGGTCCCCGCGCGCTCCTGCTCCAGGCGCGCGCGGTCCCGCTGGGGGGCGTGCGCGCCATGGAGGTCCATCGCGCGCTCCCGCAGCGTGAGCTGCCGATGGTGGGTGCGTGGTGCTTCCTCGACCGGTTCGGGCCGCAGACGGCGCGCATGCGCGTCGAACCGCACCCGCACATCGGACTGCAGACGGTGACGTGGCCGTTCGTCGGCGAGGTCCGCCACCGCGACGTCCTCGGCAGCGACGTCGTCGTGCGCCGCGGCGCCCTCAACCTCATGACCAGTGGCGCGGGCATCGCCCACTCCGAATACTCCGTCGGGGAGGATGCCGTTCCCCTCGACGCTCTGCAGCTGTGGGTCGCGCTGCCCGAATCGCGGCGGCACGGTCCCCCGGACTTCGAGCGACACGAGGATCTGCCCGTCGTCGCGCTCGGCGGAGGCGCCGAGGCGTGCGTGGTGGTCGGTGAGTTCGCCGGTGCCGCCTCGCCCGCGACGATGCACACCCCGATCGCCGGCGCCGAGGTGTTCCTGCCGGCGGGGTCGTCGACCGAGCTGCCGCTGGATCCGGCGTGGGAGTACGCACTCGTCGGCGTCGAGGGCGCGCCGCGCGTGCACGCGGGGGCGGACGGGGAGGACCCGACGACGCTGCCGGACCAGGGTCTGCTGTACCTCGGCATCCACCGCACGGGGATCGTCGTCGATGCGGACGCCGACACGACCCTGTTCCTCGTCGGAGGCGAGCCGTTCGAGAGCGACATCGTCATGTGGTGGAACTTCGTCGGCCGTTCGCACGAAGAGATCGTCGAGGCGCGCGAGGACTGGGAGGCTGATTCCGCGCGCTTCGGCCATGTCGTCGACCACGGCGACGAGCGCATCCCGGCCCCGCCGATGCCGCACGTGCGGCTGACGCAGCGCCGCCGCCGCGCGTAGCGGCCCCGCGGCCGCAGATACGCTGGTGGGATGGCCCGCTCTCCGCTCCTTTCGACGCGCGTGCTGCTCGTGTGCGCCGCGATCGGCGTCGCGACGGGCATCGTCGGGGGCATCGCCGGCTCGCTGAGCATCATCGTGCTCGCGACCGCGCCGTTCGCGTACGGTCTGCTGCTGGGCGCCCACGTGCTGCCCGGGATCGTCGCGCAGGAGGTGCTGCGGCTTCCCCTGGTGGCCCTCATCACCCACGTGCTCGCCGCCCTCGTCGCCAGCGCGTTCGCTCCGATGTGGGCGCTCCGCTTCCTCGGAACGGCTCTGCTGTTCGGCGCCATCCAGGAGGCCGTGGCCGCCCTGACCCGCTACCGCGCCTGGGGCCCGTGGCGGTTCTTCATCTCCGCGGCGGTCATCGGCGTCGTCATCGCCGTGGTGGTCTTCTTCGCCGCTGACCTGGGCGTCCTGGCGCCGTGGGCGCAGATCGCCTACCTCGCGCTGTCGGTGCTGCCGCCGATCGCGTGGACGGCGCTCGGACTGGGCACCGGTCGCGGACTGCGGAGGGCGGGTGTGGCGCGCCCGACACCCGGCCGTCGCTGATCCCGGCCGTCGCTGATCCCCTTGGCGCCACTGATCCGCTGGCGCCACTGATCTCCTTGGCGCCACGGATCCTTGGCGCCGTAGTTAGGGTCGGCTAACCTGAGGAGGACCCATCCCCTCCTGAGGAACCCCGTGACCCCTGCTGCCGCCGCCGCGGCCGACGCGTCGGCTGCCCGTCTCGGGCGCGCGCCCCTGCTGCGCGTCGCCGAACTCGGCGTGACCCATGAGGGTGCGGATGCCGCGGCCCCCGCCTCGGCGACCTTCGACGTCGCGCCCGGCGAGGTGGTCCTGCTGCTGGGACCGAGCGGATGCGGCAAGTCCTCGCTCGCGCTCACGCTCAACGGCCTGCTCCCCCAGTCGGTGCCGGCGACGGTGACCGGCAGCGTCGCCGTCAACGGCCTCGACACCGCGACGACGCCCGTCGCGCGGTTGAGCACGTTCGTCGGGATGGTGTTCCAGGACCCCGACGCCCAGCTGGTCACGGGGACACTCCTGGACGAAGTCGCCTTCGGGCCCGAGAACCTGCGCATGCCCGTCGACGAGGTCCTCGCGCGCGCCGAGTCGGCGCTGCGCCGCGTCGGACTGTGGGAGCGCCGCGGCGAGAACCCCGACCGCCTGTCCGGCGGCGGACGGCAGCGCCTCGCGATCGCCTGCGCCCTCGCGATGGGTTCGCCGCTGCTCGTGCTCGACGAGCCGACCGCCAACCTCGACCCGCAGGGGATCGAGGAGGTGTACGCGGCGCTGGGGGAGCTCGTCGCGGCCGGCGACCGGGCCATCGTGCTCATCGAGCACAACCTGGATGCCGCCGTCTCGATCACCGACCGCGTCGTCGTCCTCGACCAGCACGGGCGCACCGTCGCCGACGGCGATGTCGACGACGTGCTGCGCGGCCGCGCCGCCGAGCTGCACGAGATGGGCGTGTGGCTGCCGGTGTCGGCGCTGGCTGCGCTGAAGCTGCGCGCAGCGGGCTGGCAGCTCGACCCGCTGCCGCTGACGCCGGACGAACTGCGCGCGGCGGTCGAGGACGCGGCAGCGCCGAGCGCGCCCGCACCCGCGCACGCCGAAGGGCGATCCGCGCACGCCGAAGGGCGATCCGTCCGCGGCTTGACCGAGGACGACTCGCGAGGCGCCGCCCCGTCTCGCTCCGTCCGCGGCGCCGGCGGCGGCGGCGGCGGCGACACCGTCATCGCGGTGCGCGACCTCACGGTCACCCGCGGGCGCACCGAGATCCTGCGCGAGGTCGACCTCACGGTCCGCGCGGGCGAGTTCGTCGCGATCGTCGGTGCCAACGGCGCCGGCAAGACGACGCTGCTGCAGGCCGTCGCCGGCGTCATCCCGACGCCGAAGGGGCGCATCCTCACCGGGGGCGTCGACCCTGCCCGCACCGACCTGCGCGCGCTGTCGCGGCGCATCGGGTTCGTGTTCCAGAACCCCGAGCACCAATTCATCGCGCACACGGTCTTCGACGAGCTGGCCCACGGCCTGCGGCAGCAGCGGCTCCCCGAGTCCGAGGTGCGCGAGCGCGCCACCGAGATGCTGCGCCGATTCGGGCTCGAGAGCAAGGCGCACGTCCACCCGTTCCTGCTGTCGGGCGGTCAGAAGCGGCGCCTCTCGGTCGGCACGGCGCTCGTCGCCGGGGCGCCCATCCTCGCGCTCGACGAGCCGACGTTCGGTCAGGACCGCGCCCGCGCCGACGAGCTGCTCGCGCTGCTGCAGGACCTCAACGCCGACGGCACCACGATCCTCGTCGTCACCCACGACATGCAGCTGGTCACCGAGTACGCCTCGCGTACGGTCGTCGTCTCGGACGGTCGCATCGTGGCGGATGCCGGCACCTCGGCCATCTTCGCCGACGACCACCTGATCGCGCGCGCCGGTCTCCGGCTCCCGCCGCTGCGCCGCGCCCTCCAGGGCGTGCAGCGCCATCCCGCCCTCGCGGCCGTGACCCGACTGGCCGAGCTCGGGGCGGACGCATGAGCGTCGCGACGTTCGACCCGTACGCGAGCACCGGCGCGGCCCGCGGCCCGCTGCACGGCCTGAATCCGCTCGCCAAGCTCGGCGCGCCGCTGCCGGCGATGCTCCTGCTCGTGGTCGTGCGCGACCTGGGGACACCGCTCGCGTTCCTCGTCGTCGCCTACGCGGTCCTGCTCCTCGGTGCCGGTCTCTCGCGCCTGCTGCTGCTCGTGCTCGGCGTCGCCGTGCCGGCCGCTGTCGCGGTCATCGGCGTCGGCATGTCGCTGTGGGCAGACGCCGCGCGCGTCGACCGCTCCGTCGAGGTCGTGTCGATCGGAGCGTGGACGCTCTACGGCGGCGCGCTCGAGGTCGGCTTCGCGACGGCGCTGCGGCTGGCCGCGATCGTCTCGCTCGCGCTCGTGGCGGGACTCACCACGAGCGGACCGGATCTCGTCCGCGCCTCCGTGCAGCACCTCCGCGTGCCCTACCGGATCGGCTACACCGCGCTCGCGGCGTTCCGGTTCGTGCCGCGGTTCGGCCACGAGCTCGATGTCATCCGTCAAGCCCACCGCGTGCGCGGAGCGCACGGCGGACGCGGCCCGTTCGCGGCCGTCGCGCGCTGGTGGGGCTACATCGTGCCGCTGCTGGCCGGCGCCATCCGGCACGCCGAGCGCGTCGCCCTCGCGATGGATGCGCGCGCCTTCGGCGCGCACCCCGACCGCACCGAGCGGCATCCGGTCCCGTTCCGGCGGCGCGACGTCGCCTTCGTCGCCCTGTTCTGGCTCCTCTCGGCAGCCGTCTTCTGGCTGCTCTTCCCCTGGGGGCTCGGCTGAGCCGTCCCGGCCGAGTCCCGGCATCCCTTCGAAAGGACACTCCATGGCCCGCTTCAGCAGTCTCGTGAAGCCGACGTCGCAGGATCTGCTGCACCTGACCGTGCTGCGCACGGAGCGCCTCTCACCGCACTGGATGCGCATCACCCTCGGCGGGGGCGACATCGACCGGTTCGCGCCGATGGGGTACGACCAGTGGTTCCGGATCTTCCTGCCGCTCGGCGGCGACGAGGGCCTCGAGCGCATCCCCGCGAAGGCCAACCGGATCTTCGGATACCTCAAGTACCTGCGGATCCCCGACGGCGTCCGCCCCGTGATGCGCAACTACACGGTGCGCGCGCACCGCCCCGCGACCGCCGAGGCCGGAGCCGAGATCGACGTCGACTTCGTGCTGCACGGGTCGGGGCCGACCGCCGGGCCCGCGTCGCGCTGGGCGTCGTCCGCGCAGCCCGGTGAGAGCGTCGTCATCATCGACGAGGGGCTCGGGTTCAACCCCGAGCGCGGGGTGGACCGCGTCGTCCTCGTCGCCGACGAGACCGGCGTGCCGGCCGTCGCCGGCATCTGCGCATCGCTACCGGCGACGGCGACCGGCGTGGTCCTCGTCGAGGCGCCGTCGGCCGAGGACGTGCAGGAGTTCCCGGCGCCGGCCGGGGTCGAGGTGCGCTGGCTCGTCCGCGACGCGGGCGCCGGACCCGGCACCGCGGCGCTGGCCGCGCTGCAGGAGGTGGCGACGCCGGGCGAGGGCACGCACTGGTTCATCGTGGGCGAGCAGTCACTGCCGACCTCGGCGCGACGTCACCTCGTCGCGCGCGGCGTGGACAAGAGCGCCATCAGCTTCGTCGGATACTGGCGCACCGGGGCCGCCTCGCCGGCGCCGAAGTCGCAGCAGGCCGCGTCGGCCGGAGCGCACGAGTGAACCGGGTCAGCACGGCGTACCTGCTCACGTGCGCCGCGATCGGCGTCGCGTCGGCAGCGGTCCTCGCCGTGGGATGGTGGCTGTCGCTCGGGCTGTTCGCGACGGTGCCCTTCGTGTCGGTCGCCATCGCGGGGCTGTGGGTGCTGCCGGCCGTGATCGCGCTGCGTCTGCTGCAGCGCCCGTTCGCCGGGCTGCTCGTCGGACTCATCTCCGGGCTCGTGCTGGCGCCGTTCTATACGATCACCGCCGTCGCGACGACGCTGTTCTGGGCGGCGTTCCCCGAGCTGCCGTTCCTCGTGACGATCTACCGTCGCTGGGCGACGTGGCTCCACTACGCCGGGGCCGTCGCGGTCGGACTGGCCTACCCGGCGCTGGCCGCGCAGTCGTTCGATCTGTGGTCGATGACCGCGCCGCTGGTGGTCGCGTTCTTCGCGCTGTGCACCGTCAGCTGCGTGGCGGGCACGTGGCTGGGCCTCCTCGTCGCCGACCGTCTGCGCGCCGCCGGCGTCGCGCGCCTGGCCCGTCGGCGCGGGACGTCCGCCGACGGCCGCCGGGAGCAACTCGCGGGCGGGTGACCGCGGCGCATCCGCTCCCGCGAGACTGCTCATATGTCCGCGATGCGCGTCGGATCCGCGACATCTGCGCAGCCTCGCGGGCGGGTGAGCCGGTCGACAGCGGATGCCGGGACCCGACGGCCCCGGCATCCGTTCAGCGGTCTCGGCTCAGCGCTTGCCGGCGATCTGACGGCCGACGATCTCGCGCATGATCTCGTTGGTGCCGCCGTAGATGCGGTGCACGCGGGCGTCGAGGAACGCGCGGGCGATCGGGTACTCGGTGATGTAGCCGTATCCGCCGTGCAGCTGCACGCAGGTGTCGAGGATCTCCCACTCGCGGTCGGTCGCCCAGAACTTGACCTTGGCGGCTTCCTCGGCGGTGAGCTTGCCGTCCTTGTAGGCCAGCAGCGCCTTGTCGAGGTAGGCCCACATGACGTCGACCGTCGTGGCGACGTCGGCGAGCTTGAAGCGGGTGTTCTGGAAGTCGATGATCCGCTCGCCGAACGCCTCGCGGCTCTTCGTGTAGTCCACGGTCCACGCCAGCGCCGCCTGCGAGGCGGACGCCGCAGCGATGCCGATCGACAGGCGCTCGAGCGGGAGGTTCATCATCAGCTGGATGAAGCCCTGCCCCTCGGTGCCGCTGATGAGGTTGTCCTCGGGAACGAAGACGTCGGTGAACGACAGCTCCGCGGTGTCGTGACCGTGCGAGCCCATCTTGTGGAGCTTCTTGCCGTGGTCGAAGCCCTCCATGCCGTTCTCGATGATGAGGAGGCTGAAGGCGTCCGGGCGGTTGCCCTCACCGGTCTTGACGAACGTGACGACGATGTCGGCGGTCTTGCCGGACGAGATGAACGTCTTGGCGCCGTTGACGAGGTAGCCGCCGTCGACCTTCTTGGCCGTGGTCTTGATGCCGCGCAGGTCGCTGCCGGCACCGGGCTCGGTCATCGCGAGAGCGCCGAGGATCTCGCCGGTGGCCATGCGCGGCAGCCACTTCTCCTTCTGCTCCTGCGTGCCCATGTGGACCAGATACGGCACGGCGAGGTCGTCCTGGATGCCGAAGGCACCGGCCAGCGATCCCGCGCCGGCGCCGATGACCTCTTCGTTGACGATCGTGCGGAAGCGATAGTCCTGCAGCATGCCGGCACCGCCGAACTCCTCCGGGACGGAGAGGCCGATGAGCCCGGACTCGCCCGCGGCGAGCATCGTCGCCCGGTCGATCTCGCCCTCGGCGTCCCAGCGCTCGCGCGCTTCGTTCGTCGCATATCGCTTGACGAACTCCTTGACGACGTCGCGGAAAGCCTCGTGGTCCTCGTCGTAGATGTCGCGCTCCATGCGCCGACCTCCCTGTCGTGTTCTGTGGCGGCGTGAGCCGTCGGATGAGGGGCGGCCGAGCCGCCGTACCGAACACTACTCTACGCCGCATACCGAGCGGTATGGAATTGAATGCCGCGGACAGCGGTACTGAGTTTCAGCGCTCGTAGTCGGGTGCGGCGGGGAGGCCGGAGAACTCCTCCAGCGTGCGGAACCCGCCCTCGTGGTACGCCGTCGCGAGTTCCACGCCGATGAATCGGAGGTGCCACGGCTCCCAGTCATAGCCGGTGACATCGGTCTGTCCGTCCTCGTACCGCACGATGAAGCCGAACCGCCACGCATTGTCGACGAGCCAGCGCGCCTGCGACGTGCCGCGGAAGCCGTCGTGCGTGCCGCACCCCGAGCCGCAGGCGACGACGTCGACGGCGAGCCCGGTCTGATGCTCGCTGTGCCCGGGTCGGGCGCTGCGCAGATCGGCGGCCGCGCGACCGCGCGAGGACACGTACCCGTTGTAGAGACCGACCTGGTACCGGTAGGGGCGGAACGCGCTGCTGACCCCCAGGCGCCCCGCACCGTCGGCGACGATCGCGACAGCCAGGTCATCGAGGGCCGCGGCGACGTCGGCGCGCAGCCAGCCGTTGCCGCCGACGATGCGCAGTTCCTTCGGCTGCGCCTGCGGAGTCGGCCAGTAGTCGAGGGGATCGAGCGGATGGTGCTTGTTGACCACCACCCACGTACGACCCGAGTCGAACAGGTCGATGCACGGGGCGGCGCCGGAGGCGACCGCGGCGCGGAAGGCCGCCCCGCCGCCGGCGGCGGCGACCACGTCGCCGTCGGTGCCATCGGTGCCGCCGGCCAGAGCGTCGAGCAGCGCGGGATCGTCGCACACGCCGGGTTCGGGGGCGTGGGCGGGGCTCGGTGCGTTCGACGGGCTCGGCGCAGGTGTTGCGCTCACCGAGACCGGAGGGGCCGGAGGGGCCTGAGGGGCCGGCGGCGCAGACGGCGCGCCGGCCCCCGCCTCGCCCGGCCGGCTCAGGGCGACCGCCGCGATGGTGCCGCCGAGCAACAGCACGATGAGCAGCGCCAGCGCCCGGCGTCGCGCGAGCTGGACACGGCGCGAGACCCGACGGGCCGCACGGGGAGGTGGGGAAGCGGGCACGTGCCCATTCTCCCCCGTGCGCAGATGTCGATCGCCTCTGCCCGACGTTCGAATGTCGTGCACAGGCGCTTGACTTGTGCTCGTATCTATGTTCCCCTGAGGCGATGAGGTGGCGGGGACAGGAGCTGGGCGCGATCGACGCCGACGCGTTACCGGGGCTCGACACTCTGGAAGGGCTCAGGGCCCACGGCGGCCTGGTCCGCAGCGTCACCACGCCCGAGTTCGCGGGCGTGACGTTCCACGAGGTGCTCGCGAGATCGGCGCTCAACCACGTGCCCGGCGCGTCGGCGATGCCGTTCGACTGGACGGTCAACCCCTATCGTGGCTGCACGCATGCCTGCGTGTACTGCGTATCGCCGGAGACCCCCATCCTGATGGCAGACGGAAGCCAGCGGCCGATCGCGCAGGCCAGGGTGGGTGACGAGATCATCGGCACGGTTCAGGACGGGGCCCGTCGTCGCTACCGCCGCACGACCGTCCTCGCGAAATGGTCGACACGAAAACGCGCGTTCCGGGTGACCCTCGCAGACGGCACAGAGCTCATCGCCTCGGCGGATCACCGCTTTCTGACCGACCGCGGCTGGAAGCATGTCGTCGGCGCCATGACAGGGGCGGGACAGCGGCCGTATCTCACGACGTCGAATCGCCTGATGGGCTTCGGGATGTCCCGGCCTGCGACGGGCATCTCCCGCAAGCTCGACATCGCGGGGATGGCTGTGAAGACCGTCGCAGACCTGCGCGTCGCCGCAGTCGAAGATCTCGGGTATGACATCGACATGGTCGACATCACGACGGGAACGGAGGACTTCATCGCGAACGGCGTCATCAGCCACAACTGCTTCGCCCGCCGCACGCACGAGTACCTGGACTTCGACGCCGGGCGCGACTTCGACAGCCAGATCGTGGTGAAGACGAACATCGCCGAGGTGCTGCGCCGCGAGCTTGCGAAGCCGACCTGGCAGCGCGAGCATGTCGCCCTGGGCACCAACACCGACCCCTACCAGCGCGCCGAGGGCCGCTACCGGCTCATGCCGGGGATCATCGACGCCCTCGCGAGCAGCGGCACCCCGTTCTCGGTGCTGACGAAGGGCACGCTGCTGCGGCGCGACCTCCCCCTGCTCAGGGATGCCGGGACGGCGGTGTCCGTGCGACTCGCGATGTCGCTCGCGGTCCCGGACGAGCACCTTCGACAGCTGCTCGAGCCGGGCGCGCCGTCGTTCAGCGCACGGCTGAGCACCGTGCGCGCCGCCGCCGACGCCGGATTCGCCGTGGACGTGTTCCTCATGCCGATCGTGCCGTACCTGACCGACACGGTCGAGATGCTCGACGATGCGCTCGCGCAGATCGCGGCCGCGGGCACCCGCCGCGTCGTCTTCGGCGCGATGCACCTGAGGCCCGGCGCCAAGCAGTGGTTCTGGGAGTGGCTCGAGCGCGAGCGCCCCGACCTCGTGCCGCTGTACCGCGGCCTGTACCCGGGCGCGGCCGTGAACGCGCCCGAGGGCTACCGGAAGCTCCTCTCGGCGCGCATGCGGCCGCTGCTGCGCCGGCACCGTCTGGGCGGCGGCGCGGAGGAGAGCGTCGAGGCGAGGCCTTCGCGCCCCGGTCCGGTGCGCGCTGCGGGACCTGCGCGGCCCGTCGTCGCCGCGCAGACGCTCTTCTGACGCCGGAACGTCGCTCGGCCCGCACCGTCAGGGCGCGAACCGCCTTGCCGAGCCGAGCCGAGCCGAGCCGCCGCTGCGGCGAGCGCGGCCGCGCGTTCCCGGCCGCGTGTCTCCGGCCGCGCGTGTTCCCGGCCGCGCGTTCCCGGCCGCGTCTTCCCGGCCGCGCGTCTTCCCGGCCCCGCGTGCGCAACTCCGCCAGAACGCAACGCGCGAGTCGGCCCGGACACGGAAACACGCGGCCGGACCGACTCGGCCGCGCAGTTTTGGAGGAGTTGTGCACCGACGGTGAGGAACACAGCGGTCCCGGCGGTAGGTGCGAGTCCTCACGCGTCACCGTCTGCGGCTCGCCCCTCGCGCGCGCGGTCGGTCGGCGCGAGAATGTGGCACATGGCGCGCTTCCTGCTCACCGCGATGCCGTTCACCGGGCACGTCCGTCCGCTTCTGGCTGTGGCGGAGTCGCTCGCCGACCGCGGCCATGACGTGCGCTTCTACTCCGGCTCGGCGTTCGAGGCCCCGGCCACCGCCGCCGGTGTTCGCTTCGTGCCGTGGACGTCCGCGCCCGACTTCGATGAGAACGATCTGCAGGCCACCTTCCCGCGGCTGATCGGCCGCAAGGGACTGCGACAGGTGTTCATCAACCTCGAAGACGTCATGATCGGCACGGCGCCCGCGCAGGTGGCCGACCTCACGGCCGAGTGGGCGCGCGCGCCCTGGGACGCGCTGATCGCCGACGAGACCTCCGTGGGCGGTGCGCTGGCCGCCGAGAGCATCGGATGCCGGTGGGCCACCGTCGCCGTCCTCCCCCTCCACATGGCCGGCACCCAGGGCCCGCCGCCGGGCCTGGGGCTCACGCCCGGGACGAACGCGCTGACGCGCGCGCGGGACGCCCTACTGCGGGCGGCCGTGCCCCTGCTCGCCCGCCCGCTGCAGGGTCCGCTCGGCCGCGCGCGGAGCGCCGTCGGGCTGGGGCCGTCCCGGCTCACGTTCGAGAAGGCGCTGATGTCGCCGCACCTCGTCCTGGCCAGCGGCGGTCCGCTGCTCGACTTCGATCGCTCCGATCGTCCGCCGCACCTCCACTTCGTCGGCGAGCTCGCGCGCTCCCGCGCGGCCGACTTCGCGCCGCCGCCATGGTGGGGCGATCTGGACGGCAGGCGGGTCGTGCTCGTGACCCAGGGCACGCAGAACATCGAGCCGTCCGACCTGCTGCAGCCCACGCTCGAGGCCCTCGCCGACGAAGATGTGCTCGTCGTGGCGACAACGGGCATCCCCGGACGGGACGACCTGCCGTTCCCGGTGCCCGGCAACGCGCGCGTGGCGGGGTTCATCCCGTACCCGCACCTGCTGCCGCACGTCGATGTCATCGTCACCAACGGAGGCTGGGGCGGCACGGTGGCGGCGCTGGCCCACGGCATCCCACTCGTCATCGGCGGCGGCGATCTCGACAAGCCCGAGGTCGCTGCCCGCGTCGCCTGGTCGGGCGCGGGCGTGAACCTCAAGACGGGGACGCCGTCGCCGGCCCAGGTCGCCGCCGGGGTCGCTCGCGTGCTGGCCGAGCCCTCGTTCCGCCAAGCCGCCGAACGTGTGGGCGCCCAGCTGCGCTCGCTCGGCGGCGCATCCCGGGCCGCGGAGCTGCTGGGCGAGCTGCCCTGACGGACGCGTGGGGCGCCGGACGCGAGGGGCCCCTGACGCGAGGGGCGCCGGAACAAGCGCGAGGGGGCACAGACCGCCCCTGCGGCCCGTGCCCCCTCGTCCTGTGCTGCTTACGCGTCGACGTCCGCCAGCTGACGGCCGCTGAGCTCCTCGAGCACATCGGCACCGGGATGCGCGTCCTCGAAGGGCGCGGTGATCTCGGCGCGCTCGAGCATCTCGGTCATACGGCGACGACGCTGACGCGTGATGAGCGTCACCACCGTGCCCGAGCGGCCCGCACGGCCGGTGCGACCGGACCGGTGCAGGTACGTCTTGTACTCGTCGGGCGCGTCAGCCTGGATCACGAGATCGATGTCATCGACGTGGATGCCGCGGGCAGCGACGTCGGTCGCGACGAGCACGCTCACGCGTCCCGAGGTCAGACGCTCCAGGTTGCGCGTGCGCTTGGCCTGGTTGAGGTCGCCGTGCAGGGCGACCGCGTTGATGCCGGCGTCGTCGAACTGCTCGGCGAGCATCTCGGCGTACGCGCGGGTCCGGGCGAAGACGAGCGTCTTGCCGGCGCGATCCACGAGGGAGTCGAGGATCTCGGCCTTGTCGCGGTGGTCGATCACCAGGATGCGGTGGTCGATCGTGCCCGAGTCCTGGTCCTCGCCGGCGACCTCGTAGACGGCCGGGTCGACAAGGAACTCGTCGACGAGGGCAGCGACCTCGCGGTCGAGCGTCGCCGAGAAGAGCAGCTTCTGCGCGCCGTCCTGCACGAGGCGGAGGAGCCGCTGCATCGGCTCGAGGAAACCGAGCTCGCTCATGTGGTCGGCCTCGTCGAGGACGACGATGCTCACCTCGGACAGGTCGAGCTTGCCCTGCTCCTGCAGGTCCTCGATGCGCCCGGGCGTGCCGATGATGATGTCGACGCCCTTCTTGAGCGCGCCGACCTGACGCGCCTGCGGCACGCCGCCGTAGATCTGCGTCGTGAACAGGCCGACGCTGCGCGCGATCGGCTGGATCGTGCGATCGATCTGCAGTGCGAGCTCACGCGTCGGCGCGAGGATGAGCGCCCGGGGCTTGCGGCCGAACTCGCGGCGCTTGCCGGCCTGCGAACGCAGGATGGACTCGACCAGCGGCGCGCCGAAGGCGATCGTCTTGCCCGAGCCCGTGCGACCGCGGGCGAGCACGTCGCGGCCCCCGAGGATCGGCGCGATGGTCGCCGCTTGAATCGGGAACGGCGACGGTGCGCCGAGGTCCGCGAGCGCCCGGACGATGTTCTCGCCGAGCCCCAGATCGCCGAAGCTCACACCGGCGGTCTCCTCAGCCTGGACGGCCTCGGCCTGCAGCTTCTCGTGCACGACGTCGACGTGGGCCTCGTGCGCCTTCGACTTGGCCTCGGCGTTCCAGTCGGAACGGCTGGGGCGCTCCTCGCGGCGCGGACGGTCATCGCGACGGGGACGGTCGTCGAAACTGCGACGCGGACGGTCATCAAACGAACGCGCAGGACGGTCACTGTTCGAGCGCACCGGGCGCTCACTGTTCGAACGCGCCGGGCGGTCGGTGTACGGACGAGCAGGGCGGTCGCCGGAATCGCGACGCGGACGGTCATCAAACGAACGAGCAGGACGATCGCTGTACGAGCGCGCAGGACGATCGCCGGAATCGCGACGCGGACGGTCATCAAACGAACGAGCAGGACGATCGCTGTACGAGCGCGCAGGACGATCGCCGGAATCGCGACGCGGACGGTCATCAAACGAACGAGCAGGCCGGTCGTCGCGACGCGGACGGTCGTCGAAGGTACGGGGCGCGTGCTCGCTGCGCGCATGGGTGCGGATGCCGCGGGCCTCGTCGCGACCGGCGCGCTCCTGCGCCGTCCAGCGCTGCTTCTTGTCGGGGCTGCTCTCGGCCTCGGCGCGGTAACCGCGGTGGCTGGGGCTCTTGCTGCCCGGCTTGCCGGCGGACGACTGACCGGGACGGCGCTTGGCGTCCTGGAAGGAGGTCTTCTTGCCGTAACGGGGCTCAAAGCTCTGAGCGCGGCCCCCGGCGGGCTTCTTGTTCTTGGGCATGGTGGTGTCCTTCTGGGTTGTCTCGTGCGAGAACAGCACTCCTCAGATCGCGCGCTCGCGCGGCCGCACATGCGGCGTGGAGTTACCCGGACATGTCGTCGGCCGGGGGCCATTCACAGTGATGGTCGTCGGAGCGGATTCGCTCCCACCATCGGCCCCTTGGACTCACAAACCCACCCGCGGAATACCCACGGTGTCCAGAGCCGACCGTCCTACAGTACAGGTGCAGCCTGTGAGAGTGCCCCCATGGGTGCGCGAGATGGATGCCGGAACCCCGACACTGACAGGATGAGGACACGAGGAGGTCGACGATGAGACGTGCGACGTTCGTGGTCGCGGCGCTGCTGGCGGCGAGTGCCCTCACGGCCTGTGCGTCACCGCTCTCCCCGGCGGGGCCGACCGGCCACCCGACCCCGACCGCGACCGTCACCCACGGGCCCGGCTACGAGTCCGCGCCGACCAGCCCCGGCGCCTTCAAGATCCGCTACGACGGCACGGAGCTCGTCCTGGATCCGGTCACCTACTGCACGTCGGGCGGCTGCGTCGACGGCGTCGATCCCAACCCCCCGTCGGTCGGCTCGCCGGACGAGCTGCTCGTGTTCGTCCCGGTCCCGGCGTTCGATGAGCTCATCGTGAGCCTCGTCAGCGGCGACGACATCTGCTCGGGCCGACTCGTCGCCGCCGAGACCGAGAACGTTGGCGACGGCTGGTGGCGGGTCCTGCCGGCGGGACCGGCCGGGGAGTACCGCGTCGAGCTGTTCGCCGGCGGCGACGGAGCGGGCGACATGGTCGCGAGCCTGCTGTGGACGACGCCGGTCGATGCACCGCTGCCATCGCCGACGGCATCTCTCACCGTCATCGCCGACCACGACGGCGTCCCCGACTCGTACGGCGTGGAGCTGTGGGTCTCGGATCTGCCGACCACGCCGGTCGATGCGGCGGCGACGATCACAGTCAGCGCCGCGAACGGCCTGTCGCACACGTTCGAGGCGGCTCGCAAGACCGAGTGCGTCGGCGAGGGCGTCCTCGTGTTCGAAGCCCCCGAGTCCGACGGTGACGCCGCCGCCGCGCTCGGCGACTTCCCCTTCACCTACCGTGTCAACTTCGTGATCGACGGCAGGACCTATGTCGGCCTCGGCACCTATCCGGACGACGTCCCGGGCCCGCGGGAGCTCGGCGTCATCCTCGACATCGTCCCGACGCTGCCCTGACCCTGCGGCGCGCTCGGCCGTTCCCGCCCACGCCCGTCGGTTCGCGGGCCCTCGGATAGTTTCTCGCCGAGGCATGTGAGTTCCGGTTCACACAGTGACCCCGCCGACCGCGACCCGCCTGCGTGAGCCGGAACTCACACGAGCACCCCGCCGGTCCCGCGCCCCCTGTGTGAGCCGGAAGTCACACGATCACCCCGCCGGCCCCGCGCCCCTGCGTGAGCCGGAACCCACACACGGTCACCCGTCACCGCGTCACCGCGCCCCTGCGTGAGCCGGAACTCACACGATCACCCGTCACCGCGTCACCGCGCCCCTGTGTGAGCCGGAAGTCACACGATCACCCCGCCGGCCCCGCGCCGCGTGCGTGAGCGGGAACTCACACGATCAGTCCGCCGGCCGCGCGGTGTGCGTGAACCGGAACTCACACGGGGACTCCGCCGTCTGCGCTCCCTGCGTGAGCCGGAACTCACGTGGTCACTACGCCAGTCCCGCGCCCCTGCGTGAGCCGGAACTCACACGGTCACCACGCCGACTGCGCGGCGTGTGTGAGCGGGAACTCACACGGCGCGTGGAGAGACGCACGGCCGAACCCGTCCGGCGCAACGACGGACGGGTCACCCGTCGGTGTGGCGCCCGTCGGCCGCAGACGGCTCCTCACCGGCGACGGGCGGCTCCTCACTGAGGGCGGAGGGTTCGTCGCCGGCGACCGACGGTTCCTCGGGATCGACGACGGGCGGCCACTCGATCGCCTCCTCGGATGCGTCGTCACCATTGCCGGGCTCGCTCTCGCCGGCGGGCACAGTCTCGCCTTCGCCGGCAGCCACGTCCGCCATGCCTCCGTCCACGTCCGCCGCGTCCACGTCCGCCGCGTCCCCGTCAACCTCCACCGCGTCGGGAACCTCGAACGAGGGCGCGGGCGCGTCGCTCGGAAGCTCGATGTCGGGCGACTCCTCGATCACGGGATCGAACCCCGCTGCGGTCACGGACGCAGCGTCGACCTCGACCGGCTCACCCGCCGGCGCGACCACGACCGCCGGGGCGGTCACGATCGGGATGCCGCCGGTCGCCGCCGCTTCGAGCAGTCGGCGCTCGCGGCGCGTGGCGGGCGCCCCGCCGTCCGTCGACACCGTGGTGGCGCCGGCGAAGGCCGGGGCGGGCACGCCGGCCGGGGCCGCCTCGCCGCGCCGCGCCGCGCGCCGCTCCTTCGCGCCCTCGACGAGGTTGTAGAGCGTCGGCAGGACGAGCAGCGTGAGCACCGTCGAGGAGATGAGCCCGCCGATGACGACGATCGCGAGCGGCTGCGAGATGAACCCGCCGTGCCCGGTGATGCCCAGCGCCATCGGCGTCAGCGCGAAGATCGTCGCGAGCGCCGTCATGAGGATCGGGCGCAGGCGTCGCGATCCTCCGGCGATGGTCGCGTCATGCGCGGACAGGCCCTTCTCGCGGTACTGGTTGACCAGGTCGACGAGGACGATCGCGTTTGTCACGACGATGCCGATGAGCATCAACACGCCGATGAGCGAGGCGACACCGAGCGGAACGCCCGTCGCGATCTGCAGCAGGATCGCGCCGGTCGCCGCGAACGGAACCGAGACCAGCAGCAGCAGCGGCTGACGCAGCGACTTGAACGTCGCCACCATCACGATGTAGACGATGAGGATCGCGGCGAGCATCGCGAGGCCGAGCTGGCTGAAGGCGTCCTGCTGCTGCGAGAGGACGCCGCCGACCTCCGCGTCGGCACCCGTCGGCAGGTCCACGTCCGCGAGCGCGGCCGTCACCGCGGCCGATGCCGCGTTGAGATCGTCGGTCGCGGGCGTGACGGTGACCGTCGCGGTGCGCTGACCACGCTGCGTCGTGATGGACGTCGGGCCCTGCGACTGCTCCACCGTCGCGATCTCGTCGAGCGGCAGAAGGCCGCTGAGCGTCGCGATCTCGAGGCTCCGCAGCTCGGCGATCGTGGCCGGGATCTCGGCTGCCCGCAGGTACACGGTGAGGCCGGTGCCGTCGATCTCGACCGAGCCGACCTGACGCGGCTGCATCGTGCCCGAGACGAGGGCACCGACGGCGACTTCCGACAGGCCGAGCGAGGCGGCCGTCTCGCGGTCGACGGTGACGGCGACATAGGGCAGCGACGCGGCGAGGTTCGACGTCACCTGGCTCACGTCGGCGGCGTTCGTCAGCGCCTCGACCACGGCATCCGTCGCCTCGCGCAGGGTCTCCGCGTCGGGGGCCGTCACGTCGACCTCGATGTCGCTCGAGCCGAATCCGCCGGCTGCCGAGAGGGTGACGGTCCCCACGCCGTCGAGGTCGGCGACGGCCTTCTGGACGTCCTCGCGCACGCGCTCCTGGTCGGCATGGGTGTCGGTCGTGATCGAGTACGTGATGCCGGCGCCGCCACCCGAGAACGCATCGCGCAGGGCCGAGCCGGACGATCCGATCGAGGTCTGCACCGTCTCGACGCCGTCGACGCCCAGCAGCGCCTCTTCAACCGTGGCCGCCGCCGCGTCCTCGGCGTCGAGGCTCGCCGCCTGGCCGAGGCTCTGGACGACCGTGAAGGTGTTCTGCCCGGAGTCGCCGAGGAAGTTCGTCTTCATGAACGGTGCGGCGGCCACCGTGCCGCCGAGCACGAGCACGGCGATCAGCAGCGTGACCCACGAATGCCGCAGCGTCCAGCGCAGGATCGGCAGGTAGCCCTTCTGCAGACGCGACGGCGGGGCGTCGGGGTGCTCGGGGTCGATGACGTGTCCGTTCGCATCCCGCAGCGCCTTGCCCGGACGGAGGAACCAGTAGGCGAGCACCGGCACGATCGTCAGCGACACCAGCAGCGACGCGGACATCGCGAGCGTGACGGTGAGCGCGAACGGCCGGAACAGCTCCCCGGTCATGTCGCCCACGAACGCGATCGGCAGGAAGACGGCGACCGTCGTGATGGTGGATGCCGTGATCGCCGCGGCCACCTCGCGCACGGCGAGCAGGATCGCCCTGCTCTTGTCGGCATCGCCGACGTAGTGGCGCTTGATGTTCTCGATGACGACGATCGAGTCGTCGACGACGCGGCCGATCGCGATCGTGAGCGCGCCGAGGGTGAGGATGTTGAGCGAGTAGCCGAACGCCTGGATGCCGACGAAGGTGATGAGCACGCTGGTCGGGATCGAGATCGCCGTCACGAGCGTCGAGCGCACGGACAGCAGGAACACGAGGATCACGAGCACGGCGAACACAAGGCCGAGCAGGCCCTCCTGTGCGAGCGCCTCGATGGACTGCTCGATGTACGGCGCCTGGTCGAACACGATCGTGAACACGGCATCGTCGCCGATCGCGTCCTGCAGGTCGGGCAGTGCCGCCGTGACCAGGCGTGAGACGTCGACCGTGTTGGCCGCGGGGAGCTTGGTGATCGAGATCGTCAGCGCCGGCTCACCGTTCACCCGCGAGAGGGAGGTGACGGGGTCCCGGTCGAGTGCGACATCGGCGACGTCGGCGATCGTGAGGATCCCGGCGGCGAGCTGCTCGGCCCCGCCGGGCACGAGCGGCAGCGCGGCGATCTCGTCCGCCGACGCGAGCTTCGCGCCGGTCTGCACGGTGAGCGTCTGCGCGCCCTCGGTCACGGAGCCGCCGGGGAAGAGCACGCCATTCTGGTCCAGCGCGTCGGTGATCGCCGCCTGCGTGTATCCCGCTGCGGCGAGAGCGGCCTGATCGGGGACGATGGTGACCCGCTCGCCCTGGGCGCCGATGATCGCGGCCGACCCGACGCCGGCGAGGTCCTCGAGGTCGGGCACGACGCTCGCGGCCAGCTGGGACTGGATGGTCCGCTCGTCGTCATAGCCGGTCACGGCGACCGCGATGACGGGGAGATCGTCGATCGAGAACGAGACGACGTTGGGTTCGACGCTGTCGGGCAGGGTGCTCTTGATGCGGTTGATCGCCTGCAGGATCTTCTGCTCGGCGGTGGCCAGGTCGGTGCCGTACGTGAAGGAGGCCTGGATGATCGACGCGTTCGTCGTGCTGGTCGCTGTCGTGGACTCCAGACCGGGGATGCCCTGGATCGCGGACTCGATCGGCGTGGACACGTCGTTGTTCACGACGTCGGGCGAGGCACCCGGGTACACGGTCATGACCGACAGCATGGGGAACTCGATCGAGGGGATGAGCTCCTGCTTGAGGTTGGTCAGCGCGAGGCCGCCGAAGATCGCGGCGACGATCGTGACGAGCGCGATCAGGGCGCGGTTCTTCAGGCTCAGGACAGCGAGATTCGACAAGGGAGACCTTTGCGAGCGATGCGAGGGGGTGCAGACGAACCGGGATCGTCCGATACACGGCTGTATCGGTTCAGTATCGCACGCGGCGTGTCCCGCGCCCGGCTCCGCGCCGGTCAGCGCCCGGCTCAGCGGGGCAGCAGCCCGCCGACCATCAGCCCGAGCGCGGCGGCGACGACCGCCGCGCCGAAGGTGCCCAGCAGATTCACCCATGCCCAGTCGCGCCGGCCGCGCTGCCTCAGCAGCACCGTCTCGACGGACACCGTGCTGAACGTCGTGTACCCGCCGAGCAGACCGACCCCGAGAATCGCGATCCATGCCGGTGCCACCAGCGCTCCGAGACCCGTGAGCAGGCCGAGCACGGCGGACCCCGAGATGTTGACGATCAGGATGCCGGCGGGAAACGCGTCTCGCCTCCCCCGCATGGCGAGGGCGTCAACCGTGTAACGGGCGCCCGCGCCGAGCCCCCCTCCGACGACGAGAGCCGCGAACTCGACCCCGTTCACGCCGCCTCCTCGGGGACGTGTCCCGCGCGGCCCGCTCCGGCCAGACGCAGACCGGCGGCAGCGGCGAGCACTCCGCCGAACAGGACGACGGCGATCAGGGCGACGCCGACGACGGGTGCGGCCGTGAAGGTCGTGACCGCGTGGACGGCGAACGCGCTGTACGTCGTGAAGCCGCCGAGCACCCCCGTGCCGAGCAGCAGACGCAGACCCGGCCGGCGATCGCCGAGCCGGCCGACGAGCAGGCCGAGGAGGAAGGATCCGATGAGGTTGATCGCCGCCGTGACGGCGGGGACGACGAGCGGGTGCATGCCGGAGCCCAGCGGCACGACCAGTGCGGCGCGCGCAGCGACTCCGATCGCCCCGCCGACGATGACCAGCGCGAGCGCGACCGGCGAGAACGCCCGGACCGATGCCACGGCTTCACGCTATGGCTCGGTCACCCCAGAATCAGGGCACGGATCGCCGATTCGGGCGAGATCGAGGTGTCCAGCAGCGCGCCGCGCTTGTAACGGGCGAAGACGCGCGGATCGATGTACGAGCCCTTCGCGACGGCCGGCGTGTTGCCGAGCGCCTCGGCCGTCGCGCGCACGGCGAGGACCTCGGCCTTCCTGCGCTCGCCCTTCGTGTCGATGGCCCCGATCCGCGCCAGGGCATCGGCGGCGAGGATCGTGCCGCGCAGGGTGCGGAAGTCCTTCGCCGTGAACGTCCCGCCGGTCATGGTGCGCACGTAGGCGTTGACGTCCTTCGGACTCAGCGCCACGCGTCGGCGTCCCCGTTCGTAGGCCAGCAGCGGCGACCGCGGGCGGCCGGCGGTCAGCAGCGCGATCACGGCGGCGAGGTCGGCGTCTGCGATCTCGATCTCGTTGCGCTTGCCGCTCTTGCCCGGGAAGCGCAGCGCCACCGTATCGCCCTCGACGGCGATGTCACGCCGCAGCAGCGTGGTGAGCCCGCGGCTGCCGTGCCGGACGAGGTACTTCTCGGAGCCCACGCGAGGCGCCGCCTGATCCAGCATCCGGAAGGCCGTGGCGAGCACTCGCTCCCGGTCGAGCCCGTCACGCCGCAGCGACGTCGTGACCCGCGCGCGGGCGTGCGGCAGCGCTTCGGCGAGCTGCAGCGCGCGGGCGAACTTGCCCTTGTCGCGCCCGGCGGCCCAGGCGGGGTGGTACAGGTACTGCAGGCGTCCCGCGTCGTCGATGCCGGTGGCCTGGATGTGGCCGTTCGGGATGGCGCAGATCCAGACGTCCCGCCAGGCGGGCGGGATGACGAGGGCGCGGATCCGTTCGACCTCGTCCGCGGGCAGGGCATCGCCGTCGGCGTCGACGTAGCGGAAGCCGCTGCCGGCGCCCAGACGCCGGAATCCGGCATCCTGCCCCGGTCGCACCCTCTTCAGCCTCGCCATGCCCACCACCTTGGCAGACGGCGACGGTGAACGCGGGGCCGCACGTGCGATGCCGCGCTCAGTGCTCGCGCAGCATCGTGATGAGCGCGGCCTTGCGTTTGCCCGAGTAGCCCGACAGCCCGAGCTCCTTCGCCCGCTTGCGCAGCTCGTCGACGGTCCAGTCCTCGTAGTCGCCGGCCTTGCCGCCGCGGCGGCCGACCGCCTTGCGGCCGTCGCGAGCGGCGGCGTTCGAGATGCGCGCGGCCTTCTCCTTCGAGGCGCCGTCGTCGCGCAGCTCCTCGTAGAGCTCGGGGTCCTTCAGACTGTTCGATCCGCGTCCTCGAGGCATGGCGGGTCCTCCTTCGTGGTGCCGCTGACGCTAGGACGCGGCGCGTGCGCCTGGGAGGGGGTTGACGCCCTGTCACCGCGACGGTAGGGGCCGCGACGCAACTAGCACTCCCGGGAACTGCGCGTCAAGGGCCTGGGCATTGCGCCGCGACGCTCGTAACGTGAGGGGAAACCGAGCCCCACCTCGCCCCGCTGCCGCGGGACCGAGAGACCGGAGCAGCGGGAGAACGGAGTGACACATGAACATCGCCCTCCTCATCATCATCGTGATCGCCATCGTCTTGGCGATCGTCGGCGGGCTCACCGAAGGTCTGCAGTTCCTTCTGTGGGTGGCCCTGATCGTCGGCGTGATCGCGCTGATCGCCTTCCTCCTGCGCGTCCTGCGTGGTGGCACGCGCACCTGACCCGGATCATCAGATCCCCACCCGAATCGCCCCCGTGCACGATGCACGGGGGCGATTCGACGTGCGAGCGACACGATGCCGCGCTCACGGCCGGGTACGGGTGCGCGTCCGTCTACAGGTGCGCGTCCGCGTAGACGCGGAGCGCGTCCCGGACGAGCTCCGCGCCGCCCGGGCCGCCGTAGTTCGCGCCGAAGCGCGGGTCGGCCGCGTACATCTCCCCGAGTCCCGTGACATAGCCCTTGACGTCGCCGCCGGTCGCGGCGGGCGTGCCGGGGATGCCGGTGAGCCACGCCACGTGTCGCCGGGCGAGATCCTGCGCCTCGGCGCTGTCGGGCGCGATGCCGCGGGTGCCGGCATCCACCCAGTCCTGGGACAGCCGCGCGAGATCGCGCTGCCACCGCGCCCTCTCGTCGGCACCCATGCTGCGCCACCAGCGATCGCCGTCGGCGTACGCCGTCGCGCCCCAGCGCTGCTCGACCTCCTCCCTGTACTGCGTGTGATCGAACCCGTCGAACATGATCTCTGCCATCAGTCGTTCCCCTCCTCTCAGTGCGGCGATGGTCGACTCGACCGACGCGACCTGGCGCGTCAGCCGGTGCTGCTCCTCACGCAGCCACGCCAGGTGGCTCTCGAGCGCGCGCTCCTCGGTCGTCTCGCGCTGCAGCACCTCCGCGATCTGCGGCAGCCCGAGACCGAGCTCACGCAGAAGCAGGACGCGCTGCAGGCGCACGAGCGCCGCACCGTCGTAATACCGGTAGCCGTTGACGCCGACGCGCGACGGCTGCAGCAGCCCGAGATCGCCGTAGTGCCGGAGCGTGCGGCTCGTCGTGCCGGCGAGCTTCGCGATCTGCTGGATCGACCATTCGCTGTTCATGGCTTCGACGATAGATGTTGACGCTGCGTCAATGTCAAGGATCGCGATGCGACCCCGTCGACACAAACGCGATATATCGTGTTATTGTCATCAGACGCGATATATCTTGATCGCGTCCGCTCCGGCGGAGTACCGAACATCCAGGAGATCTCATGACTCTCGAGAAGTGGCTCATTCACCCCGGCGACACGCGCGTCATCGACCTCGAGGACGTGCGCAAGCTGAAGGTCGGGCTGGTCGGCGGCCAGATCGACGTGGTCGCCCACGACGAGCCCGGCGTACGCATCGAAGTGCACGCCGTCACGACCAAGGACCTGCGCATCGAGGCCGACGGCGACACCGTCGAGATCGACCACCCGCAGCTGCGCTGGGACAACTTCCTCGAGGTGTTCCGCAACTTCGGCGCCGGCGGACCCAAGGCCGAGATCAGCGTCGCCGTCCCCCGGCACATCGCCCTCAACCTCGGGGTGGTCAGCGCGAGCGCGCTCGTCTCGGGCCTCGCGACCGACGCGAAGCTCAACACGGTCTCGGGCGACATCATCGTCGACGGCCTGACCGGCGACGTGTCGGTCAACGCCGTCTCCGGCGACGTGCAGATCCGCGAACTCGAGGGCGCCTTGACGGCGAACTCCGTCTCGGGCGACGTGGCGGCCACCGGCACGATCCGCAAGGCGTCGATCGACACCGTCTCCGGCGCGATGCTCGTCGACACGCGCGGCGCGGCCCAGTCGGTCGCCTTCAACAGTGTGAGCGGCAACGCGACGGTGCGCCTCGACGAGGGCCTGCCGGCCAACTTCGTGCTGCGCGCGGTGAGCGGCCGCATCCTCGTCGACGGAAGCCTGCAGTCCGGCTCCGGCGGGATCGGCCAGAGCTTCACCGGATCGGTGGGCGAGCTCAGCGGCTCGTTCGTCGACGTCCGCGCCAACTCGGTGTCGGGTGAGATCACCGTTTTGCGGCGGGAGTCCCCGGCATCCCGGCCCGGCGACGCCCCGACGCCCGAGGAGTGGTGACGATGACCCCCGTCTTCTCCCACGGCGACCTGCGCCTGTACCTGCTCAACCTGCTGGATGAGGAGCCGCGACACGGCTACGACCTCATGCAGGCGCTCTCGGACCGGACGGGTGGGACCTACACGCCCAGCGCCGGGACCATCTACCCCCGCCTTGCGAAGCTCGAGGAGGAGGGCCTGGTCACCAAGACCGTCGACGGCCGCAAGACCGTCTACGCCATCACCGAGGCAGGCCGCGCGGAAGTGGCCGCGCGCGTCGGCGATCTCGAGGGGATCGAGGCGGGTCTGGCCGACAGCGTGCGGCTCATCGCCGACGAGGTGCGCGGCAGCGTGCAGGAGGCGATGAAGAGCCTGCGGGCCGACCTCGCCGCCGCCGCGCAGGCCGATCGTGCCGCGCAGGCCGATCGTGCCGCGCAGGCCGATCGCAGTGCACAGGCCGAGCGCTCCACACAGGCGCACCGATCGGCGGAGCACCCCGCGCCGGCCGGCAGCGCAGACCCTCGCGTGTCGTCGCGCGAGCAGATGCACCGCGCCGACACCGCGATCTCGGAGTTCCGCGCGAACGTCCGCGCCGATCTGCGCACGCATGTGGCCCGCGGCGGCGAGCTCACCGTCACGGTCGTGGACGAGCTGACGCGATCGCTCGACGACGTCGCGCGCACCCTCGCCCGCGCGCTGCGTCCCTGAGCCCGGAACCCGGGCCGGAACCTGAGCCGGAACCTGAGCTGGAGCCCGGGCCCCGGCGGTCGGCGTCAGGGCTCGGGCCAGAGGTCCTCGTCGTCAGCAGCGGGCTCGCCCAGCGGGACGACGAGGATCGGCCGCGGCTGCCGATGCGCCAGGCGCGCCGCCACCGATCCGGTGAAGAACTCGCGGATCGACTCGCCGATCCCCCGCTTGCGGGTGCCGACGACGATCAGCCGTGCGTCGGCCTGCTCGGCGAGGTGCTTGATGGCCAGGGCCGGATCCCCGACGAGCTGACGCAGCGACCACTCGACGTCCGACCCGGCCAGCGCTCGTTCCGCCGCCTCCCGGACCACGGCGAGCATCGACTCGCCGGAGGCGATGTCCAGATCGAGGGGCGCGGAGTGCACGTACCCGTCGGGATCCTCGTAGGTGATGAATCGCGTCACATCGACGTGGGTCACCAGCAGCGGCGCGCCGAGCACCTTCGCATAGCGAGCCGCCTCGCGCAGGACGCGCGCGGGCTGGTCGGGAATCACCCCCACGATCACCGCATGCTGCGGCACGGGCATCGGCACTGCACCTGTCGGGGTCGCTTCGGACATCTCCGGACCAGCCTTTCCCGCCCCGGTGGCCGCGAGCCCCCGAGGGCGCCGTGATATCCTGAATGCTACTCTTCCCGGCTTCAGGCCGGATTGTGATTTCGACGGGCATCGCGCAGAGCCCGCGACTCTGAAATGAGGGGGTCTCGCATGGGGCGTGGCCGTCAGAAGGCGAAAAACACGAAAATCGCCCGTGACCTGAAGTACGACACGTACAACGTGAACTTCTCGGCGCTCGAGCACGAGCTCGGGCACCCGCAAGGCGACGACCAGTACGTCGACAAGTGGGCCGACGACTACGCGGACGAGGACGAGGACAAGCTCGAACGAGCCTGACCGTCAGGGCAGCTTCACGCCCAGGAGCGACCGTTGCGGCGTTCCCACTCGTCCTCGATGGTGTGGGGTCGCGAGGCGATCCATCCCGCGGGGATGGATGCCGTGACCACCACGGCGAGCAGGAGGAGCGGACCCGTCCACGACCCGGTCAGCTCGTGCAGGATGCCGACGAGCAGCGGCGCGAACGCGGCGATCGCGTAGCCCACGCTCTGCACGAACCCGCTCAGCGCGACCGCCGCTTCGTGCGTGCGCGTGCGCAGGCCGAGCAGCACCAGCGCGAGCGGGAAGTACAGCGGCGTGAGGCCGACCAGCGCGACCCAGAGCCAGGGCGCCGCGGCCGGCGCCAGCAGCAGGCCCGCCAGTCCCACGAGGCCGGCCGAGACGGCGACCGCGAACAGCACCGGGATCACCCGGAACCGCGCGACCAGCAGCGGCACGAGCAGCGATGCCGGCAGCCCCATGATGGCGAACAGCGACAGCAGCGCGCCGGCATCGGCGGCTGTCACGCCCGCGAGGTCGACCAGCATGACCGGCAGCCACGCGAAAGCCGTGTACGCCAGCGAGGACGAGACGAGGAACGTGACCGTCACCGCCCACGTCAGCGGCAGTGCCCAGAGCCGCCCGAACGCGCGCGGGCTGGCCTCGGCGAGATCCGGTGCGGCGGCGGCGCGCTCGCGGACGACCAGAGCGATCCACGGGATCAGCGCGACGGTCGCGAACAGCGCCCACATCCCGAGCGACGTGCGCCACCCCGCGCTCTCGGCGACCGGGACGGCGAACAGCGGCGGCAGGAATGTCGAGAACGCCATCGTCGTCGTGTAGACCGTGGTCATCAGCCCGACGCGATCCGGGAAGTGCTTCTTCACGAGGGGCGGCATGAGCACGTTGCCGACGCCGACGCCGGCGAAGATCACCGCGGTGGAGAGGGTGAGCGTCGTGGCGTCGACCGCGAGGGCGCGCCCGGCCAGCCCGGCGGCGACGGCGATCACCGCGACCGCGGCGAGACGCTCCAGCCCGAACCGGCGCTCCAGCTGCGGGGTGAGGATGCCGAAGATCGCGAAGCACACGGGCGGCGCGGTGCCGATGAGCCCGACGACCCAGGCGGCGACATCGAAGTCGGCGCGCACGCTGTCCAGCACCGGCGAGAGCGAGGCGACCGCCGACCGCAGCGAGAACGAGAAGAGGACGATGCCGAGCAGAGCGAGGGTGCGGCCACGCCAGAGGGGACGACTGCGCGGGCGGGTCAAGACTCCTGCGTGCCCTCGACCCACGCGAGGTACTCGTCGGTCACGGTGCCGGTGACGTAGCGCGCGTCGAAGCAGCTCATGTCGAGGTCTTCGACATCGGGCGAGCCCTCGAGGATCGCCGCCTTGAGGTCCTCGACCTCCTGGTACACCAGGTAGTCGGCGCCGAGCTCCTCGGCGATCTCGGGGATCGTGCGGCCGTGTGCGACGAGCTCCTGCCGCGACGGCATGTTGATGCCGTACACGTGCGGGTGACGCACCGGGGGCGCGGCCGAGGCGAACGTCACGCTCGTGGCACCGGCATCCCGCGCCATCTGGATGATCTCCTTCGACGTCGTGCCGCGCACGATCGAATCGTCGATCAGCAGGACGTTCTTGCCCTTGAACTCGCTCGACATCGCGTTGAGCTTCTGGCGCACGCTCTTCTTGCGCACCGCCTGGCCCGGCATGATGAACGTCCGGCCGACGTAGCGGTTCTTGTAGAAGCCCTCGCGGTACTCGAGGCCGAGCTTGCGCGCGACCTGCATCGCGGCCGGCCGCGATGAGTCGGGGATCGGCATGACGACGTCGATCGCCCCGGGAGGCGTGTACTTCGCGATCGTGTCGGCGAGGCGCTCACCCATGCGCAGACGCGCCTCGTACACCGAGATCCCGTTCATGATCGAGTCGGGACGCGCGAGGTAGACGTACTCGAACGAGCACGGCACGAGCTGGGGGTTCTGCGCGCACTGCTGCGTGTGCAGGTGGCCGTCGAGATCGATGAAGACGGCTTCACCGGGCTCCACGTCGCGGACGACGTCGAAGCCGCCGTTCTCGAGGACGAGGGACTCCGACGCGACGGTCCATTCGTAGCGTCCGTCCGCGGTGCGACGGGTCCCGAGGATCAGCGGGCGGATGCCGAACGGATCGCGGAAGGCGAGCAGCCCGTAGCCGGCGATGAGCGCGATCGCCGCGTACGAGCCCTCGACGCGCTCATGCACGCGCGCGACCGCCTGGAAGATCTGCGCCGGATCGAGCTGGAGGTCCGAGATGACCGACTGCAGCTCGTTGGCGAGCACGTTGACCAGCAGCTCGGTGTCGGAGCTCGTGTTGAGATGGCGACGATCCTTGCGGAACAGCTCCTCGGTCAGCTCGCGCGTGTTGGTGAGGTTGCCGTTGTGGACGAGCACGATGCCGTAGGGCGCGTTCACGTAGAACGGCTGCGCCTCTTCCTCGCTGGAGGCCGTGCCCTTCGTCGCGTAGCGCACGTGCCCGAGGCCGATGTTACCCAGCAGCGCCCGCATGTCGCGCGTGCGGAACGCTTCGCGCACCATGCCGTGGGCCTTGGCGAGGTGGAAGACCCCGTTGGGTTCGGCTGTGGCGATGCCGGTCGAGTCCTGGCCGCGGTGCTGGAGGAGGAGGAGGGCGTCGTAGACCTCCTGATTGGCGGGACCCTGCCCGACAAAACCGACGATGCCGCACATGCTGTCGCTCAGTCCGTTTCCGCGTAAGTGCCGACCAGGCGCACGGCGCCGCCGTCGACGCCCTTCGCCCCCTGCTCATAGTCGCCGTGCCCGTCGCGGGGCAGGGCGCCGTCGGCGACCGTCCCGACCTGCCAGGTCTCGATGCCCTCGGCCCCCAGAAGGGATGCCGTGGCCTCCGCCTCGCCGGCGGCGGCGACGGCGAGGAACCCGACGCCGAGGTTCCACGTGCCTTCGGTCTGCTCCAGGCTCAGGCCGCCGAGGTCGGCCAGGACGCGGAAGACGGGCGCGGGCGACCACGTCGATCGATCGACGTCGACGTGGGTGCCCCGCGGCAGGACGCGGGCGAGGTTGGCGGCGATGCCGCCGCCGGTGACGTGCGACAGAGAGTGCACGGCATCGGCATCCCGATCGAGCAGGCGCAGCAGCGGCGACGTGTACAGGCGCGTCGGCTCGAGCAGCTGCTCGCCCCACGTCCGGCCGAAGTCGGCGGCGTGATCGCCGTACGAGATGCCGGCGCCGGTGATGATGTGACGGATGAGCGAGTAGCCGTTGGAGTGCGGGCCGCTCGAGGCGAGAGCCAGCACGACGTCGCCCGGGCGGACGCGCTCAGCGCCCAGCACCTTTCCGGCCTCGACGACTCCGGTCGCCGCACCGGCGACGTCGTAGTCGTCGATCCCGAGCAGGCCGGGGTGCTCGGCGGTCTCGCCGCCGACGAGGGCCGTGCCGGTCGCGGAGCAGCCGTCGGCGATGCCGCGGACGATATCGGCGATGCGCTCGGGGACGACCTTGCCGCACGCGATGTAGTCGGTCATGAAGAGCGGTTTCGCGCCGACCACGACGATGTCGTCGACGACCATGCCGACGAGGTCCTGGCCGATCGTGTCGTGCTTGTCGATGGCCTGCGCGATCGCGACCTTCGTGCCCACGCCGTCCGTACTGGTGGCCAGCAGGGGCTTGTCGTACGCGGTCAGCGCCGAGGCGTCGAACAGGCCGGCGAAGCCGCCCACCCCGCCCAGGACTTCAGGCCCGTGGGTGCGGCGAACGGCCGACTTCATCAACTCGACGGCGAGATCGCCCGCCGCGGTGTCGACGCCGGCTGCAGAATAGGGGTTCGGTGGGGTCGAGGCCACACCCCCAGCCTACCGGCCCCGCACTGCCCCGGATGACCCGAGCTGCGTCTGCTCGACCCGCCCCGGGATTCCGCGCCCGCTCTAGGATTGTCGGCATGAGCGCCGCGGGTGGACCAGAGTGGGTCGTGCGTGAAGACGCCGGCCAGCCGGTGCTCGTCGCGCTCTACCTGCGCCAGGTGCTGGGCATCCGCGCTCCCGAGGAGCTGCCGCATCTGCGCGGCGCGCCGACCGGTGCGACGCCGCCCGACGACGACGGACAGCGCGAGCTCGAGCGCCAGTGGCTGACCTACTGGGCGATGACCGTCGAGCCGCAGGCGCACCCGTCGCCGGTGCCGCTCGATCTCGTCGACGGGTTCGCGACGCTCGTGGCGCTGCCGACCGAGGGATTCGATGAGCTGCAGCGCGCGATCGCTCCTCACGGCGCGGATGCCGTGGCGTTCGCCGGTCGGGCCCACGAGCGTTACCGAGCCAGCGCCCACATCGGCTCGGGCTCGTCGTACCGCGCGTACGCCAGCGCCATCGCGCAGCACGAGCGCCAGGTGGGCCGGCGCGCGCACTCCTTCGAGCTGAACGTGCAGGTGCTGCCGTTTAGCCAGCGCGGCGTCTGGTGGATCGGGTCGCTCACGATCGCGGTCACCGACGGGCTGCGCGGCGACGTCGTCGCGTTCGACGCCGCCATCGGCCCCGTCATCGCCGAGCTCGCCTGACGGCGCGGAGGCACGCGCCGGGGTACTCGACGGCCGGGTGCTCGCCCGGGCTCGGGCTCAGGCCTCGGGCTCGGTGTCGGTCGCGGCATCGCCGCGCACGCGTTCGTGGGTCACGCGCACGTCACGGGTGCGGCGGCCGACCGTGCGGTCGAGGAGGACGGCGAGCAGTCCGACGAGCGCGATCCCCAGCGGCACGCAGAGGAGGGCGACGAAGCCGAACACCTGTGCCTGCGAGTACGCGAAGCCCGTGAACGGGCTCTTCTCGTCCGTGCCGTCGAAGACGAACGTCAGGACGAGCGACACCACGACACCGAGCAGCGCGCCCAGTGCCATGAAGGCGCCGAAACGCGGGCTGCGGCGCACCTGCGCGGTCTCGACGGTGCTGTCGGCAGAAGCGGTCATGGCATTCATTGTCCCACCTGCAGCTGTGCACTGTGCGGGGACGCGGAGACCCCCGCCCGCGCAAGGCGGACGGGGGTCTCGGTCACGGGATCAGGCGCGGACCGTGCGGCGGCGCAGGGCGACGAGCCCGGCACCGAGCACGAGCATGCCCAGCCCCATCCACACGACGCCGTACGGCGACTCGCCACCGCTGGCGGCCAGTTCGCCCGACGTGCTCGTGTCGCAGGGCACCTCGGCGCCCAGCGGGAACGAGAACGACACGGGATCGAGCGCGGCACCGGCCTCGTAGAAGCCCGCGAAGGCCCGTGCACCGGCGGCGGTGAGGGTGGCCGACGCGCCGTTCCAGCTGATCGTGCTGCCCGACACCGAAGCGCGCGGCAGCGACAGGTTCGCGATGACGACGCCGTTCGCGTTGACCGCGGGGTTGTCCGCGTATCCCTTGGACGACACGTTCGCGATGAGCGCGGCCGAGCCCGAGCTGTACACCTGGATGCGCGGGTTCGACAGCGTCAGCGCGAGCAGCCCGCTGTGTCCGGTGAACGAGGCCGAGCCGCCGAAGCTCACGCGACCGCGGTTCTCGTCGGTGTTGTACGCGCCCGAGCCGGAGCCCCAGTTGATGGAGTACGAGCCGTTCGCGATCGGACCGTTGATGTAGTCGCGGAAGCTGGACTTGACACTCCAGCGGAGCGTCGCTCCCGACACGGCATGCGCGACGCACGTCGGTGCCTCCGGCTCCTCGACCTCGGCGACCGGAGCCGCCGTGACCGTGAGCGCGGCCGACAGCACGATGTCACCCGAGACGACCGTCACGGTGTGCGCGCCGGCGGCGAAGCCGGCGGGGATCGTGCCCGTCACCGCGAAGGCGCCCGAGGCGTTCGTGGTGGCGGAGCCGAGCGTGATGGGGTCGGAGTTGACCGTCACCGAGACGAGCTGGCCGGCCGGGAAGCCGGTGCCGCGCACTGTCAGGCTCTCGCCCTGCTGCACGCTGGGCAGGCTCAGGAAGATCGCCGGCTCGGCGGTCTCGGGAGCGGTGACCTCGATCGGCGTGAACGTGTCGAGCGTACGGTCGGTGACCGACAGCCCATGCGCCGCCGACGTCGCGACGACATACTCCTTCGCCGGATCGAGCGTGCCGGCCGGGACCGTCAGCGTCGTCGTGAACGCGCCCGCGGTGATCTGGTTCGGCATGACCCATCCGAGCGCGACCCAGCCGTCGGCCACGAGCGGACCGGAGCCGTCCCAGATCGACGCCTCGCCGAACACGACGTACGCGCCTTGCGCCGCGCCGGGGCCGGTGAAGCCGGTGCCCGCGATCGTCAGGACGTTCTCGACGTTCGGGTCCAGCGCGGTCGGGGTGACCGTCACCTGCGGGCCGGCCGGCTCCTCGGGCGTGGCGTCCTCGACCGTGTAGACGACGGGAACCGACAGTTCCTGCGCCGGGTTGGCCGGCGTGCCGACGCCACCCGGGTAGGTGTAGATGCCCCACTTGCCGTCGGTGAGCGGCGCGACCGGCGTCTTGAGCGTCACGTGCGCCTCGAACGAGCCGTCGTCCGAGATCGGTGCCCACGCGGCCTCGATCGTCTCGCGGAACTGCGCGGGGACCTGGTCGAGCACGTCCTCCGCGAGGGCCCACACGCGCGACTCGGCGTTCATGGTGCGCTGGCTCGATGCGACGCCGGCCGAGGGCTGCCACTCGTCGGCGAAGCTGCCGAACACGACGAAGGTCCCCTGCGGCAGGTCGCTCGGGATCGGCACACCCATGCCGCCCACGTTCGCGGCGGGGTCGAAGCCCGTGCCCTTGACGACGAGCACGTCGCCTTCGGCGACCTCCTGGCCGGTGTACGGCGTCGTGCCGTCAGCGAGGAACACCTCGATGGCGGGGACGTCGACCGCGCGGTCGCCCACGTAGTCGACCTCGACCGACAGCTCCTGCGCGGCGTTGCTCACGCCGCCGGCGCCG